>P_2C_Liq_1_UnCtyDRAFT_1000485_pt1 | contig 17139 bp, 17 predicted proteins | sample Pon2CUnioCityCA_2_FD_10234 | JGI IMG/M metagenome (IMG submission 10234) | reverse complement strand
AACAATCAGTCGAATAGAGTCCAGAATTTCCGATGCCGAGGTTTTATACCAAATGGCTCAGGAAGAGCAGGACAGTTCATCTGAAGCAGAGGCCGTAAAAGAGCTGGTTGGCCTCGAAAAAGACATTGCAGAGCTAGAAGTTCAAACTCTTTTGAATGGCGAATATGACGAGCGCGGTGCCGTGATGACTATCCGTAGCGGAGCTGGGGGAGACGACGCGACTGATTTTGCCGAGATGCTACTCAGAATGTATTCAAGGTTTTCTGAAAAAAGAGGTTGGAAGCCAAAAGTTTTAGACACTTCCTACGCTGAAGGTGCTGGAATCAAATCAGCAACCTTGGAGGTGAGTGAGCCATTCGCCTTTGGGCAGCTGTCCGTTGAGGCGGGGACTCACCGATTGGTGCGGATGAGCCCATTCAATGCAGCCGGAAAGAGGCAAACAAGTTTTGCGGCCGTTGAAGTAGTGCCTTTGATTGAGAGCACAGACGAGATTGAGATTGATGAGAATGACCTAAAAATTGATGTCTATCGTTCAAGTGGTCCAGGTGGTCAGAGTGTTAACACCACAGATTCTGCGGTTCGAATTACCCACCAACCCACAGGCACCGTAGTCAGCTGCCAAAACGAAAAATCCCAACTTCAAAATAAGGCAGCGGCAATGAGGGTTTTGCAATCAAGATTGCTTGAAATCAAACGCCGCGAGGAACTTGCCACCAAAAAAGAACTTGCTGGGGATGTGAAGGCTAGTTGGGGAGAGCAGATGCGTAGCTATGTATTGGCTCCCTATCAAATGGTGAAAGACCTTCGCACTGACTATGAGGTGAACAACCCGGATGAAATTTTTGACGGGGATTTGGACGGTTTTGTTCAGGCAGGAATTCGCTGGCGTAAACGCTCTTAGAGCAACACTCCACTGCCCTGCAGGGTTTTCTATCATCTAAAAAATAGGCTTGCAAAACAATGATTACCATCCAGCAGGCCGTTAAGACTTATAAAGGTTCAGATGAACCAGCTTTGAAATCCGTGTCCCTGCAGGTTGAGCGTGGAGAGTTTGTATTTCTCGTTGGCGCCAGCGGCTCTGGCAAGTCAACACTGATGCGCATGGTCTTGCGTGAAGATGTTCCAACGACTGGCTCTATTCACGTCTTGGGCGAAGATCTCATCAATCTTGCGAGTCGCCGAGTCCCAATTTTTAGAAGGCGCCTAGGCGTGGTTTTTCAAGATTTCAGACTGCTGCCCCAGAAAAATGTTTATGAAAACGTCGCCTACTCATCAAAGGTGATTGGCAAACCGCGCGCCTTCATTGAAACCGCTGTGCCAGACGTGCTGAGCCTTGTTGGGCTGAGCGAAAAAGCAAAGCGCATGCCGAGTGAACTATCTGGTGGAGAGCAGCAACGAGTTGCGCTTGCTAGAGCAATTGTGAATAAGCCTGACATTTTGCTGGCGGATGAGCCAACAGGAAACTTAGACCCTAAAACCTCAGGCGAAATCATGGATTTATTGCAAAGAATCAATCTGGGCGGAACGACTGTGCTGATGGCAACTCATGACCGCGGGATCGTTGACCGCTTACAAAAGCGAGTGATCGAGTTGAAAAATGGAGAGATTGTTAGAGACGCGGCAGCTGCCGGATACCGTGATGTGAACACGGGTGAATTGCCCAAGTCGGAGGAATTCTGATGAAGGTTTTATTTGCCCTGAGTGAATCTTGGGCCGGAATTCGAAGCAATGTTTCGATGGTCATCTCAATCATCTTGGTGACCTTTATCTCTCTGAGTTTTGTTGGCATTGCAGCATTGCTGCAATTGCAGATTAACGAAATGAAAAACTACTGGTATGACCGCGCACAGGTCGCTGTTTATATGTGTACAGATGTTTCACCAGCCGCCGCCTGTCCAACCGGTGAGGCTAGCGAGGCTGAAATAGCAGCAGTAGATGCTCAGCTGACATCGACGGTTCTGGCTCCCTACATCGATCAGTATTATTTTGAAACTCACGAGCAGGCATACGAAAAATTCAGTGAGGAATTTGCGGACAGTACCGTTGCAAGTTACGTGACACCCGAACAGCTAAACGAGGCTTTTTGGGTGAATCTGACAAACCCTGAACAGAGTGCGATCATCACCGAAAGTTTCAGCGGAGCAGCTGGCGTCGAGCAGGTGAGAGACCAGCGGGGCTATCTCGATTCAATTTTTAGTTTTCTAAATGCAGGTTCTATCACCGCAGCAGCTGTGGCGGGCGTGATGCTTGCCAGCGCACTTCTGCTGATCAGCACCACAATCAGATTGAGCGCTTTCTCAAGAAGAAGAGAAATAGCAATTATGAGGCTGGTTGGAGCAAGCAATTTCTCCATTAGATTCCCGTTTGTCCTGGAAGGTGTAATTGCTGCGACCCTGGGTGCAGTGCTCAGCGCCATCGCTGTTTATGCAGCGGTGGAATTCTTAGTTCAAGACTTCTTAGCGGTGAGATTGCCCTTCACGTCATTTGTTGGTGCCCAGCAGGCGCTCACAGTTGTTCCCTGGTTGATTCTTGGCGGTGTTATCCTGTCAGCTCTGGCGAGTTCTGTTGCAATTCGTCGATATCTAAAGGTCTAACCAGGAGAAAACATGCCTAGGGAGCGCGGCGAAGCAATAGTCGCAACCAATCGTAAGGCTCGTTACGACTATCACATTGATGATGTCTACGAGGCTGGGCTTGTGCTGACCGGAACAGAAGTTAAGTCCTTGAGAGCTGGCAGGGCTTCATTGGTGGATGGTTACGCGGCCATTGAAAACGGTGAGGCATGGTTAGAAAACGTGCACATCCCAGAATTCACAGAGGGCTCTTGGACCAATCACTCAACCAGGAGAAAGAGAAAACTCCTGCTAAACCGGATGGAGATCAACAAGCTCACCGGCAAAGTCAAAGAAACCGGCTACACCTTGGTTCCATTGAAGCTTTATTTCAAAGACGGAAGAGCAAAAGTTGAAATTGCATTGGCCCGAGGCAAAAAGGAATATGACAAGCGTCAGACCCTGAAAGAAAAGCAGGACAAGCGTGAAGCCGACAGAGCTATGGCCACCAAGGGCAAAGAGTGGTAAACTGCAATACTGCCTTGCGGCAGATTTGATAACTAAACATGGGGATGATCGGTTTCGACACTGTAGTAGTGCGTGGATGAAGCGGGTCGAGGATGCAGAGTTATCTCGTTAACGCCCTCTGCAAAAACTATAGGTGCCAATACAAAGCGCGCCGACTTCGCCCTAGCTGCTTAAGCTAGCCCCGAAGTCCGTCTAACTGGGTTCGATTCCGCCCCAGACCTAGACGCCATTTAGGAATCTAGCTGGATGGTAGCGCCTAGGTGCTATCCGGGACTTTTTACCTGGGCTGGGCCTGTCTGCATAGTTGCTTCAGACAAATGCAGGGGCCGAGAAAACGTCTATTGAAGCTACGCCCGTAGAATCTCCACAATCGCTGCCGTGGACGGGGGTTCAATTCCCCCCATCTCCACTTATGTTCTAAGTTCTGCTGCTCCAAAGGAGACAGCGAACCTGGAGCACCAGATTGAGACTGAGCTGTACTGGTCTAAATCAAGCCCCTCAGGTATTTCGTAATTTTGATTTCCCTGGGTGGCTTTCAGGTCACCAAGATTTTGGTACTGGCCATCATCAAATACAAACCAACCTTCAAAACCTTCAATGACAGGGGCATCGGCTAACCAAACCTCAAGTTTGGGCCCATCGCTGGTGTCCAAGTCTTCGATTCTAAGAATTCTTGAACCATCCTCAAGCTCCAGCAACAAGACCTGTCCGGAGGTTTCATGCTCATGGGATATCAGATCCCCGCTGGCTAGTGTGATGGGGTATTCGATTTCGGGTTCGATTTCTTCCTGCGAGGAATCGATGGGTTCGCTCTCAACGGGAGGTGCAACCACCTGCTCTTCCGAGGTGCTGATTTCAGGAAGCGACTCGTTGACACTACTTGATGTGAAAAGCGTCCAAGGTTCAAAATAAAAAGCGCCCCCGATTGCCATCATTGCTGCTGCAACAATGGCCAATCGAGAGGACGCTTTCACTTGTTAACTAACTTCGTTTAGCTGGCCAGTTGCAACATCAAAGATGAAGCCTCTGATGTTGTCTTTTTTGGGTATGAACGGGCTTGCCTTGATTCGGGCAACTGATTGTCTAACATCTGTCTCTAAATCATTGAATGATTCCGCTGCCCACTCGGGCTTGATGCCGGTCTCGTCTTGGATGCTTGCCTTGAACTCATCATCAGTGAAGGTGAGCATTCCGCAGTCAGTGTGGTGGATCAGGACAATCTCCTCGGTCCCCAACAGTCTTTGACTGATTGCTAGTGAGCGGATTTCGTCGTCTGTGACAACGCCACCGGCATTGCGAATAACGTGGGACTCTCCCTCTTGAATACCCAAAGCCCCATAAACGTTTAGCCGTGCATCCATGCATGCTAAGACTGCGATTTTATTGCTTGGAGGCAAAGGTAATGGGCCAGAAAAATTGGCTGCGTAAGCTTTATTGTTTTCTAAATACTTGTCTGTAATTGTCATGGGTAAAAACTAAGTCACTGTAGTTTTACAAGTTTGGTTATTGCTAATAATTACCAGGCACCACTGTTTTTCAGGGGTGCTTTCAATTCGGCTTTGAAATCCAGCGCCTCTGCTCGAGGCTTGGTGACCAAACTGACAACCACAAACAGAGCGACAGTGACGGTTGCCACGGTGACAGCCAAGACTGGGTCAAATACGCTCACACCCTGAATCAGCGCCATCCAAATTGCTGTTACCGAACCACCAAGTAGTGATGCCAAGGCTCCCCAGCTGGTGGCTCTTGACCAGAAGAAGGCGCCAACAATGCTTGGAACAGTAACCATCAAGCCAGCTGCCGAGAGTGACGCAAGTTGATCGACAATGGTTGCTGTTTGCAAAGCGAAGAAACTTGCGAAAACAATCACAATCACAACAACAACACGCCCCACGGTGATTTGCGTGCGATCGGTTGCGGAGGCAGTTTTCTTACCCAGGAAGTCTCTGGAGACCATGGCCCCCATGGTGAGAGCGATGGAATCAAGTGTTGAAATAGCAGCGGCCAGGATTCCAACAATCAGCATGAGTGCAACTGGAATGGGGATGACACCACTACCCAGTAGTGCAGGGGTTGCATTTGAGGTGTTTTCCAATCCTGGCTGCAACTGCAGGGCTGCAAATCCCCAAATAACTGCAACCTGGGTGAAGATCAGACCAAAAGCCATCACCCACAAAATCATTGTTTTCATGGACTTGAAGTCTTTGATGATGAATAGCCTCTGGCTCACCTGAGGGTTTGAAATAGTGAAGAAAAACCATGGAAGCGAGAGAGCAATAAAGGTTCCAATGGACCACAGTCCAGGTCCTGGCAGGCTTAGCCACTCAGCATTGTTTTCCAAAGTCTTGTCAATCAGTCCTGGGAATCCTCCGAGTGCGGCAATTGCAAAGCCCACAGCCAACAAACCAGAAACCATCATGACTGCTGCTTGAATCGCATCGGTCCAAGCAACTGAGCGCAGACCTGCAAACAATGTCCAGAAAATTGCCAACACCGCTCCAACAAGAACTGCTTGGAAAAGGGTGAAACCACCATCGGTAACACCACTCAACAGCAGTCCAATTCCGGCCATCTGCGTGGTGCAGTAGGGGAGGAGGAAAACCAGGGCAATGACGGCCATCAGCCTTGCGACATTGCGATCGCCGTATCTCGCACCAATCATTTCAGCAGGTGATATGAATCCCCAACGCTTGGCCGCTAGATAAAACCTGGGGGCAAAAATGACCAATAGACCAAGACCTGCAAAATAAATAAGCTCAAATCCCAATGCACCAATACCACCGCGATAAGTGAGACCGGTAAGAACCACCAGCATGAAAGCGCTGTAAGTGGTTGCGGCATAACTAAGACCTGCAACTACCGGACCAATTTTTCTTCCTGCCAGGTAATAATCTTCGGCAGTTCCCTTATTGGACCTAGTTGCGGTCAGAGAGATGACCACTCCGAAAAGCGCAAACAGACCGATTGCCAGCCAAACTAGCTCACTTGATATCACTGACCGTTCCTCCAGTCTTTGACTCCCCACACGATCAGTCCAATAATCACCACGCCAAAGCCGAGCCAGAAACCAAAGACAGCCAATGAAGGATCGAGAGTGCCCAAAATGCCGTAGGGAATGAAGGTTGCCAGCAAGACGCTGAGGATCAGCAGAGTGAACCAAATAATGAATCCAGACTTGGTTTTGAGCTTAGAATTCAACGTTTCCGCCTAAGAGATTTTCCCTAAGCATAGCCAACCACCCCGGTTGGTGGTCAAATTATTACTCTGGCTGACAGATTTGGTTGCTCAGAGCTGCCTGAGTGGTCTTATAAACAAGGGTTGCAATTAGGCCCGTCAGGAAGACCAGCAGAACATGAGCAAGAATCAGTGAATAGATGCCACCTGTTAGCTCAGAGAATAAGAAGCTGGCAATGGTGACCGCAGCTATGGGGAAGCTGTAGGCCCACCATGGAAGCCCAAATTTAACACTGGCGAAGTACTTGCCTTGTGCAAAAAGCAGGATGGTTGTGAATACCGCAAAGTAGTAAAAAATCCTGCCAAGAGAATCTAGCTGGGAACCATTTAGCTGCATCCATGACAAAAAAGCTACGGCTGGTGGGGCAATCAGAATAAACATGGTAGGCCATAGCTTTTGGGGAATTGCAGGGTGAAAAAAGATTCTGTTTAGAACGATTGCCAGCATTGGTAGCCACAAGACAATCGAAAATGAGAAGTAAAACCAGCTGACCTCCACAAATCCAAGGTTTACACCTGCTACTGGAACCAGCACATTTCCAACAATTGGGATAAACCACGCAGGGTTTGACTGCTCTGTTACAAAGCTTTCACGGTGCATCCAGCGGGTGAGGATGGCGAGGGTGAAAATCAATTGCCCGATGATTCCAACCCACCACATCCAAACGGCAATTTCTGGAAGGCGCTGGTGAACACCTACTGCAAGCACTAATAACGAAATGGTGATGGTTGGGAAAAAGCTGAGTCGGATTGGGTGATTGAATTCGGCAATCACAGCTTGCGGAAACAAAGCAAACTTAGTCAGATACAACATCGACAAAACAACAAGCAGCACTCCACTTATGACCAGTAGTGGATCGGAAATCAGTGTTCCCAGGTTCCAATACTGCTCAAGTTTTTCGATCGCAATTGCAAAACCGGTGAGACCCATAACGGTTGCGAAAATGGAAATGGGTAAGTGTTGAATTGACCTCTCGGGCAAGCTTTCCTCCAAAAATTAATGCCCTGAAAGCCTAAAACCCAATCCAGATTAAAAACGCAGGCCCGGCTATGAAGACTGCAACATCCATTAGAAAATGCGCCACCAGCAGCGGTGTGAGCCTGCCTAGCCTGGAGTAGAGAAATCCGAAAATGATTCCCATTATGAAATTTCCCGCCAGTCCTGCAAGCCCCTGGTACAAGTGATAGACGGCTCGCAAACTTGCAGAAATGAGAATTATGGCGGTTTCACTGAGTCTCAATTTGCGAAGCTGAATAAATAGGTAACCCACCACAATGGTCTCTTCCAGGATTGATGCTTCCGCTGCGTTTAACAGCAGAATCGGCACCTCCCACCATCTCTGGGCTATCGCATCAATCACTACCTCGGCGGCCAATCCGTTGGCCCTTGCCAGCAGGTAAAGACCAATTCCTGGAAGTCCGATCAGAACCGTCAGATAAAAGCCAAAAAGAGTATCTTTGGCAAGTTTTTGCCTGACTATTCCAAGTTGGGCAGTTGCAGAACCGTCGAGCTTGAGCAGGTAAACCACAAGTGCTACAGGAACCAGTGGCAGAACAAATCCGGCGAGTTGGTAGCCAAGATCAATCCAAGGGTTGTCTGCCATTGATCGGTTAAGGGTGACTTGGGAGCCAGCTAGCCCTTGCTCACTTGTGATATTTCTCAGTAGCGAAAGAATTGAATAAATAGCACTGGCACCCAAGGAAACACCCAGAACTAATAAAAGTTCAATCCCTGGCCTTCTGGTCATTTGGAGGTCTTTGGGTCAAATTTGCAGGCATTGGTAGATCCCGGAAATCTGTGTCTATTCAGAACAACCAGACGATAACCGAGTCTGAACAGTAAAGAAATTGGCGGGATAATCATGACCCAACCTGCTAACTTCCAATAAAACTGGGGTTGGTTGCGAAGTAGCCACGCAACTGCTCTGTGGCCAGAGTAGTTTTTGTCATCTGCAACCCAAACGCTCGCATCTACCTGTTGCTGAGTGAGTCCATGCTGAGCGAAGTTGTAACCCTGTGAAGGAGTGGCCGCAGGAAAAAAGTCAAAGAAGTCATGTCCCCAATTGACACTGAGCGTGCAAAACCCACAATCTCCGTCATAGATCATGATTGACATGCATTCAGTCTATTAACTCTTTGGTGAGTAAGCTTAGATAGCCTGGCAACCGCCAGAGATTGAGCTTTAGGAAAATACAAATGACTTTGGCGGTTAGAAAAGACCTGCGAAATATTGCCATTGTGGCCCACGTGGACCACGGCAAGACCACCTTGGTGGATGCCATGCTTAGGCAAACCAATACTTTTTCCACACACGGGGATGTTGACGAACGTGTGATGGACAGCGGCGATTTAGAAAAAGAGCGCGGCATCACAATCTTGGCTAAAAACACCGCCATCGAATACTCAGGACCCGCTTCTGACTCACCGGTAACAATCAACGTTATTGACACCCCAGGGCACGCCGATTTCGGTGGAGAGGTTGAGCGCGGACTGAGCATGGTTGATGGCGTTGTGCTGCTGGTTGACGCCAGTGAGGGACCGCTTCCTCAAACCAGGTTTGTGCTAAGAAAAACAATGGAGGCAAAGCTTCCTTTGATTTTGGTTGTGAACAAAACCGATAGGGCTGATTCAAGAATTGAAGAAGTGGTTAGTGAATCTCATGACTTGCTTTTAGGTCTTGCGGGTGACATGGACCAAGCAGATATAGACATCGATTCACTGCTGGATTTGCCGATTATTTATGCATCTGGAAGAAGCGGAATCGCATCATTCACGGAGCCCGCGAATGGCTCATTGCCAGATGGCGACAATTTAGAACCACTGTTTGAGGCCATCATGAAAAACATTCCGGCCCCAACCTATGACGATGAAAAGCCGCTGCAGGCGCACGTTACCAACTTGGACGCATCACCCTTCCTTGGGCGACTGGCATTACTTGCGAATCAAATCTGGAGAACTAAAAAAGGGTCAACAGGTTGCTTGGATGAAGCGAGATGGTGAAATCAAGCAGGCAAAGGTTTCTGAGCTTTTGATCACCAAAGGCCTTGAGCGTTCTCCAGCTGAAAAGGCATTTGCTGGCGACATCGTCGCTATCGCCGGTATCGAAGAGATCATGATTGGCGAAACCCTTGCCGATTTAGAAAACCCAGAGGCTTTGCCTATCATCCGAGTGGACGAACCAGCCATCTCGATGACCATTGGAATTAACACATCGCCAATGGCTGGACGAGTCAAGGGGGCCAAGGTGACTGCTCGATTGGTGAAGGACCGCCTTGAAAAAGAGCTCATCGGAAACGTTTCAATCCAGGTTCTGCCAACCGAGCGCCCAGACGCTTGGGAAGTCCGAGGCAGGGGAGAGCTAGCGCTTGCGATTTTGGTTGAGACTATGCGTCGAGAAGGTTATGAGCTCACAGTTGGAAAGCCACAAGTTGTTACCAAAAAAGAGGATGGCCAACTGCTAGAGCCATTTGAGGATTTGACCATTGATGTTCCTGAGGAGTTTTTGGGCGCAATCACTCAGCTTATGGCTGCCAGAAAAGGCAAGCTAAATCAGATGACCAATAACGGCTCAGGATGGGTCCGCATGGAGTTCACCGTGCCGGCTAGAGGATTGATTGGCTTTAGAACTGAGTTTTTGACCACGACCAAGGGAAGCGGAATCGCCAACGCGATCAGTGCTGGATTCCACCCGTGGGCCGGTGAGATTCAAACCAGACCGAGCGGATCTCTTATTTCCGACCGCGCCGGAGTGGCAACTCCGTTTGCGCTGATGGCGCTGCAAGACAGAGGAAGCTTTTTCATCCCGCCAACAACTGAGGTTTATGCCGGCATGGTAATTGGTGAGAACTCACGTCCCGATGACATGGAAGTGAACATCACAAAAGAGAAAAAGCTTACAAACATGCGAAGCTCCACAGCTGATGAGTTCCAGTCCCTCACTCCCCACCGCAACCTTTCTCTTGAGGAGTGTTTGGAATTTGCTCGTGAAGATGAGTGTGTTGAGGTAACGCCCGATGCCATCAGAATTCGCAAGGTTGAATTAGATCCAAACCTGAGAGCTCGAGCCTTGAGTGCAAAAAAGCGAGCTAATCAAGATTCGGCATAGGCTAATCACATGTCGAAACCAAGTTTCAGCCCAAAGCGACTGCTGGTGGTGCACGCACACCCAGACGATGAAAGCTTGTTCACCGGTCACATAATCGCTCACGCACTGCGTGGCGGAAGCAAGGTGAAGGTGGTGACCCTGACTCGAGGTGAGATGGGGGAGACGGAGTCAAAGCAGTTGCAATATCTGAATGGGCAACCTTTGGAGATGGCCCTCTACAGAGAGCAGGAGCTAGCTGATGCGATTAGCGCATTCCCCGGACTGGAGCATTCTTATTTAGGAAAGCGAGCCTATCGAGACTCTGGCATGAGAATAAACGCCTGGGGTCGAGTTGGTAAGCCCAGCAAATTAGATGAAATGTCTCTGGCGGCCGCCGGAACCAGCGTGGTTGGCGAGGATCTTGCTAAAGAGATTGAAAGTTTTAGGCCTGACGTTGTATTGACTTATGACGCCAACGGAGGATTTGGCCACCCTGATCACAAGGCCGCTCACTTTGCTGTTGCCTGGGCCATTAGAAAGCTAGCCAAGAAGCGCATTCGACCCCAGTTTTGGGAGATTGCAGAGCCTGGTAAGAGCTTCGATGTTGAATTTGGGGATGCCGAGACTGCAGAGATAAAGCGAAATGCCCTATTGGCACACGGTTCTCAAATTGAGATTTCTGGAAACGAGATTATTTTTGATGGGAAAACCAGAATGCGACTGAATGACAAAGAAAGAGTTAGAAAAGCTTCTCCCTCACCATGGTTGACGCTTAAGCCGGCACTCACTTATTTCTGGGCTATCCCCACTGGCGTGTTGGTTGGAATAGCAGGAACCTTGCTGCACCGTTCAGTTGACGGCAATGGCTTCCCAATTGGTTTGGTTGTGGCATTGGCGATGGTTGGTTCACTCGCTTTGGCACTTCGACTTCTGAGAAACTCTCGAGGTGGGCTTTATTTGATGAGCTTCAGCCTGATACTGACTGTATTTTTGATGGCCCAAAGGCAGCCAGGCGGCGAATTATTCATAACAACAGATCTGCAGGGAAACTTTTTTGAATCGGTTGGAAATTTGTGGGCATACGGATCGATTGTTCTTGTTGGATTAGTGATGATATTCCCAAGCATTAGACGCTCCGCCTGGAAACAACAAATCAATACCGGGGGATGAGATAATGGGAGAAATTAGGAGTGAAGTTTGACCTACGTAATCGCACTTCCATGTGTGGATGTAAAAGATAAAGCCTGTATCGACGAGTGCCCTGTTGACTGTATTTACGAGGGTGATCGAATGCTTTACATCCAACCCGATGAATGCGTTGACTGCGGTGCCTGCGAACCGGTTTGCCCAGTAGAGGCCATCTACTACGAAGACGATGTGCCGGAGCAGTGGGCGGATTACTACGACGTGAATGTTGACTTCTTCGATGAAATCGGTTCTCCCGGAGGAGCTGCCAAAATGGGCCCGATCCCATCTGATCACCCATTGGTAGCAGCATTGCCCCCGCAAGGCGAATAGTTGTTTGACAGGCTGCCAGAGTATCCCTGGCAAAAATTAGCCCCTTATAAAAAAACTGCTGAGCAGCACCCTGACGGCTTGGTTGACTTATCCATCGGTTCCCCAGTTGACCAGACCCCGGATGTCATTTCTGCCGCTCTAAAGCAAGCATCTAATTCCCCTGGCTACCCATCGGCAACTGGAACTTTAGAGCTTAGACAAGCGATGGTTGATTGGTTTTCAAACAGAAGATCGGTCTCGCTTGACACAGAGCAGGTAATGCCAACTGTTGGAAGCAAGGAGTTCATTTCTTGGCTTCCAGTGATGTTGGGATTGGGTTCGGATGATGTTGTGGTGCAACCAGCTCTTGCTTATACCGCCTATGAGGTCGGTGCCAAGTTTGCAGGTTGTGGCCTGGTTAGTGAGGATGATCCAGCTAAGTGGCCAGAGAACACAAAGCTGATTTGGATCAACTCACCCGCAAACCCAAACGGTTCGGTAATGAGCGTTGAAGATATGCGTTTGGCTGTTGCCCGCGCACGCGAACTGGGTGCCGTGCTAGTCAGCGACGAATGTTATGCCGAGCTTGGTTGGTTAGATGAGTTTGCCGAAACAGCAACTCCGTGTTTGTTGCAAGAGGAGATCACCGATGGTGACCTAACCGGCTTGCTCTCTATTTACTCTCTTTCAAAGCAATCCAGCATTGCTGGTTATCGTGCTGCTTTGGCAGGTGGTGATAAGAATCTAATTCAGGGGCTTATAAACCTCAGAAAGCATGCTGGCCTGATAGTTCCACTGCCTGTTCAAAAGGCGATGGTTGCAGGCCTCAGTGATTACCAGCATGTATTAACTCAGAAAAAGATTTATAGAAACCGGATTGAGATTTTGTCTCAGGCCTTGGTTTCGGCAGGATTTCAGATAGCTGACTGCGAGGGTGGACTTTATCTCTGGGTGGAGGTTGAGGACACCTTTGAGGCCGTTGCGAAATTTGCAGAGATGGGGATTTTGGTGGGCCCTGGAGAGTTTTATGGCGAAGCTGGAAAGGGTCACGTTCGAATCTCGGTGACCGCTTCAGACAATGAAGTGATAGCGGCTTCCAAGAGATTGAAAATGCTTTAGGCTGAGAGCACCGTCATCGTTTTAGAGCGAGGAGACACCTTGACCTCAGAAGATAAAGTTTCACTGAGTTTTGGCGACACAACAGTCGAATACCCAGTGATTCCAGCAACACAGGGCCCTGCCGGGTTCGATATTTCAGGACTGATGAAAGATGTTGGTCTTACAACCCTCGACCAGGGGTTTGTAAATACATCCAGCACCAAATCAGCAATCACCTATATCGATGGAGAAGCAGGCATCCTCAGATACCGTGGCTACCCAATCGAGCAGCTTGCTGGCCAGAAGAGTTTTTTGGAAGTTGCCTACCTACTTATTTATGGCGAGCTTCCAACCGAATCAGAGTTTTCAGAGTTTGAAGGAAAGATTCGTCGCCACACACTTTTGAAAGAGGACCTAAAGGACTTCTTCAAGGCCTTCCCAAGATCAGCCCACCCAATGAGTGTTTTATCGAGTGCGGTGAGTGCACTGGGCACTTTCTATGAAGACTCTTTGAATCCCAAAGATCCAGAGCAGGTTGAACTTTCAACAATTAGATTGCTGGCAAAGTTGCCGGTGGTAGCCGCCTATGCTCAAAAAACTTCCGTTTCTCACGCTTTGCTCTACCCTGATAACTCACTCAATTATGTTGAGAATTTCCTATGGCTCACTTTTGGCAATAATGCTGAAACCTATATTCAAAACCCAGTAATTACCGAGGCTTTGGACACATTGTTCCTTTTGCACGCAGACCACGAGCAGAATTGCTCGACCTCGACTGTTCGTTTGGTTGGGTCTTCGCAGGCAAACATGTTCGCATCCATGAGTGCTGGTGTAAATGCGCTCTATGGACCGCTTCACGGCGGAGCAAACGAGGCAGTTTTGGAGATGCTGCAGGACATTCACGAATCAGGGGACACGGTGGAGAAATTCATCGAGCGGGTGAAAAACAAAGAAGAGGGCGTGCGCCTGATGGGCTTTGGTCACCGCGTTTATAAAAACTTTGACCCCAGGGCAAAGATTGTGAAGGCCACTGCCGACAGTGTTCTAAACGACCTTGGAATCCACGACCCACTGTTGGATATTGCTAAGAAGATGGAAGAAGCAGCCCTGAAAGATGATTACTTCGTCTCTCGCAAACTGTATCCAAATGTTGATTTCTATTCTGGAGTTATCTACAAGGCGATGGGCTTTGAGCCAAAGATGTTTACCGCGCTATTTGCCCTGGGCAGACTGCCCGGTTGGATTGCTCACTGGCGTGAGATGATGTCAGATCCCGTGACCAAAATTGGTAGACCGCAGCAGGTTTACACGGGACCTAGTGAGAGACATCTTTAGTCAAAAAGACCAATTCGCTATCCCCGTAGTTTTTAGTTTCTGCCAGAACCCAGCCGGTAAGGTCAGGCATCTCGGTCTTGGCTGATTTTTCAACGACTACCACCCCTTTGGCAAGAGGCAGTAACTGCTGCAGATTTTCATTCAGCTTTTTTATCGGGTAGTTATAGGGAGGGTCTAAAAAGATCAGGTCAAACTGCCCAACAAGATTATCCAGTGCATTGTAGGCGTTGGCCTGCAGCATTTGAATATCAGCAGGTGTTTCCAGATGAGATAAAACCAGTTCTGCATTCTGCTGACAGATTGATGCTGCGGTTGCATCTTTTTCAACCATCACCAGTTTTGTTGCACCTCGAGAAATTGCCTCCAGGCCGACGGCACCGGTTCCAGCAAATATGTCTAGGACGCTCGCTGATTCAATTACTTCCTGGGATTGCAAAATCCCAAACATTGATTCTTTTATGCGGTCGGTGGTTGGTCTTGTGTTTTTGGCGGGGGATAAAAGTTTTCTGCCCTTGGCAAATCCTGCGATTATTCTGCTCACCTAACGAGCCTAAGGCTCAAATCAAGAAATTCTGAATAGGTTAGAACTGTGGCAAGTTTTGAAACTCCCCTTGAAGGTCTGATTGGCGAAAAAACCGCCAAGCAGCTAGCCCGTGCGTTTGAGATCAAAACCATTGGGCAATTGATTAGGCACTACCCTCGACGCTATTTGCAAAGAGGCCAGCTAACTCCAATGAGCCAACTGCCAATTGGTGAGGATGTCACTTTGGTGGCAGAGGTTGAAAAGGTCCAAACCAGACCAATCAGGGGCAAAAAGGGTTCGATTCTTGAGGTAAGCATCACGGATGGAACAGCCACCGTGAAGCTCACCTTTTTCAATCAAGCATGGCGCGCCAATCAATTATTGCCCGGCACNCAAGGNTTGTTTGCGGGTAAGACCAGCTTGTTTTCAGGCCAAATCCAGCTNTCACATCCCGATTANGAACTGTTTGATGAATCTTCAGAGGTCGACCCACAGCGCTGGGCGGAAACACCAATACCGGTTTATCCAGCCTCGTCCACCCTTCCCAGTTGGCGCATCCAAAAACTCATCGAACAAGTGCTGCAGTCGATTGAGTGGCCAGATGAGCCATTTGATCAGGAGTTACTAAAAGAGTTGGATGTTTATTCTCTTAGAGACGCAATCACCCTGATTCATAGACCAGAGCTTCCTAATGATTGGCAGAAAGCCGTGAAAACGCTGAAAACCCACGAGGCTCTGGGTCTATTGCTGGAATTTGGCTTGGTTCGCAAATCTTTGGATGCAGTTGAAGTCAAAAAGCGAACCGCGGGTGGTCTGCTGAAAGAGTTTGATGAAAATTTGAAATATCAGCTCACTACCGCCCAGGTTCGTGTGGGAAAAGAGATTGAAAAGGACCTTGCCAGCGGTAAGCCCATGAATCGATTGCTGCAGGGTGATGTTGGTTCGGGAAAAACCCTGGTGGCACTTAGAGCAATGCTTGCCTCCATCGAGGACGGTTCGCAGGCAGCCATAATCGCCCCCACTGAGGTTTTGGCAAGTCAGCACCTGATTGCCATCACTGAATCGCTTGGTCCCTTGGCCGAGCAGTTGCAACCAGTGCTACTCACCGGGCAAATGACTCAGGGCGAGCAACGTAAGGCATTGTTGAAAATAGTGAGTGGCAGTTCCAGGATTGTGATTGGAACGCATTCACTAATTTCTCAAAGGGTTGAGTTTTTCGATCTNTCACTTGCAGTCATTGACGAACAGCACCGCTTCGGTGTTGAACAACGTGAGGCACTAAGGTCCAAATCCGAAAACGTCCACACTCTGATTATGACCGCAACACCAATCCCGAGAACTTTGGCGGTAACGGTGTTTGGTGATTTGAGCGTTTCGATCTTGGATGAAAAACCCGCTCAAAGACAAAAGATTGCCACCCACGTGGTTGGCATTTCAAACCCAGCTCTAGTCAGTCGTGTTTGGCAAAGGGTGTCTGAGGAAATCCAGTCAGGTTTTCAAGCCTTTGTGGTTTGTCCAAGGATTGAACTAAACGATCAAGACACAGGGGATACCGCAAGCGCTGCAGCTGTTGAGGTGGCGGAGTCGCTGGCGGAGAACCAATATTTGAAAAACACCAGGATTGGACTGTTGCACGGCAGGATGCCAGCGGAAGAAAAATCAGAAGTTATGAGGCAATTCGCCTTGGGTGATATTGATGTTTTGGTATCCACCACCGTTATCGAGGTTGGCGTGGATGTTCCCAATGCAAGTGCCATGGTTATTTTGGACGCTGACAGATTTGGCTTGGCTCAGTTACACCAATTGCGAGGGCGCGTGGGCAGAGGCAATCAGCCAGGGGTTTGTTTGCTAGTAACTGCCAGTGAAGAGGGGTCGGAAGCCACTGAAAGGTTGGCCGCACTTGAAAAAACCGAGGATGGTTTTGAGCTTAGTGAGCTGGACTTGAGCTATCGCAAAGAAGGCGATGTCACAGGAATCAGTCAATCTGGAACCAAGTCCAGACTTCGTCTGCTGGGAGTGGTCAGAGACCAGAAGCTAATCAGGGATGCCCAGCCGGTAGCGGAGCGCATATTGGAAAATTCAGACAGGGTTGAAACAATTATTGAACTTTGTTCACCACTTGGGGCTGATAACGTCATCACACGAGGCTAGGCTTGAACCATGAAGCACATAGCTGTTTATCCTGGAAGTTTTGATCCCGCTACCCTGGGTCACCTGGGAATTCTAAAAAGGTCCACAAAGCTGTTCGATGAGGTTCACGTTTTGGTTGTCCACAACCCAAACAAAAC
>P_2C_Liq_1_UnCtyDRAFT_1000483_pt1 | contig 17170 bp, 20 predicted proteins | sample Pon2CUnioCityCA_2_FD_10234 | JGI IMG/M metagenome (IMG submission 10234) | reverse complement strand
TTTGAGCAAATAAAAAATAATTAAAAAGCTTGTAATTTACTTCGTACCCATAATCTATGTTGGGTTGGTAATCTATAATATTTTCATAAATACTATTCTTATATCTAGATGGATTTTGAGCTCTTTGGTTCCAAGTTATTACCCAAACTCTATTTCTGGCTTCTAAATAACTTTGGCTGTAAAAACCTTCTGGCTGAGCAATGCCATTTAAAAAAGCACTAAAACCTGGGTCTATAATTATAATTTCGTATGCTAAACGATCGTTTGCAATCACAACGGGTTCTTCATTTTCTGTATTAGAAGTATTTATTGGAGCTGAACCACAAGCCCAAATTAATAAACTAATAGTAATTAGTATTACTGTTTGTATAATTTTTTTCATGATTTTAAACTGTTCCATAACTTGTTTTTACATCAAAAGTATTTTGCAAATAGTAGTTTAAAAACTAAAAGGAGGAAACCTTATTTTTTATGAGTTAACTTCAATTAATTTACGAAATTTATTTTATAAATATATAGCTTATTAATATTTAACATTATTTTTAAGTCTTTAAAATGAATAATTATGTACAAAAATCTCTTATTTCTATTAATGATAATACTTTGTTTATTGTAATAACAAAGAAGAAAACCATAACAATTCAGTTTTAGAAAATAGACTAATGCATGCCATCAATAAAGCAATAAAACCAAACGAAATGAAAAATAGATGTTTTTGGGTTACAGATAGTCAATTATACAAAGATTATCATGATAACGAATGGGGGCAACCTGTATTTGATGATGCAACTTTGTTTGAATTTATAATTTTAGAGACATTTCAAGCAGGTTTAAGTTGGATTACCATTTTAAACAAAAGAGAAAATTTTAGAAAAGCATTTGATAATTTCGATTATAAAAAAATTGCAAACTATCCAGCAGTTAAACACAACTCTTTATTGCAAGATACTGGTATAATTAGAAATAAACTAAAAATTAAAAGTGCCATTATTAATGCACAATTATTTATCGAAATTCAGAAAGAGTTTGGTTCTTTCTCTAAATTTATTTGGAGCTATGTAGATGGCAAGCCAATTGTAAATAAATTTCATACAAAAGAGGATGTACCTACTACTTCAGCATTGTCAGACAAAATATCTAACGACTTAAAAAAAAGAGGGTTTAAATTTGTAGGATCTACAGTTGTATATGCGTATTTGCAAGCAATTGGTATGGTAAATGATCATACAACAGACTGTTTTAAATATTCTGTTTTATGAAAATAACAAAAGTACCTTTAAAAGATTTAAAAGCTAGTTTTTCTATTTTTAATAGAAGAATTATTTGGATTAATTATCGCTCTTTTTGCAACAAGCTATTTGTTATTATTTAATGATGTTTTTGGTTTTGTAATGACAATTGGAGTGTTTTTATTTTTATGGTAAAGACCCAAGGATAGATTGTATTTTTTTTCTATGTACCTGTTAGTGGCTATTTTAGAAATTNGTGGTACTGCTTTTGGATCTTGGAAATGGCCAAAAATAGGGTTTCAAGTATTTGAAATTTTGCCTAGTAATAACCCACCAAGTGGTATTAGCCTTTTTTATTTTTTATTAGATATGGGTTGTTTTTTTATCTACATTAATAGACATAAAATAGCATGGTCACGTTTAAAGAATATCATAAACATTAGAAAAAATAATATACCAAAAAAAGTAAAAGATCTAGGTTTTGATTACAAGACAAAACAAAATGTATAAAATAGTATTAAAGAGAATAATTCTAGCATTGTAATACACAAGGCTTTTTACAATTTTGATGACGAAGGGTTTACAATGTTAAATTGCGTAAAATTAAGAAAGGTAGAAAAGTTAGGTTAATGTCCTGTAAAAAAACGGATAGCCATAAATATTATCACAATTAATCCACCATAAATTAATACTTTTTTACCTGCATTTTTATAATATCTTTCGTGGTTTTTTATGTCTTTTCTATAACTATAAACCATTAACGCTATAAAAGCGATAATGAAAAAAATCATAAAAACAATTCTTCCTGTTGTAAAAAATGCACTTAAAAACATATGGTTTATTCTTAATAAGTTCTTTATTAAATCTTTGTAAAAGTTATTTTAATTTTACACACTTATACTATATTGTCTTTTAAAATTACATAAATAAAATAACGCAACAAAATTACAAATAAATAACCTTTAATAATTACTTTACAGATGAAAAATAAAATAAAAGCAGTACACGAATTTCATGAAGCTTTTGGAGCAGGCATAAAATATACACCCACTGCAAATATTGGCGAAGAAAGAAACTTGCTTCGTTTTAATTTAATGAAAGAAGAAAATGAAGAGTATTTAGAGGCTGCACAAAATAACGATTTGGTAGAAGTTGCAGATGCTTTGGGAGACATGTTATATATACTTTGTGGCACAATTATAGAACATGGTATGCAAGATAAAATAGAAGAGGTTTTTAACGAGATTCAAAGAAGTAATATGAGTAAATTGGGTGAAGATGGCAAACCGATTTACAGAGAAGATGGTAAAGTTTTAAAAGGACCAAATTACTTTAAACCTAATATTTCTAAAATTTTAGAAGAATAAATATCAATCAAAAAAGGCAATATTATCTCTTACATACTCTAAAGTAAGTGCAATAATATTGTCTTCATATTTATCAAATTCTCTATCTAAATCGTCCCATAAATCAATATTAGATTCTTTTTCCATTAAAATATTTCTACGAAGGTGCGTGTTTTTAGGTACTGGAACTTCTGGAAACAGAAAAATGGCTTTTGTTAATAGGTCTACTGTTTTTGTCGCTTTTATAGCTAAATATGCCTGAAAAACTTCGTGTGTAAATTGCCCAGAAGAATTAAAAAAGAACTGTACAAAACCACCTTCTGTAACATTATTCTCTAAAATATCTATATAAATAAAGTTTTTTTCGAATTCATTTAAATTTTTAAAATTATCTTTTTCAGGAATTTTTTTTCCAATAATTTCTCCAATTCTAGTAATTTTTTCTGCATCATTATTTAAAAGCAGTGCAATTTCTGTAGAAGTCATTGTTTTTGTATTTTAAGTGTTCTTTTTTTCATAGGCACACCCTCTATAATTGTAAATAATTTTTCTGTTGATAAATAGTGAGTTAGCTCTAGTTTTGTACCTCCATCTAAACCTATTAGCAATACTTTAAAACTAGCTTTTTCATTTTTAAATTTTGTTGATGGTTTCTAATCAGCTTCAAAGTTATCGTAATAATTACTTTTGGTAAAGCAATACACCATCAATTTTCTTTCTAAAAGTTCTTTTGGGTGTTCTTATAAACGCAATAGTTGATTATTATAAACATCATTTTGTAAATCATTTGTAAAAACAAGAAGCACTCTTTGTTTATATTGATGGTTTTTAATGCTTTGTCCTAAAGAAATCAACCTAAAAAGTAAAATAAGATTGCTGTATTTTTCATTATGTAGTATTACTTTAAAACAGAAAATTCAATAAAAGAATCTGTAAATACCGTATGCGTTTGGGTTTTAAAATCTTTTTTGTCTGCTTTGTAAATGTTGTCTACATAGGTTTGCGGATTTAAATCGATTAAAGGAAACCAAGTACTTTGCACCTGAATTTGCAATTTATGTCCTTTTTTAAATGTATGAAAAACATCCTGTAGTTTTATATTTACGTCTGTTTTTTTATTTGGAATAAAAGGCTCAGGTTTCTCAAAGCTATTTCTAAATCGTCCACGTAAAACTTCGCTTCTAACCATTAAATGGTAGTTACTCATTTTTAAATGATCTTGTAATTTATCATTTTCTTTGTCATCACTTAGTTCAGCTGGATGCACATCGATTACTTTTACAATCCAATCTGCAGCAGTACCTGTAGTTGCTACTTTTAATTTTGCTAAAATATCTCCAGCCAAAGTAAAATTTTCTGTTAAAATCCCTGTTTCAAAAACTAAAACATCAGGTCTTCTTGCAGCAAAACGTTGGTCGTCTGTCATATATTTACGTGGTGTAAAAACCGTTTTTATGTCTTCTGAATAAGGTACAGGTCGTTTTACATCACTTATAAAATTAATTCCTTTTGTTGATTTTTGATTGGTAGTTAACTTTTGGTTTTCAGATAAATACCAATTTTGAGTTTCTGTATTTTCTGGTGGCCAAGTATTGTAAGATTTCCATTCTTTTTTACCCGAATCAAAAACATACGCTTCAGGCAAACCAGAGTTTTTATCAGCTTCTCCTTTTAAGAAATGATTAAAGAATTTTGTTTCAATTTCTGATTGAAATTTTAAGGAAATAGAATCTCCAAAATAATAGTTACCTACATAATTTTTTACAGTATTTCTAGACCATTTTCCATGATCCCAAGGACCAAAAACCATTGTGTTATAATTATTCTTACCCTGTTTTTCTATCGCTTTATAAGTTTCTAAAGGACCATATAAATCTTCTGCATCAAACCAGCCACCAACAATCATAGTTGCTACAGTAGAGGGTACTTTATCTAAATGTTGTATAATTCCTTTGCTTTGCCAAACAGAATCGTAATTTGGATGTTCTACAATTTCTTTCCAGAAAAAATCGTCTATTTTGTCTTTTTTAGCAGAATTGGTAACATCTAATTTATCGTACTGAAAATATTCGTTCAAATTTTTTAAAGGACCTTTGTCTAAGAAAAATTGATATTGATCTTGAGATTTCATTTTAGGAAAAGAATACCAAGCAGAGTCTGTTGGTGTGTCTTTGTAAGTTCCAAATAAAGAAATAGCTCTAAAATAGCTTAATAAAAAAGCGCCATTATGATGAAAATCATCAAAGAAAAAATCGCCAATACAAGCTTGTGGAGAAGCAGCTTTTAAAGCAGGGTGCGCTTCTATAGTAGAAACTGTGGCATAATGGCCAGGGTAAGAAATTCCCCAAGTACCAACATTACCATTATTATTTGCTACGTTTTTTACGAGCCAATCAATAGTGTCATAGGTATCTGAAACTTCATCCGATTCGTTTTCTTTTTTATTGGGAATGTAAGCACGCATATTGTCATAAACACCTTCGCTCATCCAACGTCCTCTAACATCTTGATAAACCACAATGTTTCCCTCTTTCATTAAATGTATGTTAGGCCCAATTTTGGTTTTCATTTTTCCTTCTCCATAAGGTGCAGAACTGTAAGGAGTTCTTTGAATTAAAATAGGATATTTTTTAGAAGTATCTTTAGGAGAATAGATAGTCGTGTGCAGTTTTACACCATCTCTCATAATTATATCTACCTCTTTTTTGGTGTAATTATCTGCAACATAAGTGTTTTTTTTAGGTTCACTTTCTTTATTTTTACAAGCAGTAAAAGCTAAAAAACTAATAAGTGTAAAAAGGATTATTTTTTTCATAATGAAGATTGATTTGTAGCGTTAAATCTACGAAACTAAAAACAGTTGTTAAAAATTCTTTTGTTAAAATGATTTTTGTTTTAAAAAAGCTGGAAATAGCTTTTAAAAAATCACCCAAACTGGCAAAACTTCAAAAATTTTCTCCCTATTTTTGCAAACTATGCAAGAAACTAAAAAACATCAATTAACAGATTGGTTACCAACCACAAACAGAGAAGTTAAAATTCGTGGGTGGGAAGAGTTGGATGTAATTTTATTTAGCGGAGACGCATATGTAGATCATCCTTCTTTTGGGCCTGCAGTAATTGGTAGAATTCTAGAGAGTTATGGTTTACGTGTGGCAATTGTGCCACAACCCAATGTAAATGATAATTTACAAGATTTTAAAAAATTAGGGAAACCACGTTTGTTTTTTGCAGCTACTGGGGGTTGTATGGACCCTATGGTCTCTAACTACACGGCTAGTAAAAAGAGAAGAGATAAAGATGCTTATACACCAAATGGTGATAAGGGTTTTAGACCCGATTATGCAACCTCTGTGTACAGTAAAATTTTAAAAGAAAAATTTCCTGATGTACCTGTTTTAATTGGTGGAATTGAAGCTTCATTAAGACGTGTAACACACTATGATTATTGGTCTGATAAATTAATGCCAACTATTTTAGAAACTTCTAAGGCAGATATGTTGGTGTATGGAATGGGAGAACAACCTTTGCGCGAAATTGTAGAATTATTGCAAAAAGATGTGCCTTTTTCTAGCTTAAAAAATATAAAACAAACGGCTGTTTTAATTGATGAAAAACAGGAGAAAATACCAGTTGTAAACGATTGGGAAGATGTAACAATTAATTCTCATGAAGCTTGTTTGGCAGATAAAAAAACGTTTGCTTCTAACTTTAAAACCATAGAACAAGAGTCTAATAAATTAAAAGCAAGAAGAATTTTTCAGAAAGTAGGAGAGCAATTATTAATGATTAACCCACCTTTTCCTACGATGACAGAAGCAGAGATTGATGGCTCTTTTGATTTGCCTTATACTCGTTTACCCCATCCAAAATACGACAAGCGTGGGCCAATTCCTGCGTTTGAAATGATTAAATTCTCGATAAACATTCACAGAGGGTGTTTTGGTGGCTGTAGTTTTTGTACTATTTCTGCACATCAAGGAAAATTTATAGCAAGTAGGAGTCAGGAATCTATTTTAAAAGAGGTAGATAAAGTGGCAAGTATGCCAGATTTTAAAGGTTATTTGTCTGATATTGGTGGTCCTTCTGCAAACATGTATCAAATGAAAGGTAAGGTGCAATCTATTTGCGACAAATGTGTAGCGCCTAGTTGTATTTCGCCAGTAGTATGTAGTAATTTAGATACGTCTCATAAACCGTTAACAGAACTGTATCAAGCAGTTGATAAACATCCAAAAGTAAAAAAATCGTTTATTGGAAGTGGAATTAGACACGATATGTTGGTGCCAGAATTCAATAAAAATGCAGATGCTAAAGAGCTGGATGCGTATACAGAAGAGGTCATGACCAAACACATATCAGGGCGTTTAAAAGTGGCTCCAGAACATACTTCTGATCCTGTTTTAAAATTGATGCGTAAACCGTCTTTTATTTATTTTCATAAATTTAAAGAGCGTTTTGATAGAATTAATATCAAGAAAAAGCTCAACTTACAATTGATACCATATTTTATTTCTAGTCACCCAGCAAGTGAGGTAGAAGATATGGCAAATTTAGCTGCAGAAACCAAAAACATGGGCTTTCAGCTAGAGCAAGTGCAAGGTTTTACACCTACGCCAATGACAGTTGCAACCGTTATTTATTATTCAGGATATCATCCTTATACCTTAAAACCTACTAAAACACCAAAAACAAAAAAGGAGAAAGAAGACCAGCACAAATTTTTCTTTTGGTACAAAAAAGAAAATAAAGCGTGGATTAGAAATACCTTAAATAAAGTTGGAAGACCTGATTTGTTAAAGGTATTATTGCCAGAAAATAATTCTTGGAAAAAGAACAAAAAAGCAAAAGAGGTAAAAAATACTTTTGACGATGCTGTTCCTTTTAACAAAAGAAAAAAGAAAGTGAGAAGAGCTACCTCTAAAAAAAGAAGGAGATAATTAGCTTTTTTTACCCTATAAACTTTTAAATTGTACAGTTGGATTTTAAGTCTATACTTTAATGAATGTTTATAAGTTTTCACAAAAGTAGACGAAGCGATTTATAAAGAACATCCATAGAAATTTTTGACATTAAAGGTATTTGGCCGTTAAGGCATAAGCGATTTGCAAAATAAAGCTTTTAACTTTTGTTACTCTGCTTACATATTTCTTCTATATTGGCCACCAACTTTAAATAATGCTTTTGTAATTTGCCCTAAAGAACATACTTTGGTAGCTTCCATTAATTTGTCAAATAAATTTTCATTCTGTATGGCAGCTTTTTGTAATATTACAAGTTGTTCTTGTACTTTATGTGGGTTTGCCTTATTTAACAATTCTTTGGTTTCAATTTGAAATTGTTTCTCTTGTTCTGTGGCACGTATTACTTCTGCAGGTTGTACAGTTGGCGATCCTTTAGAACTTAAAAATGTATTTACCCCAATAATAGGGAAATCTCCATTGTGTTTTAAAGTTTCATAATACAAACTTTCTTCTTGTATTTTAGAACGCTGATACATGGTTTCCATAGCACCTAAAACACCACCTCTTTCTGTAATTCTGTCAAATTCTTCTAAAACAGCAGCTTCTACTAAATCTGTTAATTCTTCTATAATAAACGCCCCTTGAATTGGGTTTTCATTTTTAGTCAAGCCTAATTCTTTGTTGATAATTAACTGAATAGCCATGGCTCTTCTAACTGATTCTTCTGTAGGTGTAGTAATGGCCTCATCATAAGCATTTGTATGTAGAGAGTTACAGTTGTCGTAAATTGCGTATAAAGCTTGTAACGTGGTTCTTATATCGTTAAAGTCAATTTCTTGAGCGTGCAAAGAACGTCCAGAAGTTTGTATATGATACTTTAACATTTGCGCTCTTGGGTTGGCACCATATTTATTTTTCATGGCTTTTGCCCATATTTTTCTTGCAACTCTACCAATTACAGCATATTCTGGATCAATGCCGTTAGAAAAGAAAAAAGATAAGTTAGGGCCAAATTTATTAATGTCCATTCCACGACTTAAATAATACTCTACATACGTAAATCCGTTACTTAAAGTTAAAGCCAATTGTGTAATTGGATTGGCACCCGCTTCTGCAATATGATATCCAGAAATAGAAACCGAATAGAAATTACGAACCTGCTTTTCAATAAAATATTCTTGTACATCGCCCATTAAACGCAAAGCGAATTCCGTAGAAAAAATACAGGTATTTTGTGCTTGATCTTCCTTTAAAATATCTGCTTGTACAGTACCTCTAACTTGTGCTAAAGTGTCTTTTTTTATTTGTTGATAAACTTCTGATGGTAAAACTAAATCTCCAGTTAAACCCAATAACATTAGACCTAAACCATTGTTTCCTTCTGGTAATTTTCCTTGATACTTAGGTCTTTCTAAACCTTTAGAATCATATATTTCTTTGAATTTAGCTTCAACATTATCTTCTAAATTATTTTCTTTGATGTATTTCTCACAATTCTGATCTATAGCAGCATTCATAAAAAAGCCAAGTAACATAGGTGCTGGCCCATTAATAGTCATAGAAACAGAGGTCATGTGATGACTTAAATCGAAACCAGAATATAGTTTTTTAGCATCGTCTAAACAGCAAATAGAAACACCTGCATTTCCAATTTTCCCATAAATATCAGGTCTTTCTCCAGGATCATTGCCATATAAGGTAACAGAGTCAAAAGCTGTAGAAAGTCTCTTGGCATCCATACCCAAACTTACATAATGGAAACGTCTGTTTGTTCTTTCTGGGCCACCTTCTCCAGCAAACATTCTTGTTGGGTCTTCTCCTGTTCTTTTAAACGGATATAAGCCTGCTGTGTAAGGAAATTGTCCAGGTACATTTTCTTGTAAATTCCAGCGTAATAAATCTCCCCAAGCTTTGTACTTAGGTAAGCTTATCTTAGGTATTTTTGTTTGTGATAACGATTCGCTATGTGTTGCTATTTTTATTTCTTTGTCACGAACTTTAAAGGTGTAAATTGGGTCTTTGTATTTTTTTACTTTGCTTTCCCAATTCAAAATGATTTCCCAATTTAAAGGATTTAGGTTTAATTTTACTTTTTCGAATTGTGAGATTAGCAATTTAATAAATTGCAAATCGTCATCCTGAACTTTTTTCAGGATTTCTTCATTATCGAGGCCTGTTTTTATCAAAAAAGAACTCTTTATTTCAGTAGAAATGATGTCCGTTAAAGATAATATGGTTTGATAAATTCCATATAATTTTTGGGCAACTACAACTTGTTCATCAACATCTTTGTCATAAGCCCTATTGTTTTCTGCAATTTCAGATAAATAACGAACTCTTGCAGGAGGAATTACAAATATTTTTTTAGACATTTCTTTGGTGATTTTCATAGAGGAAGCTAAACCTAGATTGGTTTTTTCTACCAATTTATCCATAATACTTTTATACAAAGTATTCATTCCAGGATCATTAAATTGCGATGCTATAGTTCCAAAAATTGGTAAATCTTCTTGAGGAATATCCCATAAATTATTATTGCGCATGTATTGTTTTTTTACATCGCGCAAAGCATCTAAAGCGCCTCTTTTATCAAATTTATTAATGGCCACAATATCTGCAAAATCGAGCATATCTATTTTTTCTAACTGAGTGGCTGCGCCAAATTCTGGCGTCATTACATATAAAGAAATATCAGAATGTTCTATAATTTCTGTATCAGATTGTCCAATTCCAGAAGTTTCTAATATTATGAAGTCGTACTCAGCAGCTTTTAAAACTTCTACAGCTTCATTAACGTGTTTAGAAAGGGCTAGGTTAGATTGACGTGTTGCTAAAGAACGCATATAAACACGAGAATTATTAATGGCATTCATACGAATTCTATCGCCTAAAAGTGCACCACCTGTTTTTCTTTTAGAAGGATCTACAGAAATTAATCCTACATTTTTTTCTGGAAAATCAATCAAAAATCTACGAACTAACTCATCTACTAAAGATGATTTTCCTGCACCACCAGTTCCAGTAATCCCAAGAACGGGTGCCCCTCCCAACCTCCCCAAAGGGGAGGAGCTCCAATCTTTGTTGAAAATTTTAGCGAAAGCTTCCTGATTATTTTCTGCTAATGAAATTAATCTTGCAATTGTATTTACGTCTTTATTTTTAAGTTTTTCTAAAACTTTCTCATCACTCAATTCCAACAACCAATCTCCATCTTCATTACAAACTTTCCCATTTGAGTGTTTCCCTCCTTTGGAGGGATTAAGGGAGGCTTTCACCAAATCATTAATCATCCCCTGTAAACCTAACTCACGACCATCATCTGGAGAATAAATTCTTGTAATTCCATACTCCATCAATGCTGTAATTTCTTCAGGAAGAATAACACCACCTCCACCACCAAATATTTTGATGTGTGTAGCACCATTTTCTTTTAGTAAATCGAACATGTATTTAAAATACTCATTATGTCCCCCTTGATAAGAAGTTATTGCAATTGCATTTGCATCTTCTTGAATGGCACAATTAACCACTTCTTCCACAGACCTATCATGTCCCAAATGAATTACTTCCACACCTGTAGCTTGTATAATTCGTCTCATAATATTTATAGCTGCATCATGTCCATCAAAAAGAGATGCTGCAGTTACAATACGTACTTTGTGCTTGGGTTTATAAGGTGATATTTGCTCCATTCGTAATAAAAGTTAGATTTTAGGCATGCAATTTAAGGAAATCTTAAAAATTAATAGAAATCTTTAACTTTTTATTACTACTTGTTTAAAATTTATTATTTTTTTAATTGGCATAGTTATTGTTGATTTAAAAAAAGTAACCACTAAAAAATATATCATGAAATATATGAAAACCTTATTGTTAACTAGTCTTATAATACTGTCTTCTTGTAGTAGTGTAAAAGTTGCTACAGATTATGATGCCAAAGTAGATTTTAATAAATATAAAACTTTTGCTTTCTATAAAAAAGGAATAGATCAAGCAGAAATTTCTGATTTAGATAAAAAAAGAATTTTAAGAGCTATAGAAGCAGAATTGGTAGCTAAAGGATTTTCTAAATCTGAAAATCCAGATATGTTAGTAAGTATTTTTACCAAGTCTAGAGAACGAGTAAATGTAAATCAAAGTAATTTTGGCTATGGTTTTGGTTGGGGTTGGAATCCTTGGATGTGGGGAGGAATGAACAATAATGTAAATGTTTCTCAATACACAGAAGGTACTTTATTTGTAGATTTTATTGATAAAGAAAAGAAAGAACTGGTTTGGCAAGGAGTAGGTACAGGTGCTTTAAGAATTCAAAACAGAGCAAAAAAGGAAATTAGAATAAAACAATTTGTAAAAGAAATTGTTTCTAGATTTCCACCAGGAGAAGAAAAATAAATATTTAAAAAAGCGTTCTTTAGAACGCTTTTTTTGTGCATAAAAATAATATTTTTGCAGTATGTATCATAAAAGAATGTTTTTAGAGGAAGGAGATTATTACCTAAACGAACAGGGTTATAAAGTTTTTACAGAAAAATATCATTTAAAAAGAGGTTATTGCTGTAAAAGTGGTTGTAAACATTGCCCTTATGGGTATGATAAAAAAATAGATAGTTTTGTTTAAAATTTACTTTTAGTAAAAATAGATTCTTTATATTTTATAGGTCATGTAAATATTTACTGTATTTATATGAACATTTTTTAATTTGTAATTTATAAAAAAGTTGCCATTTCTTTTTGCAAAACTTCAGCTTGTAAGGCTGCTTTTGCTGCAAAATCTTTTTCATTCGAGGCATATATTATACCTCGAGAAGAGTTTACTAATAAACCAATAGTTGAAGATAAGCCATATTTACAAACATCTTGTAAACTCCCCCCTTGTGCACCTACACCTGGCACTAAAAGAAAAGAGTTGGGTACAATTTTTCGAATTTCTTTAAAATACTCAGCCTTTGTAGCGCCTACAACATACATTAAGTTTTCAGAGTTTTCCCAGGTTTTAGAAGTTTCTAAAACATGTTTATACAATTCTTTATCATCAATTTTTTTTGTTTGAAAATCAAAAGCGCCTTTGTTAGAAGTTAAAGCTAACATTATGGTATTTTTATTTTTAAAGGCTAAAAAGGGTTCTACAGAATCTTTACCCATATAAGGTGCTATGGTAACAGAATCAAATTTTAAATCTTCAAAAAACGCTTTTGCATACATGGTAGAGGTATTACCAATATCACCACGTTTTGCGTCTGCAATAGTAAAAATTTCAGGATAACTTTTGTTTAAATAATTAATTGTTTTCTCTAAAGATATCCAGCCTTTTAAACCATAAGCCTCGTAAAAAGCAATATTGGGTTTGTAGGCTACACAAAGTTGATGTGTAGCGTCTATAATCGCTTTATTAAAAGCAAAAATAGGATCTTCTTCATCTAATAAATGTGGTGGAATTTTAGTTAAATCAACATCTAAACCAATACATAAAAAAGATTTTTTCTTTTTAATTTGCGCAACTAATTCTTGTGTAGTCATAATCATTTATAAAGTATAGCAAAAATACTTTATTTTGTATGTTATGAAAACCAAAGAAGACAAAATTTTTAAATACTTTATTATATGAGATTTGCCATTTTATTTTTTGCTGTATTATTTTTAAGTTGTTCGATAGAAAAACCTACAGAATTTTCTGACTTAGCACTACAAGACACTGGATTTACTTTGCAAGATTCAGAAATTACAATAGATAGCATATTAAAAACCTACAAAGGCAAAAAAGTCTTAATAGATGTTTGGGCTTCTTGGTGTGGAGATTGTATAAGAGGTTTACCAAGTATAAAAAACTTACAAAAAAAATATCCAGAGGTAGTTTTTTTATTCTTGTCTGTAGATAAAAATAAAGCTGCTTGGAAAAATGGCATTCGCCGATTTAAAATACAAGGAGAACACTATATTTTACCCAAAGGGATGAAATCTGGTGATTTTGTAGATTTTTTAAATTTAGGATGGATACCTAGATATGTTGTAGTTGATGAAAATGGAAAAATCATACTTTTTAAAGCTACAAGAGCATCAGATTCTGCTATTGAAGAGGTTTTAAATAAAAGTTTATAAATCGTTTTAGTAACTATTTCTAATTAGTCTATTAAAATAGTTTTCCATTTCTTAATTTTACGACATTAAAAAATGTTTAAAAATTAGCTTTAAAAAGCTTAAAATATATAATTATGAGAACCAAGATTGTAGCTGGAAACTGGAAATTAAATTACGATAAAAAAACAACCAATAAGTTTATTGGAAGCTTAAAAAAATCGGTTGATAAGTTGCCTTTAAAGAATACTAGAGTAATTATTGCACCTACATTTGTAAACTTATCTTCTGCTGTTGAAAAAGTAGAAAAATCGAATATAGAAGTAGTTGCACAAAATATGCATCAAGCAACTTCTGGTGCCTTTACTGGAGAAATTTCTGCAGATATGCTAAAAGCAGTTGGTGTAAATACAGTTATTTTAGGACACTCAGAAAGAAGAACTTATTTTAATGAAACAGACCAAGCTTTAGCTGAAAAAGTAAATACGATTTTAGAAAAAGGGATGGAAACTATTTTCTGTTTTGGTGAGTTGTTAGAAGATAGAAAATCTGATAACCATTTTGAGGTGGTAGAAAGCCAATTAAAAAATGCATTGTTTCACTTAGAAGCAAAAGACTGGAAAAGCATCATTTTAGCCTATGAACCAGTTTGGGCAATTGGTACAGGAGAAACTGCAAGCCCAGAACAAGCGCAAGAAATGCATGCTTTTATCAGAAGTATTATAGAAAAAAAATACAATAAAGAAGTAGCAGAAAAAGTATCTATTTTATATGGTGGTAGTGTAAAACAAGCAAATGCAGAGGAAATTTTTTCTAAACCAGATGTAGATGGTGGCTTAATTGGTGGTGCAGCTTTAAAAGTAGACGACTTTACAGCAATTATTGCAGCGATTTAAGTTAGCTAGAGTAGTAGAAAATTAAAAGAAAACCAATAAATTTGCATCAAGATTTATAATCTTGATGCATTTTTTATGGACAATATTTATATAGAGTACAATTTTACAGTTTCACCCAAAGAACCAACTTCAGAGATATTAATTGCAGAACTGGGTAATGTTGGGTTTGAAAGTTTTGTAGAAAACGAAATCGGCGTAACGGCTTACATTCAAAAAGAAGCTTATAAAGAGAATATTTTAGAGGATATTTATATTTTAAATTCAGAAGAATTTTCTATAAAATACACTAAAAATGAAGTGGCACAAACCAATTGGAATGCAGAATGGGAAAAAAACTTTACTCCTATTAAAGTTGATGATTTAGTTAGTATACGTGCTCCTTTTCATGAAAATCCCAATTTAAAATACGAGATTGTAATAGAACCAAAAATGAGTTTTGGTACAGGACACCATGAAACCACACACATGATGGTCCAGCATTTATTGCAATTAGATTTAGAAAACAAAAAAGTGCTAGATATGGGTTGTGGTACTGGTATTTTAGCCATTTTTGCTGAAATGAAAGGCGCAAAGCCAATAGATGCCATAGATATCGATAATTGGTGTTATGAAAACTCTTTAGAAAATGTATCACGCAATAATTGTAAAAATATATCCGTTTATGAAGGAGACTCCTCTCTGTTAATCAACAAAAAATACGATGTAATTATTGCAAACATCAATAGAAATATCTTATTAATGGATATGAAGGTGTATATAAACTGTTTAAAAGAAAACGGAATCTTACTTTTAAGTGGGTTCTACCAAGAAGATATTCCAATTATAGATGCAGAAGTATCAAAATACAATTTAAATTTAGATACTTACATAGAAAGAAACAATTGGGTGGCATTAAAATACAATAACTAAAAATTATTTTTTATTTTTATAAAATGAGGTGTACAAAAGAAAAAATACAAGAAGAAGTAGATGTACTAGAGCAAGAAACGCATCAGCACGAAATTGTTTTGCATAACGATGAGGTAAACACATTCGATTTTGTAATAGATTCTTTAATGAATGTTTGCGATCATACTTTAGAGCAAGCAGAACAATGTACAGTTTTAGTGCATTACAAAGGGAAATGTACTGTAAAATCTGGCGAATATAAAGATTTAGAACCAAGATGTTCTAAACTATTACAGTTGGGCTTATCTGCAGAATTGGTTTAAAAGATGGAAAATATTTTAAAATATTATGAATTTTCAGATTTTTTTAAAGATAATTCTAACACTTTTTCTGGAAATACAATTTCTTATACCACTTTAAATGCAACTCATTTTTTAATTTTCGAAAAAGAAAATAATACGTATAATTTATATGTTTCTAAATACCAGTCAAAAAAAGACATTGGCTTAAAACCTCCTGAAATATTAGAAACAGTAGTTGTAGACTATAATAAAAGCATTCCAGAACATAGAATTGCACTAAGAAAATATTTAGACTAAACTTACAAAAAATGGTAAGTTTTTTTTGAAAATATTCTAAAAAATTATAGGACTTTTTTTAATATAATTCTAATAGGGTAGTGAAGAATAAATGAGCTTTTTTTGTAACTACTTCATTATCAATGAAAATAGAAGGCATAAAAAAAGGAGAATCGATTTCTGTGAATCAATTCTCCTATTTAGTGACCATGACAGGATTCAAACCTGTAACCTCTTGAGCCGTAATCAAGTGCGCTATTCAGTTGCGCCACATGGCCTTAAAATGGGTGCAAATATAACAGAGTTTTTTTAATTTAGAAAGTCAAAGTTACTTTTTTATAAATTAATTTCTGCTTTATAAGCATCTACAATTGGTTGTGCTTTTTCTTTATCTGTATTACGTATAAATACCTCAACAGAATTAAGTTGCTGAACATGACCACCTAATCTTGCTGATTCAAAGTTGTCTTTAATAATGCAGTGTATCCCCTTGTCATCTAATAGATTTTGTAAACCTTTAACGATAATAAATGATCCTGAAAATATTTTAATATGTTCTATATTCATAATTTATTGTTTTTGGGTAATGCGTTTTTTGTCACAAAAGCTCTCCAGCCAATAATTGCCAATTGTAATTTAGTTGCTTTAGAAATATCTAAACCTTTTTTTGTAAAAGAGGGTAGTAAGGCCTTATTTACTTTTGCTAATAAAATAAATATTTTCTTTTTCATTAAAAGTTATCTTATCTCAAATTTAATAAAAATAAGTAATTTCTGGGGTTAGAATGCTATTTAATTAAATACTAACAGATATAATAAAATCAACAATGTCTTTTAGCATTTTTGTAATAATAAGTATCATTATAATTTTTTTTGGGGTTAATAAATATGATAATTTCAAAATTATAAATTCAATATATCAGAATTGTAAACACTCTTCTAAATAAAAGTAAACTATTAAAAAAATTAAGCTATCATATGATGCTAAAATATACAATAAGTTTTAATATTTGCTTGCATAAAGTCTTAAAATATTATTTTCTTATAAAAAAATAATGCTATTAGGCTTTAAAGTCTTTGTTTTGAGGGTTTTTTAGTGAGAAAGGAATTGGTATTTGTAAAAGATAAATTTTCGGCTTTCTATTTTTTCCTTTTACCTTACATTGATAAAAATGTATCTTCGTAAAAAATAAAATAA
>P_2C_Liq_1_UnCtyDRAFT_1000482_pt1 | contig 17173 bp, 16 predicted proteins | sample Pon2CUnioCityCA_2_FD_10234 | JGI IMG/M metagenome (IMG submission 10234) | reverse complement strand
CGCTGAGGGAAATAATCCCAACCAGGGAAGTAGAATCACTGGAAAGGCCAAAGATCCCACTAACGCCCCCGCATAATCGAGGGCCAAAACTCCGGCGATCGCATCTTTTATCCCATCATCTTGTTCAAAAATACGAGTCAATAAAGGAATCTCAATTCCTGCCAAGGTTCCCAAAATTAGGGTGACAAGACTTAAGCCAATCCATAAGGGGCCATCCACCACAAAAATGGCAAATAAGCCTAGGGGTAAAAACGCACTTAACGGGGCGATCGCCAATTCTACCTGCATAAAACGACGCAGCAATTGTTCTTGCTGTTGGCTGCGATCGCCCTCCGTCACCAAAAAGCGACTCAAGTAAGAACCAATCCCCATGGCCGCCAAAAACCCCCCTACCGCTACCCCATAGGCCAGGGCCTGATTGCCCACCAAATAGCTGGCTAACGTCCCTAAAAGCAATTCTACCGCCAAGCCACAAGCCGAACAAATGGCCGTCGCCCCTAACAACAGATTCCGTTGCGATCGCCCTAAGGGAACCCAGGGGCGATCGTCCACATTGTCCCCAGGGTTGTTCGTTTCTTCCGTGACTAAATCAGCAGAATTAGGGTGATTCGATTCCATAAAACTTCTACCAATAAGAGTTCACAATAATGTCCAGAATTGTCCAGAATTTCGGTCAGCCTTTAACTATTTTCCGAACCCCGTTCCACCTCCAAAAAAGCCTCCTCCATAACTGGCGCGATTCCCCGAATAGTTCCAAGTTCCAGACCGATAAGAACCATTGAGATAGGTTCCTTGGCGGGGCCAATATCGTTGCTGCTGTTCATCTTGACGCAACGTGACCGCAGAACGCGAACTATAGGCCGCCCCAACAGTAAATAGAGCGATAAGAACCGCTAAAATTGCCAAGATTTTGGTTAACATTGTTTGCTATCCTGAAGTTAACAGTATTTATTGTCAATGTTTATAATCAATGACTTCCGGCTAATCTCGGGCAATTTCAACGACTGCAACACCCGTTAAGGTTCGTACATTTTCCCGCACTTTTAACACCGTTTTATCCACAGGGTCATCGGGAGTCACCTCTATATATACCCCATAAGACCCTCGTTTTTTTAATAAAAAATACTGGTTAAATTCCCCCGTTGTTTTTGTTATATCTCCAACCTCATCTTTATGAAATTTCAAGGGAACTGGTGTCACCTGATGAGATAGGTTTTCCCCATAACCATCACTGAGCCAAAGATTAACATCCAACGAGCGAGGAGAAGTTTCATCAGCAACAATCTTTAAGGTACAGCAGACCAAATTATGATCGCCCCCCATAATCGCACGACCCCCAATATCGCTATCGAAAACGATCTTACTAATCGTTTCTTGGCCCGAATTTCGAGTTGAGAGAAAACAAAACAAGGCTAAGCCTCCTGTTCCAATCAACCCAGGGACAAGATAGCGAGTATCAATGGCCCCATTAAAAACACGGACATGAAAGCGAACCGACTCCCCCTCAATTGGTTGTCCTGAGGTATCTGTATAATCGAGAATGTTGAGCGCAAGAGTAATCGTTTCCGGCTCATCTCCAGCCTGTAAATCTAACGCCGCCTCGACATCTTTTTCCCGCCAAGTTCCTGATTCTCCTCCTTCTCGCCAAGTTCCTGATTCAGCCCAGGCTTGTTTGAGGGCCGAGACAATCAAATTTCCTTGCTCATCTAAAACCCGAAGTTCATAAGTCGTCCAGCGATTATTATTGAATGAAGCATCAACATCAATTCGCATCGCCCCAATTAACTGAGGCTTCAGTTGCCAGGTTTTCAATTCAACAACTTCCCCTGGACTTACGTCCAGACGATCATCGAGAAGTTGTTGCTGAAAAAATGGACCAATGATCCCGGCCAGAAAAACTAAACTGGCTGCAAATAGGGCCAAGTAGGTTGACCAATCGATAAAACGATAGGTCGTTGTTTTAGTGACAGAAGACATAAAACCTCTTAGACAACAATCGGGCTGGCTCAACCCGTCAAGATGATTCCAGGATAACAGAGCCAGAATTCCTAGAACCTTAAGAGGTTATAGATAACGTTGAGCGCATTCGGCCACTTGAGGATGTTCGTCGTTGGCCAAAGTTTGCAAAGCCTCTTGCACCGACTCGCCGCCAATTTGTCCGAGGGCTTGGGCGACTCGTTGCCGAGTTTGGGGTTCTGGGTGGGCCATGAACTCAGTAATCCAGGGAACCGCTTGAGGATCACCGAGTTCTCCTAACGCACCAATGGCGGTAGTTTGAACCAATTCTGTGTCACTGTGGAGGGCTTCATGGAGTAATTCTACCGCTTCAGGGGCTTCCATTTCCGCTAAGGCCGCCACAATACTGAGGCGAACAATCCAATCCTCGTTATTGTGATAGAGTTGGGCCAAATCCGGGTAGGCTTCCCGGAATTTCAACGCTCCCAACGCATCCGCCGCCGCTGCTTTCACATCTAATTCAGGGTCATCATAGAGACGCGATCGCAGCAGAGTCAAAGACAATTCCCGGTTCTGATGTCCCAAACTTGAGAGCTTACACACGGCTGTATAGCGAACCCGTGGATTCGTATCGGTGACGACAGGAACCACATAGTCAAACGCGAGACTCGCATCAATGTAATCGAGCTTATTGACGCCACTGAGGCGATCGCCATAATCATCAGAATCGAGCAGTGCTTTGACCGCGTCAGGTGTAATATCCATGTTGTAATAAGGAACGTCAGAACAGGGAATAACGGGAATTAAGCCTCTACCTCCGGGCTGGCCATGGCGCGAATGATATCGCCTCGGGAGAGAATCCCAATCACATGATTCCCCTCACCCAGAACCGGCAGACGGTGAACCTTTTTCTCGTGCATCAGCCGAGCCGCCTCCCGCAAAGCACAATCGGGTTTAGTCGTAAAGACATGACCTTTTGTCATCACATCTTGCACCGTTTGTCCCAGAACTTTATGAAGTTGCTGTTCGTAATGTTTGGGATTTTCCAAATAAATGACACTATCGAGAATGGTGATATAAGCCGGAGGAGTCGCCCCCGTTTCTCGCCACATCAAATCCGTTTCTGATAGCATTCCCACCAGCTTCCCTTGGTCATCAACCACAGGCAGACCACTAATCCGCCGTTCGGCAATGATTTGAATCGCTTCCTGAATGGGAGTCTTGGGTTTAACCACAATCGGATCGTGACTCATCACGTCCGCAACCGTTTTAACCATAGTGGAGTTTACCGTTCGCGCTTAGTTACTGCCTATCATACCCTCCGACGATCCCCTCGACGGTGAAGAATCGCGATCGCCCACCAGAACTCGTTACCATAAACAGTGAAGACCCTATGGCGATCGCCCTACCATGACTGACGCGCAAACCAACCCCCTCTCCCGGCAAATTCCCTGTATCTACGTCTGTCAGAACCGTTCGTGTGAACTCAATGGTTCCGCCAAAACCCTACAAGCTTTTCAAGAGGCGAACCCCAAAGGCGTTGTCGTGCAAGGGTGTGGCTGTCTGGGACAATGTAGCACAGGGCCATCGGTGCGGGTTACTCAAGATGAAACTTGGTATTGGCAAGTTCAACCTGAAGATGTCCCCAAAATCCTAGAGCAACATCTGAAGGGGGGGGAACCCGTACAGGAAAAACTTAATACTCGCATTCACCTCCAGTTTTACTAAAATAGCCAAACTAAATAGGACGTTTTTGGGATGTAACAGCCTAATTAGAGCCTTACNGAATTAGGCTGAATTAGGGAATTAACTCAGTTGGAACTGTCACGATTTAACTGTCAAATATCCACGTCAAATATCCACATCAAATATCCAGCAAAAATTAGCCAACCATGGTGACACTCAAGACCCCGAACACCCCCGCTAACTGGCAACTATTCGAGTGGATTTTCGATCCAACCGGCTACCTGGAACGGAATCAGAGCAAACTGGGGGATACCTTCAACGCCCGCCTGGGTGTGAACTTCGATCGCTTTATCTTTATCAGCCATCCCGACCATGTTCGCACCATTCTCTCGGCCCCCGCTCGTTGCTTTGACGCCGGCCGAGCCAATGGCATTTTAGGTCCTCTGGTGGGAGATAACTCCCTGCTGCTCCTCGACGGAGCGGCCCATAAACAGCAACGCCAGTTACTGATGCCCCCGTTTCATGGCGATCGCATGGCCACCTATGGGAAGATTATCACCCAGGTCACCGGTCAGGCCATTGACCGCCAACCCCAGGGGGAAGCGTTCCGAGTGCGATCGCTCACCGAAGAAATTACCATGCGCGTCATCCTCAACGCCGTCTTCGGACTGAATGAGGGCGGCCGGTACGAAACGATGCGCCGCACCATGTCCACCTTTCTGAACATGACCGCCTCCCCAGTTAAATCTAGCTTGCTGTTCTTCCCATCCCTACAACAAAATCTCGGTCCCTGGAGTCCCTGGGGGCGCTTTCTCGCCATCCGCGACCAGTTAGACGCACTCCTCTACGCCGAAATCCAACAACGCCGCCAAGAGTCCCCAGAAGAGCGTCAAGACGAGCGTCAAGACATCCTCAGTATGCTCCTGTTGGCGCGGGATGAAGAGGGTCAGGGAATGAGCGACAAAGAACTGCGCGATGAACTGGTGACCCTACTCCTGGCCGGTCATGAAACCACCGCCACCGCCCTAGCTTGGGCCTTGTACTGGGTGCATCGCTGCGAGACGGTTCGCGATCGCCTCATCGAAGAAATCACGGCCCTAGGCGACAACCCCGACCCGATGGCGGTCTTCAAATTGCCCTATCTGACAGCCGTTTGCAACGAAACCCTACGCATCTATCCTGTGGCCATGGTGACGTTTCCCCGCATCACCAACGAACCCTTCAGCGTAGGGGACTACCAATTTCCCGCTGAAACGGTCTTAGCCCCTTGCATCTACCTGACTCACCATCGAGACGACATCTTCCCCGACTCCCACAGCTTTAAGCCAGAACGCTTCCTAGAGCGTCAATACTCCCCTTATGAGTTTTATCCCTTTGGTGGTGGAAATCGTCGCTGTTTGGGCATGGCCCTAGCCCTGTATGAACTCAAACTGGCCCTGGCCACCCTAGTCACCAAACATGAGTTCACCCTCCCGGACCAGCCGCCGGTAAAACCGGTACGGCGGGGAATTACCCTCGCTCCCTCAGCGGGACTGTCCCTGGTGAAAACCCGTTAATCTGCCGTGTTTTCAGCGTTTGAGTTCTCTTCTAGGTTCTCGTGGTGCCAGATAATATCGGCTAAGGGACGCTCTGGAGTAGATGACAGCTCCGAATCGGGGTCAAACACCAGCGAGAGTTGTTCGATATCCTCCAGACGACGTTGAACCCGACTGGGAATCCCATCGCCATAGAGAATATGTCCTTGTCCGGCAATGACAACCATGGCTCGTTCGGGGTGAGTTTGCAAAAACGCAGCCACATGGTAGCTCATGGTTTCATCCCAGAGAATTTGGGCCTTAAAAAAGCTCTCAAAGCCCTCACTGGAGCCATGACCCTCATGATAGCCATCAAAAATCTGCCGCAGTCGTTGACGATAGGCGGCGTTATCGAGGTCAAACTCGTCGACTGGGGGCAGATCTGATAACCGTTGCGGCGAGAGATTCTCAAATCCGCCTCGGGCCACCTCCCGGATGGCTTCGATGGGAGCGTTTAAGGCTAATACTGGCAGATTATGGGCCTTAGCAAAGCGCAAAATGGGAGCGTAGGACTCCCAGGGAAAGCCCCAGCGCGTCTCAAACTCTGTCCGTTCGAGAAATTCCGCTTCGCTAATCTCTCCGGTGAGATATTGGTCAATATAGGCTTGTTGCGGCCGTGCAAACATCTCCAAACCGATCGCCAGTTGCGGGTTTTGCGCATACCAGCGTTGCAAAATCTCCAGTTGTGCGGCCTGATCTTGAGGGCGATTGTGGACTTCCCCGAGATAGAGGACTTGTACCCCCTCTAGGCGCGTGAACAAATCCTCTTGACTAAGAACCTCCTCCTGAGTGGGTTCTCGGAGAACTTGCGCCCAGCTGGGGGTTCCCCAACAGAGCCATAGGCCCAATAAACAGGCAGATAGTCTAAGGGTTGGCGATCGCATGGTGAATAGGGAATAGGGAATAGGGAATAGGGAATAGGGAACAGGGAACACCGGAACAGGGAACACCGGAGCAGGCAGGAGAAGGGTCGTAATCTCAATCTTGATCTTGTAGCAGGGTGGTGGTGGTGCTGGCAACTCGGCGACGGGTTTCCGTCATATAGCCGCCGCGTAGGGTGAGGACGGCGATGAGGAGGCTCAGTAGGCCCAAACTGGCATCGGTGACTCCGACGCTGGCTAGGGCGGCAAACCACGTCAATCCTAGGCGGTGAACCCACCAGACGGCAATGGCTTGTAAGAGTCCGACTCCCATGGCCAATAAGCCAATGCCAATCGAGGCCGCCACAATCCCGAGTAGTAGTCGCCGTTGTTCCCGAGCGGCTTCCCGTTGGGCGATATCGAGGTGCAGTTCGATGAGAATTTTGAGTAGGCCGAAACTGCGGCGGACATAGGTTTCGACTTCAGAACGGAGGCTCTCCGTCTCATTTGCGATCGCCACCACTTCCTCCCACGAACAGTCCTAACAAGAAACCAATCCCCAACGCGGTTAAAATCGAGGCCCCTAAGTTGCGTTTGGCCTGAGATTTCGCCTCGGGTAAGACATCGGCTTTGACTCGTTCAACAAGCTGTTCGGTGCGTCGCTCTAATAAGTCCAAGACATCATCAATACTGGGACTGGGGGGATGTTCCTCGTCTGGGTTGTCCTTATCCTTGTTGGGAGATTGGTTTGAGGACTGGCTCGGAGCTTGACTCGGGGCTTGTTGTAATGCCTTTTTTTGTTGTTCCTGGCGTTCCCAAGTGAGGCTCAGGGAATGGAGTTCGGCGAGCTGAGCCTGAATTAAGGTTTTGGTGTGATCCGTAGCAGTGGCGATGAGATCGACGGCTAAATCTAAATCCCCCTCGGTAGCCATTAACTCTTCGCGAGGGAGGTTGCTCCATTCCTGAGTGATCAGAGGAACCAGTTGCTCAAAGCCAGTTTTGAACTGTTCAGGCGAGAGCCGTTTCGGGGCGATCGCGATGCCGTTATTGACCGAGTTAGTTTCGGTCTCAACCTGTGTCTCTGCCATAGGGATTACCAATGTATCGATAGATCTCAACTCCCTTTAACTGTATCGCAACTCCCTCAATCGACGGCCGGCTCATCCATGAACTTATAGCCTACCCCGACGACAGTTTTGACAAACTGAGGTTGAGTGGGATCGACTTCAACTTTTTTACGTAATCGAGCGACATGAGTATCGACCACTCGCTCATCGCCAAAAAAGTCATTTCCCCAGAGGCGATCGATCAGTTGAGTTCGACTCCAAACCCGCCCAGGATAACTCATCAGAGTAGACAGTAGATTGAACTCCAAGGCGGTTAAATCTAGGGGTTCAGGAGACTCACCGAGGTAGCGGCTGGCGGTATGGCGATCGAGGTTGAGGGTAAAGTGAGCGGTACGGTGCATATTTTCCTGGCCTCCCTGGCGTAAACTACGCCGCAGTAAGGCTCGCACCCGCGCCACCAATTCCCGAGGGCTAAAAGGTTTCACCAGATAGTCATCGGCCCCGGTTGATAAGCCAATCACGCGATCGATTTCTTCTCCTCTGGCCGTCAACATGAGGATATAGGGATCTTTATCTCCTGGTTGTTGACGGATGCGGGCGCAAACTTCTAAGCCGTCGAGGCCGGGGAGCATTAAATCTAAGATGATTAGATCTGGGTTGTATTGACGAAAGGCCTCAATGGCCATTAGGCCATCAACGGCCTGGTGACAGTTGAAGCCTTCAGGTTCGAGGGTTTGTTGTAGCAGTTGGGCAATTTCGCGGTCATCTTCAACAATTAAAATGTTCATCGGCACTCTCAGGGAACGTCTCAGAGATCTAGTATCAAGGATCGCGGCTTTTGAGATGAGGGGGATGACAACTCGGCTGTTGCTGTCGCAGTTCTGAGCGAATTGTCATGAGAATCCGTCCTAAGTGGTTATCGCCGCTACCATCTGCACCACAGCCCCAGAAGTAGTCTACCGGCGAGTTTTCAACTAGATATTCCTCGCCGGTGTCGAGGAGAATTTGTTGGATATCGAGATGGCTGAGAAATTTAACCTTCACCGCTTCGTACATGAGTTGGGGTTTAATCTGATTCCAGTCGGGCCGGGGGCGACGACGGCGATCGCGGCCGAGGCGGGCCGCCACTTCGGGGCTGGGGGCCTGACGAATCACCGCCATGAGGGGTTCGTCGAGGGTTCCTAGGAATTTATGGGCTTGATAGTAATGTTCGACGGTGGGCCAATGTTGGCCGCCTAGGGTGATGGGGTGGTGGGAGAAGTTGGAAAAGCAGCCGTAGTCGTCATCCGCTTTGTAAAAGTAAATCGTCATGAGGGTTCGGGAACCATACGCTTGGGTTGGGTTACCGGGTTGGGTTAGCTGGGATACACCAAAATTTTACGACTGTCGCTGTTGGGATGTTGGGCTTGTTCGATTTTTTGGGGGAGATCGATGAGGGGAATGCGATCGCTGATGGTGGCTTCTAGGGGAAGGTGATGATCAAACAGATAGGTGAGGCTGCGTTGCTGTTGTCGCGGCGAGAGGCCTGAACAGCCGAGGAGGTCAATTTGGCGGCGGGCAAAGGCTAGGGGATCAAGGGGAACCGGTAGGGGATCGGCGAAATCTGTCAAACATAGCAGTTTCCCCCCCGGCCGGGTACCATCGAGGGCGTGCATGACATCCCAGCCTCGGGGTTCCGTGAGTAGGGCCGCATCGACCCCCTCGCCGTCGGTAAAGGCCCGAACTTTGGTATGGAGATCCTCGCCATGACTGTTAAAGGCCGCTTTAGCCCCCAAGTCGAGGGCTGCGTCGAGGCGTTGGGGAGAGCGATCGCTGACGAGGGGATGCAGGCCGAGTCGTTGGGCCAGTAAAACGGCGATCGCCCCGAGGGAACCGGCCCCTAAAATCCAAATCTGTTGTTCGGGTTCTAGCTGCAACCGGGCGAAACTGTGCAATAGGCTATTGATCGGTTGCAAAAAACAGGCCCGATCAAAGGTAATATGTCCCGGCAGGGCTATGAGACCCCCATGGTTGACTAAATGTTCGGGAACTTTGACAAATTCGGCAAAGCCGCCACCACTGGCCGTTAATCCGGCGCTGGTGGTATGAGCCTGATAGGTAGCACAGGCGGAAAAGCGGTCTTCGAGACAGGCCAGACAGCGCATACAGGGAACATGAGCCAGGGTGGCCACCCGTTGCCCGACGCGCCAACCGCTGACTTGCTCTCCTACCTCGGCAATGGTTCCGGCAATTTCTCGCCCCAAAACTAGGGGTTGTTCAAGTTCAGGAACTTGCAGACGATGGAGATCTAAGGGAGATAGGCCCACGGCCTTAACTTCAATGATGACCTCTCCCGCATCGGCGGTCGGTTGAGGAAGGTCTTGATACGTTAGACCCTCTGGACCGTGAAACACTTGTGCTTTCATGGTGTTTGGCTCACTCCCCCAGGCTGTCCGGTCCGACAAACGGGAGGGGTTCAGGCTGGTTCTGCGACTCTATCTTACCCTGTGCTTGGGCTGAACTCGGTCTCTCGGCTGGGGCTGGCCGGCCCGATTCGGGTCAATCTGTACTAAGGGTATTAAGGGTGAAAACCGAATACGTTACAATTTGTAAACTCATCGTCAGTGCTTGTCAAAAAAGTTAACCTCCCATGAAGCATCTCAGAATCGCCGAACGCGCCTGCTTGGGCATTCATATCCTCTCAATGGCGTTTGGGCTAGCGGGACTGCTGCTGGTTCTGCCAAATCCTGAGTTTATTGCCGGGTTATCGCCCCTAGGACTGCACGCCTTTAGCTGGGGCATGAGCCAAGGGGGTGTTAGCTACATTATCCTCGGGGCGATCGCCGTGGGGCTATTTGCCTACCGCACGCTTGGTTTAAAACCGCTCCTCGCCTTCTTTTTACCGTCATTTTTCCTCTCGCTCAGTAGTGAACTCATCGGAACCAGCACCGGCTTTCCCTTTGGGGCCTACCATTACCTCAGTGGCTTGGGGTACAAGGTGGCGGGGTTAGTTCCCTTCACGATTCCCCTATCTTGGTTCTATATGGGGTTTGTCTGCTTTGTCTTAGCGACAGCGGCCATGGAAGCGACCCCTCTGGTTCGTTGGCAACGTCAGATTGCGGCGATTTCCCTCGGGGCCATTCTGCTGACGGCCTGGGATTTAGTCTTAGATCCGGCTATGAGTCAGACCCCCTATCCGTTCTGGGCCTTTGAAGAGGTGGGCAGCTTCTTTGGGATGCCCTACCGCAATATCGCCGGTTGGATTGGTACGGGTGTGGTCTATATGACGGTGGCTACGGCGTTGCAAAATGGCAAGCAGTTTGTGCTATCTCGTCGTGAGTTAGGCTTACCGGTTGCTGTCTATCTGGTGAATTTCATCTTTGGGGCCAGCATCACCTTAGTGTTGTTGGATGCTCAGTTTACGGTTCCTACCCTGCTGAGTACCCTCTTTGGTGTGGTGCCGGCGTTACTCTGTTGGCGATTGGCGCCCGTAGCGGTGTCTGACGGCAACGAGGCGGCGGCGATCGCCGCTGAGGGAGGTGTGGACTTACCGGCTCTGGAAACTGCCGCTAAATAAGCCCTAGACCGCCGTTCTGGGCCAGTTTTTCTGGCCCCCACTTGCCGTTTGGTGTCTCTTGTTGCCATGATGGAAGCTTTGCCGCCACTCCTGGGCGATCGCCTGAACCCAAACTCGCAAGATTCATGGATAGTCTGATTTTCATCCTGTTACTGCTTCAGCTTCCGGCTGTGGCTATTTTGTTGTCTCGCCTGGCCTCGGGGCCAACCCGTAAGCCGCCCCTGATGCCGAAAACTCTACTGGGCGATCGCCTCGGGGCCGTTGGGGTCATGGTTCCGACTCTCAATGAAGTCCATCGTCTCACGCCCTGTCTGACGGGGTTAACGCGCCAGGCCCATGAGGTGCGATCGATTGTGGTGGTGGATAGTCGCTCTCAGGATGGGACTCAGGAGTTGGTGAAATCCTTTGCGCAGCGAGATCCGCGAGTCCGGTTGCTCGAAGATGAGCCTCTGCCGACGAATTGGGTGGGCCGTCCCTGGGCGCTACACAATGGCTATCGTTATTTGAGTGAGGGGGCTATTGAGTCAAGTCCCAACCAGCCGACGTTAGCACCGGTGGAGTGGATTTTAGGGATTGATGCTGATACTCAACCTCAACCGGGGTTGGTGGCCAGTTTGTTAGCTGAAGCCGAAACAGAGGGCTATGATTTGGTCTCCCTCTCCCCCCGCTTTATTTTGAAATATCCCGGTGAGTTACTGTTGCAACCGGCGTTGTTGATGACGCTACTCTATCGGTTTGGCCCCACGGGAAGCCCCAGTCCTTCGCCGGAACGGGTGATGGCCAATGGTCAATGTCTGTTGGTGCGGCGTTCGGTGTTGCAGGCGATTGATGGCTATGATTGCGCTCGGCGATCGTTTTGTGATGATGTGACGTTGGCGCGAGAGGTGGCCCGGCGAGGCTATCGGGTGGCGTTTTGGGATGGGTGTCAGTTGCTGAAGGTGCGGATGTACGATGGGGCGGCCGAAACTTGGCGGGAGTGGGGGCGATCGCTCGATCTCAAGGATGCCTCGTCTTGGGGGCAGACTTGGAGTGATGTTTGGCTGCTCTGGATGCTGCAAGGACTGCCGCTTCCGCTGCTGTTGGGGTCCCTGTTCGTTTCCCTGCCGGCCACGCCCCTGACGGCGGTTTTGCTGGGGGTGAATGGTCTGTTAGTGCTGATTCGTGTGGCGTTGGGCTGGGCGATCGCCTCGTCTTATGATCGCACTCAAGCTCAAGGGGCCTGGCTGTTCTGGTTCTCCCCCCTAGCTGATCCCCTGGCGGCCCTGCGGATTTCTCTCTCGGCGCTGCATACTCCCACCCACTGGCGAGGACGGGTCTATAATATGAACAACGACGCTTAACATTCGGTTACATTGGTCATTGATTCATGTCCTCATTGCCCCAGTCTGTCTCTCCTGAGTCTGTCTCTACCCATACTCCTGTGAACCGCTCTCATTATGACGTTGCGATTGTCGGCGGCGGTGTAGTGGGGAGCGCCCTGGCCTGCGCCTTGCGGGATTCGGGGTTGCAGGTGATTCTCCTTGATGCCCAATCCCGAGAGGCGGCCATATCTCGGCAACAGGTCTATGCGGTGACGTTGCTCACGGGGCAGATTTTGCAGGGAATTGGCGTTTGGGAGGCGATTTTGCCCCAAATCAATACCTTTCGTCAGATTCGTCTGTCTGATGGCGATCGCCCCGGTGATGTGCGCTTTGTTCCCCAAGATTTAGACGGCGATCGCCTCGGCTATGTGGCTGAACATACGCCACTTCTCAAAACCTTGCGAGATTATCTTGACAAATCCGACAAAGTATGCACAATCTGCTCAGCCTCAGTGCAGGGGATTGACTATGGGGTTGACGCGGCTACCGTAACCTATGCGCATCACGGCCAAGAGCAACAGGTGACGGCTAAATTGGTGGTGGCCGCCGATGGGGGGCGATCGCCACTGCGGGAAGCGGCGGGAATCGCCACCCGAGGCTGGAAATATTGGCAATCTTGCGTCACCTTCAAAGTTAAACCGGAAAAATCCCACGAGAACATCGCTTACGAGAAATTTCAGGCCAGCGGTCCCTTTGCCATTTTGCCCCTACCAGGGAACCGCTGTAACGTGGTCTGGACTGCGCCCCATAAGGAAGCCAAAGCCTTAATGGAACTCGATGAGGCGGCGTTTAGGGAGCGGTTACAACAGCGGTTTGGCTCAGAGATGGGACGAGTAGAATTAGCGAGTTCTCGTTATTTGTTCCCNGTGCAATTGATGCAGAGCGATCGCTATGTGAAACCCCGACTGGCTCTAGTCGGTGATGCGGCTCATCGTTGTCATCCGGTGGGGGGCCAGGGAATGAACCTGGGGATTCGCGATATCGCCGCCTTAGCCGAAGTTCTGCAAACGGCTCAGCAGCAGGGACAGGATCTGGGGGATTTAACGGTCTTGCGGCGCTATGAACGCTGGCGTAAACTGGAGAATCTAACAATTTTAGGATTTACCGATCTCTTAGACCGCACCTTTTCCAACACTTGGTTTCCTCTGGTGGTGATGCGTCAACTGGGCCTGTGGAGTTTGCGTCATGTTCAGCCGCTGAAAGTGTTGGCCTTGCGACTGATGACCGGGTTACTCGGCCGTCGGCCCCAGTTGGCGCGAAATTCGTGATCAGCGTCAATTGAGGTTAGGGGATTGATGATCCGATAGACGTTTCCCGAAGTTTGATCAACAATCCCAAGATTCTGTTCACTGCGAACAGTTTTCAGGCGATCGCCAGATCGAAACTAAACTATAGTGTTCACGTACTGCTCCATCTGCTCCGACTAGATTCTCGGGTACTTACTCCATGAAAATTCTTAAGATCCTGACCTTACGCGGACCCAACTACTGGAGTATTCGCCGCCAAAAGTTAATTGTGATGCGCCTAGACCTCGAGGATCTGGCCGAGCGAACCACGGATACGATCTCGGGATTTTACGAGGCCCTCAGCGAGCTGTTACCGAGTATTGAGGAGCATTTCTGTTCCCCGGGCCATCGTGGTGGTTTCCTAAAACGAGTCAAAGAGGGAACCCTTCTCGGTCATGTGATTGAACATGTGGCGTTGGAACTGCAAACCCTGGCTGGGATGGAAGTGGGTTTCGGTCGCGCTCGCTCGACGGCGACTCCGGGAATTTATAATGTCGTCTTTGAGTACAAGGATGAGCGGGCGGGTCGTTATGCGGCGCGGGCAGCGGTGCGTCTGTGTACCAGTATTGTGGAGACGGGCCGCTATCCCCTGGCGGAGTTGGAACAGGATTTAACGGATTTACGAGATCTGCGGGATGAGGCGGCTTTAGGACCGAGTACAGAAGCGCTGATTAAGGAAGCCGATTATCGTTACATTCCCTGGACGCAACTGAGTGCGAGGGCTATGATTCGCTTCGGGACGGGGGTACATCAGAAACGAGTTCAGGCGACGCTGACCGATAACAGTGGCATCCTGGGGGTGGAACTGGCCTGTGATAAGGAAGGGACGAAAACCATTTTGGCCGATGCGGGGATTGCGGTTCCTCGGGGAACGGTGATTCATTATCTCGATGAACTCGAAGATGCGATCGCCGATGTGGGGGGCTATCCTGTGGTCATCAAACCCCTCGATGGGAATCATGGACGAGGAATTGCCATCAATATCCGCACTTGGCAAGAAGCGGAAGCCTCCTATGATGCGGCCAGTGAGGAGTCCAAAACCCGCTCTGTGATTGTAGAGCGCTATTACGAAGGCCAAGACCACCGGGTGCTGGTGATTAACGGTAAGTTGGTCGCGGTGGCCGAACGTATCCCGGCCCATGTGGTGGGAGATGGCAAATCGACGATTGCTGAGTTAGTCGATGATGTGAACCGAGATCCTCGCCGGGGGGATGGTCATGATAATATCCTGACGCGGCTGAAGTTGGACAATACCAGTTTGCAATGGTTAGACCGCCAAAATCTCGATGCTCATAGTATCCCCGATAAGGGCGAGGTCTGTTATCTGCGAGCGACGGCGAACCTGAGTACGGGGGGGATTGCTATCGATCGCACCGATGAGATTCACCCAGAAAACCGCTGGATTGCTGAACGGGTGGCCAAGATTATTGGCTTAGATATTATCGGCATGGATGTGGTCACTTCGGATATTTCCCGGCCGCTGCGGGAGACGGATGGGGTGATTGTGGAAGTCAACGCNGCNCCTGGGTTCCGGATGCACGTGAGTCCGAGTGAGGGCAAACCCCGCAATGTGGCCAAGCCGGTGTTGGATATGCTGTTTCCGCCGGGAACACCCCACAGTGTGCCGATTATCTCGATCACGGGAACCAATGGTAAGACGACGACGACGCGCTTGATTGCTCATATTTGTAAGCAAACGGGCCAGGTGGTGGGCTATACCACGACGGATGGGACTTATATTGGTGACTTTTTGGCGGAGGCTGGTGATAATACGGGGCCTCAGAGTGCGGGTCTGATTTTGGGAGACCCCACGGTGGAGATGGCGGTGTTAGAAACGGCTCGCGGCGGGATTCTGCGCTCTGGGTTAGCCTTTGAGGAAGCCAATGTGGGGGTGGTGTTGAATGTGGCCGCGGACCATTTGGGTATTGGTGATATTGATACGATTGAGCAGATGGCCAGTGTCAAGGCGGTGGTGGCGGAGGCGGTTCACCCCGATGGCTATGCGGTTCTCAATGCCGATGATGTGTTGGTGGCGGGGATGGCCCAGAAGCTGCGGTCAAATATCGCCTATTTCTCGATGAACCCGGATAATGAGATTGTGCGGGACCATGTGGAGAATGGTGGTAAGGCGGCGGTGTATCAGGATGGCTATTTGGTGGTTCTCGATGGTGGTTCGATGGTACGGATTGCTAAGGCCGAGGAGGTGCCGCTGACGCTCAAGGGAATGGCCCCGTTTATGATTGCTAATGCGTTGGCTGCTTGTATTGCGACCTATGTGCAAGGGGTTGAGTTAGAGGCGATTCGTGCGGGGTTGGCGACGTTTAAGGCCTCGGTGGATCAGACTCCGGGACGGATGAATCTGTTTGATTTGGGTGAGTATCACGCCTTGGTGGATTATGCCCATAATGCGGCTAGTTATGAGGCGTTGGGCGGTTTTGTCCGCAATTGGCCGGGGTCCTGTATTGGCGTGATTGGGGGACCCGGCGATCGCCGTGATGAAGATTTCTTGGAGTTAGGTCGTCTTTCGGCGGAGATTTTCGACCAAATCATTGTCAAGGAGGATGATGATACTCGGGGTCGTCCTCGCGGTGATGCGGCGGATTGGATTTGCAAGGGCATTGAGGAGGTGAATCCTGATGCTCGTTATGAGTCGATTCTCAGTGAGGAGAAGGCCATTAATATTGCCCTCGATGAGGCGCCGAAGGATAGTTTGGTGGTGATTCTCCCCGAGAGTGTCAGTCGCGCGATTCGTTTGATTAAGGACCGCAATCCTATTCAGTAGGGGCAATCCCTTGTGGTTGCCCTCCCTTGTGGTTGCCCTCCCTTGTGGTTGCCCTCCCTTGTGGCACCTTGGACTGGGGGTGTGATGCCCCCAGTTTTTGTTTCTGATTTCTGTACGATAATCGAAAATAAAATTGCGCTGCTTAGATGTTTGGCTTTGCGCGGCCCGCACCGGGGCCGCGAAGCCTTGCCAACCTCAATCAAAATTTTGGTGCGCTTTGTATTGAGGGGTGAAGCTTTATTTATAGTTCTACTATAGCAAAACGAAGTTTTCATGTCAAGGGAAATCTGAAAAATGTTAGGGCTGGGGAGGGGAGGGCAAAAAAAACACCCCAGTCGGGGTGTTGAGATGAATTTGAAGTTGAGGATGCAGCCAGGGAGAATTTTTAGAGGATATCGACTTGTGCGGTGGGGATAATCCCGAGGCCGTCTCCAGATAAGGCTACCTCCATAAAGCTATTAGAGCCGCCATCGAAGAACGCCGGAACCTGGAAGGTCTGCTCAGTCTGACCGACACCAAATTCAATGGGTTTATTTTCTAAAATTAGAAAATTGCCTTGGCTTGCACCTGATCCTAAGTTGTTGATGTCCGTGACACCAGTCCCGGGTGCTCCTGCAGTGGAGCCTGCACTGGTGCTTACATTAACAGTGGCAGCAACATCGGCATTGGACTCGGGGCGGACAATTGTAAACCGGATGAAGTCAGGATCGCCGGGGACGAAGGTTGCAAGCCCATCTTGACTGTTATCAGCGCCACTACCAATGGTTTTCTCGTCTAGAGTAAAGGTGAAGCCACCTCCGAGGACAGCGGCGGAACCGCGCTGGATGAGGAAATTGGCGGTATCGACAACAATGTTTTCTTGCCGCAGTTGTAAGGAGAAGAAGCGATCGCCCCCTTCACCGCCGTCACTTCCCAAGACTTCATTGATGAGATTGATATCGAAGGCGACGGTTCCTTCACCATCAGCAAAGCTAACGACTCGTTGTCCGTTCAATAACTCGACATCAGAACCGGGATTTTGAAAATCAACGCCTTCCTGGGCCGT
>P_2C_Liq_1_UnCtyDRAFT_1000481_pt1 | contig 17174 bp, 16 predicted proteins | sample Pon2CUnioCityCA_2_FD_10234 | JGI IMG/M metagenome (IMG submission 10234) | reverse complement strand
GCGGCCCTCACATGGGTGCTGCAACGCTCTTGGAAGCGGACTTTGCTTGTGGTGCTCTGCTTTGGCTTTGTGATCAATCAGGGCTATTGGGAAGAGGCCACAGAAAGCCTCGCGCTTATCTTGTTTGCAGGCATATTCTGCATGGGCGTCGGCGTGCCCATCGGCATCTACGCAGCCCATCGCCCGCGCGTATACCAAGCCATGCTCCCTGTGCTCGACATGATGCAAACCATCCCCACCTTTGTATACCTCATCCCGATGATCGTTCTGTTCGGTATTGGCATGGTCCCGGGCCTTGTGGCCACATTCATATTCGTTTTGCCCGCCCCCATCAGGCTCACGCAACTTGGCATTTCCCGCACCCCTGTGACACTTATCGAGGCTGCCCGCGCCTTTGGCGCGACCCCCCGTCAGCTCTTGTGGCGCGTTGAGCTGCCCTCGGCCCTGCCCCAGATCATGGCAGGCCTGAACCAGACAATCATGCTCTCCCTGTCGATGGTTGTCATCGCGGCGCTCGTTGGCGCAGACGGGCTTGGTGTACCGGTGGTGCGTGCGCTCAACACGGTCAATGCCTCTCTCGGCTTTGAGAGCGGCTTGGTCATTGTCGCCGTCGCCATCGCCCTTGATAGAATGCTGCGCGTGGAGGCAAAAACATGACATCCGAAACAGCCGTTTCCTTTGACAACGTCTCAATCGTCTTTGGCCCGACACCTGCCAAAGCCCTCCCCTTGATGGACGCAGGCCAGAGCCGCGCCGAGATCCAAGACCAAACAGGCCAGGTTCTGGGCGTCCACAATTGCAGCCTTGATGTGGCCAAAGGCGAAATCCTTGTGCTGATGGGGCTGTCAGGTTCGGGCAAGTCAACGCTCTTGCGCGCAGTCAACGGGCTCAACCCTGTTGCACGCGGCAACGTCAGCGTGTCTGGCCAAGGTGGCATGCGCTCGGTCACCCAAGCCAGCGCAGCAGAATTGCGCGAAATGCGCCTCACCCAAGTCTCGATGGTCTTCCAGCAGTTCGGGCTGCTGCCATGGCGTACCGTTGCCGAAAATGTCGGCCTCGGGCTTGAGTTTGGCGGCCTGCCTGCCCCGGAGCGGCGCGACATCATACGCGAACAGCTTGAGCTTGTCGGCCTCACAGATTGGGCTGACCGCAAAGTCGCAGAGCTCTCAGGCGGGATGCAGCAACGCGTCGGCTTGGCACGCGCCTTTGCCACAAACGCCCCTATTCTGCTCATGGACGAACCCTTCTCAGCGCTCGATCCGCTCATTCGCACCCGCCTGCAAGACGAGCTGCTAGAGCTTCAAGCGCGGCTGGGGCGTACGATCATCTTTGTCTCACACGACCTTGACGAAGCCTTCAAGCTGGGCGGCCGTATCGCCATCATGGAGGGGGGGCGCATCGTGCAATGCGGCACCCCACAAGAAATCTACACAAACCCCGCCAACCCTTATGTTGCCGAGTTCGTCGCCCATATGAACCCTCTTGGCGTTCTGACACCACGAGATGTTATGGAACCCCTGACAAAAGCCGCAAAAGGCACTGTCGCCGCGGATGCGAAACTCTCATCGCTGATGGAGCATTTCCGGGCGCAAGAAGCTCCTGTTCAGGTGGTTGAAAAGGGTGCTGCCATCGGACAGATCACCAAAACAGCGATCCTCGACCGCCTTCTCGCCCCCGCAAGCTAAGGGAGAGGGCGCAGCCATCGCAGGCCTTGTCAGGGTTAGAATTTGGTCGCTGGCACAGCAGGTGTGCGCATCTTTCGTTTCAGCGCAGCCTCGCGCATTGTGATAAAGGCAATAGAGCCAATAATCACAAGGCCACCGACCACGACCCAAGGGTCAATGCCCTCGTTGAAAACAACCGCGCCCAGAACCACAGCCCAAACCAGCTGCAAGAAGCTGACAGGCTGGGTCACCGTTACAGGGGCGGCGGCAAAGGCCATCGACATCGTAAAATGCCCCGCCGTCGCGAGGGCCGCCACAGCAAAGAGCACAGCCAGCTCCCCCGCCGTGGGTGTGACCCAGTTGGCAAGAGCGAGCGGCGCAAGCCCAACTGTCACAGTGACAGACAGCATGGTCACCACAACAGCGGGGTTGGTTTCATCTGACATGAGCTTGGCAACGAGATACGATGTGGCAAAGAACACTGCGGCAAAAACCATGGCCAAATGCCCTGGCCCAACTTCTCGAAAGCCTGGCCGCAGAATGATCAGCGCGCCGACAAGTGCCGCGACAACGGCCAGAATCCGCCGCAGCGCGAGCTTTTCCCCCAAAAACAGCGCTGCCCCCAAGGTGACATAGATCGGGGAGAGATAGTTCATCGCCGTGACATCCGCGATCGGGATTCGCGCCATGGCATAAAACCAAAGCGTCACGCCGCCGGTGTGGGCAATGCCGCGCAGCCAGAAGAGCTTGTGCTGGCGCAGGGTCAAATGGGCTTTGCGCATAGCGCCAACCATAGGGATCAGAAAAACCAGCCCCATCGCGTAGCGCAAGAATGCGGACTCAGCTGCTGGAATGCGTGTTCCGTTGAACTTCACAAGCGCCGTCACGGCGACAAAAAGCAGCCCCGTCACAAGCATCCAGATAACACCCATAACAGGCTGGTAGGCGTTCTTTTCATTCATNTGTTAAGAAAGCCACGAAGCCCTGCCCCCTGCAAGNNCAAAACGCGCTTTAGAGAACGAGCTTCACCGCAATCGCCCACATGGTTGCGCCGACAACAGCATCCAAAATCTGCCACGAGCGCGGCTTTGCAAAGAAAGGCCGCAACAGCCGCGCGCCATAGCCCAGCGAGAAGAAAAACACAAAGCTCGACGTCATCGCACCAAGTGCAAACCCAAGCTTGTTCTCCCATTGCGCGCTAATCGAGCCCAGCAAAACAACGGTATCAAGGTAAACATGCGGGTTGAGCCAGGTGAGCATCAACACCGTTCCCAAAACCCCTTTGAGCGAGCTGCGCACACGCCCCTCTGTCTCAAGCGCCTGCCCACCGCGCCATGCGGCCAGAAAATTGCGCGCGCCATACCAGACCAGAAACGCAGCCCCCCCATATCGCATTACGCTCTCAAGCCACGGCAGCGCTTCGGCCAGCGCGCCAAACCCGGCTACGCCAACAGCAATGAGCAGCGCGTCAGAAATGGCACAGGTCAGCACCGTTGCAAAAACGTGCTCACGGCGAATACCTTGGCGCAGCACAAAAGCGTTTTGCGCGCCAATGGCCAAAATAAGCGAAAGCCCAAGGGCAAAACCAGCTGCTGCAGCCTGCATATTCTTGTGTCTCCTCGACTTGTTCCTATGCCTACCGAGGGCAGGCGCATAAAACAAACGAATACAGCTAAACGAACATTAGGATGGCTTATGTCCCTCGACACAAAGCAGCTCGCAGCGCTCGCCGAAATCCTGCGTCAAGGCAGCTTTGAAGCAGCCGCAGCGGCTCTTGGCGTCACCCAATCGGCCATTTCCCAAAGGCTGAAGGCGCTGGAAGACAGTTTTGGCTGTATCTTGGTGGAGCGCAGCACCCCCTGCCGAGGCACCGCCGCAGGCCTCAGGCTGGCCGCACACGCTGATGCCGTCGCGCTGATGGAAGCCGACCTCGCCCGCAGCTTGGGGCTTGGCGGCCCAAGATCACACTCTTCCCAGCGCGTCCGCATCGCGGTCAACGCCGACAGCCTCGCCACATGGCTGCCCGCCGCATTGGATGACACAGGGCAATTTAGCTTTGAGCTTATGGTAGATGACGAAACCGTGTCTGCCGACTGGTTGCGCCGCGGCGAGGTCATGGCCGCGGTCACAACCCAACAAAGCCCCGTGCAGGGCTGCAATGTGCACAAGCTCGGCGCTATGCGCTATGTCGCAACAGCCGCGCCGGAGTTCATTCACAAGTGGCTACCCGATGGGGCCACACCTGCGGCGATGGCCATGGCTCCGATGCTGCGCTTTAGCCTGAATGATGCGCTCCAGCCGAACTGGCTCAAGCGCCACATCGGCGCCGGGCTGCATCCTCCTGTGCACTTTGTGCCCTCAACCACCGGCTTTGTTCAGGCCACGCTTGCGGGCCTTGGCTGGGCGCTCAATCCGGAGAGCCTTGTCGCCGAACACCTCGCCCGCGGCACTCTTGTCGAGCTCAAACCCGACAGCCGCCTTGATACGGGCCTCTACTGGCAAGTCAGCCGCATCCTTGCACCTGCGCTTGCAGAGGTCACAGACAAATTGTGTCACACAGCAAAAAGGGCGCTGGAGCCACTGACAGCCCAACGCCCTTAATCTCGCCTTGTGTCAGAGGGGCTTACTCTTCGCCCAACTGCGCCATAACCTCGTCAGAGGCCTCAAAGTTTGTTGTGACGGTCTGGACATCGTCGTCATCTTCCAGCGCATCAATAAGCTTCATCAGCTTTTGCATATCTTCAAGGCCCATGTCCGTCGTCGTTGTGGGCGCCAGATAAGCTTGGTGCTGTCACTCTCGCCAAGCTCGGCTTCCAGCGCATTGGACACTTCGTTCAGGTCGGTATCGGCACACCAGATAATATGCTCTTCGTCACCGCTCTCGACGTCTTCGGCACCAGCCTCGATCGCCGCCATCATCACAGTGTCTGCATCGCCAACGCTGGCGGGGTAGCTCACAGCGCCCTTGCGATCAAACATGAAGCCAACAGAGCCCGTCTCGCCCAGGTTGCCGCCGTTTTTTGTAAACAGCGAACGCACATTGCTTGCCGTGCGGTTGCGGTTGTCGGTCATCGTCTCGACAATCACAGCCACACCGTTCGGCCCGTAGCCCTCATAACGGATCTCTTCATAGGCCTCGCCTTCACCGCCAATCGCTTTCTTGATCGCACGCTCGATGTTGTCTTTCGGCATCGACTGGCTCTTGGCCTCTTTCACCGCAAGGCGCAGGCGCGGGTTCTTTTCGGGGTCAGGGTCGCCCATCTTTGCGGCAACCGTGATCTCTTTAGAAAACTTTGAAAACAGCTTTGAGCGCAGTTTGTCCTGACGCCCTTTGCGGTGTTGAATATTTGCCCATTTGGAATGGCCTGCCATGGTATGCTCCTGATCACGATGCCTTGTGTTGCGCTCTCTATAAGTGATCCATACGGTGCTGTTCAACCTTTGGCACACGCCCGAGCCGCGAAAGGCGCCCAAATTGCACAGAAGACGTGAAACAGCGATTTTTCCCGTCGAACCTCTCCCCCGCCCACGATAGGCTTTCCCCATGACACAAGATCAAATTATTCTGTTTTCGCTGTTTGGCGGCGTTTTTGCCCTCTTGCTCTGGGGCCGCTGGCGCTATGACCTTGTCGCCTTTGCTGCGCTCATGCTCGGCGTTGTCCTTGGTGTCGTGGAAACCAAACACGCCTTTGACGGCTTTGGCCACCCTGCCACCATCGTTGTGGCGCTTGTTCTGGTTGTGTCAGCAGGGCTTGTGCGCTCCGGCGCAATCTATCTGATCACCCGCACACTCGTTGACAGCACCCGCTCGCTTGGCACGCATATCGCCATCATGGGAAGTGTCGGCGGCATCCTCTCGGGCTTCATGAACAACGTGGCCGCGCTGGCCCTGCTGATGCCTGTCGATATCCAGACCGCGCGCAAGGCGGGCCGAGCGCCGGGGCTTTCCCTGATGCCACTCAGCTTCGCCACCATCCTTGGCGGCATGGCAACCCTCATCGGCACACCGCCCAATATCATCATCGCCTCGATTCGTGGTGACGCCGTGGGCGAGCCTTTTGCAATGTTTGACTTTTTACCTGTCGGCGGCCTCACGGCCATCGCAGGCCTGCTCTTCGTCGCACTGGTCGGCTGGCGGCTCATCCCCAACCGTGATGACGCGCTCAAGGCCGTTGGCGACATGTCCGCCTATATCGCCGAGCTGACTGTGCCCGACGGCTCAAAGCACATCGGCAAACGTCTGGCCGAGCTTGAAGACGCCGCCGAGCAAGCCGATGTCGCCATTCTCGGCCTCATGCGGGATGGCAAGCGCCGGTATGGCGCGGCGCGCAACTCACTCTTGCAGGCCAATGATATCATCGTGCTGGAAGCCTCCCCCGATGCGCTTGATGAGTTCCGCGCCACACTTGGCCTCGCCTTTGCCGACAAAGAGCGCGAAGAGCGCCTCAAAGCCACCAGCGACGGGCTCGACCTCGTTGAAGTCGTGGTCACAGCCGAAGCCCGCATCGCGGGCAAAAGCGCGCTCAGCGTGGGCCTCTCGTGGCGCAAACAAACGGTGCTCATGGGCATTTCCCGCGAGGGTCGCCGCATCACCAGCCAGATCCGCAAAACCGAAGTCCAGCCAGGCGACATCCTGCTGCTGCTCGTGCCCAAAGGCAGCGGTGCCGAAGTCACAGACTGGCTCGGCTGCCTGCCCTTGGCCAACCGTGGTCTGGCTGTCACCCAAGACAGCAAGACATGGCTTGCCATTGGCCTTTTTGGGGCGGCTGTGGCGGCGGCCTCTGTCGGGATCGTCTACCTGCCCATCGCCCTTGGCATCGTGGTCGTGTCCTACATTCTCTTCAAGATCCTGCCCCTGTCCGAGCTCTATGACCATATCAACTGGCCCGTGGTTGTCCTGCTCGGCTCGATGATCCCGCTCGGCGCGGCCTTGGAGAATTCGGGCGGCACAGAACTTCTCGCAGGCGCGCTCCTCACCTTCACCGAGGCCATGCCCCCTTGGGCCATCCTGACTGTTCTGATGATCGTCACCATGACGCTCTCCGACGTGCTCAACAACACAGCCACAACAATTGTTGCAGCCCCCGTCGGCATCGAAATGGCACGCGTGCTTGAGGTGTCCCCCGACCCGTTCCTCATGGCTGTCGCCGTGGCGGCCAGCTCGGCCTTCCTCACCCCGATTGGCCACAAGAACAACACCCTCATCCTCGGCCCGGGCGGCTACCGCTTTGGGGATTACTGGCGCATGGGGCTACCACTCGAAATCATCGTGGTCGCTGTCTCCATCCCGCTGATCCTCATCTTCTGGCCGCTCTAGAAGCGCACCAAGCCGCTCTTTCTTTTTGCCCCAAATATCCCGGGGGTCTGGGGGCAGCGCCCCCAGCCGGTCGGATTTGGCCTCGCCAAATTCGACAGTCTTAAAGAGGCCAGAGCAGTGGAATAAGCGCCGAGGCCAACAGACCAACCGACAGGTTCAGCGGAATACCAACGCGCATAAAGTCGGTAAATTTATAGCCGCCGGGGCCATAGACCAACATGTTCGTCTGATATCCGATCGGCGTGGCAAAAGATGCACTCGCCGCCACCATCACCGCCACAATCAAAGGGCGCGCATCAATCCCGAGCGCGTCGGCAACCCCGATCGCCACAGGCGTGATCACCACGGCCACCGCATTGTTGCTCACCAGTTCCGTCAACACGGAGGTCAGCAGATAAATTGCCCAGATGATCAGAAACGGCGGCAAGATCGACAGCACAGGCGCAATCGCCGCCACGATCATCTCAACAGCCCCCGTGGCCTGCAAAGCCGCCCCGATCGCCAACATCGCAAAGATCAGGGCCAGAAGACGCCCATCCACAAAAGAAAACGCCTCTTCCGCATCAATACAGCGCGACAAAAGCACAATCGCCACAGCCAGAATGGCCAGCAGGAAAATCGGAGCAACACCAAGCCCCGCCAAAGCGACAAGCCCCACCATCACCGCCAGCGCCAAGGGCGCATGGCCGCGCCGATAGGCCCGCGCTTGCGGCTGGTTCACCTCCACAAGTTCCATATCCGCAGCAAGGCGGTGAATGTCATCTGGCGCACCTTCAAGCAGAAGCGTATCCCCCACCCGCACAATCAGCTCGTCCAGCTGGCGGCCGATGTTCTGGTTGCGCCGGTGCACCGCCAGCGCATAGACGCCGTAACGGCGGCGCAGGCGCATCGCGCCAAGCTGACGCCCCACCATTCTTGCCCCCGGTGTGATCAGCACCTCAACAGTCGTCGTTTCCACAGCTGAAACCTGATCCACCCGCTTGAGTTCCTTGTTGCGCTGCAAGCTCAACAGCTCCGTCATCTCCGTGCGCAAAACCACACGGTCGCCCACCTGCAATGTCACACCCGCCAGATTGCGGCGCAGCGAGGCATCCCCGCGCACAACATCAATCAGGCGCACGCCATCGCGCTTGAACAGCTGAACACCCGAAACCTCCCGCCCGATCAGGTTGCTCTCGGGCGGAATGACAGCTTCGGTGAAAAACTTCATCTTGGAGCGGTTGCTCAGCAAGCTTGCCATACTGTCACGCTCAGGCAGCAAAAGCGGCGCAATAAAGCGCAGATAGATCATCCCCCAAATCACCAGCGCAATGCCCAGCGGCGTCACCTCGAAAATCGTAAACGCCGCCTGCCCGTTGGCCCGCGCAACACCGTCCACCAAAAGATTGGTCGATGTCCCGATCAGCGTGAGCGTGCCGCCCAAAATAGCGGCGTAAGACAGGGGGATCAGCAGCTTTGAGGCCGAAAATCCCATCGTCTTGGCCAGTTGGACAAAGACAGGGATCATCACCACCACCACAGGCGTGTTCGAGACAAAGGCCGATGCAATCACCACAAACCCCATCAACAGCCCGATCGCGAGAGCCGGATTGGTCGCCGCGAGTTTGTCGGCAACGCTGGTAAAGGCCTCAAGCGCCCCCGTGCGCACCAAGGCCCCCATCACAATAAACATCGCGGCAATCGTCCATGGCGCGGGGTTGGCCAGAACCTCGAGTGCGTTGTCATAAGGCAAAAGCCCCAACGCCAGCATCAAGGCCGCGCCGGCTATCGCCACCACCTCGGCGGGGTATGTCTCACGCACAAACAGCACAAACATCCCGACAACAACGCACAGCGTCATGATCGCCGATGCAGTCTGGCTCAGTTCGAAGAATCCCATGTGGCTCTACCCTTACTCACTCGTCACTCATTGTCGCGCTCAAGACCTTGCGCCGCAAGCACTTCTGTATCCTGTAGGAGCTGCAAAAACATGCAGAAAAGATCAGGCCCGGTCCCCTCGGCACGCATGATGCCAAAATCATACGTCCCGCTTAGGGCTCTGCCGGCTGCAAACGGCCACCAATACGGATCGGCGACACTTTCAGCGCCTTGCCCGTTCGATCATCTGTTTCCACATAAACGCCCGAAAGCGTGGCTTCTTCGTTGGCAGGGGTAAAGCGGCTCTTGGGCATCCCTGTCACAAAGCGGCGCATCGGCTCGGTCTTTTCCATCCCGATCACGCTCAGATAATCGCCACACATGCCAGCATCCGTCATATAGGCTGTGCCCTTCGGCATGATCTGCGCATCGCCCGTCGGGACATGTGTATGCGTGCCCACAACAAGGCTCGCGCGCCCGTCACAGAAGTGGCCCATAGCCATCTTCTCAGAGGTCGCTTCACAATGCACATCCACAACAGCCGCCTGCACAGCGCCGCCCAGAATATGCTTCTTCAGAACCATATCAATCTGCCCGAAAGGGTCTTCAAACGCGCGCTTCATAAAGACCTGTCCCAAAACCTGCGCCACCAGTACTTTGCGCCCGCGCCCGTCCTGAAACACCCGTGCGCCTGCACCGGGCGCATCTTTGGCAAAATTCACAGGCCGAATGATGCGCGGCTCCCCGCCAATGAATTGCAACATGTCTTTCTGGTCAAACGCATGGTCGCCCAGCGTCAGGCAATCGACCCCTGCCTCAAGCAGCGCCTTGGCATGTTCGCCCGAAAGCCCCATGCCGTTGCTGGCGTTCTCGCCATTGACCACAACAAAATCAAGGCCCCAAGCCTCACGCAGGCCCTTGAGCCGCTCGCTCACAGCGCGGCGCCCAGCGCGGCCCATGACATCGCCTAAAAATAGAAGTCTCATAGCGCACCCATAGGCCGCAGACGCGCCTTATGCAATCTCGTATCGCGCCTCATAGCGCACAGGAAAGTTGACAGACCGCGCGATAAAACACACCTGCGCGATCTCGTGATGCAGCGCCTCGGCCCGCGCCATGTCCGTTCCCGCCGCCACCGTAATCCGCGGGCGCAGCGTCGCGCCCACAAAGCGGCCGGCTCCGGTTGGGGCGCTTTCACCATGGCCCAAAGGGTCGTCTTCATAGCCCGAAACAAGCACCCCCGCCTGATGCGCCAGATGCAAATACCACAGCATATGGCAGGCCGAGAGCGCCGCGATCAACATGTCTTCAGGGTTGTGCAGGCTTGGGTCTCCGCCCAAAAGCGGATCATTGGAGCAGGCAATCACAGGTTTGCCCTCGGTGCGCACCTCCCAAGAGCGCTCATAGCCCTTGTAGGTTTTATTGCCTTGGCCAAGGTTGCCCGTCCAGACGATCTTGGCGCGAAAATCATGCGTCTTCATCCAGAGCCCCTCTTTCTTTTTGCTCAAAATATCCTCGCCGAAGGCGACGCGCTTTTCGGGCGCGGGGTGGGCGGGTGGGCGCGCCTGAAAAGCGCGTATCAGACGCCGATAATCCCGCGCTCTGTCACAATCATGTCCAAGGGCTGGTCTGTCGCTTCAAGCGGCAGGCCCTCGGCCTCTTGAGCCGCAAAAGCAAAGCCGATGGCCAAGGTCGCGCGCTTGGCGCGCAAGCCCTCCAGCGTGCGGTCATAAAACCCGCCGCCATAGCCCAGCCGCCCGCCGTTGCGGTCAAAAGCAACCAGCGGCACAATCAGAATTTCGGGTTCAAAATACTCAAGCACCGCAGGCACCATCGCCTTGAATGGCCCTTGAACAAGCGCACAGTCCGGCTCCCAGCGCGCAAACTTCAGCGCCGCTCCCGCCGCCTGAATGACAGGCACCCCGACAGGGCCATGCGCCGCCGCCTCTTCCATGGCAGACAGCGGGTTGATCTCTGTCCTGATCGGCATGAACCCTGACAAAGGCACACCGCGATAGCCTGCGAGAACTTCTGACAAATACCCAGCCTGTGCGGCGCTGGCGGCCTCAAAAGCCAGTTTTCGCCGCGCAAAGGCTGCTTGGCGCGCAGCCGCCTTGGCCGCGAGCAGATCGCTCATACCAGCACCCAAGCGGCCAAGCCGAGAAAGGCAAAAAAGCCGACAACATCCGTCACCGTGGTGACAAACGCCCCTGACGCCAGTGCAGGGTCAACGCCCGCTTTTTCCAGCGCCACGGGGATGACCGTCCCCGCCAGCCCTGCCACCACAAGGTTGATCACCATCGCCGCCGCGATAACCCCGCCCAACACAGGCGAGGAGAACCAGAAGAGGCACACAAGCCCCATGACAATGGCAAAAATTGTTCCGTTCACCGCGCCCACAAGCACTTCGCGGCGGATAACCCGCCAGACGTTGGAGCTGGTCAAATCCTTGGTCGCTATCGCCCGCACGGCCACGGTGAGGCTCTGTGTGCCCGCATTTCCGCCCATCGAGGCCACGATCGGCATCAAAACCGCCAGCGCCACGAAATCCGCAATAACAACATCAAACTGCGCAATCACAAGGCTCGCCAGCACCGCTGTGACCAGATTGACCGCCAACCAGGGAAAGCGCTGCTGCGTGGTGTTGATCACACGGTCCGTCAAGCTGCCTTCGCCCACACCCGCAAGGCGCATGATGTCTTCTTCGTGTTCCTCATCCAGAACCGCCATGGCGTCATCAATGGTGATCACACCGACAAGGCGGCCCTCATCGTCCACAACAGGCGCTGAAATCAGGTGATACTGGTTAAAAGCATAGGCCACATCGCCCTCATCCTGATCCACAGGAATGATCTGGAAGACCTCTTCGGTCAGCTCCATCAAAGGCAGCTTGCGCGGTGCCCCCATGATCCGCCCCAGCGTGACGTTGCCCACAGGGTGCATCCGCGGGTCCACAAGCACCACGTGGTAAAACTGGTCTGGCAGGTCTTCAGACGAGCGCATGAAATCGATCGCGTCGCCCACAGTCCAATGCTCGGGCGCCGCGACAACCTCGCGCTGCATCAAGCGGCCCGCAGATTCTTCGGGGTAGCTCAGCGCCTGGCGGGCAATGACGGCGTCGGCATCATCCAGAGCATCGAAAATCGCATCTTGTTGCGGCTGCTCAAGGTCTTCGAGAAGATCGACAACATCATCTGACTCAAGCTCGCGCACCGCCACAGCCAAGACTTCAGGCCGCAGCGCGCTGATCACATCCTCACGAATGCTCTCGTCAAGTTCCGACAGGATATCACCGTCAAACTCGACGCCATAAAGCTCGATCAGCGCATAGCGGTCCGCCGAGCTGATCTGCTCCAGCATATCGGCAATATCCGCCGCATGCATCGGCTCCATGAGCGCAATAAGCTCATCGCGCGCGCCAGCTTCCACAGCCTCAAGGACCGTCGCCACATCGCGGCGGCTCAGCTCGTAAGCTTCTTCATCAGGCTCTACTGTCTCAAAATCTTGGTCGCTCAAATCTGCCCCCGTTCGCTTGAGGGCAATCTAAGCCCTTGTGAGCAAAGGGGCAATCAAGGATTTAAAGATCAGCAGCGCCCGCGCTTTGCCGCCAGCATCATAACCCAGTTGTCATTGGGCCCGCGCACAACCGCAATATCGCGCGCTTTGGGCTTGAGCATGTTCTTTCTGTGCCCCGCCGAATTTGCCCAAGCTTGCATGACTTCGGCGCTGCTTTGCTGCCCTGCCGCCACATTTTCGGCCACCGTGCAAAAACGGTATCCCGCCCGCTTGGCGCGTTTGGCAGGGGTCGAGCCGTTTGAGCCCGTGTGCGAAAGCTTACCGCTCTTGGCCATATCGGCCGCGTGCTTTTCTGCGGCCTTTTCCAGCTCGGGGCTGATATCCAGCGCATGAAGCCCGTTCTGGGCGCGCAGATCATTGACCATTTGCACCACATCGCGTGCAGGCTGCGATGCCCCCGCAGAGGCCATCAAACAGAGCGCCGCAGCGCCAAGTGTCATTTGCAAAACCCGCATTCTCAACTCTCCATAATTTTTAAAGCCAGCTGTCTCTGACGCGTAATAATACCTGCCAAGTCGATGTGTGGCATAGCGCCATCCTGCACAATATGGCGCCCGTTCACAAACAAATCCTTAACCTTGCTTGGCCCAGCCAGCAAAAGCGCCGCAGGATCCCAGCTCCCTGCGCTCTCGATACCGCCTGTGTCCCACACCGCAATATCGGCGCATTTGCTCACGGCAATCTGGCCACAGTCAGGCCGCCCAAGCACCTCTGCTCCACCGCGCGTGGCAATCTCCAGCGCCTCGCGCGCGCTCATCGCATCCGCGCCATTGGCCACCCGCTGCAAGAGCAGGCTCTGGCGCGCTTCCGCCATCATCTGGCCGGCGTCGTTGCTGGCTGAGCCATCCACCCCAAGCCCTACGTTTACACCTGCGTCACGCATCTTGCGCACAGGCGCAATCCCCGAGCCAAGGCGGCAGTTGGAGCATGGGCAATGCGCCACTCCTGTTCCAGATCGTGCAAACAAATCAATCTCTTGCCCGTCAAGCTTCACGCAATGTGCATGCCAGACATCAGGGCCTGTCCAGCCGAGATCCTCGGCATATTGCCCCGGGCGGCAGCCGAATTTCTCAAGGCTATAGGCCACGTCCTCATCATTTTCCGCCAAATGCGTGTGCAGCATCACGCCCTTGTCGCGCGCCAGAATGGCCGCATCGCGCATCAGCTCACGGCTCACCGAAAAGGGCGAACAGGGCGCAATCCCCACGCGCACCATGGCCCCGTCGCGGGCATCGTGGTGGGCATCGATCACACGAATACTGTCCTCCAGAATGGCGGCTTCCCGCTCCACAAGGCTGTCAGGCGGCAAACCGCCGTCGCTTTCGCCAATGCTCATAGCCCCCCGCGTCGGGTGAAACCGCAGGCCGATCTCCTGCGCAGCCGCAATCGTGTCATCCAGCCGTGACCCGTTGGGATAGAGGTAAAGATGATCAGAGCTCATGGTACAGCCCGTCAGCGCCAGCTCGGCCAAGCCCACTTGTGCAGAGACAAACATCTCCTCAGGCCCAAACTTCGCCCAAATCGGATAGAGCGTTTGAAGCCAGCCAAACAGCAGCGCGTCCTGCCCCCCGGGCACAGCGCGCGTGAGGCTTTGATAAAGGTGGTGATGCGTGTTCACGAGGCCGGGCGTCACAACGCAGCCTTTGGCCTCAAGCACAGCCCCCTGCGTGCTCAGACCACGGCCAACAGCGGCAATCTTTCCATCGCGGATCAGGATATCCGCACCAGCCAGCTCTTCGCGGCTGTCGTTCATTGTCAGGATATAGTCCGCATTGCGGATCAGCGTTTCGCTCATAATGGCACCTCATCTTGGCGCCCTCTCATGCTCAACCTGTCGCGCTGGAAAAGGGCCAAGAAGCACGAACAGCCTACGTATACGCGAAAACACAGCGCGCGCAAAGAGCGCGGATCAGCTCACGCGTGACAAAAGCTCAAGCGCAGCCTTGTGCTGCGCGGCACTGGCCGCAGCCAGCACGCGCCCGCCCTCATGGGCTTTGCCGCCCTGCCAATCGGTCACAATGCCGCCAGCGGCTTCAATCAGCGCAATCGGCGCACAGACGTCATAGTTTGACAGGCCCGCCTCGATCACAAGGTCGATATGCCCCGCCGCCAGAAGCGCATAGGCATAACAATCCATACCATAGCGCGTGAGCTTGGCCTGCCCTGCGACGCTGTCAAAGCCAGCCCGCTCGGCTGCGCTGCCCACTTCAGGAAAGGTGGTAAAGACAATCGCCTCCGAAAGAGGCCGGCTCGGGCGGGCCTTGAGCGGCTTTGCGCCCTGTGGCCCCCGCATCTCGGCCAGGCCGAAGCCCCCGAGAAACCGCTCGCCAATATAGGGCTGATCGATGATCCCGAAGATCGGCCCCGTGGCATCGCAGATCGAAATCAAAACGCCCCATGTCGGTGTGCCAGACAGAAAGGCGCGTGTGCCATCTATCGGGTCCAGAACCCATGTCAGCCCTGTTGTGCCCGCGCTTGCGCCGTATTCTTCGCCGACAATCGCGTCATCAGGGCGGCGCTCGGCCAAAATCGCGCGCATCGCGCGCTCGGCGGCTTTGTCGGCCTCGGTGACAGGGTCAAACCCTGCCTCCAGCTTGTTTTCCGCATCCAAGCCTGCGCTGCGGAAATATGGCAAAACAGCCTCACGCGCGGCATCTGCCAACGCATGGGCTGTGCGAACCAACTCATCGGAATTATACTGCACGACAAACGCCTCCTGATGCCGCGGTTATGGCGCAGCATCGCCCGAAGACGCAAGCCTTGCTTGGTTTAAGCGACGTCGCTGAGCACGCGTGCCAGCTCAAAGAGCCGTTTGCGCTGGTTCTCAGGGATCGCATAATAAGAGCGGATCAAGTCCATGGCCTCTTTATCGCCCATCAAATCGGCAGGGATGCTCTCTTCTTTCGCCTGAGGCGCGCTGGCGGCCTCCATAGCTTCAAAGAAGTAGGCAACAGGCACATCCAACACTTCCGAGATGTCCCAGAGCCGCGATGCGCTGACGCGATTCGCGCCTGTCTCGTATTTCTGGATCTGCTGGAACTTGATCCCGACTTTTTCAGCCAACTGCTGCTGTGTCATTCCCACAAGCCAACGGCGCTGGCGCAGGCGCTTACCAACATGAACATCTACCGGGTGAGCCATAGTCTACTCCTCAATCAAGCTTTGCACGCGATGTGGCTGACCGTCCAAGACGAACAGCGCCACCGTGGCTTATATACTCGGCGCACCATCAAGGCGCACACCATTTAAACAATCAACATTTCCTGTGACACTATGTGCCCTCGCAAAGACTATCGCATAAAGCTAAACAATTCCTTGCATACACGCATTACGCGTTTTGAGCCGCCTTTTGTCAAGCCTCACGCTCAGACAGCTCCAGCACCTACGCTTTTCCGCTCAGTCCAAGGCAGGGTCAAGCGCTGTGCTTTTTAGTTTACCTCCTTGCCGCGTCAAGGCAAACAAAGGGTGACGTTAAGGTATCTGTTGAAAGGATTGAGCCCATGACAAAGACCACAATGCGCGCTTTGCGCTGTCTGGCCAAAGACCAGTCTCCCGAAATCCAACAGATAGAGCGCCCCGAGCCCGCCCAAGGCCAGCTGCGCATCAAGATCGCCGCCTGCGGGCTTAACTTTGCCGACCTGCTGATGGTCAAAGGCAGCTACCAGGACACGCCCCCCTACCCGTTCACAATGGGCATGGAAGTGGCGGGTATCGTGGATGCGCTCGGAGAGGGCGTCAGCGGCCCTGCCGTTGGCACGCCCGTTATGGTCTTTGGCGGCCAAGGCGGTCTGGCCGATTATGCCTGCTTTGAGGCCGCGCGCGTCACACCGCTGCCCGACGGGGCCAATATGGCCGAGGCTGCCGCCCTGCAGGTCGCCTACGGCACCAGCCACCTCGCACTCGGATATAAGGCCGGCCTCAAAGCAGGCGAAACACTTCTCGTGCTTGGTGCGGCGGGCGGCGTTGGCCTCACAGCGGTCGAAATCGGCAAGCTCATGGGCGCGCGCGTCATTGCCTGCGCCCGTGGCGCCGACAAGCTCGCCGTGGCCAAGGCCGCAGGCGCAGACCACCTGATTGATGCCGAAACCAACGATATCCGCGAAGCCGTGCGCGCCCTTGGTGGCGCCGATGTGGTCTATGATCCTGTCGGCGGCGATCAGTTCAAAGCGGCCATGCGCGCCTGCAACCCCGAGGCCCGCTTGCTGACAATCGGCTTCGCCTCAGGCGAAGTGCCTCAAGTGCCTGCCAACATTCTGCTCGTCAAAAACCTGACCGTGATCGGCTTTTATTGGGGCGGCTACCTCGCGTTCAAACCCTCGGTTGTCACCGACAGCCTCAAAGAGCTGGTGCGCTGGCACGCCGAAGGCAAAATCAAACCCCACGTCAGCAACACCCTGCCGCTTGAACAGGCCCTCGACGGCATGGAGCTTTTGCGCAGCCGCAAATCAACAGGCAAAGTCGTAATCACGCTTTAGAGCCACCCCGCGGCCTTATCTGTATGCCCAATGCAAAAACTGCGTAAAACCTGACAAAATCGCATACGGTAACGCTTGAAAAAGAGTTGCACCTCACCGATATTCACCTAGAGGGCTCTGTGAACAGGCAGAGCCACATAACGCCTATGCAACTTCGGAGGCTTAAATGGCAAATTTTGACACCGTCCATTCCGGCGCACGTGCCCACGACGCCGCAATAGACCAAGGGCTTCGCGCCCACATGAACAAGGTATACGGCCTCATGTCGGCCGCGCTCCTTGCGAC
>P_2C_Liq_1_UnCtyDRAFT_1000479_pt1 | contig 17224 bp, 19 predicted proteins | sample Pon2CUnioCityCA_2_FD_10234 | JGI IMG/M metagenome (IMG submission 10234) | reverse complement strand
CCCGCCTCTACGCGGGGGCCGGCATTGTGGCGGGGTCTGATCCAGCCAAAGAGTTGGCCGAAATACAACTCAAACTACAAGCCCTATTAAACACATTAAATAGTCAATAGAGAGGCGGTGCATTCCAGCAGTTTACAGTTCCGGCAGTTTACAGTTTGTCGATGAAGGCCCAAACGGGTTGCAAGCCGGAACACACCCTACCCCTATTCACTATTCACTATTCCCTATTCACTATTCCCATGTGTCGCCTTCTCGCCTATCTCGGTTCCCCAATTTCCCTAGATTCGATTCTCCGTCAACCGCCCCATTCCTTGGTGGTTCAAAGTTATCAACCCCAGGAAATGACAGCGGGGTTGCTGAACGCCGATGGCTATGGCCTGGGCTGGTACGATCGCCGCCGACAATCTCAAGCCTTCACCTACAAAAGCATTTTGCCCATCTGGAGTGACATTAACCTGCCCTCCCTTAGCGGTTATATTCACTCCGATTGCATCCTAGCCTATGTTCGCAGTGCCACCCCTGGACAGGCGTTAGATCTCAGTAACTGTCAGCCTTTTACCTATCACAACTGGTCGTTTATTCACAACGGGGCAATTCCTGAGTTTCGTGATCGCCTCTATCGTCCCTTGCGCGATCGCCTCCGTAGCCCCTATTACGAACTCATCAATGGCAGTACCGACTCAGAACATCTATTTGCCTATCTGATGCAGTTACACCACGGTCAGCCTCAACCGTCCCTCCAGCAAACCCTAAAAATCGCCCTGCAAGACTTTCAAGAGTTGGCCATCACTCATAACAGCAAACTCTCCGCCAACCTCATCCTCAGCGATGGCCAACACCTCATCGCCTGTCGCTTCGCCGTCAACACCGAAGCCCCCAGTCTCTATTACCTGGCCCAAAACGACCAACATTTCATCGCCTCAGAACCTATTTTTCCTGGAAACTGGCAAGCCTTTCCCTCAGGCAGTATCCTGAATTTGGCTATGACAGCCAATGTAACAGCCGATACCCCCCAATCCCCAGACTGGATTCTTGTAAACCCCTAATGTCAGTTCCATCCGAGTTTTCCACCACCGAGGTCTTACGACAAGCCCTAATCGATTGTCGTCAGGCCACCCTGAACCAAGTCCAAAACCTAGGCGATCGCCTCTATTACCAACAAGCTCATCCTGACTTTAGCCCCATTGGTTGGCATCTAGGTCATATTGGCTTTACCGAAGAACTTTGGTTATTACGTCATTGTGCCGGCCAGGCCCCCCACCAGCCCCAAACCCATCGCCTCTATGCCGCCGATGGCCTGCCCAAACAGCAACGAGAACAACTCCCCAGCCTGACAGACACCTGTGAGGCCCTGCAACAGGTTCGCCAGCGAGTTTTGGACTACCTACCCCGCGCCCCTCTCTCGCAACAGGCCCGCCTCTGGTGGTTCATCCTGCAACATGAAAGTCAACATAGTGAAACAATGGCGATCGTCGAAGCCCTACATCGCCGTAAACATCATCGTAAACCCCTCTACGTAGCCCATACAGCCGCTTCTAGCGCTCCTGAGTTCAAAAGTATTAAAATCCCCGCCGGAACGTTTATACAGGGCAATAGTGACGCCAATGCGATCGACAATGAACAACCGGCGTTTCTCCAATACCTTGACAGATATCACATTGACCGCTATCCCGTCACCTGTGGCCAATACCGTCGCTTTATCGAAGCGGGAGGGTACAACAATCCCGATTATTGGTCCGCCGCCGGTTGGCAGTTTATCCGCCAGCAGAATATCCAGGAACCCCTCTATTGGCCGCAACAGTTATCCCAAACCGAGGCATCCCACTTCGACCATCATCCCGTCTGTGGCGTGAGTTGGTATGAAGCCAACGCCTACGCCAATTTCGTCGGTAAACGACTCCCCAGTGAGGCAGAATGGGAAAAAGCCGCAAGCTCGAACCCTCAACACCATCGCCGTCAACCCTATCCCTGGGGAACCGAACCGCCCCAATCTCATCATTGCAATCATCATCGCCTACTCGGCGGAATTACACCCGTTCATGCCTATCGTGATCATTGCAGTCCTTGGGGCGTCGCCGATATGCTAGGGAACGTTTGGGAATGGACCTCAACGCCGTTTGCGGGCTATTCAGGCTTTGAGTGGTTTCCCTATTCCGGCTATTCCCAAGCCTATTTTGATGGTCAACATTATGTCTTACGCGGTGGAAGTTGGACAACTCGCCCCTGGACGCTGCGTAACAGTTTTCGCAATTGGTATTTTCCTCAGGTTCGGGAACTATTTGCGGGGTTTCGGCTTTGCGAGAGGGAGGAGGGAATAGTTAATAGTTAATAGTTAATAGTTAATAGGGGGGGATTGGTGGTTTTTAAGACCGTTACCTATAGTCCGGCTTACACGATTGTTCCGACTTATGAATGTTTCAATCGTTGTGAGTATTGCAACTTTCGTCGGGAACCGGGAGAGGATGATTGGCTGAGTTTGGGCCGGGGACGGGAGATTTTACAGTCACTGCGGCAGATGTCGGGCCAGAGAGTGACGGAAATTTTGATTCTTAGTGGAGAAGTTCATCCCCGTCATCCTCGCCGGAAACCTTGGTTGCAACGGATTTTTGACCTTTGCCAACTGGCCCTATCGATGGGATTTTTGCCTCACACCAATGTCGGACCGTTGAGTGAGGCGGAAATGGCCCGTCTGCAAACCGTTAATCTGTCGATGGGGTTGATGTTGGAACAGGTGACCCCTAAATTGCTCGATACTGTTCACCGTCAGGCCCCGAGTAAACGTCCTGAACAGCGAATTTTACAGTTGGAATTGGCGGGAAAGCTGGGGATACCCTTTACGACGGGATTGTTGTTGGGAATTGGGGAAACTCCGGGGGATTGGCGTGATAGCCTCTCGGAGATTGCCCGGATTCAGCATCGCTGGGGTCATCTGCAAGAGGTGATTTTGCAACCCCATCGTTTGGGACAAAGACAAGAGTCGGACATAGACCACTTTGAGTTAGACCGACTGCCGGAGGTGGTGGCGTTGGCCCGAGAGATGTTACCCTCGTCGGTGACGCTGCAAATTCCGCCTAATTTGTTGGAGACTCCTGAGATTCTCTTGGACTGTTTGGCAGCAGGGGCGAGGGATTTGGGGGGAATTGGTCCCCGTGATGAGGTGAACCCGGATTATCCCCATTGGCAACATCAGTGTCTAAAGGAGATTCTGGAACCGGCCGGTTGGCAGTTACGCCCCCGGTTGCCGGTGTATCCTCAGTTTGAGACTTGGTTATCTGAGGAGTTGCGATCGCAGTTGGCAGCAGTTTCTCAAAAAATCTCCCATTGTTGACCCAAGATATGCTACGATAGCAAAGCTAGAGACATGGGGACATGGCCAAGCGGTAAGGCAGAAGACTGCAAATCTTCCATTCCCCGGTTCGAATCCGGGTGTCCCCTTTTACCGTGAAACCTCAATATCGCTATATTCTGTTTTACAAGCCCTACGATGTGCTGTGTCAGTTTACCGACAATAGTACACCTCCCCGCAGGACGTTAAAGGACTATATCCCAGTTCCTGGGGTCTATTCTGTGGGTCGTTTGGATCGTGATAGTGAAGGACTGCTGTTGTTGACGAATGATGGGCCGCTGAAACATCGTCTCACGGACCCAAAATTTGCTAAACCGCGTACCTACTGGGTTCAGGTGGAACGTACTCCTGATGAGGCGGCTTTGGAGGCCCTGCGGCGAGGGGTCAACATTCGCGGTTATCAGACTCGTCCGGCCGGGGTTCGTCGTCTGGAGTCGCCGCCAACACTTCCTCCCCGAACCCCACCGATTCGTTATCGTAAAACTGTTCCCACGGCCTGGCTGGAGATGACCTTAACAGAAGGACGCAACCGCCAAGTTCGCCGTATGACCGCCGCTGTGGGCTTTCCCACGCTGCGATTGGTTCGGGTTCGCAGTCTCAGGTTAACGCTTGAGGGGTTAGAACCGGGACAATGGCGGGAGTTAACTCCCCTGGAAATTCAACAAGTGAGGGAAGATAGTAGGGAACAGTCGTCTTCGTCGCGATCAACACCCTGAATCCTCATGATTTGGTTTGCTATCCTCATCCCTAAAGCCGACGGTGGCGGGATGACGCTTCCGGGCTATCTTGACCCCCAGCGTCGCTATCGTCCTCTGAAACATCCGGTCTTGAATGATTGGGGGGATATTGAGGTTCGGGTGTCGGACCAAACGCCGACGGAGTCTCCCTATTATCGGGCTACGGAGACGGCGTTGATGCGATCGCTTCCCGATGTCGCCGAACCCTATATTCACCCCTATTGTGTGACCAACTCAGCCCTCCCTCGTCTCCATGATGCGTGGGAAGATGAGGACTATGCGATTGTCTTGTTAGAAGACCGTTCATCGTTGTCGCCGTTGATTGAAGCCTGGACGATGAACGAGTCGTCGAAACGTCAGGAGGTGGCCCTTCAGCATCTCCATTGGATGTATCAGATGACGGATTTGTGGATGTTGCTGACGGAGTTGGCGGGACGTCCGAGTTTGGTTCGCTTGGATAATTTACGTCTTGACGGTGAGGATCTGTTGTGTTTGCGACGACTCTATTTGGAAACGTCGGATCAGTCGGTGTCGTTGACTCAGTTGGGAGACACTTGGAGTCAGTTATTTCGCTTTTCTCAGATGTCTCCTCACCCGGATATTGCGGTGTTGATTCAACGACTACAGCAGGGACAGATTTCATCGCCGCAACGGTTGCGATCGCATCTGGACCAAATTTTAGATTCTCTACAACCTCAGTCGCAGACAGAGGAGGAAGACGACGATGATCCCACCGGCTGGAATTTTCAGGAGGAAGATTTCACGATTACGGCCCCGATTATCCCGACGGTTCAACTCACTCATGCGGGCCAAACGGATATTGGCCGCCAACGCCGTCACAATGAGGATACGTTTTTGTTGTGGTTACGACAACATCAACGGGAAACGCCCAATTCGCGGACGGAATCGGCCCGAGGGCTATATGTTCTCTGTGATGGGATGGGGGGCCATGAGGGAGGCGATGTGGCTAGTGCGATCGCCGTCGAAACGGTAGCCGATCGCATTCTCCCCTATTGGGATGAGGATTTCCCGGAACAATGGCGAATCAATGAGGCCATCGCGGCGGCGAATACGGCCATTTATGATCTCAATCAGGATCAAGGCCGCCGGGGAAATCGCCGTATGGGAACGACGCTGGTGATGTTACTGGTGGATAATAATCGGGCCGCGATCGCCCATGTGGGAGATTCTCGTCTCTATCGCCTAACGGTATCTGGGGGATTGGAGTTATTAACCCGTGATCATGAGTTGGGACAACAATCAATCGCCCAAGGGGTCGATCCGGTGGTGGCCTATCAAACTCCTCAAGCTTATCAACTGACTCAGGCCCTTGGTCCGCGTGAGTCGGTTCGCCCGGATGTCCGCTTTTTGCCGATTTTGGAAAATACCCTCTTTCTTCTAGCCTCGGATGGTCTCACGGACCGTAGTTTAGTGGAACTCCATTGGAAAACTCATCTTAAACCCTATTTAGCGGTGTCTACGAATCTCAATTTTGCTCCCCAGGAATTGATTGATTTGGCCAATCAAGAAAATGGACGGGATAATGTCACGGCTGTTTTGGTTCGGGTGGAATTGAAATCGTTTTAACCATTCGCGGCCAGGTAGGCTAGGGGAAACAGCAAATATTCGAGGAAAAAGAGTTTCCAAATAAATTGATAGAAGGCGGCGATGGAGGTGCGATCGCTCAAGTCCAGACGACGACGGCGGACCCAGAGTAGGGCCAACAGTAGCAGATGAATAATCGCCAAGACGGTCCCATTCATGGCTTCGAGGATGGTAAATCCCGCCACCATCATCAACAAATCACAGATAGATATGGTGATCAGGGCTAAGCGGGCCACGGCCGAGGCCCCGAGGCGAACGGTCAAAGTGCTAATTTGATAGCGTTTATCTCCTTCGAGATCGGGGATATCTTTGAAGATAGCAATGGCAAAGGTGAAAATCAGGACAAATAGGGTTAAGGCCCAGACTTCAGAAATGACTGGAAAGCCCCCTTGGAAGTGCAGGAATAGCCCTAAATTGACGATAACCCCTCGGACGGTAAAAATGCAAAATGATGCCCAAAATGGAAAGCGTTTGAGGCGAATGGGAGGCAGGGAATAGGCGGTTCCTATCAGGAGACTGACGGCGACGGTTGCCAGTAGCCAGGGGCCTTGCAGGGCCGCGAGGGCGATCGCCGCCAGACCCGATAGGGCCACAATCGATTGGCCTTGACGGGGGCTAAACTCCCCGGAGGCTAGGGGTAATTGGGGTTTGTTGATGCGATCAATCTCGATGTCTTCGAGTTGGTTTAAGCCGACAATATAGAGGTTTCCGCCTAAACAGGCCAGCCAGGCCCCCAGTAGCGATCGCCAATCCGTGGCGGTGGGCCAATTTGCCCCTTGGGCGATGGCAAATAAGGCCCAAACGCTGAGAGTGGTGCCGATAATGGTATGGGGGCGACTAAACCGCCACAGGGCGGATAGCTGTTGGCTGAGTGATGCGGCGGGGGATTGCGATCGCGACTCCATAACTCCTCTACTTTGGTATTGCTCGAAATCGACTCGGGTGATAAAACCGGAAATGCTTGTCCTGTAAGGGTTAAGGTGGTGTTGTTACTCGGGCTTACGTCCCGAGAGAACCCCATAGCGGATTAACCCAGTTTTATAGCCTTCTCGCATGAGGTTAATGGCAAAGGCCCCCTGGATGGTTTCCCAACCGGACAGGAGAACTCCTAACATGACTTTAGGGTCTAAGGCTGATTCGAGAACCACATCCCAAAAGGGGGCGACGGCGGCGGACCAATCGGCAGTTTGCAGATGTTCAAATCCGACTCCCTCGGCGATCGCCTCGTAGTCGGGCAGGGAAATGACATAGGGTAAATGATAGATCTGATAGAGTTGCGAGAGGTGATCGACTTCCGCTGCTGATAACCGTCCTGAGTCGAGGGGACGATGACACCAGGTGGCTAACATCAAGGTTCCACCGGGTTTGAGGAGGCGATAACATTCGGCTAAAAAGCGGGTTTTGTCGGGCATATGTTCGCCACTTTCGAGGGACCAAATCCAGTCAAAACTGGCGTCGGCGAAGGGAACGGCTAAGGCGTCGGCGACGAGGAAGCCGAGGGACCCGTTGGCCCCGGCTTGTTGCGATCGCTCGGTGCCCCGCTGGGCCTGGACGGGACTGAGGGTGATGCCGGTGGCCCGACAGTGGAATTTTTGCCACAGATGCAGGCTACTTCCGCCAACGCCACAGCCGACATCGAGAATTTGACTTTGGTCGCTGAGGGGGAGGGCGTTTCCTGAGTCTTCTAGCCAGTCTATGAGGCGATCGATCAGATCAACTTGGGCCTGTCGTCGGTCGAGGGTTCGTGGGTTGCGATCGCCGTAGTAGCCATGATGTAAATGTTCGCCCCAAACCTCTTCCCAGAGTTCGGTCGATGCGTCATAGAAGTCCTGAATCTGCTGTCCAAAGGGGTTGGTCATGGGGGTCTGGGGAACTGGTTTGCTATCTCTACCATTCTCCAAGCTACCGCAAACTCGCAAAAAAATACCCCTTCTCGGGGAGAAGAGGAGGCTGGTGGCTGAGTCAACCGGGAGGGTGAGTCTCCAACAGCAGATTGCGATCAATGGGAATATATATGAAAGTCTCGGGGGACGGCTATTACGGCATTCGCCTCAAAGATTTTAGTTCAAAGCTGCCAGAACGTTGAGTCCTGTGGGTTCTGTGCAGGCGTAAACCCCTTGTTCAGCTAGGGAAAATCCTGGGCAAGATCCCCAAGTGCAGGCGGTTGCTGCCATATACGCGTCGTAATCGGTGTCTTGCAAACAGGTGGCCCAAGCTTCTGGGTCTTCCCCGGATGCGGCACATTTGAGGGTATTGACTAGACCGATGGCCTTTAAAGCACAGCCGGCATCAACGGAACAGCCCTCTTTGCTATAGGTCATCATCCCCGGTTCTGGTGGGCTATTTGAGTCCACAGAGTCACCGTCATAGAGTCGTGTCATCTCGTCAGGGTTGCTGAGAAGGTCACTGCCGGTCAATGAGAGTCCGAGGTTAAAGCTGATCATTGCCAGAGCGTTGTTCTGATCAAAACTTGTGCCGACTGTTCCGTCGGTGATGTCGGAGAGTTCATGGTCGCTCTCGGTCCCGAAGATGGGCAGGGCTTGCAGGGGGGACACGGCGATCGCCCCAACCCCGACAACGATACCTGAAGCAATAATTGCTAGTTTTCTTTTCATGATTTTTGTACTCACGCTCATGGGTTTTTACCGAAGTTATCTTTAGAGGTTAGCCCGGAAAAATCTGCGTATCTTTAGCCAATGACTCCAGGGCTGGGTAAACCCGTCAGAACAGGTAAAATCAATACTAAGACTGGGGCTATGTCTATCTTAACCTTAGTCCCCCCCGGGGTCCAAGGGATTTCTTGTAAAGATATGATGAAGATCACCCCCAATTGTATAGAGTTTTTGTAAAGTGGCTCTGAATATTGGGGTGCGATCGCTCAATGACCGATTCTAAATTATGGTTTTGATTGAGTAAAACCTGATTAAATGAAAACTAATCATGATACCCAAAGACTCCAAAACAAGTCTAGCTCTAGCTTCAAGGGGGCTTAAACTCGCTGGAACGGTTCTCATTCTAGTGACGCTTCTTAACTTCATCTTACTGATGATTCCGCCGAATTTTGGCAGTCCCAATTGGTGGCTCAATTTGACGTCACAAATCATTCAACAAGGGATTATTCCCCTACTCGGTCTTGCGGCATTGCTGGCGGCGATCGCCTGCGAAGTGCTTCTTGGAACCGCCAGCGAAACTGACCGTTGGATTGAAACCACTAAAGCCCGGATGGTTCGTCTATCTCTGCTGTTGGGGGTCATCTTCCTGCTTCTGATTCCGACCCATGCTTTGGCGGCGGTGGTTGCGAGTCAACAGGCGATCGCCAACATCGACCGTGAGGCCGAAGCCAGCTTAGAGCAACTCGAACTGCAACTGCAACAGCAACAACAAGTTTATCTGGGGATTCTCGAAGCTGATGAAGATCCTGAAGTTCTCCTGGATGACTTTATTGGTGAGGAACCGTTAACAGAAGAGCAACTCGCCCAATTTCAAGAGTTTGTGGAGAATCCTCAGGCCATTGACCGGCAAATTCAATCGCTTCGTGCGAGTCTCGTCGAACAGGTGCAAAATCGCAGCAGTCGCGCTAAAGAACAGTCTCGTTTTGGGGTCTGGAAGTCCATCGCCCGCTTTGGTTTGACAAGCATTGTCCTGTCGACGTCTTATCTCAACATTGCGTTTATCGGACGGGGGATTGGCAAGAAGCCCAAGCCGGCTAAGGTGAAAAAACGCCGCCAGCCCAAGCCGAGTGCGCCGCCTCAAGCCAAGACACGGCGACCCAGCGCTCCTCCGCCGTCTGATGACCCGCCTTTTATGCCCTAGCCGTTGGCTGTGAACCTCTCCTGGAGCTGGGATTGAGAACATTTCAGCCTTTTTTTCAGGTTTTTTCTCAAATCGGGGTTGCGTTTGCCGATGCTTGTGCTAAGATATAAATCTGTGAGCGCGCAAGCGCAACAGACCAATGAATAGTTATGGGTCGGTGCCCGAGTGGTTAATGGGGGTGGACTGTAAATCCACTGGCTATGCCTACGCTGGTTCGAATCCAGCTCGGCCCATCCTATTTGCCCGTGTAGCTCAGCGGTAGAGCACACCCTTGGTAAGGGTGAGGTCACGAGTTCAAGTCTCGTCACGGGCTTTTGTGTTGGAACCGAGTTCCAAAAAAGAGAAATTCCCATCAATCATAACCGTTTCGTCAACCCCCGATTTGCTAGAATTCGGGGGTGTTTGTTTTGGTGTGAGGATAGAAGCGTGATGAAAGGATTTCAACAACGGTCTGTTTCTGGATTAGCCGGCTTGTTTTTATCTCTGTTGGCATGGGGGGGATGGAGTGAGGCGGCGATCGCCCAGGCGGCCTATGGAAGTTATGTTGGGGTGGGTGGAAGTGTGGGATTACAAGAAGGAAACGAGTTTTCCGGGGTTGTCGCGGTTCGCTATCGACTGTTAGAAGTCCCCATTTCCCTACGAACTCAGGTCTTAGCCGGCAGTGGTATCGCCATTGTACCGACGGTGTCCTATGACATCCCCATTGACTGGGAAACCGATGCTTATATCGGGGCTGGTGTAGCATTTACGGGAAGTGAAGATACCCCAGTGGGAAACACCACCAGTTTTGTCTTGCAACCGGGGATTGATCGCACCTTTGCCAACAGTAATGTGGTGGTGTTTGGCAATGCCATTATTGCTTTTGATGCTTATGAGGAAAGCAATCGCACTGGGGTTTCAGTGCAGGGTGGGGTCGGGATTCAGTTTTAGCTAGATTGGGTTGAACCCGTTGCGGTGATGGCCCGACGGTCCATCAGTTGTTTCAACTCGGACTGGCCCACTCGTTTGAGTTGTCGGCTAAACAGTCGCAAACTCATCGTAATGATGAGGGCCTGTCCTAACAAAGTGCTGACAGCGATCGCGAGTAGATCGCCGTTGATGGTCAAAAATGGACTGGCCCCAAAGCCAAACATTAACCAATAGGGAAAACTCTCCCCAGTATGATGGCCTAGAACTAGTAAAATCAGGGGAGGTAAGCCAATAATTACTCCTAACACGAGAGGAAGCACCCATCGCTGCTTACTGAGCTTACTCAAAAAGAGCCATTGGATGATAATACTGTAGATCCAAAGCCAACCCCCTACGATACAGAGTCCCAGAATTGCCAAAAATTTACCATTACTATCCCAGATGATATCTTCGTTATTCCAGGAGGCGATCGCCACCACTAAGGTCATAATAGACATGAGGATATGAATCCCGACAGCAACGACTGAGGGGCTTTTTTCTCCCCAAATCAAGTCTGCTCGTAGTGAAGATCGAGGCTGGCCAGTTTCAGAGTTTAGAGTCTTGCGATAGCGAGCCCAGTCTTGTAAAGCTTGGCGATTGGGCGATAGGCTTAAGGCCAGGGTGAGGAACATAGGTAGCAACAAGATGCTATAAGCACTTAGGAGACTGACGACGTCACTATGATTGATGAGTGATCGAGTCGGATTAAAGCTACTCAACCAAAAGCCGAGGACATAGAGATTTGCCGCAATTCCTAAACTGTAGCTTTGCCTTTTTGTCAGTAGGGTTGCGTAGGGTTTTTGATATGCTCGCTCGATAATCTTAAAGAGATAACTGTTCAAGATCAGCAGGGAGAGAATCACGAAACTTTGAAAATAGATGGGTTTTTCTGCCAGTGACAATCCCCACCAAATTCCTTCGCTTATAGGTCGCTCAAAGTTGCTCTGGGGAAATAAAAGTCGCAAACTAGGCAAGTAAGAACTGCTAAATAGTCCGCCCAGTGCAACGCCACAGATTAGGGCTTGCTGCCCGCCTTTGATGGCATACAATGCTCCGACGAGATAAACGGTTAACACACTTAGGCTGACGACGCCATAGAAGCTTAGCAAATCCCCCAAAAAATATCCTCCCTGAATGGCGGCAAATCCATGTAGGGGAATCATGGCGGCAACGCCAATATAAACTAACAGGGGGACACCTAGAAGTTTGCCGATAATAATTTTAGACCCGGTTTGAGGACTGAGGCGAATGAAGTTGAGTGTGCCTTCTTTTTGTTCTTTGGCAATGTTTTCGATTAGCAAAAACAAGCCGCCAATGACTAAAGCGATGATGGCGATCGCACTCAGAGTTTGACAAATGTGTTCCCACCAAAGAGGCCAACCAATGAGGAGATTACCACTACCATCTTTCAGGCAATCTAAGTTTTGGTAATCATGCAGCCAGGGTTCCGAGCCAGAATACATGACACTTGGATAACAATAGTCATTATAGTTGTCGCTATGGGGAAGTGGTAGTTTGGCCAAGAAGGATAGCAGAACTAGCCCTTGAATCAGAAGTGAGCCGACGATAGATAGTCCAATTTTAGCGGGCTTAAATCGTCCTTTGATTTCCCGCATGAGCTGGGGGTTGCCGTTACTCAATCTGTCATACAATCTATAATTCATGGGAATTGAAATTTAGGGATTAGGAGGCTTGTTGATGACCTAATTTGAGAAAAATATCTTCGAGATCGTCGTTTTGAATTTGGAATTGGTAGAGGTTGACTTGAGCTTTGATGAGTTGTTTTAAGAGATTGGCACTGTCGCGATCACTCCCCTGAAAATGTACGGTAATTTGCTGGTTTTTGACCGTCCAACTCTCGACTTGGGGGCAGTTCCTCAGTTCGGCGATCGCCCGGTCTAAACTCGTCGAGAACTCCTCATCGAGTAACGAGATTTGGATATATTGCTGACTCAGACGACTGTACAACTCTTGAATCGAAGTACTTTCGACGAGACAGCCGAGTTCCATAATGCCAATGGAACTACAAAGTTGGGCCAAATCCGAGAGAACATGAGAGGAAATGAAAACCGTCATTCCGGCTTCATGTACCACTTGGATAATGTCGCGGAACTGTTGGCGAGCGATGGGATCTAAGCCGGATACTGGCTCATCGAGGAGCAGTAAAATCGGTTCATGGAGAATCGTACGTCCGAGACTTAACCGCTGTTTCATGCCTCGGGAGAGGGTGGAAATGAGGCTGTCTCGTTTGGGAATCAGTTGTACTAAATCGAGAATTTCCAAGAGACGACGCGATCGCCTCGGTTCTCGTAACTCATAAAGACGGGCAAAATAATCGAGATAGTCCCAAACGGTGAGGTCGTCATAAAGGGGGAAATCATCAGGAAGATAGCCTAAATAGCGTTTTAAGCGCGGATTTGGGCGACTGAGATCTAAGCGTTCTCCGTGAAAGTAAATTTCGCCGATGGTGGGTTCTTCGATCGCCGCCAACATCCGAATTAAGGTGGTTTTGCCGGCACCATTCGGGCCGATGAGTCCATAGACTTCACCATAGTTAATCTCTAAATCAACCTGATCGACCGCCAGATGGCGATCAAACTGTTTGCTGAGATTGCGGGTGGCGATGGCCACCTCACCCGATAGGCTCTCATCCATGGCGTTCTAGTAATTGTGAGTAATCTGAGAGTCTTAAGGCTGACGGCTTAGAATTCCTTGAGCAATCTCGATATTTTGGCGAACCGTCGCCGCTGAATCGAGAAAGGCTTGCTGTTGCTGCGGCTCTAAGGGGAGTTCCACCACGGTTTTAACACCCTCACGCCCTAAGTGACAAGGAACTCCTAGGAATAGCCCCTTAATACCATATTCCCCTTGTAGATAGGCGGCGGCACTGACGAGACGGTTGCGATCGCACAAAATACTCTCCACCATCACATAAATGGAGGAGGCGGGAGCAAAATAGGCCCCTCCCCGCTGCATCAGTCCGACAATTTCACTTCCCCCATGACGGGTGCGATCGATGAGTCGCTCAACGGTTGCAGCATCGGTTATCTCTGGGAGGGGAATCCCTTTGACGGTGCAATAGCGGGGTACGGGAATCATCTGCTTACCATGATTGCCTAAAACCAGGGTTTGCACATCCTGCATCGACACGCCGAGTTCCATAGCAATAAAGGCTTGCAGACGGGAGGAGTCGAGAACTCCCGCCATGCCGATCACCCGTTGAGGGGGCAGTTCCGTGGCTTGCCAAACCAGGTACGTCATCACATCGAGGGGATTGGTGACGACGATAACAATGGCATTGGGCGACTGGGCGATCGCCTGTTTGGCAGCGTTGACGACAATACTGGCGTTGGTTTTAATTAAATCGCTGCGATCCATCCCCGGCGTGCGGGGCCGTCCCGCTGTAATGACCACCACATCGGCATTAGCCGTGTCAACGTAGTCATTGGTACCGATAATAGTGCGATCGTGTCCCTCCAGTCCTCGGGCCTGCATCAGATCTAAGGCAATCCCCTGAGGCCAACCCTCGATAATGTCTAACAGCACCACATCAGCGAGGTTCTTTTCGGCGACTCGTTGAGCGAGGGTGCTGCCAACTTTGCCGGCCCCGATAACAGCCACACGGGGCTGGCGATGGCGAGAGACTGGGGTTGGGGAGGAAGAATTCATACAGAGTTCAGGATGGGGGACGGTTCCAGACTTAATTCTGCCATGTCTTGAAGGGTTGAATGTCCATGCTGAACAGTCTCGAACCGCCACCTGGGGGCTGTGATGGGCCGCTTCACCTCGTTACTCAAAGGCTTCGAGTTGTTCTAAGGGAAGCCAAACGTTGGGCGTAGGAACAACCCCAAACTTGATTAAGGCATAGTCGCCCTCGGTGTCGAGGATTTCGCCCCGTGTCTCGAAAATATAGGCAGGAAAGCGACTGTCACTAGCGGTGGCTTCAACGCTATTGGCAAGCTTTTCACGGATGACACGGACAAAGGAGCCGCGTTTTAGTTTTTTCGCAGGTGCCATAAGGGGTGATCGTGAGTCTATAAAAGGTCTATCGTTTGACCATTTTAGGGCGTTTTGGGGTCTGGCTGGCAGCAGGGACAGAAATGAGACGATCGCCCCCCGAGTTTAATACGCTCGATGGGGGTACTACATTGGCGACAGGGTTGCCCCTTGCGGTTATATACCCAAGCCATGCCCCCATAGTTGCCGTTAATCCCCTCTACATCACGAAAGTCCCGCAGAGTCGTTCCTCCAGCTTCAATCGCCTGCCCGAGAACGGCGATTAACTGCTCTCGTAGGCGATCAATCTCCTCTGGAGTGAGTTGGCTACAGAGACGGGTTGGGGGAATCCCACTGAGAAATAAACTTTCGTCGGCGTAGATATTGCCGGTTCCCGCAATAATCGTTTGATCGAGGAGAGCAGTTTTGATGGGTTTGCGGCGATTACGGAGGGTATTGATGAGGTAGTCGTTGGAGAAGGCCTCGCTGAAGGGTTCCGGGCCGAGACTCAGCAAGCCGGTGATGATGGTTTCGGGGGCGGTATCAGGAGGAACCCACCAGATGCGGCCAAAGGTGCGGATATCGACGAAACGCAGTTCGCGATCGCCCTCGAAGAATAACCGCACTCGGGTATGTTTGGCTAGGGGATCTTCGGGGTGACACCAGAGGAGTTGCCCCGTCATCCGCAAATGCACACCCAGCCAACCGGCGGCTGTGGGGATGAGGCGATCGCAAGGCTCGTCGTCACCGAGTTGCGCGATCAGATATTTTCCGCGTCGATGCCATGTGCGAATGGATTGGCCGCGTAATCCCTCAATGAATTCATCAGCGTCAGTGGGACTTGCCAAACTACGGTTGAGGAGTACAGTCCCTCCTAGGATTCGTTGCTGGCAGGTATGAGCATTTAAGCCACGACGTACAGTTTCAACTTCAGGAAGTTCTGGCACAAGTCGCCTCGCTAGGGGGGGTAGGGAATAGGGAACACCGGAACAGGGAATGGGGAACAGGGAATAGTGGGGGCGTAGCTTTATCAACGGCTATCTTGCCCAATGATAAAGGGGTTAGCAATTCGCATAAGAACGCTAACCCCTATTCTGCCATCCTTACGCTGGACTTCCAGCTTGAGGGATGGTCAAGGTTGGTTATTTTTTCTTCTTCTTGGCGGGGGGAGCAACCTCCTCCAATTCTTCGAGAGCGAAGTTATTGGTGTTCACGCCACTCGCAGAACCGCTGAAGCCGGTGTAGTTCACTTTGTCGAAGCGAACGATCGCCGGGTAGCGAATCCCACTTTGGTCGATAGTCGCTACGGTGCCGACATCCTTATACCAATAGGATTCTTTACGGAGAATCCGCACTTTAGAGCCACGTTGAATCATAGTTTCTTCTCTGTTGATTGTAATGAACCCGATCAGAGGCGATGCTCAAGACTCAGATGGAATACTCCTTCTGAACCTTTGGCCGTCGCGAACCGATGTTAAAGGATTATTTTCCAGGGTACTACTGACTCTGCCTTCTGAGGCGGTTTGGCGTTTTAAGTTTTGTTGCAGGGGAGGGGAACACCGGAACACCGGAACACCGGAACACCGGAACACCGGAACAGGCGATAGGGGAACCACAGAAGACACAGAGGGAGAACGTTCCCCCTCTGTGTCTTTTGCCCCTTTCCTCTTGCCTCTTCTTACAAGGGAACTACTTGCACTTCAACTTCAGCGGTTACTTCTGGGTGAAGCTTGACGTGAGCTTTGTAGAAGCCGGTTTTGTTGATTTCGGGGAGAGTGATGCCGTGGCGATCAACTTCTTGGTTGGTGGCGGTTTCGATCGCAGCGGCTAGGTCGCGATCGGTCACGGTTCCGAAAATGGCTTCTCCTTCACCCACTTGTTTCTCGATGGTAAAGCGACCAATGGTTTGTAAGGCCGTTTTACGAGATTCTGCTTCTTGTTTGAGCTGTGCTAGACGCTCTTGTTCTTGCTGTCTGCGCAGTTCCACCTGTTTGAGAACCCCAGGTGTGGTCGGGATGGCCATTTTTTGGGGAATTAGATAGTTTCTGGCGTGACCTGGAGCCACTTCGACGAGATCCCCGGCTTTGCCAAGCTTACGAACGTCTTGTTGCAGAAGGAGTTTAACGCGCTTCTTCATGATCCTTTGATGATTACTTGATTAACAGTAGGGCAAGTGAGTTGAGACTCGGTGCTGGGGGCGTTCTGGCCATCGGGTTTTAGCCATAGGACTGATGAGTCGACCCCGGTAGAAGTCCGATCTTCCATTCTATAGTGTTCAGGAAGCTCTGGCAAACCCGCTCCCCCTGCTCAAGCTGGGGAGAGTTTGGCTGAGGGTTTGGCTCAATCGCGAATGTTGATACTCAGTTCGTAGGGACGAGTGTTGGGGGCAGACACTTCGATGAGATAGTCCCCGCCTTGGCTGACACGAGAGTTCCAAAACACAACGTTGCGAGCGCCGGGAATGATTTGACCGTTGGGACTATAAACGGTAAAGACAATATCGTCACCGTCGGGGTTGATGGGGAAGAGTTCGACGGCAAAGATTTGGCGATCGCGAACGTTGATGAGGTAGCGAACGGGATTCTCGGCGGTGACACTTCCGCGAACTTGTACATCGGTCTGTCCTGATGGAATTTGCAACCGTCGAGGTGGTGGGATGGGCTTGGGAGTCGGCTCAGGAGTCGGTTCAGGAGTCGGTTCAGGAGTCGGCTCAGGAGTCGGTTCAGGGGTTGGCTCAGGGGTTGGCTCAGGGGTTGGTTCAGGAGTCGGTTCAGGAGTC
>P_2C_Liq_1_UnCtyDRAFT_1000478_pt1 | contig 17243 bp, 15 predicted proteins | sample Pon2CUnioCityCA_2_FD_10234 | JGI IMG/M metagenome (IMG submission 10234) | reverse complement strand
AAACATTTCTTTGTATGTCTTTTAAAGGATATTTACTAATAGTAGATTGTCCAGAAACTACCTTACCAAAGTGCATACTAAAAGGCCAATAAGGAAAAGGAATGTAATTTTCATCCCAATTAATGGTTCTTGCACGAAAACCATAACCTACATGGGCAATTTCTTCTTCTTGATTGATATTATAACTTCTTGAAGCATCGTAATCTATCTCTTGAAAAGCCATAATATCAGGCTGTATTTTCTGAATTTCTGAGATCACTTTTTGCAAATTATCATCAAATAATGATTTTGGTTTTGCAATTGGACGATTATTCGTCATTCCACTTAAATACCCAATATTATAGGTGATAACACTAAAAATCGAATCGTTTTCAGGTATTTGAAACCCGTCTGCTTTTATCAATTTTGCGTATTCACTTTCATCTAAAGTTGATGATGATGCCCAAAAAAAGAAAACTACAAAAGCGATGATGAATAGCAAAAGAAATCTAAAAAGATATTTTAAGAAACGTTTCATTAACTTTCTGGTGTGTTTTCGGGTGGTGTGTCATTTCTAAAANCTGTTAAAACTTTAGCTATTGAATTGTTAATTTTTTCTTTATCTGTATTGTATTTAGGCNATAAATCTCCCTTGCCCGCAAACTGCTCAATAGTAACTGTAGTTGACGGAAACGCGAATTCAACCCCCAATTCTGCAGCTAATTTTATAATGGCCATATGTAATCTATGCTTAGAAGATTGTTCTGTTCCCCAAGCTAAACTCTTAAAGTAAACATTCATCATAATTAGCAAGGCAGAATCTCCAAAACCAGTAAACTCTACATTGTAAGAGTCTGACTGTGTTTCTGGATGTTCTTTTATTAGTATACGTATTCCGTTTACAAAAGCTTCAATTAATTCTGGTGGAGTATCGTAACGTAACCCTAAATTGGTGTTGTAACGTCTAAACAAACGCAACCCACTATTGTTAATAACCATTTCAGATAATTTACTATTTGGTATTTGAAAAACAGTGGTATCTGCCGCTCTAATTCTAGTAGATCTGAATCCAACTTCTTCTACAGTACCTGTAACTTCGCCTGCACTAATCCAATCTCCTATATGAAAGGGTTTGTCTAGAAAAATAGCTACAGTACCAATAAAGTTTTTAACGGTATCTTGAGAGGCTAATGCAAATGCCAAACCACCAATCGTTGCACCTGCCAACATTGTTGTTGTATCTACACCAAACAAATGCAAAACTTTAAAGAAACCAAAAATTACAACTATCCCCGTTAATAAATTATTTAATATAGGCACTAGTTGATCATCTAATTTACTCTCTGTTTTACCAGTGATTTCTATAAAAACTTGCATAATTACCTTTACTAGTTTTAAGAAAACGTAAATCCAAAAAACAGTTTCGGCTATATTTATAGATAGAAAAACCCATTTATTTATGGCTAAAGAAAACTGTAAAGAAGGAAAAATAATATCAATAAATTTTAAAGCAACCAGAAGACTAATGGGATGTGCTAACTTTTTAAGCACGGTTCGAACTTCAATATTTGTGCTATTACTTTTAGTTATATAATGTTGAATTCTTTCTAATATTAGAAATGCTACTCTTTTAAAAATTAAAAAGATAAAAAAGGCTAAGACCAATACAATAATAAGTGCTATAAACTGCCAAAGCTCTATGCCTACAATTTTTTTATGACCCGTAACAGGAATAATATTTTGAAGCTTCTCTACATACCAAGGAAACACCTCTTTATACAATGCATCTATCGCCATAACAGTTTCTGCAGAGTAATACCAATTGTTTTCAATTTTTTCTACATATATTTTTGGCATCCTTTGCGGAAATAAAACATACTTATAAGCTGCAGTATAACCTATAGAGTCTTTGTAATTGGAATTTGTTGGAATTTTAGCAAAATCTATATACAAACCCTTACCATCTAATACTTTTTTAATTTTTACGGCTTTTTCTATGGCTTCTTTTTCTGGCAAACCATAAATGGTTTTTGCTGCTTTTTTAGGTTGATAAGAGGCGTCTTGTAAAAAATAAATATGTGTATAAATGGTTGTATTGGGATTGCTTAAATTTACAGTAACAGCTTCTGATGGGTTTTGAGCCATTAAAAAAAAAGGAAAAAAAGACAGTAATAATAGTTTATTCTTAATTTTTTGCATTGTATATTTGATATAGTCACTTAAAATATTGTTTCACAAATTTATTATTTAAATTATGAAAAGTAAGCTAACATTGTTACTATTTATTTTGTTTTTTTCATTTGTTGGTATGAGCCAAAAAATTTCTGGAGAAAAAAAAGCGAATGAGCTTTTAGAAAAATTAACTACTGAAATACAGTTAACAACTGCTCAGCAAGAAACACTAAAACCATTATTTGTTGCCTATAATGCTTATAAAAAACTAAAGAAAAAAGAAAAAAAACAAAGAAAAGAATTAGGCAAAACATTATCGGAAGACCAAAAGAAGGCACTCAAAAAAGAGGAAAAAGATAAAAAAAAGACCCTTAAGAAAAAGGTATCTGAAATTCTTAATAAAGAACAATATACTGGTTATCTTAAAATTGTTGAAGAAATGAAAGATAAGAAAACCGATTAAAACGTTATAAAACGCCCTATTAAAGCCTCATTTTAACCATTAAAATGAGGCTTTTATTTGATCAATAATTTGTTAAACACATGTTAAATCACGAATCAATTTTAAACCTTTTAAAATGTTTAATGTCCAAGAAGTATACAAAAAATAATAAATAATTTATATTATGAGAAAAACAGTAAGCATTTTAGTTCTAGTATTCGCATTTACNTTAACAACGCAAGCACAGCAAAAAAGAAAAAATCAAAAACCTAAATTGTCTGTTGAACAGCAAGCAGATTTAGCAGTAAAAAAGATGACATTGGCTTTAGATTTATCTGAAAAACAACAAAATGAAATTGCACCTTTACTTAAGGCACAAGCTACACAAAGAAAAGCGGCAATGGAAAAGAGAAAAAAAGCAAGAATAAATGAAGAAAAGCCTACTGCAGATGAAATGTATGCAATGCAGAGCAAACGATTAGACAATCAAATTGCTTTTAAAAACAGTATGAAAACTATTTTAAATAAAGATCAATTTGAAAAATTTGAAAGAATAGCAAAAAGAAGAATGCAAAAAGTTAAGCAAATGAAACTAAAAGGCGATCAGAAAAAGAGAAAAATGTCTAGAAAAGAGAAATAATATTGTAACTGATTTTGGTTGATTAGTTTTTTTAGAAAAGCCCGATTTCTTAATAGAAATTGGGCTTTATTATTTTTAGTCTTTAAACCAACTTGAATATTTTACGTAATTATTGGCTATTCTATCTATTTCTCCAGAAATGAGTTCTTGCGAAATATCTTTTACTTTTTTGGCAGGCACTCCTGCATAAATACTTCCACTTTCTACGTGTGTATTTTTGGTAACCACTGCACCTGCAGCAATAATTGAGTTCGATTCTACAACACAATCGTCCATAATAATACTTCCCATACCTACCAAAACATTATCGTGAATTGTACAGCCATGTACAATGGCATTATGGCCAATTGATACATTATTACCAATTGTTGTAGGTGATTTTTGATAGGTTGCATGAATTACTGCACCATCTTGAATGTTGACTTTATCTCCGATTTTGATAAAATGTACATCTCCACGAATTACTGCATTGTACCAAATAGAGCATTCTTTTCCTAAAGAAACTTCGCCTAGAATGGTGGCATTTTCGGCAACAAAACAATCTTCTGGTATTTGTGGATGTTTTCCTTTTACTGGTTTTATGATTGGCATATTATATAATTTTTAGACCCAGCAAGTTTTAAAACCTGTAAGGTATTTTAACTTAGCGAAAATAAGACAACAAATTCGCTTTTTGTGAAGCAGAAACCAAAATTTCTTTTCCATTAGAAACGATTACGCTACCTCCTTTTCCTTTTTTGTACTTGATAATTTCATTTACATTTACCAAATATGATTTATGAATTCTTGCAAACGTATACTCTTTTAGTGCATCTTCGAAATATTTTAAGGTTTTACTAACCAGTTTCTTAGAATTTGCCATATGAATTTCGGTATAATTGTCATCTGCCTTACAAAAAACGATATCATTTATATCTAAAACTTCAAAACCATCTTGTTGCGGAATCGTAATTTTACCTTGGGCTGCATTTGTTTTAGGCGCTACAATTTGATACTGTAGTTCGTTTTCTTTTTCTTTAATTTCAGTGACTATATTTACCGCTTTTATCAACTCATCTATAGAAATGGGTTTTAACAAATAATAAGTTGCATGATTGTTTAAGGCTTCTATTGCATAATGATCGTACGCGGTTACAAAAATCGTTTCGAATGTTCGGTTTTCTACTTTTTCTAACAAATCAAAAGCATTCCCAAATGGCATTTCTACATCTAAAAACACCAAATCTAATTCGTACTTTTGTATTAATTTGTACGCCTCATCTATATTTTCTGCTTCACCCAATAACTGTACATTTAAACAATATTTAGTGATGTAATTTCGTAGAATATCTCTACTAATTTGTTCGTCTTCTACAAGTATGGCTTTTAATTTCATTTTTTATTTGGTTGTTTCATAGCGTTACTCTGAGTTTATTTACTGAGATTCACAGCGGTTTTTTAAAATATTTTGACCCAGATTTACACTGATAATTACTGATAACTACAACTAAATTGAGCCCACTACTGAATACTGTTTACTTTTTCAACTGCAATTCAACTTTTGTACCTTCTCCATTCTCTTTTGCATCAGTAACATTTACGGCAATACGTTCTTTATACATATCATTTAGAATTGCAATTCTGTTTTTAATGGTACTCATTCCTTTCGATTTCTGTTTGAGCTGATTTTTTGTTTTAATTTCTTGGGATTTTTTTCGCCCAATTCCATCATCAATAATGGTAATTAAAACGGTTGCATCATCTTTTTTGCTAATGGCAATTTCTAAATTTCCTTTCTCCTTTTTATAACGTAATCCGTGCCAAATGGCATTTTCTATGTAAGGTTGCAACAACATTGGCGGAATTGAAAACTGCTCTAAGTCGATACTTTCATCAACCTTAATTTGATAATCGAACTTGTCTTTAAATCTATTATGTTCTAATTTTACATACAACTCTAACAACTCAATTTCTTTGGGTAATGAAATAAAATCTTCATCAGAATTTTCTAAAACCGAGCGCATTAACACCGAGAATTCAGATAAATATCTATTTGCATTTCTTTCATCGTTTACAGCGATAAAACTGTTTACAGAATTTAATGCATTAAAAATAAAATGCGGATTCATTTGCGAACGCATCGATTTTAAGGCCAGCAAATTATTCGCTAATTTTTGCTGTTTATTGTTTCTAAACATAAAATAGACTAACAAACTCATCAACAAAAAACCACCCACTAAAGCGTATATAATTAAACGCTGCCTTTGGTTACTTTCTTCGGATAATTTTTGATCTATAAAGGCTAAACTGATTTTACTCTGCGTTAATTCTTTATCTTTTTCTAAGCTCGCAATTCTATTTTGATTCGCAGCAATAGTTTTTGCCAAACGTTTTGCACGATAAATTTCTTGTTCTTTTCTGATGTATAAAGAATCTACCAAGGCCACATAATTTTTGTAGTTCTCTAGGGCTTTTTCATTCTCTCCTAAATTAGCAAAGGCCTCAGATATTTTTCGAGTAGCATCTTTTTCTACAATAATATCGTTGTTTTTATTGGCATCTTGTTTGCTTTTTTCTAAAAACGGAATTGCTTTTTGATAATCTTCTTTTTGTATATAAGCATTCCCAATTTTATAATTTATTTTTTGAGAGGTAATAGAATCTTCAGTTATTTCTGTCTTTAAATTTGTTTTAGCTTTGCGTTCAGTTTTAGCCAAACTTTTTTTTCTAAGCTTAATTTCATCGTCAAAACGTCTGTTCGCATTGTAAAAATCGGCTACTTTTTCTTCTTCTTGTAAAGCACGATTCGGATTTTCTTTCTCGGCTAAATTTAAAGACGTATTAAATGAATTTTCTGCCTTATTTAGTTGTCCGTTTGCAGCATAAACATCGGCAATTTTAGAGTTTAAATCTGTTATTTTTAATGTTACTGCATCATCTTGGGCAAATTTTAATGCTTTTTGATATGCTTCATTGGCTGAATTCCAATTTTTTAAAGCAAAATTTACATCACCTAAACCTTCATAAACTTGAATTTTCTCGAAATTATCTAATTTTTCTTCAGTCAATTCGAGGTATAGTTTTTTACTATTCTCATAATTTTTTAAAAAGAAATACGATTTTGTTAAGAGAATTTTAGTTTTAATATCTTCTTTAATCTGATAAGATAATTTATAGTTATAAACCGCCAAATCATACTGTTTCCAATAAAAATAAATATTGGCTAATTGCTTATATGTAGCAGCATTTCTTTTTTTATTTTGATTGTTTTCTAAGGCTTTTTCTATAAAAAAAAGACTTTTCTCGATACTCTTTTTTTTATAAAAATCAGCCGAATCTATATATTCTAGATACAAATCTTCACTTTTCGATTTGCTTAAATATCCTCTTTTAGAATTTCTATTAACCACATAATCTTCTACAATAATCTTAATATCTTCACTAGACGTTAACGTATAATACACCGTTTCAAAATCGGGATGTGAAACCTGTATTTCATCATTAACTTTTCCTTTAACGATAAATCTACCAGCAACATCTGGATCTGAATAATAAACGCCACGTACAAAAATTTGGATGGCTTTTGTTATTTTTTGATGGTTCTCGTCTACAATAGTGATTCTTACTGGAAAATCGACCCCTTTTGTACGAATAATGTTATTTTGACCCAAAGTCGTAACAAAACTCAGGCAGAAAAATAAAAATAACAAATGGTTCTTTTTTAACATAAAACGGGTTAATACTGTAAACATACACACAAAATTGCATCCAAAAAAATGATAATTCTTGAATACATTCTTTTTTACATCACCAAAAGAACACTTTACTAAATTGAGGTGTTCTTTTACGCATTCAAAACAGCACTTTACTCATTCTTGTTTTTTTAAAAATTAAGTTGTTTTTAATATTGAACATCGTTTCACCTTAAAAATACAACATGAAAAAAATTAATCTTCTTGTACTTCTATTATTTACAGCTACTATTTTTGCACAAACACAAACTCAAAAAGCCTATATAGAAGTAACAGGAATTGCAGAAACAGAAATTTCGCCTAATGAGATTTATTTGGATATCTGTATTAAAGAACGCACAGAAAAAGGCAAAAAACTTACTATTGATTTTTTAGAAAATCAATTAAAAGCTGCCTTAAGTAAGATTGGTATTCCTAAAGAAAATCTTGCTATTTCTGATGTAAATTCTGTGTTGGCAAAAACAGGTTGGTGGACAGAGGAAATTTTATCTGTTGCTAATTATAGCTTAAAAGTAAATGGCGCTGATAAGTTGAAATTAGTTTTCGAAAGTTTTAAAAAGATGCATATTTCTGATGTTCATGTTACGAAAGCCACACACTCTAATATTATTGAAATCAGAAAGAAAAACAGAATTGAAGCCATTAAAATAGCGAAAGAAAAAGCAGATTATTTATTAACTGCAATTGGCGAACAAACAGGTAAACCTCTTATCGTAAATGAGATAAACGCAGGCAATCCATCTAATTTTGTAAATGCAAACACTATCAATCAAAATTCTAGTTATTCAATAATGAAAATTAAATCTAGTGGAACAAGAAAAGAAGCTGTAGCCTTTGAAAAAATAAAAATTACCTCTTCTGTCTATGTAAAATTTCAAATAAAATAATCTTATTTACTTAATCTGTAATTGTTGCCCCACAGCAAGTGTATTGTCTTTTAATTTATTGCGTTTTTTAAGAGCATCAACAGAAATACCAAATTTTTTACTAATTGCATACAGCGTATCTCCTTTTCTAACGATGTAGGTATTGGCTTTTGATTTTTGAATAGCTATTGGCTTTTTAACGGGTTCGTTATCATTCAGTTTCTTAATTTCTTTTGCATATTGTCCTTTTTTTACCTTATCAAATTCATACAATTTGTACTCTTTAATTAGTTTTAACAATTTAGCTGGATATTTTTTATCAGTGGCATAACCAGCTTTTCTGAGACCATATGCCCATTTTTTATAATCCTTAATATTATACTCAAACAAAAAAGCATAACGTCTTCTTTGGGTTAAAAATAAGGAGTGGTCATTATAAGAAGTTTCAGGGTACATGTATTTTCTAAAGCATTCCCCTTTTTCATCATCATCATGATACACGCGTTCTCCTTGCCAACCTGTGTGGCATTTTATACCAAAATGATTGTTCGATTTTAAAGCCAACTCGCTTCTGCCTCTACCCGATTCTAAAATTCCTTGCGCTAATGTTATACTAGCCGGAATTTTATATTCGTGCATTTCTTTTACAGCAATGGGTGCATATTTTCTGATATAATCTAAGGTATATTTATTTAAAGAAGGGTTTTTCTTTTTTAGTTTTTTAGTAAGTTCTTTCTCATTTACAGAGGGTAGTTTTACAGGTTCTGGTTCAACAATTACAACTCCAGAAGTTTTTTTGCTAACTAACTTCTTTTTACCACCACAACCTGCTAAAAAAAGAATTGAACATAAAAAAAGTAAGCTCCTAAATTTCATATTGTATTAATTATTTGTTCTTTTTTTCTATTTAATTTTTGATTGAAACCCGTAATTCCTTGAATACCTCCTGTATGAATTGCTAAAATCTTAGACCCTTTTTTAAAATGATTTTTTTTTACCAAATCTAAAATACCAAAAACCATTTTACCAGTATAAATAGGATCTACTAAAATATTGGTTTTTTTTGTAAAATGGTTGATAAAAGTAATCAAGTCTGCATTGTACTTGGCATATCCACCAAAATGATACGCATTTTGTAAACTCCAATTTTTCTTTTGTACAAATTGATTGATTTCATCTTGTAAAAAATCGCCTTTTAAGGCAGGAAAGCCCATTACTTTTTGATGTTTTTTGGCAGCATTAATGAGTCCAGAAATCGTTCCTCCAGTACCTACTGCACAACAAATAAAATCGAATTTTGCATCATCTTCAGTTAAAATTTCTTCACAACCTTTTATGGCTAATTCGTTTGTTCCTCCTTCAGGAATCATATAAAAATCTCCAAATTTTAGATGTAATTGATTGGTGAATGCTAAATTCGATTTGTTTCGATAGGCTTCTCTAGAAACAAACTCAAAAGTCATTCCGTTTTTATGAGCTTCTCTTAACGTTGAATTATTAACCAAAGTTTTTTCGATATCATTGCCCAATTCATCTCCTCTAATAACACCAATAGTTTTGAAACCATTTAAATTTCCTGCTACTGCTGTTGCCACAATATGATTCGAAAATGCGCCCCCAAATGTGAGTAATGTTTCTTTTTGTTGCTGTTTTGCTGCTGCAAGATTATAGTTTAGTTTTCTAAATTTATTACCAGAAACAAAAGGNTGAATAAGATCTTCTCTTTTGATGAAGAGTTCCACTTGTTTCNCTTCCAAAATTGGAAGGATTACTTGTTGGTTTTCTGAAATAAAAACGTCCTTAAAATTAAAATCTTTATGATTAATCAACTTANACAATTAAGTTTACAAAAATAATAGATATTACTTAGCGATTGTTTTAAAGTTGTTTAAAATAAAAATTATGAGCTTTGTATTTTAATACTTTTAAAGATTTTAGCTATGCGCTTTGTTCGCACACAGAAAAAACAATAAAAAGGCTCCTAATTTTATCCCTATTACACCAGTAATTAAAACGAATAACGTTATGATCTTTGTTATAACTACAATTTTCTTGATAATTTCAAATTAAAATACGAAATTAGCTGTTATCAATATGAAACCTAAAAATGGATATAGCTGCAATAATTAGTAAAATTTTTCTACCAATTTCATTAGCTATTATTATGCTAGGTATGGGTATGACTTTAGTACCTAACGATTTTAAAAATATTTTTAAATTCCCTAAAGCTATTTTAATTGGGTTAACCAATCAACTTATACTATTGCCTATTATTGGTTTTACGCTGGCTATTTTGTTTGATTTAGATCCTGTAATGGCAGTTGGTTTAATGATTTTAGCTTCTTGTCCTGGAGGGCCAACCAGTAATTTAATCACGCAAGTTTGTAAAGGTAATATTGCACTTTCTGTAACCTTAACTGCACTTGCTAGTTTTATAAGCATCTTAATTATCCCTTTTATTTTATCGTTTGCATTAAGCTATTTTGGAACAGCTACAGGAGTTACTATAACATTACCCATCGTAGAAACCATTTTACAAATTATGGTTATTACAGTAATTCCTATTGTATTAGGGATGCTAATTCGCAGGTATAAAGAAAATTTTGCCAAACGAATGGAAAAGCCCATGCGAATTGCATCTACAGTAATTTTTATACTTGTTTTTATAGCGGTTGTTGCTGCAAGTTCTGACAAATTAGAAAAAGGAATGAAAGCTGCAGGATTCGTGACCTTATTACTAAATATTATTACAATGAGTTTAGGCTATTTTACAGCAAAACTGTTCAAACTCAATAAAGAGAATGCTATTTCNATTACTATTGAGAGTGGTATACAAAATGGTACGTTGGCCTTAGTTATTGCTGCCTCAGTTTTAGACAACCCAGAAATGGGCATACCAATTGGTGCTTATTCTATTTGGATGTTTGTAACTGGTGGAATTTTAATGTGGTACTTTGGTAAAAATAAGGCTGATTAAAAATCATTGAATTAAGAAAAACTAGAAATTTGCTCTTCTACCTTTTCCCAATCTTCCATGAGTACATCTACTTTTGCTTTTTTAGCTTTGTAGTTTTTAAAAAAGTTAGGTCTAGCAGAAACTTCATCGTAATTTTTTGCTAACTCCAAATCTAATTTCTCTATTTCTTTTTCTAAATCTGCAATTTCAGTTTCTATATTAGATAGTTTATTGTTCAGTTTTTTTAACTCTTTTTCTTGTTCTCTAGAAAGCTGATGTGCTTCTTTTTTTGAACTATCTTTTGCTACTTTTACAACAGTCTTCTTTTCAGCTTCGCGCAAACTTTCCATTTTGTGTTGCTCTAAGAAATAATCAATATCACCTAAATATTCTTTAATTTCTTTGTCTCTAAAACCGTAAACAGTGCTTGTTAAACCTTGTAAAAACTCTCGATCATGCGAAACTACAATAAGTGTTCCGTTAAAATTATTTAAAGCTTCTTTTAAAACTGTTTTTGAGGCAATGTCTAAATGATTTGTTGGCTCATCCATAATCAACACATTAAAAGGCTGTAATAATAATTTACACAAAGCCAGTCTATTGCGTTCTCCTCCAGAAAGTACTTTGGCTTTTTTATCTACAGCATCTCCACCAAATAAAAATGAACCCAACATATCTCTTACACGCATTCTGTTAGAATCTGTGGCTGCATCTTCCATAATTTCTAACACTGTTTTTTCTGGTGGTAAATATTCAGATTGATTTTGTGCAAAATACCCAACTTCAACATTATGACCGAGTTTTAAATGCCCTTTAAACGGAATTTCGCCCACCATCATTTTTGCTAAAGTCGATTTTCCTTGTCCGTTTTGCCCAACAAAAGCAATTTTACTATTTCGTTCTATTAATAAATCTACACCTTCTAAAACATGTTTATCGCCATAACTTTTAGATAAATTTTCTGCTTCAACAATAATTTTACCAGGTTCTTTAGAAATGGCAAAACGCACATTCATCGCTGCATTATCATCTTGATCTACTTCAATTCTTTCAACTTTATCTAGCTGTTTCATTAAAGATTGTGCCATAGAAGCTTTGCTTGCTTTTGCCTTAAACTTATCTATTAATTGTTGTTTTTGCTTGATTTCTTTCTCTTGATTTTTTTGCGCTTGTAACTGCTTTTCCTTGATTTCTCCTCTTAATAATAAGAACTGAGAATAGGGTTTTTTGTAATCGTAAATCTGCCCTAAAGAAATTTCAATAGTTCTATTGGTTACATTGTCTAAAAACATTTTATCGTGAGACACCAAGACAATTGCACCAGCATACGATTTTAAGAAATTCTCTAGCCAAATTATCGATTCGATATCTAAGTGGTTTGTAGGCTCATCTAATAACAAAATATCGTTATTCTGCAAAAGTAGTTTTGCCAACTCTATACGCATTCTCCATCCTCCAGAAAATGTATCTGTTAACTTATCGAAATCTTCTCTTTGAAAACCTAAACCTTGTAAAATCTTTTCTGTATCACCTTGATAATTATACCCACCTAACAATTCGTAACGTTCAGTATTATCCGTTAAATCGTGAATTAATTGTGTATAGCCCTCACTTTCGTAATCTGTTCTCGTTGCTAATTGTTCGTTAATTTCATCGAGTTTTAATTCGATTTCTTTAATTTCTTCGAAAGCTTGGTAGGCTTCTTCTAAAATAGTTCTTCCTTCTACAAAATCTATATCTTGACGTAAAAAGCCTATTTGCACATCTTTATCAAACGCCATAGTACCCCCACTACTTTCTATATCTTTTGACAGTACTTTTAGCAAGGTAGATTTTCCTGCTCCGTTTTTACCTATTAAACCAATTCTGTCTCCTTTATTTAGTTTAAAAGTAATTCCAGAAAACAAATCGGTTCCCATAAAGGAAACCGTTAAATTATGAACGTTTAGCATAAAAAGTAATAATTGTTACAGTATTAAAAAGGTAAAAAATTTACCTTTGCAAAAGTATATAAATTTTAAGGTTCAAATGTTTAAAAAAGGAACAAAATTGTTTAGCATTACAAACGGAAAATGCCCTAAATGTCAAGAAGGTGATTTCTTTAAATATGGCTTTACATTTAACCCGACAAAAATTACAAAATTACACGATAATTGCAGTGAATGTAATTTAAAATATATGCTTGAGCCTTCTTTTTTCTACGGAGCAATGTATGTAAATTACGGAATTACTGTAGCAATTTCTGTGGCCGTATTTGTAATTACTACCATTGGTTTTGACTTTGATTTATTAAAATCTTTTTTCTCTGTAATTATCGCATTATTTGTTTTAGCTCCATTAAACTTGCGTTTGTCTCGAATTCTTTGGATAAATATGTTTGTGAGTTACGAAGGAAAAGATGAAGACGAAAAACTAGAAGATTGAAGTGAGAAGTTAGACCTATAGTTTGAGGTTATTCGAATCTTTTTATATCTACTTCTTTATCTAACTCGCTACCAGTTTCTAGGTGATTAAATAGTTCTTTGGCCATTGTTGGTGCAAGCATTACTCCTCTTGTACCCAGACCGTTTAAAATAACCAAATTAGGATACGCTGGATGCTTACCCACTAAAGGTCTTCTGTCTCTAACCGTTGGTCGCACACCAGCAGTTTGGTCTATAATTTTATAAGGCACATGAATTACTTTTTCCAGTTTTTCAATCAATTCTTTTTTTCCTTCTTCTGATGAATTTGAGGTTTTGTCTTTCCAATTAAAAGTTGCGCCAACTTTGAAATAATGATCTCCTAAAGGAAGCACAAATAAAGTAGATTTCAATAAAAAATTGATATTTAAATCTGGAGCATAAATAGTGATTAACTCTCCTTTTACTTCATTTAGTGGTAAATAATTAAAAAACAAGTTTTGTTTCATTCCAAAACCTTCACAGAACACAATACTGTTTGCTGTAATACCTTTGTATTCTAATTCGTTCTCTTTAAACTTTATTTTTTGATGTTCAAATTGCTCGAATTGTATTTTATTTTCGTCTTTTAAATAGTGTCTGTAGGTATCTACCAATTTTTTAGTATCAATTCTACCTGCTTCTTTTACATTTCCAAAACCAAAATCTGCGCGCACACCCTCTTTATGTTCGTGGTCTATTTTTGAATCTAAATAACTTATAAGTAAGGGGTTATCTGTTGCTGCAAACCAATTGTTTTGGTCTTCGATGGATTTAAATGCTTTTTTGATGACGAACTTTTCATCAAATTTAAGGTTGAATTTATGCTCTAGTTTTTCATAAAAAGGCAAAGCAATTGCTAATTGTTCTTTGGCATTCCAAACTGCTGTAAATCGTTTTAAAATAACAGGATTATAAACGCCACCAGCTACCAAAGATGATGTTTGAGAATCATCTTCAAAAACCAAAAAAGTTTTATTTGCAGCGATTAGTTCTTCTGCAAAAGCCAAACCTGCCAAACCTAAACCAACGATAATATAATCTACTTTCACGCTGTAAAAATACTTCTATTTTGGTAAAATTACTGCATAAAAAAACGTTCCAAAATTTTTGGAACGTTTTTTATTTTTTATTCAATAGAAAACTAAAATTGAGATCCCGTTTTCAAGGGGATTAGTTCAACTTACTAATTTGAATGCATCACATTGTGATTTTTCAAAATTAGAGTTTCACTAATAATTCCACATATCAATTTCCCTGTTTCTAATATCTTCTTTGATTTTATCTGCTTCTAATAACTGGAACAAAGAGTTACCTCGCACATAATCAGATATTGCTCTATTTCCGTAAATATTTTCTTCTCTTACAATTACAGAACTAAATCTTCTTGCATTTAACAAATGATCATAAGATATTGGTTGCGATGCATTCATTGGATTAAACACTTTAGCGTCATGTAAAACTTGTCTTGCAGATGGAAAGAAAATCCAAAACAATTCATATAGACTTTCGTCTTCTACTCCTTCTACACCTAAAGTTTGTACATCTTTTCCCATTGGTGCTAAAGCCAATAATCTGTATTTCATTTCTCCTTGACGTTTATCGAAATACCACATCCCTTTTAACATATAACCTCCAATATCTTGAGCTTGTAAATTATAAGTATTTGAAAAACCGTTTTCTTCACGAACATTTACCAAACGAGATTCGATTTCGTCTTGGGTAATTTTTGATGTAAAAAAAGAGTCTGTATAGGCGTCTTCTATTTTACCTTGTCTTATTCCTTTTACAAGCGTATCAAATAAAGACCTTCTTTCTGGAGAAATATTTGTGGTATCAATAGGAAAATAATAGGGTAAGTTTATTTTCTGATTTAAATCTACAAATTCCCATACCACTTTAGACCACATTACATCTCTATCATCTACATAACCATAAGGAATTGGGCCATCGTTATCAGCTAAAATCTGTTGCTCGTTTTTCTTACCTATATCTTCCGCAGCTTTGGCATTTAGCACATTAGCTTGCGCCGATACTAAACTAGAGGTTAGCAGGGTAAAAAGTAATATTAGACAATTTCTATACATAATTTAAATTTTATTCTAATTAGTAAGCTCTATGTTTACAGGAAAAACCTTTTTAATGGGCACACCATTAGCGGTTGCTTTAATATCGTAAATATTAATTTGATCTCCTCTTTTAGCTCTATTTAATTTCTGTTTAGCAGCTGCAGTTAGTTTATCGCCATCAACAATTATAGTCAATTGTCCAGGAATTTTAATTTTAAAACCTGTTACTCTTACATTTAAATCGAAATCGAAATCTTCGTAACCTGCAGTAATTGGTGAGTTTGATAAACCTGATTTTGGCATCCTTACTGTACCAGATTGATTACGCACAAGACCAACAGCAGGTGGTATATCTTTAACTCTAAACGTTGCTTTTGAGTTTACGGTTTTGCCACTACTTAATTTTGCACTTACGTTAATGATTGCTACGCCCCCTGTACTAGGTCTTAAACTATATTTACTTCCGCTTCCCGTTAAACGACCTCCAGTAGCTGAAACATTTAAATTGTTATCTCCTACACCTGGTAATGAAACTGAAATTGGATTGTCTAAACCCCTGTACACCACATTCATTTTATCTGCAGAAACTACAGCAGAACTTGGTTCTGCAATGACAGAATATTTACTTTCAAAATCAACCGGAACTTCTTTACCATTTTCTGTAAAAAATATGGTTCCTTTTATATTCTTTTCGCCAACATTTCCAGCAGGCATATCTAAAATAACTTGACCATTTTTTACAGAATTTGTGGCGTCTTTGCCATTAAGGGTTACTTTATCTGGAACCAATGAGGCGTCATATCTTCCTAAAACTACTTCTCCAGTAACTCGTTCTCCTGCAAAATAAGCCGTTTTGTTTAAACGAACTATACCTGTGTAGTTATTCAATGATAAAGACTCCTCTAATTTACCACCTAATAAATCTGTAACAATATCGCTTTCTGTATTTTTAATATCAGCCTGCATTTGTGTTAGGTTTGTTAAAGAAGCTATTAACGGAAAACCTTCATATCTAGCTTTTAGCCAACTAGTAGTTTTATTTGTTTCGGGTACAGGAACATCCTCTGTATTAAATCTTTTATTTATTACAGCTACAAACTTACTATCCTCACCTAGAACGTTAATTAAATCTGTTCTATAAGAATTTATTGTATTTACGAATCCTTCACCTTCTGCCGTATAACCATCTCCTTTAAAGAAATACGTATCTAAAAATTCGGTTTTATCCATAGATTCATAATCGGTCTTATCTTCTAAATCTGCTGTCATTTTGGTTTTCAAATCACCTAAATACCTGTAGAACTCGTTTGAATATTTTTTAATTTGATTTGCTTGCTCGTTTAGTTTACCAAATTTCGCAGCTTGTTCAGAAGCTTTGGTTGCTAAATTGGCATAAGCTTCCTTATTTTTTTCTGTTGTAGAAATATTATTTTCTGTAAGTTTCTCGTTCATAAAACCAAAAGCCGATAAAACTTCTTTACTCATATTCATTGCTAACATAGCAATAAAAACAAGATACATTAAGTTTATCATTTTTTGTCTTGCCGACATTTTTCCTCCTGCCATAGTAATTACTTTTTTTAGTTATTTTTTTTAGTTGAACTAATTATAATTACTTGCTTGACATTGCAGAAAGCATACCTCCATAAACTCCATTTAATGAAGATAAGTTTTTGGCTAAAGACTCCATTTGCTCTTTTAGTCTTTCAGTGTTTTCTGCCACTTCAGCATTTAAAGAAGTTTGTTTGGTTGTATTCTCTACCTGTACTTTATATAAACTGTTTAAAGACTCCATTTGAGCTGCAGCCATAGTTACTTGTTCATTATATTTATTAGTAGACGAAATAGATTCTGACGCAGCCGATAATCCTTCTGCCGCTCCTTGAAAATTCTTCATACTAGTACCTAAGCTTTCCATTAATGAAGAATCTATTTTAGCTTCTTGTA
>P_2C_Liq_1_UnCtyDRAFT_1000477_pt1 | contig 17259 bp, 17 predicted proteins | sample Pon2CUnioCityCA_2_FD_10234 | JGI IMG/M metagenome (IMG submission 10234) | reverse complement strand
TTAGGCGCCAAGCTTTCAGGAGGTGGCCTCGGGGGCATTATGATCGCTTTATTCCGTTCATACGATCAATCCAAAGCGTTTCAAGAGGCGCTGCATGCTGATGGGTATTCCCACGCCTTTATCCGGTCTTTAGCCTATGACAGTTAACGCCCCCGTCAACATTGCGCTGATTAAATACTGGGGCAAAGCCCAAGTTCATCCCGTGCGTCCTTCGACCCCGTCAATCTCCCTTTCCCTCAAAGGACTTGATACGACCACCAAGCTAACACCGGCCGATGATTTTTCTTTTACCCTTAACGGTGAACCACCGAGTGATGAATCACTGGACCGCTTAGTGAGGTTCATTCGCCAATACACCAAAGACTTAAACGTCCACGTTGAGTCAGTCAATGCCGGTCCCACAGCGGCGGGTGTCGCCTCCAGTGCCTCCGGATATGCGGCTTTATCACTCGGCTTGAAAACCATGTTTGACGCGCATTTAGACTGGGCCGCATTTGTTGAAAAGACCGCCAATGGGTCCGGATCGGCAGCTCGGTCTTTATTAGGGGGCGCTGTGCTATGGGATGAAGACGGCACCATTACCCCCGTTGAGTTTAATCATGCAAATTATCAAATGGCGATTCTACTGCTCTCTAGGTCACCCAAACAAATGAGTTCCAGAGAGAAAATGGCAGCGTCGACAAAACTTCCTGAATTTGCCCGGTGGCAAGTGCGTAACCGGCTTCGCAGCACGCGCATGATGGAAGCGATGGCGCGTGATGATTTTTCAACGATCGGGGCCCTCATGGAAGCCTCCACCCTCGACATGCACGCACTCACCGCCTTAGATCCATTCAGTCCCCCTTATTTAACCAAGGAGAGCATTCATCTCTGGCACGCTGTGCGCGAGGCGCGTGCTAAGGGTTTAGCCATGTACGTGACAGCGGATGCAGGCCCGAATATTAAAGTGCTCTTTAAAAAAGCAGACCACGACCGAGTCGTCCCCTTTTTAAAGACATTCACCCATCCTGTTTTGGTTCATGACATTGCCGATGAAGGAGCGCATGTATGCGCGTAAATGTGCCCGGCAAAGTATTTATCATGGGCGAATATACGGTCATCGACCGGCAATCTGGAGCCTTGATTGCGCCAACGAAAGCCCGCTTAAGTGTGACCATTACCCAAAGTGATGTTTGGCAATATGAAAGTGCACTCGACGGATTTTTTAAGGCACATTCGTGGGACGTCTTTTCCACACAAATGCCTTCAAAAATTATTCGGTCCGTGCTACCCTATATACAATCCATTGACCGAAATAATCAATTAATTACTCCGTTTCGCCTTCGCATCGACAGTCAGCTTGATGATGGGAAGGTGCCGTATGGACTCGGTAGTTCCGGCGCACTTCGCGCGGGCGTGATTAAAGCGTTCTTTGCGTATTTCAATATGCCGCTTGATGCGTTACTCATTTTCCAGATGGCAGCCCTGTCTTCGGCCAGTGAGACGTCATCGTACGGAGATCTCGCCGTATCAAGTTTTGATCAAGCCATACACTATCAAAAGCCAAAAACCTTAGACCCCTTGTCCCACATGGTGGTGGACCCCGTGGGTTTACCCCCATTCATCATCGTCCATACAGGGTTAAAGGTCAGTTCTACACCGTTTATCAAACGCTATATGGCCAATCGCGATGACCCGTTTATTCAGACGTATAAAGACCAAATCAATGATGCGTTAGAGGGGTTTAAAGAGGCCTCAATCTCTGATCAATTGGCCCGGATTAAAGCCTCCCACATTGCCTATCTACAGATGAGTGAGACACTTGATCCATCGATGGTCCCTGACCACTTTATTCCCATATTTACGGCCATTGAAGCGACGGGGGGCACTCCCAAAGTGTCTGGGGCTGGCGGTGGTGACACCATCTTAGCCTTTTACCCCGACCAACGCACATTAGAAAACGCCCAAGCTCAACTGAGTATGCACTACCCACTTTTCCTGTCTGCGAGGTAAATGATGCAACGAAAAAATGATCACATCCAAGAAGCTTTAAAACAATCATTCACACCCAATGATTTTGACAAGGTCCGATTTGAACCCGTCTTGTTGCCGCCAGTAAATGTGGATACGGTTGATTTATCAACCCGCTTTGCAGGCGCAACATTTCCCGTACCCATCTACATAAATGCGATGACTGGGGGCACTGATAAAGCCAAATCAATCAACGAATCACTGGCCGCTCTGGCCGCGAAGTTTCACTTACCAATGGCGTCCGGAAGTGCCTCTGTGACGCTCAAAGATGCCGCCTCTACTGACAGCTTTTCAGTCATCCGGTCGCACTTAAAAAATGGGTTTGTGATGGCCAACATTGGGGCCGATAAAACGGCCGATGACGCGGTTAAAGTGGTCGAATTGTTAGCCGCCAACGCACTTCAAATTCACGTCAATGCCCCCCAAGAAGTTGTCATGCCAGAAGGCGAAAGAGACTTTGTCCATTGGGCAGAAAATATCATGGCCATGCAGCAAGCGGTCAACGTGCCAGTCATTGTCAAAGGCGTCGGCTTCGGCATGACCCAACGTGACGTCCGTGAGCTCAAAGCACTTGGCGTCAAAACCATCGACGTGGCAGGGAGTGGAGGCACCAACTTCATTACCATCGAAAATGCCCGGCGTGCGCATCCGTTAGATGGCTTAAAAAACTATGGCTTTTCAACCGTAGAATCACTGCTTGATACCCGCGACGTTACAGACGTTGACATCCTCGCCTCCGGTGGCGTGCGAAATGCGTACGATGTCATTAAAGCGCTCAGTTTTGGCGCGAAAGCCGTTGGGCTATCTCGCTACTTCTTAAAGCTTGTCATCGACTATGATTTGGAGCAAGCCAGTGCCATCTTAGAGACGTTCATCGAAGACTTGAAGAAAATTACGGCCTTACTCGGTGTGTCAACCATTGCCGGGTTAAAAGGATTGCCAAAATTGTATGACCGCTCCTTACTTGATTTCATCGATCAACGCTAAAGACCCAAATGGGTCTTTTTTTTTGGCCAAAAAAAAGACGACCGTGTCGTCTTTACTCGTATTTGATGAGGTCTTTGAATGCCTGAAGGGCGTCCTCACCTTGTAAGGTTTCGATAATCGCAAAGACAAAATCATAGACGGCCCCTGCACTCCGTGCGGTGATCAGTTTTCCGTCGACCATGGCTTTGGGCGCACTGTGATAGGTGCCTCGTTTTTGATCGACTTCAGCCCCTGGGAAATTGGTAAAATCGCCGTCAATGAGATCGGCTTGCATGAGAAAGCGCGGGCCGGCGCAGATTGCCATTAAGTATTTATCAGCCGCTTTGAAGGCGGTGGCTAACGCTTTGATCTTGGTGTCTGCATCAACCGTCTCTTTGACATACTTTCCCCCTGGAATGATCAACCCATCATAGGGCGTGATGTCTTCTTTGATGAATGTGTCCGCCGTGATGCGTGTCCCGTACGCGGTGGTGATCTCTAGGGATGATTCAAATGTGCCAAGCTCAACGGGTAAGCCAGCCCGTCTTAACAGGGCGGCGCTACCGAGACTTTCAATGTCTTCCATCTGATGAGAGACGACCATTAATAACTGCACGTTTGGGCCTCCTTCCGTAGAATACGGTGCCGTATACCCCAATTAATATCATAATTGAGCCAATGTATTGGTTCAAGACTAACACTTCATCTAAAACAATGGCCCCCGCGATTAAAGACACCACCGTCGCTAAGTTTGCATAGATGCTTGATACATGGGCCGGCAAATGCTTAAGCGCAAAGTTGACGAGGAAAAATCCACCGATGCTGGCGACGAAACCCAAGTATAAAAGCGGCCAAAGCACGGTGCTTAACGTGAGGTTTAAGAAATAGTCGGCGAGGCGGTTTTCAAGGATTAGCTGACTCACGTAAAAGCTGTTAAAGGTGAGCGCCCCCGTAAGCATCATGAAATAGGTAATTTCTGCCGGATTCAAGACTTTTGAGGCACTTCGTGAGGCGATGTTAAAAGCCGATGCACTCATCGCCGCGAGCAACATTAAGCCAAAGCCTAAAAGATTTCCCCCTCTTAAATCGGCCAGTTGAATGAGTAAAATACCCGCCACCGAGAGTAAAATAAACCCCACTTGAATCAGACTTGGCGATTCTTTTAAAATCAGCGCAGAAAAAATCGCCACAAACACGGGAATCAAAGCAATCATCATCCCGGCTTCGGCACTGGCTATTAAGTTGAGGCCGTAAATTTCAAATAAAAAGTAAAGAATCGGTTGAAAGATAATGACCGTACCCACCGGTTTGATGAATCGCCGGTCAAAACGAATTCGAATGATTTTCAAGCGCCGTAAAGTTTCCATGCCGATGATCGCCCATAAAAACCGGTAGGCAATTAAAGCCATCGGGGTGATGGCGTCTAAAACGACTTTTGAAAACATGAATGTAAGCCCAAAAATGAGGGCGAACATGAGTGAACCAAGATGAACTTTTAACATGTAAACTCCTTCAGATGACGGGCTTTATTATACCAAAAAAAAGACGCTTTCGGCGTCTATTTAAAGGGGAGGTGCGACTCGTTTTTGAGTCTTCATTTCATAAAAGTGAGCGAGGGCGATGAGGGTTGCTTCACTCCACTTTTGGCCCATAAAGACAAACGATTTCGGATGAAGATCACGCGTTAAATCTTTGGCCGGAACAACGATGCTCGGATGACCGAGGGCGGGCCCATACGAATTCCAGCTCAAGGCGATCATGGCATCCACCTCATGCGTGCCATACAAACTGGCAAACGTTTCGGCTTCTTGATTGGCCTGGGCTCTTGCGTCTAGATAGGCGTGACTGTGTAAATCACCGCTTAACGCATCGGCGGCTTCGAGGATCGATTGGCCGTATTTTAAACAGGTGTCTGCGTGTGCGTTATTGAATGCAATAATGTCTGACAGCGTGGTCATAGAAATCGGTTGAACGGTCTTTAAGTAGGCATTGATGCCCGCTTTAAATTCATGCAGTAATGCGGGAGTCACCGTGTGCTCAAACGGCTCAAAAGACAGCTCTTTAACCGTCACACCCTCTTGGCTCAAGTGGCCTTTAAGTTCGTTAATGAGCATCTGGTCTTCAGCGCTTAGTGCATGGTCGATGAGGATCCCGACTTTGAGGCCGTGAATCGTTTGGTGAATAGCGTCGGCGAGGTTATTCGACCAGCCGGGGACGTTCATGGTTGCTTCATCGTCGACGTCTAAGCCTTTCATGGCTTCTAACATAATCGCACAATCTGCGACACTGAGTCCCATTGGGCCTGCCGTATCTTGCACGTGAGAAATCGGAATGATGCCATACCGAGACACTAAGCCAACGGTGGGTTTAATCGATACGGTCGATGTGTGAGTGGCCGGCGCCATTAATGAGCCTGATGTTTCGGTACCGACGGTGAGTGGCACGTAGCCAGCGGCCACCGCGACGGCAGACCCGGTGGATGACCCGAGTGGGTCTAAGTCTTTGCCGTACGGATTGACGACTTGACCCGCGCGTGACGAGTAGCCAGATGGCATGTCTTTTTGATGCATGAAATAGGCAAATTCGGATAAATTCGTCTTCCCAAGAATAATCGCCCCTGCTTTGCGGAGCTTTTTGACAAGCGTCGCTTCATAAGGCGCGTGGTTATCAATCAAGGACAGTGATCCAGCGGTCGTTAACAAACCATCCGTTGTGTTGATGTTGTCTTTGAGTAATACTGGGATGCCGTGCAGTTTACTACGCGGACCGGAATGCGCGCGTTCATCATCCAAGGAATGCGCGATTTGGACGGCATCGCCGTTGATTTCTGCGACCGCATTTAAATGGGGGTCGTGCGTTTCAATGGTTTCAAGGGCGTCTCTCACCAAATCCACAGACGTTTTAGTCCCTGTATTTAACGCATTGTATAACTCTTCGATGGACATTCACGCCTCCTTGGTTGGCTATTAAAAAAGCCCAAATGCTTCGGGCTCATCATGATGTCAATTTGGAGCCAACGGGGCTCGAACCCGCGACCTCTAGCATGCCATGCTAGCGCTCTCCCAGCTGAGCTATGGCCCCTCAAGTATTTATTGTATATAAGAAAAGCCTTGAATACAAGGCTTTATTGGTTTTCGTAAAGAAATTGTTTGATTTTTGCGGCAATCAAATCCACCGCGATGTCATGTTTGGAGTCATTGGGAATGATTACATCGGCGTAGCGCTTAGTTGGGCGTACGAATTGGTGAAACATCGGCTTAACGGTCGTTTGGTACTGGTGGATGATGCTATCTAAGCTACGACCGCGTTCATCCATGTCCCGTTTCATCCGGCGAATAAACCGCGTATCATCATCCAGCTCAACGTACACCGACAAATCGCTCAGTGCGCGAATTAACGGATCATCGAGGATGAGAATGCCTTCGACGATCATCACTTTATGCGGCGTGATCGTTTCGGTGTTCGCGGTGCGTTCAAAGTTCACGAAGTCATACATCGGCTTTTCAATCGTTTCCCCGGCCAATAANTGGGTGAGATGCTCGAGTAGTAAGGCGTTGTCTAAAGAGCCTGGATGGTCGTAATTCACGGTTTTACGAGTCGCAAAATCTAACTCATCCATGGCTTTGTAATAATCGTCGTGTTTAATGATCAAAACGTCTTTAAGACCCGCTTTTTTGACAATTTCACTGACGACCGTCGATTTCCCCGACGCCGATCCTCCGGCGACTAACATAAGTAAAGGGGTCATAGCGCGGTTGTCTCAGGGTGTAAAAGATTGACCGATTCAATCGCATACAGCATCGACGTATGAATGATGGCGTGCGCGAGAATGTCACCGTGTTGATCGGTGGTTTCACTGACAAACCGTATGACTGAGGCATCCAGCGGTTGATTCAAAGTCTCGTTGATGGCGGCCGGCGCTTGGACAATGTCAATGGTTTGGTGGTGGCTCCCGATGCGACGTTGCCAAGTGTCTTGGAAATACTTAAAGACTTTCAACTGCATGAAGTCGAGTGAATCAAATCCTTTAAATAAGGGTTTATCGTAAAAGCTTTCAATGTAGACCAAGGGAATTTGGTCGGCGAAATAAAGTCGGGTGATTTTGACGTACGATACCCCGGGGCGAATGGCCGCGTTAAAGATGCTCGGGAGGTTGGGTAAAAATTCCACGTGCAACGTCACAAAGCTAGGCGTCATCTGCAGTGCTTCAATGGTCTCATACATGGTTTTCGTGCGGATGGATTCAAGCGGCACAAAGGGCAAGCGAAACACCGTAAAACGATCTTTCGAATGGCGTAAGTAGCCTTCTTTAACGAGTCTGTAATAGGCGTCTTCCAAGAGTAACTCATCGAGTGCATTGGCTGTCGCAACGGCTTGGTAATCCGGGAAAGTCTCGCCCGATTCTAAGCGACTTTCGACGTGGTATTTTTTTAATTGATCGACCAATTGATCGAGCATACTGCGTTTCATCCGGTGATCGAGTTCAAGTTTAATCATGCCCCACCTCGAATTTGAGATACTCGGCGGTAAAGATGGACTCCGCTTTGAGAATTAACGCATCATCAATGTCGTACATAAACGACCGGATAAAATACACCGGTGTTTTTTCTTGAATGCCCAGGACCATGGCATCAACCCCAGTAGCACTGCGCGGAATCAGTTTATTTTCCAACCGTCCAAGTGGTTTTGAGACAATGGATTCGAGCATCTCAAAGGTGCCGTCTTGAGTTTTAATTGCGTCTAATAAAGCGTCTACATGCTGGTAGATCCACCATTTTTGATGGGCAATGACGTACCCATCTGCGGTATCAATCGTGCGTAAATAAAGCCCTTCATCCACGTCATCAATCATCCGTAACGCACGGTCATACGTGTAGCCGAGTTTTTTGAACATACTGGCGGTATCGTATAAAGATTCTAAGGGTAAGGTGATAACTGGACGATGTTTGACAAACGTCCCTTTCCCTTGGATTCGCTCTATCAAGGCTCTCGCTTCTAATTCGTCATACGCCTGACGGGCAACGATGATGGAGATATCAAAAAAATCGGCCACTTCTTTATACTTCGGTAAGTAGTCGCCGTCTTTGAGCACACCATCGGTAATGGCTTGTTCGATGCTTTCGGCCATCTGTTGGTAGTATGGCTTGCGTAAGCGTTTATCAATTTTTATAAATAACATAGGTGTATTATACCAACTCAGGGCATAAAAAAAACCACCCGAAGGTGGTTTTTAAAGGGAAATTAGTCCGCTTTAGGTAATTCATCAATCGAATTGATGTCCATGTATGACGGAACGATTAATCCGAGTCTTGCCCCATCATAGTTAAGACCAATTTCGACGATGTCTCCTTCATACGATGCCATGTAATCGGCATGTGTGACAGGGAGCCATGCATCTAAGAAGAAATCAGTTTGACCGTCTGCTAAACTTTGGAATAATACACCAGGTTCTAAGTCGGTCGTAACCACTTCGTAGTTATATTCTTCTAAGACGGCGCGAGCGAAGTTCGTCATCGCCACACCTTCGGCCCAGTTGACATAATCCACGACTACTTCGCGGCCTTCGCCGTCAAAGCCTTCAGGAATCCAGTCGGTCCAGACATCTTCATTGTTATTCATCCAGTCGCGGGCGATCTCTAAAGTCTCTTCGCTATCGCCACGTTCATTGATCTCACCCATAAGGTCGCCAATGGTCGCTGCGTCAAAGAAGAATACGTCAAAGAAGTCAGCAACATCTGGGAAGTCATCGCGAACATCTGCCCGGGCTACCGTGAAGATTTGTTCACTTGACCCATACAGTCCCAGTGGGTCATCTAAGATTTTCAGATCATACATCGCAAACTTGTAATGGGGCGCCCATCCAGTTACGACGATGTCTTCGCCAGCTTCAATGGCTTTACCGAGTTCGGTTACCATAACCGGTCCAGACGTCGCATCTAAAGTTAGATCGAGGTTATATTCCACGATGACGTCTTCGGTAGTGGACATCATTCCAGCGCCAGGTTCAATCCCGACAATGGATGTAAGACCGCTTGACTCTGAATTGCCGCATGCAGCAAGGGTAACAGTCAAGGTCAGCCCTACGATAAGTAATAGTAATTTTTTCATAAAGTAGTGCCTCCTAAAAATATTTTTTTTATCGTTTTAAGTCTAATTAGTATTGTTGAGTACGTTTCCCAATCGCTTGGGTAATCCGGTCGATGATCATGGCGAGCATGACCACGGCAATGCCGGCTTCAAAGCCAAAGCCAATGTTAACGCGCGATAAGGCAGCGCGGACGTCACTCCCCAGGCCACCGGCCCCGATCATCGAAGCGATAACGACCATTGATAAGGCGAGCATGATGGTTTGGTTAATGCCGGCTAAAATCGTTGGTAACGCCATTGGAAGTTGAATCTTATACAGCAGTTGACGCGCCGTTGACCCTAAGGACTTGGCGGCTTCCATCACATCGGATGGGACTTGCCGGATGCCTAAATTGGTCAACCGAACAACCGGTGGCATCGCAAAGATGACAGTCGCAATGGTCCCTGCCACATTTCCCCGTTCAAAGAGAATGATGGCCGGAATTAAATAGACAAAGGCTGGCATCGTCTGCATGAAGTCTAAGACGGGCCGCACAATGCTATCGGCCCGCTCCGAGCGGGAAGCGAGAATGCCAATTGGAATCCCGACAAGGAGCGCAATTAAACTCGAGACTAAGACTAAAGCCAGCGTCGACATGGCACTTTCCCATAAATCGACAAACTGAATGACGAATAGTCCAACGAATGTAAAAATGGCAAGGTTCCGTTTACCGAGCCAGTAAGCAAGGCCCGTAAAGGCGAGAATCATAATAGCGCAGGAATGAAAATTAAGAAACTTTCAAAGCCGCTGACGGTTGATCGAATGACAGCGGATGCACCTTCGAAGAACCAGCCTAAATATTGATCGAGGATGTCAATGAAGACTTCAAACCAATCCCCTAAAGGTATCTGCGGAAGAAAATCAAGCACGTGCATCACCTTCTTTCGCGATTTCTCGTGAGATGCCCGTTATCACAGATACGCGGACAATGATGCCTAAGAGTTTATTTGATTCATCCACGACGGCAATCGGATTTTTCGCCCGTGATGCTTTGGGCAGTAAATCAACCACGATGGTGTCAGGCGGGGTCGTTTGGTAGTCTTGCGTGATGACACTGTCTAAATCTTTGACACCTTCATCCGACAACTTCTGAGCATCTTCGATATCGACAATGCCTTTCAGTTTGTGCGTTCCATCGACCACAAAGATCGAAGAAATGCCTTCTTTTTCCATCCGGCGAACGGCGGCTTTAGGGCCGGCTGTTGACGCCACAACTGCGACGGGTTTACGCATGATTGATTCAGCGGTTAAGACTTTCGAACGGTCGACGTTTTCAACGAAGTCCCGGACGTAATCATTGGCGGGGTTGGTCAAGATTTCTTCAGGGGTGCCAATTTGGACGATTTCGCCTTCATACATGACGGCGATTCGATCGCCAAGTTTCAAGGCTTCATCGAGGTCGTGCGTAATAAAGATAATCGTTTTATGCACTTTTTCTTGCAAACTAATGAGTTCGTCTTGCATGTTTTTCTTGATTAATGGGTCAAGCGCTGAGAAGGCTTCATCCATTAATAGGATGTCGGGATCTAATACCAATGCGCGGGCCAGGCCCACACGTTGTTGCATCCCACCGGACAGTTCTCCCGGTTTCATTTCTTCATAGCCTTTGAGTCCCACGAGCTCTAACGATTGATACGCCCGTTCAATGCGTTCATCTTCAGGAACGCCTTGGATTTCTAAGCCATAGTCGACATTCCGGCGAATCGTCCGGTGGGGAAATAATCCAAAATGTTGGAATACCATTCCCATTTTTTCCCGGCGAACCGTCCGTAAATCTTCATCGGACAGTTTGACGACGTCTTTGCCTTCCACTTTCACTTCTCCAAACGTCGGATCGTGCAAGCGATTTAAGCACCGAATCAAGGTTGATTTTCCGGACCCAGATAACCCCATGACGACGAATGTTTCGCCGCGCTTCACTTCGAACGATACCCCATTGACCGCAACGGTGTTGCCGGTATCTTTGAGAATATCTTGTTTGGTTTTACCTTCACCCAATAATTTTTTTGCCTTATTAGGTGATGGGCCGAAAATTTTGTATACATCCTTGACCGCTAAGACCGTTTCGTTCACTTGGTCATTGTTTTGGTCATTCATGATGTCCTCCACTTTCAAAATAAAACCCTACGTCATATATAGGGTTGTCAGATTTATCTCAAGTATAGCACGGAGGGCTTACATATGCAAAAAAAGACGCTCACACAATCCCCTGTGTAAGCGCCTACACCCTATTAAGCAAGGGCTTTAAAAGTATTCAAAATGCATGGGTTTTAAAGAATGAACGATAAGACGCCCATGACGATGACAACCGCCGTTAAAAAGAGGGTGTAGATAAAAGCATCACTTTTAATGATTAATCCTTCATACTTCTGGTTTAAAATGTCTGAAAAGGCGACTAAATGGTCTTTGAAGGTGAGCTTGTAGTTACTCATCCGGTACGTTTGATACGTCGCTTTATCCATCGTTTCGTGGTCTGAATCAATGAGCAGTAATAACCCGTGCATCAAGGCACTAATGGGGTAAAGTAGTAAAAACTCTAAATGCAACCAGTCCGGGAACGAATAGGTGAGTAACTGTTTGGCTTTCAGCCCAAAGAAGATCGCAAAGCCACCGGCCCAAATGCCTAAGGTGAGCAACAGTTCTTTCCCCGCAAAGTAGTTAAAATCAAGCCCAGCCACCGTAAAACTTGCGTCAAACGGTAATCCTAAAGCGACGGGTTGAATAAACGTTTCGACGAGAAAATTGGGGAAAAGGCCAATCATCAGTAAGCCAAGCGCCATGACGATCATCGGCAAATAGACGCTGCGTCGTTTGACTTGCAAATCTTTGTACATTGCGTTTTCCGGGCCAAAAAAGATGAAGTAATTGAACTTAATAAAATAGGCCACGGTGCCCGCTGAAATTGCAATGAACAGCCAATCCACGACCATGTACAAATTACTTTTGTAGGTGATTGATTCGGTGATTGCGTGATGCAATACGGTTTTTGAGACAAACCCGTTAAACAGTGGCATGCCGGCAATCGCCAGCGAGGCAATCAGACTAATCGCCGCGGTGATGGGTAAATGCCGGGCTAAGCCTCCGAGTTTATACATGTTGCGTTCATGCGTTCTTAATATAATCAGACCGGCGACCATAAAGAGCAACGATTTAAATAAGGCGTGATTGACCATGTGATAGAGGGCGCCCGATAACGCTACGCCGCCTTTATCTTGGAGAATCATCATCAACCCGAGCCCTAAGAAAATGTAGCCAATTTGTGACACCGAACTGTATGCGAGCAGTTTTTTAATGTCGGATTGGACGATGGCAAATACGACCCCAAGTGCCATCGTTACGAGGCCAATCCATAAGAGCACTTGCCCTAAGACACCGGTGGAATCACTCCACACCTCGACTGGGAAATAAAAATAAATGAGTGATTGAAGCAACCCAAAGACGCCGACTTTAATCATGATTCCAGACAGTAAACTAGACGCCGGAGACGGGGCGACTGGGTGCGCTTTTGGCAACCATACATGTAAGGGGAACATGCCCGCTTTCACGCCAAATCCGATGATCAATAGCCCCAATATGAGATACGGCGTTGCGCCTGGTATCGCTAGTAATTGATAGCTTTGATCAAACATGAAACTGCCGGTCTCTGTGTAAATAAGGACCATGGCCACAAAGATTGAAAACCCACCTAAAATTCCCATAAATAAATACTCGTTGGCCGCTTCGATCGAATCTTTGGATTGATGATGGGCCACCAGTAAATAGGTCATGATGGTAAGCATTTCATAGGCAAAAAATAACGTCAATAAATCACCGGCAATGAAAATGCCGAGCGTGGCCGTATAAGACAGCGATAAAAAGAGGAAAAAGCGACGGTTATGGTCTTCTTTTTTCATGTATTCATGCGCGAACATCATGACAAAAAACCAGACGACGACCGACAGTAAAACAAACATGTACGCCAGCATATTTAATTGCACCGACACGCCCACTCCAAAGCCTTGGTCACTGACAAAACGTAACGGGCCTTGAGCCACCGCGGGGTAGAGTAGCATGACCAGGACAATCATCGCCACATCGGCCACAAGTAAAATCTCATCTTTCAACGTGAGTGAGCGTTGATTAAGCCCAATCCGCAGCAAGGCCGATAAAAGCGGCATCCCTAAAATAATGAGCAGCACAGCGGGCGTACTTGCAGCGCGGTAAGAGAGATCTGCAAAGCGTTCACCGAAGGTCCCAAAGCTTGCGGGTGATGCGACGTAGGCAAAAAAGATGGACAACCCAAAGACGGTAAATCCCATAATGATCATCGACTGGACCGTAAATGATTTCCAGCCGAGTTTTTCTGCTTTCATCCAGTGATTCATGAAACACCTCCCATGACTTCAGCGGCGGCTTGAATGTAGGGCATTATGACACCGGGCATGACGCCTAATAAAAATATGCCAAGCACAAATACCGAAAGCGTCACCAACATCGGCCATGGCACTTTTTCTAAGTGTACATCAATTCCTTCATTGTCCGTGACAAATCCGTTAATAATGATTGGGAAATAATAGAGTGCATTTAAAATGCTTGAGACAATTAATACCCAGACAAAAAGTGCTTGATCGACGTCTAAGAAGGCAGTGGCAATCTGAAACTTTGCCACAAAGCCGCTTGTCCCGGGAATCCCCACCATGCCAAATCCAGCTAGCGCAAAGCCGTCATCGATAACGGCATCAAGTACCCAAGCCCTTTGTACGATTCTAACGATCGCTTCTTCTGATGGGAAATGGTAGCGCCGGTCACTAAAAATAAGGTGCCTTTAATGAGCGCGTGGGAAAAGATGTAAAAGAACATGACTTCTAAGCCCGCGGTGGATAAGAGACTCAAAGCGAGTAAGATGTATCCAACTTGCGAGACNGTCGAATAGGCGAGCATGCGTTTGATGTCTTTTTGACCAAGGGCAAATAAACTGCCAAATACCATGGCCACCACCGCAAAAATCATCATCACGAGGGGAGCATTGAGCGTCTCAGCGATGCCCGTGCCAAAGACGCGAAATAGTATTTTTACAATGACTAATAAATAAAGTTTCACTACGACGCCACTTAATAACGCACTGGAAGGAGCCGGGGCACTCGAATGCGCATCCGGTAACCACTCATGAAAGGGAAAAATGGCCGATTTCATCGCCAAGCCAACTCCGATAAAGCCAAGGGCAAGCGTCACGTTGATTGGATACGCAGCAAACTGGGTAGACAATTGATTCATGATCATCGTCATATTGAGTGACCCTGTAATCATATACAGCAAGGCCACGCCCATTAAAAAAGAGAGTGATCCGAGTTCGTTGAGCATTAAATAGCGAAACGCTGCCATATAATTCCGTTTTTTTCGGGCAATGGAAATGATCGCACACGTCGTAATCGATAAGATTTCGATGAACACGTACGTATTGAATAAATCATTCGTATAAAGCAGGCCAAAGACGGCGAAATACAGTAAGGCTAAAAGGCCATAATAGGAGGCGATTTGCGACTCTTTGAGGGCGTGCGGTAAATAGCCCAAGGAATACATGTGAATCAATAGACCAATGCCACTGACAAACAATGTAAAAAGGGCAGAAAAGCTATCAATGATGAACTCGATGCCTAAAAACGAGGCATGGCCGCCCAGTGATAAAACGATGGGGCCGACTGCGTGCACATGGGTGAGTAAAACAATGCCAATAATCGTATTGGCAATTAACCCGTACGCCAATAAGTGCGTCATGAGTCGGGCTTTTTTTGAGAGTGGACTCATCAACGCGATGGTTAAGATGAGCATCATTTGCACGATGGGGAGCCAAGAAATCATCGGGTATCCTTTCTAAAATCCAATGGCAGTGACGGCGGCTTCAATGTATGGAAGCACCAAGCTGGGTGAAAAGCCTAACGTGACAATGGCGATCAATAAGACACTCATTGAAAGCACCATGGAGATCGGTAAATGGTCACGCTTTAAAGGCACAGTTCCTGTTTGTTTCACGATGGAATTAATGATGACTGGGAAAAAGTAAATGGCGTTTAAAATCGAAGAAAGCATGATTAAGACGACAAAGCCCCACCGTGATGCATCGCCTAAGGCCATGGCTAAATGAAACTTTGCAATGAATCCTGATGTGCCAGGAATTCCGACCATGCCAAAAGCGCCTACGCCTAATACTAAAGCGGTAAAGGGGGCCACGTATGCGACCCCACTTAAGGCCTTTAGCGAATCTTTAATGTGTTGCGTGGAGAAACTTCCCGCGACTAAAAAGAGGGTGCCTTTGATGAGGGCGTGTGAGATCATGTAAAACAACATGGCTTCTAACCCAGCGCGGGAAAGTAAGCTGAGAGCGAGTAGCAAATAGCCCACTTGAGCGACCGACGAATACGCGAGCATCCGTTTAAAACTCGTCTGACCAAGGGCAAATAAACTCCCGACAATCATGGCCACTGCGGCAAGTGTAATCATGACCCACTGAGCGCCTAACTGTTCAATGATGGCGCTTCCGAATACGCGGAATAAGATTTTAATGAGCACCACCATGTAGGCCTTAGAAACGAGCGCTGAGAGAATCGCACTCGATGAGCTGGGAGCCGACGTGTAGGCATCGGGTAACCACTCATGAAAGGGGAATATCGCGGTTTTAATCGCCAAGCCCATACCCATAAAGCCAAGCGCTAAGGTGACGTTGATTGGATAATTCGCAAACGCCCGGGGCATCGCTTCGTAAATGAGCGTCATATTGAGTGTGCCAGTGACCATATAAATCAACGCAATGCCAAACAGCACGGATAAACTGGCCAGTTCTGAAATTAATAAGTAGCGTAAAGCCGCCATAAAGTTTCGTTTTTTACGCACAATGGAAATGAGCGCCACAGTGGCGATCGATAAAATTTCAATGAGTACGTACGTGTTGAATAAATCATTGGTATAAAGTAACCCAAAGATGGCAAAAAAGAGGATTGCCATAAGCCCACTGTNCGCGGTGTGTTGCGCCTTTGGGATATGAGTTTTCATAAAGCCTAGGGCATAGATTTGAACGACACTTCCTAAGGCCCCTAAAAATAATGTAAACAAAACCGAGAACGCATCAATTAATAGCTCAATCCCAAGCCCTCTTTGATGGCCCCCAAGAAGGAGGGTAATCGGGCCGCTGCTCTCGATGTGGAGTAAGAGAACGGCACTGATGCCCGTGTTCACAATCAATACCAATAAAAGGAGCCATTGATTGCGTTTAGGGGGAGTAAGAAATGGTGAAAAAAGGGCGACCAGCAAAAAAAGGACGAGCTGAATGATCGCTAAACTAGTCATACGAATCGTCCCGCGTCGACATTTCGACAATTTTTTCTTGGTCTAAGGTGCCGTATGACTGGTGAATCTTTATTGCGAGACTTAAGGCGTATACCGTAAATGACACACTGATGACGATGCCCGTTAAAATGAGCGCAGACGGCACCGGATTGATGTAATCCGCAGGCGTCAAGGTCCCGTCAACAATCGGTACACGGCCATCCGCGATGGCCCCGATGGCCACGAAAAAATAAAAGACCGCACTGCTCATCACGTTGATTCCGATGATGCGTTTAAACAAATTGGGATGGGCAATCACCATATAGAGGCCAATGACAAAAATGATCATCGCCCCGATAAAATGGATGTTGGCCACAAATATATCAAGAATACTCATCACTCATCCTCCAATAACGCGTTGAATAAAGTCATGAGAGTTGAGCCCACTTTGAGGCCAATTGCAATCATTAACAAGGGAATAATACCACCGCTTAAAAGATCACCCGGCGTGCCTAACGGAACACCGGTGGCGGCATTGCTCAAGAAATACCCACCGACAAACAGGCCGACTAGCCCAATCACAACGATGGCTAAAACACCCCCGGATTCTAAGTATTTAGACACACTTTCTGGGAATATCTTTAACGACGCTTCTTGACCAAAAGCAAGTCCATACAACACTAAGGCGGTTCCTAAAATCGCGCCCCCTGAAAAGCCACCACCAGGAGTTAAGTGACCGTGTAAGACGATGAATATACCGTAGACGATAATCACCGGCAATAACATCTTGACAATGGTATGCAATAATCGATTATTCATCGGCCGACTCCTTGAGCGGTTTTAACACCGTTACGACC
>P_2C_Liq_1_UnCtyDRAFT_1000476_pt1 | contig 17281 bp, 15 predicted proteins | sample Pon2CUnioCityCA_2_FD_10234 | JGI IMG/M metagenome (IMG submission 10234) | reverse complement strand
GGAAGGGCGGCGCGAATCCGAGTATCATCGGTGATTTTCCCCGTATCATCGAGGGGGACGTTGAAATCCGCACGGACGAGGACACGCTTGCCGGATAACTCGGCGGAGGACAAATTGGCGACAGTTTTCTTAGACACGTATTATCTCCTAAATTCTTAATGGCTAATTCTCGACGGCTAGACATGACCGTAGGCCTCGATCCCATGGGATATCGAGGCTCAGCTTGAGACTTGCAACCGAGATAATTCTACCAAAGCCTTGTCCGTCTCAGGAGGAGATCGCCCCAGGGGTAACTTGCAAACTGTGAAGTCTTGGGGGCGATCGCCAGATAATCTGAGACAATTGGGCCTAGGGGTGGATCGACCCTGGCCCCCAACTCGGGGCATTCCCCCCCGAACAATCGGGTTCACTAAAAGAGATGACCATGTTTAAAAGTGTATTATTCCCGGTCGATGGTAGCCGCGAATCCCGTGAGGCGGCGGTGGTTGTCGCCGATCTCGTGAAAACCTATCACGCCAAACTCACCATTCTCTCAGTGGTGGAACCCCCCGAAGAGGGGCAACCCCCCAGTGCCAGTAACTCCCCTGAGGCGATCGCCAATCTCCTCAAAAGCGCCCAGGAGGTGTTCGCCCAGCAAGGCATTGAAGCTGAAGCGATTGAACGCCAAGGTAAAGCCGCGTTCACCATTTGCGATGTGGCCGATGAACTGGATATGGATTTAATTGTCATGGGAAGTCGTGGCACCGGGTTAACCGATGAAGGGGCCGCCGAAAGCGTCACCAATCTCACGATTAACCTCTCTCCCTGTGCCGTATTGGTGGTTCCCTAATGGCAGCAATTCAATGGTATCCGGGCCATATCGCCCGGGCAGAACGACAACTCAAGGAACAACTCAACCGCGTCGATGTGGTGTTGGAGGTTCGCGATGCCCGCATTCCTCTGGCTACCCATCACCCCCAGTTAGAAGGCTGGTTAAAAGACAAGGCGCGGGTTTTGGTTCTCAATCGTATGGATATGATTTCTCCGGCGGTTCAGGAGGCTTGGGAGGCGTGGTTTCGCGATCGCGGCGAGATTCCTTATTTTACCGATGCCCGCCAGGGAAAAGGGGTATCTCAGGTGGCCCGGGCTGCCGAAACAGCCGGTTCTGGGGTCAACGAACGCCGCATCGCTCGGGGGATGCGCCCTCGCCCCATTCGGGCCGTGGTGATTGGCTTCCCCAATGTGGGCAAATCCGCCCTCATTAACCGCCTCTTGCGCCGTAAAATCGTCGAAAGCGCTAGACGGGCTGGGGTGACGCGTCAGTTGCGCTGGGTGCGCTTGAGCGATCGCCCCGGTAAATCCGCTAACCTGGAAATCCTCGACGCGCCGGGGATTATTCCTTGGCGCTTGGATAATCAGGAGAATGCCGTCAAACTCGCCATTTGTGAGGATATCGGCGAAGCCTCTTATGATAATCAGCGAGTGGCGGCGATGATGGTGGATTTGATGACTCAATTACCGGAGTTAGCGGGGCAACAGGCCCCCTCAGAACTGCTGCGCGATCGCTATGGCCTGAATCCCCAGGAGATGACGGGAGAGTCCTATCTGACTCAGTTAGGGGGCGATCGCCATCAAGGGGATATCGAACGGGCCGCCTGTGAACTTCTCAACGACTTCCGCAAGGGAACCCTTGGCAAAATTCCCCTAGAATTGCCCGTTTGAGGGGATTCAAACACCCGGTGTCCGCCAAGACACCGGGTGTCTGGATGAGAGCAACTCTAGCCCTCCTGCTGAGTGAGAACCTGTTTAGCCAGCTTATCGGGGACTGGTTCGAGGCGATCGTACTGCCAACGATAACTCGCGACTCCCATTGTGGCCGATCGCAACTCCACAATCAGATTCTGCATTTGAGCCTGAGGGAAATAAGCCGAGATTTTATCCCAACCGGGCCAGCCCTCATAGCCCTCATAGCCAAGAATCTGACCGCGATTGGTGCTAATCACCTGTAACACCTTGGAGGTGGACTCACTGGGGCTATAAATCTCCACCGACAAAATGGGTTCGAGGAGAGTCGGTTGACATTGAACCATGCCCGTTTGCATCGCCACCCGGGCCGCCTGTTTAAAGGCCTGTTCCGAACTATCCACGCTGTGATAAGACCCATTGGTGAGAGTCACCGCCACATCCACCACCGGGAACCCTAACGGTCCTTGACTGAGATACTCCCGCACGCCCGTTTCTACCCCAGGAATATATTGCTTGGGAACCGCCCCTCCGACAATGGTTTCACGAAAGCGGAACCCCTCACCGCGAGGGAGTGGCGCAATATCCAAATAGACATCACCAAACTGGCCATGACCGCCACTTTGATGTTTATAGCGACCGTGAACCGACTCCACCGCCTGGCGCACCGTTTCTTTGTACTGAATCTTAGGCGGTTGTCCCGTCATGGGCAGGTTATACTTACGCCGCAGCCGATCTAGGGCCACCTGAAGATGAATCTCACCCTGGCCCCAGAGGAGAATTTCATGAGTATCACGATTTTGTTCCCAGGTGAGGGCGGGATCTTCTTCGACGAGTTTCGTTAAGGCCCCACTGACTTTCACCTCATCTTTGCGATTCTCCGGGGTAATGGCCAAGCCATACACCGCCGGACGTTGTTCAGCCCGAGGTAACTCCACCGTTCCCTCGGGGCTGAGGGTATCCCCAGTCTGCACCTCATCGAGTCGCCCCAGGGCCACAATTTCACCAATGTGAGCTGTTTGCACGCTCTTCTGTTCGCTTCCCATGAGACGATAGACGCCCCCGACGCGAGTTCCGTTGAGGGTCATTCCCTCGTTTAAGGTTCCATTCCAAACCCGAACCAGAGACTGTTTTCCTCCCTGGGCGCTGTAATAGGTTTTTAGAACTTGGGCGATGACCTGATCAGACCCAGCTTTCCCAGCTTTGACGCCCCGGCGTTTGGCGGTTTCACTCGGTTCTGGGGTTTCTTTCGCCAACGCATCGAGAAGATGACGCACGCCATAATCTTCTGTGGCGACCCCTAGGAAGACAGGAACAATGAGATCGGCGCTCAGTTCCATTTTCATGTCTTTGATGATCTCGGCTTGGGAGGGGTCGATATCTTCGAGGATTTCTTCGAGGAGGCGATCGTCAAAGTCCGCCAGTCCCTCTAACATTTCTTGACGGGCGGCCTGTTCCTCGGCTTTTAAGTCATCGGGTAGAGGAATGGGATCGGAGGGGGCGCCAGGATGGAATTGAAAGGCTTGTTCGCTGACTAAATCAATAAATCCCGTCACGTTGTCCCCTTTGTAAATGGGGTATTGCTGAGGAATCAGGGGACGAGACGAGATCGAGCCTAAGGCTTGTAAAATTTCACTAAAGCTAGAACTTGGGCGATCCATCTTGTTAATAAACAAGAGATGGGGAATCTGCCAGTCATCGAGAAGTTTAAACAGCGGTGCGAGGGTTAAGACTCGGCTGACATCGGGTTCACAGACAATGACGGCGGCCCCGACACCAATCAGGGCGTTGGCGGTTTCTTGGCTGAACTCAATCGAACCGGGACAATCGAGGAGGGTCAATTGAATATTTCCATGCTGAGTGTAGGCGCTTGATACCTCGACACTCATGGTGCGCTGTTGGGCTTCGGGGGTATTGTCCCCAATCGTGGTTCCATCGCCAACGCTTCCTTTACGGGAAATGGCCCCGGTCACTGAGAGGAGACTTTCGAGGAGAGTCGTTTTCCCACTCAGGTAGGGGCCAACAAGGGCAATATTACGCCAGGCGGAGGATTGGGTCGGGGTCATAGTATCGAGTAAAGGAGACCGTTTCATTTGATTATGGAATGGTCTCCCCTCGCCGTCCCCAATTGTTTAGAAAACTTTTAGAAACTCCAGGCTGATGGGGCGATCGCCGCCTCAGCCTGGAGCGCCACGGGGGGGCGAGGCGATCGCCCCAGGATTTCGATGAACGGCAAACTCTTAACTCTCAACGCTGATAAAGGATTCTCCCATTTCTGATCCATGATCATTAGACTGAAAGCGGCGACGGCCACTGCCGCGATGAGGTTCGACTTCATCTTTTTGTTCAGTTTGAGCTGACAGAAAACCGCGATAGGCGACAGAATCAAATTCAGGAGATTTCGACTGTTGGCTGAAGCTGGCGAAGGAAGACCCTAAGCCTAGAAGCAAAGCGGACAGAACCAAAGAACTACGCATAATCGGAAGAAGCTGTTTCAGGTACTTAGTTCCTGTTACAGATTTCCGAAATAGCTATCAGGAGGAAATTCCTTCAAGTCGTAACCATTGTCCTGAGGGGTTGAAATATCCCCAACCGGACAGGTGATGATGATTGGGGTAGCTTTGTAACTGTCGCTCAACTGTTGGATGCAGTGTGACTAGGGTCCAGGAGCGATCGCCGATCTGAATTTGATAGTCTTGATCTCCAAGTCGCTCAACTGGCCCCGATATCGTCTGAGCTTGAGGATCTCGCCGCATCACCGCCGCTTCAGCGGGATGATAGCCTGTAGCGGGATAGTCCTGTGGCTGATTGAGATAATAGCGTTGCCAATGTCGCCAATCGGGGTCGTCGGCAAGGGAGTCAAATAGGGGAATGACCGCAGCGGGGGCCTGTTTATCGTTCAGTAAGGCCTCTTGTAGCAAACGTACGGGTAACTCTCGCGGTTGACAACGATGCTGGATACAGAGGGCGGCTGCGAGGCCGGCGGCTTGACCGAGATTCATCACCAGCGGTTGCAAGCGAGTACAGCCATTGGCAATGTGGGAGACGGAGATGTTTTTCTCACAGGCCAAGAAGCCATCTATCTCTACTGGAATCAGACAGCGGTAGGGAAGGGTAAAGGGGGTTCCCGTCCAGCGGCCTCCCCAGCGTAGGGATTTTGGTTGAACCCCAAAGGACCAATCGGGATAGTGATGGTCGTTGGCATAGTTGCCGATGGCGATCGCCTCCACCCCCTGTTCTGCGATCGGCAAAGGGGCGACTTGTCCCCCTAACTGGGGTAAAATATCTTGCTCACAGACCGTTGTTAGCCCCAGCAAGCGGCGACTTTCGCGAAAATAGGGATGAAGGGCTAAACCTGAGGCGGACTGGGGAAATAGCCCTTCAGCGAAGCCATAGCGTCGGCCGAGTCGCCGTTGTAGGAAACGGGCAAAGCTCTGAGTTCGCCATTGGGCCTCTTGTAAACAGTCGCGCCGGGTTTGGGGGGATTCAATCAGCCGTTGCAGATTCACGCCATAGTCGTTGCCCTTGTGGGGCCAGTTCAGCATGAGGCGATGGCCCGGCAGCCGACCATAGTTCAGGAAGCGTTCTAAGCCATGGTTCTCCCAAGCCCCGAGAAAGTCTGAGGCTGAATCCCCGGGAGGGGCGGCAATTTCTGGGGCCACGGCCCCCTCGCCATAGTCTTGCAAGACCCCCACCCAGGTCAGGGCCTGGACGGGATAGCGGGCTGTATTGGGGTTGGGGGTTTCCGGGGCGCTGGGTTCGTTAAACTGCGATCGCCACTCCCAACCCCAGCGATGGGGAATCTCGGCTAAGGCCAACACATCCCCGAGTTCTGTACCATCGAGGATGATCTCGGCACTGACGTCAAAGTCGTTAAAGGCGACGGCCTGAACGCGATTGTTCTCGACGGTTACAGATTGGGGTGTTTGTCCACAAATCCAATGCAGGTTGGGCAAGGTGTCCACCCAATCTTGAAAAATTTGCGCCCCAATCGCCGGGTTGAAGGTAAAGAAACTCACCCAGCCCCAATCGAGGCCACCGGGTTGACGGCGTTGTAGTTCTCGCAGAAATTGCCCCCAGAGTCCGGTTTGCCACGCTAATAGTTCGTTGCCATCGGGGGCGCTGACTCCGGCTGTGGTGAGCATTCCTCCCAGCCAGGGAAATTCACTGATGAGGAGGGTGTTGACTCCCTGTCGTGCGGCTTGGATGGCGGCGGCGGTTCCCCCGGTTCCCCCTCCAACGACTAAGACATCGACGGTGTGGCGATCGCGTGGGGGCATAGAAGTTAATAGTTAATAGTGAATGGGGAATAGGGAATAGTGAATAGTGAATAGTGAATGGGGAACACCGGAACACCGGAACTGGGGGAACTCTCCCTTAACTTTGACGGTGGGGGGAAAACCCCTGTAGGGGCAATATGGCGCTGGTGAAGTTAGGATTGGGTAGAGGGTTGGGACTCTGGCAGGGTGGGGTAGAAGCTGGCGATGATGCCTAGACTGAACCACCAGAGGGTATTGAGTTGGGGACGATACCAAACGGTGTCAACTAAGCCATGAGCCATGAATCCGGCGAGGGTGGCGATCGCCGCGATGAGCCAGAAGGCTTGCGGGTTGGCACTCTGACGCAGCCGCTGCAATTGTAGCAGGGTCTGTTGAACGGCGATCGCCAGCAGCCAGATAAAGGCGGTTAGTCCGATGATGCCGGTTTCGACGGTGATTTCGAGGAGAACGGAATAGGCGCTTAAGGCGCTGTAGCGGGGGCGCATATAGAGGGGATACACCTGATTAAAGGCGTCGTTTCCGGGGCCAATACCCAGGAGTGGGTGATCCCGAATCATCTCTAGGACAGCGTTCCAGACGTTGATACGGAAGTTGTTGCTGCTATCACTGCGGCCAACGAAGATACTGGAGACGCGATCGCGGATGGGGGGAATGGCCGTCACGGCGATGAGGAGGACGGCGACGGTAATGCCGAGGAGTCCTGGAATTGCCCAGTTGCGCCAGGGTTGCGGGAGGCGATCGCGCCACCAATAGACGGCAAAAAGGGCAAAGATAAATAGGGTGGCGGCCACGCCAATCCAACCGCCACGGCTATAGGTGTTGAGGACGACAATGCTGTTGACGGCGAACATCACTAGGGCTAGGGCTTTGCCACTCCAACGCTGCCAAACGAATAGCGCTCCTAAACTGAAGGCCATGGCGGGAATTAGGTATCCGGCCAGAAGATTGGGATTGCCTAGATAGCTATACACCCGAGTGATGCTCCCTGAGGCGGAGTCTGGGTCAGTCCAGGTGGCTAAAGGGGCTGCCCCGAAGAAGACTTGGCGCAGTCCATAGACGCTGACAATTAAGGCGGTGTGCAGGTAAATGGTAATGAGGAGCGATCGCAGCCAAGGAGTCCGCAGAACTCGCGCTGAGAGGGCAAAGACCACCAAAAATAGGCTTAGTTTCACCCATCCTTGTAGGGCTTCTTGGGGAACTCGTGAGCAAGCCGTGGCAATGCTGGCGATGAGCCAATATAAACCAACGCCGAGGTGAATCGGGGTTAGCCCTAAATCACTCTCGTCGGATAGTAGCAATAACAGCAAAAAACCGGCACTGAGAACCAGTAGAATGCCGATGAGTGTTGTTGAGACGAAGGGCGCGAGGGCAAACAGAACCGCCAGCAACAGTACGCCGAGGCTGTCGGCCCATTGCATTAACCAACTTCCGGCTTTCCAGCGATGTAGAGAGCCGACGAGCAGGCGATAGCCGTAACTCCCACTCTGCCAGGGCTGCGGCGACCAGTGAGATAGGGTAACCTGGGTCCAAATGTCAGTCATAGAAATGGGTCATAGAAAAACGGGGCGTCGCGCGACATCCCCAAATGACTGATTCGCTGATCTCATTCGTTGATGATGACCGTTGATGATTCTTCCCGGAGGCCAGCAACAGGTTAGAGAACAAAGTTGACAACAAAAGTGACAGATAAATAATTACAAAAAACAGTCGTAAAACCCAATTTTTACAAGGCTTTCTGAGTTTTTTAATGTCTTATTGTATCTGTCACTTATGCAGCGATTTTTACCTCCAAGAAACTCTAGGAGTTGGTGGTTTGAGAGGCTAACATTTGTTTGAGTTTAGATAGCTCATCCGCCCAACGAGGATCGGGTTGAGTGCTGTCGGAAGAACTCGAACTACGGCTCGATGAACTCGAACGAGAGCGGTTGGAACTCCCGGATTTAGCGGCGGGGGCGCTGTCGGATTTTTCCTTGCCTTTCTTACGAGGCATGGCTTTCTCGACTTTCAGAGCCGTATCCTTAAACTCTTTGCCGTTGAAGGCTTCGACGATTTGATCGGCCTGTTCGTCATTTTTGGCGGTGACGAAGCCAAAGCCACGACATTTCCCAGTTTTGCGATCAGTAATCACTTTCACTGAGAGAAGTTCGCCAGCATCCTGAAAAAAGTTTTGCAGTTCGTCTCGCTCAACATCTTTAGGCAAGTTACCGACATAAAGGCGAATAGACATAATGAGTAAACCTCTAAACTAAAGCGATGTATTTGAATGAAAAATCTCGATCTCAGCGGGGGACTTTGAACTCTCGTTTCCGGCTCATGGGCCAGAAATGGCGCTCAAGTATCCCTAATCCTGCTGAGCCTATCTGAACTTGACAGGTTTGCTAGCATCTCTTAACCCCCTCCGTAACGGCAAAAACTGTACCTGTCATTGCTCCGGCTCTTCTGCTGTAGCGTTAAATTTTGCTCGTGCATGAGGTTCGTTGCTGCTGCAATGACTGCTGTGAAATCCACGGTTCTAATGAGTCTGTCCCGCATCACACCCGCGATCGCACAGGTGCATTACTCGATTTGGGGTTACGGGCGGGTTGCTGATTTCGTCTTAGGGGTGCATTCCGAAGTCGTGCTGGCAAGCCTCTCTCTACGGTATCACAGTTACCCCGTAGGACAAGTTTTTCCCGGATTACGAATGCTCTGCTAACTCAGGTTGGGCTGGTTAAAGCCCTATGACACAGAACTAGACGGAACTAGCAAGGGCGACTTTCTATCCTAAGGGAACCAGGTCGGTTTGGCAAGAGAAGACGACCATAATGTTACACCCCTACGGGTGATTGAGGTATTGTTAACAAATGTAACAAATAATGGTGGTTAAGGCAATGGCCGCGATCGCAAGCGTTGGTCTGATATGTCTGATATAGTGATTGCACAGTGCTAACTCACCGTTTGCCGGCCCATCGTCTTCAAGGGAATGTCCGCTAGGCAAGCCGAGTGGGGAACATCATCTACGATATGTCTCAAACGCCACCCCCGTCAGAGGATAGACAACCCGGAGTGCTGCGATCGCTGCTGATTGGTGTATTGCGTCGCCTCATCGCCACCCTAGAACGCTGGCTAGTACGCCTCGAACGCCCTGAGCTGGCAGAACCGTTACCGTTATGGCAAAATCCCCTGGTGTGGATTGGGACCCTCGCCGCGACGGGTATCGCTGTGGTGGTCGCTGTTGTCGCGGTGCCACAATTGACTCCAGAATTGACCCCACAGCCGACGGATGTGGCGGTCACTCCTACCCCGGCCCCAGTTCGCGAAACGCCCTCACCGGCCCCAGACTCGACGCCACCTATTGCTCAAGCCCCGAGCCAAGATGAGAGGGCTGATGAGAGACCCGATACTAGGGCTGATGAGAGCATACCCGATCGCCAACTCGACGAACCCGAGCCATCATTACCCCCCTCAGCTCCTCCAGCCGTAGCCGAGTCTCCAGACACTCCCCAGGAGACTCCTCCAGAGAGTCCGCCTGAGCCATCCCCTGAACGGGCTGAACCCCCCAAACCGTCGGGGACCACCCCAAACCCCATTCAGCTCACCCCTGAACAGCAACTCATCGCTGCTGTGCGATCGCAAATCAGCGATGTGGCTCGTCCCTATGAAGACTGTCATCGCTCAGGACTCAACCTCACTCAACAAGAAGAATGCAGCGAGGAAAACCGCTTTGTCACCCGCATCAGTGCTAACTTCGAGGCCGATCTGTTGCGCGTCGAAATTACTCCCCAATGGTATGACCTCGACGGCAAAAAACGCTCAAAACTGGCCAATGGCCTTTGGAGTAAAGCCCAACGGCTCGATTTTAGTCATGTAGAAATTGTCGATCAGCAAGGGGTTCTCGTGGCTCGTAGTCCCGTTGTGGGTAATGATGTCATTATCCTACGGCGATCGCCCTAAACCGGTTTCCCAAACCGATCTAGGGGCTATCAATCTTGACAAAAACGTCATAGCGGCTGCGGCGTTCGTCCTGAAACCCAACTCGCACGCCAATGGCCGCGATCGCATCTAAAAACGCCTGTTGATCTGGTGGAAGCTGTAACAGGGGTAAATCAAGGGTCTGCTCCTGGCCATCTTCCCCAACTTGCGTGGGATTGAGATTGAGGAAAAATAGACCATTACTGTCATCCGGCTCGCGAGGAACCACATCGTTAAACTCGGAATTACGAGCTAACGACGACTCTGGCTCGGGCAAGAATTGCTCAGTCACGGGTGAACCGACCGTAAAAAAGACCACTGAACCACTCAGCCAGCCATGACTGACGTTTAATCCCTTGCGACGCGTATCCCAAGTGACGAGACGGCGTTGTCCGAGTTCTTCGACCTCTACGTTAACCTCAAACCCATAGCGATCGACAACGGCTCGATCCATCCGTCTGAGAAGGGTTTCTGTGGCCTCAATATCTCCGGTTTCGGCAATGACCACCAAACTCCCCGGTAGGGTTGTATCTTCGTCAGGAGGTGTCGGAATCAAGCCCAGGGCAAATTGTCCTGTCATCCAAGGTAACAGGTCGTTGTCGAGGTTAACGCCGACGGTTTGCTGAAGAGCAGTACGAATCCACGTCCCATTAATGGGTAAAAGCGGATTAGCTTGGGAATCTTGTAGATAATCTTGCCAAAGTTGACTGAAATTGGAGCCGGCCATAACCATCATGGTTGTGGCGGGGAAACGACTCACTAGGGTTGGGGGTAGGCTATTCTCGACATCCAAGAGAGTCTCGCTGTCGGGATTGAGCCAGGAGAGGGTATGAACACGAATCCCATTGTTCTCCAGGTCAATGGTGCTGGCTAACCCTTGAGTGTCTAAGGTTTCTAAAGCGTTCGCATTGAGGGGACGAGTCGAATCCTCGGCTAAGGTGGCTAGGGAATTTGGGACATTGACAAACAAACTGGCGAAATCTGTGGCGGGTAGAGCTTCCCAGGCCTGGTTATAGCCAGGAATCGTCAGAATCGATTGATTATCTCGATAGGCATCCACGGCCCGGTTCACAGCACTCGATTCTTGAGAGACAATCAGGAAACGTCGGTCAACGACGGCTAGGGTACTCGGACGGCTGGCGGCGGCTTCGCTGAGGGGATCGTCGATTTCGGGTTCATAGATGGTGACGCCGCGATAGTTGCGCTCCTCTAGTCCTGATTCGTCTTGTCGTTGCGCGACAATCGATCGCAGCCGGCCGGCATTGTCAATGGGGAGAATGAGCAGGTTGGCGCGATCGGCTCGCAGGTCTTCAGGAGGGGTGGTTTCGTCAATCTCGGGTGGAGGAAGAATGGCGAGGGTGATGCGATCGCCAACCCAGGGCGCGATATCCTCGTCATACTGATAATTGGACTCAGCCAGGAGATTATCTTGCAGTTGTGTGAGGCCGTCTTGAAAGCGAGCTTGACTTTCCTCGGTTCCGTAGTTACGTAATCGTCGCCATTGTCGAGATCGGGTAGACACTGAAACAGCCATTAAGGCATCGTCGGGGACAAACTCGGCTCCAACGATTAAACTGAGGTTGACAGGCCGACGGGCGATGAGGCTATAGATCACACCGCCACCGACTAGAATTAAACCAACGACGGCTAAGGCTCTCCAGGGTGGGGATTTTCGACGGTTTCTCCGATAAGTTCTCATAGAGGCTCGATGAGGCGATCGCAACAGTTGACAAGGGTCTGGGGGAATTCCCTTTTAGACATCTCTCGATAACCCTGCTACTGTACCAGGATTTTTCCAAGATGCGATCGCCTCCCCGCTTCCTTAGAGGCCATTGAAACCAAATCAAGGCAAAATGGAAGAAAACCGTATATCTCGGAGAGTCTCTGTGTCCTCAGTTCTGCTTGTCGATGGTCATTCCCTGGCCTTTCGGGCCTACTACGCTTTTGCTAAAAGTCGTGAGGGAGGCTTGCGAACCTCAACCGGACTCCCCACCAGTGTTTGTTTTGGCTTCCTACGCTCCCTCCTCGATAGTATCGCCACGCATCGCCCGTCGGCGGTGGCGATCGCCTTTGATACCAGTACCCCCACCTTTCGTCATGAGGCTGACGCCAACTACAAGGCGCAACGGGCCGAGACTCCTGAGGACTTTATCCCTGATGTTGAACATCTCAAGCAACTCCTCGTTGCCCTAAATTTACAAATTTTCACGGCTCCAGGCTATGAGGCTGATGATATCCTGGGAACTCTGGCTCAGCAGGCCAGTCAGCAACAGTACAAGGTCCAACTCCTCAGCGGTGACCAAGATTTGTTTCAACTCATCGATGACACCCCCCCGATTACGGTATTACATTTAGCTGGGGGCTGGGGACGCAAAAACGCCCGTCCTCAAGAGTTTCAGGCGCAACAGGTTCAGGATAAGTTGGGGATTCGTCCTCAGCAAGTGGTCGATTATAAGGCGCTATGCGGTGATAGTTCTGATAATCTCCCCGGTGTGAAGGGAATTGGACCTAAGACAGCGGTTAAACTCTTAGAGGAGTACGGCTCTCTTGATGAGATTTATGCTCATATCGAGGAGATTAAGGGCGCAACTCGCAAGAAACTCGAAGCTGGACGAGAGGCGGCCTATCACACGCAATATATGGCTCGGATTGACTGTGAGGTTCCTCTCCAGTTCGATTTAGATGACTTGACGCTACGGGGGTTTGACTCTCGGCGGCTGTTACCACTGCTCGATCGCCTTGAACTCCATTCTCTACGCGATCGCCTCGACCGTCTACGGGATCAACTCGCAGGCGGCGCAACGGAGGCCACATCCCCTCAAACGACAGCGTCTGAGTCTAAGTCTCATCCTCCTGAATTACCTGAGTTAGAAGATACAGGCTTTTGGAGTTGGGAGGACACTCAAGCCAGTCAACCCCCAGATGAGTCTCGACTACGACCGCTCATCGTCGATTCTCCCGAAAAATTGCAAATTCTGGTTAAACGGCTTCAGGAACAGACGAATCCTCAAGTTCCGGTGGCCTGGGATACGGAAACCACCAGTACGAAAGCCACGGAGGCGGCGTTGGTGGGACTCGGTTGCTGTTGGGGTGAGTCTCCTGAGGATTTGGCCTATATCCCTCTGGCTCACCGTCAGGGAACGTCCCTGTCGTTGGAGCAGGTGTTAGAGGCGTTGCGGCCGATTTTGCAGGGCGATCGCTATCCCAAAGTGTTTCAAAATACAAAATATGATCGCCTTGTCTTGCGCAGTCACGGGATTCTCTTGCAAGGGGTGGTGTTTGATACGCTCCTGGCCAGCTATCTCCTCAATCCTGAAACCACTCACAATCTCACGGATTTAGCTCTACGTCATCTGGATTTAACGGTCAGCAGTTTTAAGGATATTGTTCCTAAGGGAAAAACCATCGCCGATGTCTCGATTCCCGTGGCGGCTCACTATTGCGCTGAGGATGTTCATGTCACTTATCGTTTGGTTCCTCTGTTGCGATCGCAACTTCGACAAACCCCTCAATTAGAAACCCTCTTGAATACGGTGGAATTGCCCTTAGAGGCAGTTTTGGCGCAGATGGAGTTTTTGGGGATTCGTCTCGATATTGACTATCTCAAAACTCTATCAGAGCAGTTGGCTCAACAATTGGATGAGTTGGAAAAAACAGCCTATGAGTTAGCCGGTGATTCCTTTAATCTAAACTCTCCGAAACAACTCGGAGAAATTCTCTTTGATCGGCTCGATTTAGACCAGCGGAAAACCCGTAAGACAAAAACGGGGAATTATTCAACGAATGCTAAGGTCTTGGATAAACTGCATGGAGATCATCCGATTATTGAGGTTATCTTGGAACATCGCACCTTGGCAAAGTTGAAATCCACCTATGTGGACGCGTTACCGGAGTTAGTTCGGGTCGATGAGCAGCAGGCAAACCGCATTCATACGGATTTCAATCAGACGATTACGGCAACGGGACGGCTTTCGTCGTCGAATCCGAATTTGCAGAATATCCCCATTCGTACTGAGTTTAGTCGGCGGATTCGCAAGGCGTTTTTGCCCCGTGAGGGTTGGCGGTTGGTGACAGCGGATTATTCGCAAATTGAGTTACGAATTTTGGCTCATTTAAGTCAGGAGCCAATTTTGTTGGAAGCCTATCAAACGGGGCAAGATGTTCATCGTTTGACGGCACAATTGTTGTTTGATAAAGAGGAGATTTCTGCTGAGGAACGACGGTTAGGCAAAACGATTAATTTTGGCGTCATTTATGGGATGGGAGCGCAACGATTTGCCCGAGAAGCGGGGGTGAGTTCTTTGGAGGGACGGGAGTTTATTGACCGTTATAATACGCGCTATTCTCGGGTGTTTGCTTATTTGCAACAGATGAAGCGCGAGGCGATCGCCCGTGGCTATGTTGAAACCCTCTGTGGTCGCCGTCGTTATTTTAATTTCGAGTCCTCAACCCTGCGAAAACTCCAGGGAAAGCCCCCTGAGAGCATTGACTTGGAAAATCTCAAAAATCTCAGTTTAGCCGACTCACAAGCCCTGCGAGCCGCCGCAAATGCCCCAATTCAGGGGTCGAGTGCTGACATCATTAAAATTGCTATGGTCAAGTTGCATCAGCGTTTGGGCGATCGCGCGGCCCGGATTTTGTTACAGGTCCATGATGAACTGGTCTTGGAAATGCCCCACCAGGAATGGTCACAGCTCGAAATTTCCATCCGAGAGACGATGGAATCGGCACTAAAACTGAGTATTCCCCTCGTGGTCGATATTCATCAGGGAGAGAACTGGATGGAGGCTAAATAAGAAGAAATACCTAGAACTAGGGGACGCTGATTAGGAAAGCTGAAGTCATTGGTTCTATTTTTAAATCAGAATTTGCTGACGTTTTCTGTCAGTTCTCCTAAACATTGTTACAATAAGTAAACTCCTAGACATTAACTGCTTATGCTTGTCTATCAGACCCACTTGGCGACATACGATAGACCTGCCGCACAAGACACGCGGAGACTCTGTAAGGTTTTCAGTACCCTAAATGCTGAAAGCTGTCCGCGCCATTACAATTTTCATATGCACTCGGTCTATTCCGACGGTCGCTTGCGCCCTGAAGCCATCATGGAACAAGCGGTCACGATTGGCCTGAAGGGATTGGCCATCACAGACCACCACAGTGTTGATGGCTATCGTCAGGCGCAGCGTTGGTTAGACGACTGGCGGCGTTCTCTTCCTGATGCACCCATTCCTCATTTATGGACTGGTGTCGAAATTAACGCTGACCTCATTGGTACGGAAGTTCACATTCTCGGCTATGGCTATAATCCAGGTCATAAGGCGATTCAACCCTATTTACAAGGCGAAAAGGTCGAAGGACGAGCTTTTGGGGCCAAGCGAGTCATCAAAGCCATCCAGGAGGCCGGAGGGTTAGCAGTTCTCGCTCACCCCGCTCGCTATCGCAAATCCGCCAAGCAACTGATTCCCGCTGCGGCTAAACTTGGGATTGACGGGGCGGAGGCGTACTATTCTTATAACAATCCCGATCCTTGGCGACCCAGTCCCAGGGAAACAGCGAAGATTAAACAACTCAATGTTGAGTATGGGTTGTTTGATACCTGCGGTACGGATACTCATGGTTTAAGTCTGTTGCGACGGATGTCTTAGATGATGTCTTAGACGATGTCTTAAACCATTCATCCCTCTCCCACCCCGTGAGAGGGATTTTGCTGGGTGCGGGCCGGCTACCTCTTCAGGCTGATCAAGAAAGACTCGGTCGTAGCCAAGATGAATTCAAGAACTCTGTCCCGTTATAAATCTGGTTTGATGTTACATGAAAACTCCCCTAAACATAATTCTTGACCAAACCTATCAAGGGCTAAAAAAAATTTATAACCCAAAACTTGATCAGGTTATCCTCTATGGATCTCAGTCCAGAGGAGATGCAGAACCAGACTCAGATATTGATATTTTGATTGTGTTAAGACAAGATTTTAGCTACTCCCAGGAAAGTCATAAAATTAGTCAACTCATTGCTCGGTTATGCTTAGAACATGATACTCTAATTAGTTGCGCCTTAGCGAGTCGTCGTCAACTCGAAGACTATAATAATAGTTTCTTTCGTAATGTTCGACGTGAGGGAATTCGTCTATGACCCCGGAACAACAGAAACTGCCAAAAAAAGCCACTCGTAGCTTAGAAGCGGCCCGAGAACTCAATCATAAAAAGTTTCCTGATTTTGCCGCCTCGCGTACTTATTACGCCATGTTTTATATTGCCACTGCTTTTTTAGAAGGAGAGGGATTATCTTATTCTAAACATTCAGCAGTTATTGCTGCATTTGGAACACACTTTGCTCGCACAAAACGCATTCCAGTCAAGTTACATCGCTATCTTATTGATGCTTAAAGAATTCGCTTGAGAGCTGATTACAATACTGATTTGGATATCACAGAAGCCGATGTTGAACACATCATTGTCCATGGAGAAGAGATGCTGGATTTTGCGTTAGAAAATCTTGATTCATTGCCTCCTAATTCTCCTTGAACATCATCGATACTTAATAGATCGCCCTTCAGACACAGCCATCATAGCTTGGTTTAAAACCTTCAATTATTGTCGATTGGATGCCCGGTGAAACGCGAATATTTCATGTGACCTGACATATTTAGACCCGATATCGCGACCATCCCTTTGAGCTTTTTCTCGAAGTAAATTAACGCGCCAATCCGGCTTTCAACCCAAAAACTACCATGAATAAACTCATAGTCAGGGATTTTGATTAAAAAGATGTTTCGTGGGTCTTTTTTGACAATCTCTTGACTGAGCATCGGGATGATTTGTTGTAGAAAGGGATGCTCAACAGGTTCGCCAAACTCCATAAACTCAGGATGATCGGCAAATCTGTCCATGTAGTATTCCCACAACTTTCCTAGGTCTTTTTCGCGATTGAGCCTCATTTCTAGGTCTTTTAATCGTCTTAGATTGAATGAGGGCTGGGGTTTAGGTGTTGACATGACTTCCTTATCCTGGGTGGTAAACGTGAATCTCGATGCGATCGCAGACAAAGCAGACAAAGCAGACTAAAGCAGACAAAGCTCATCGTGTTGGTATTTCCCCGATACCACATATTGATGCCTTATGTCAATTACTTCATTCCCAAACCTGGCGAAACTGACATAAGCCTCTGGCCATTCTCCAATTCAGGAGCCAAGTTAGCAGCCAGCATCGCAGTCCTATTCGGGTTCCGCAAAATCCCCTCATCCTAATCCGTTAAACCATTCTCTAACGCATAGCGAACCAACTCTGTGCGGCTATTGGTTCCCGTTTTGCTAAACAGACGACTCA
>P_2C_Liq_1_UnCtyDRAFT_1000475_pt1 | contig 17284 bp, 14 predicted proteins | sample Pon2CUnioCityCA_2_FD_10234 | JGI IMG/M metagenome (IMG submission 10234) | reverse complement strand
GCAGGGTTCCAACTAAAGCGGTACTCCCTACCACAAATAAAGAGTATGCTGTTGCCATGACTGGATCGATACCAAGCAGGTAAACAAAAATGGGAACGGTTAGAATAGATCCACCTCCACCAATTAAACCCAATACTACTCCNATTAAAATNGCGCCTAAATAGCCTAAGATTGTTAAAAGCTCCATGCTTATTTTTGAGCAAATGTATTGCTAAGTAAGCACAACTGCCGTAACCAATGTTACAGAGTCAATAATTTGATTCGATTCCGGTGCAATTCAATAAAGCCGTCATTCTCAAGTTTTTTAAGCAATCTAGAAATCACTACACGAGAGGTATTCAATTCATAAGCGATTTCTTGGTGTGTACTTTTGATCAAATCATCGTTTGAAACCTTGGCCTTTTCTCGCAAATAACTAATTAAGCGCTCATCCATTTTCAAAAAGGCAATCTTATCAATGGTATTCAACAACTCCATCATCCTGTTTTGGTAGCTGTTTAATACAAAGTTTCGCCAGCTGCTGTACTGCTCCATCCATTCTTGCATTTTTTGAACTGGCAGCATGATCAAACGTGTATCTTTTTCGGCGATCGCTCTAATTTCAGAGCGGGTATTGCCTAAACAGCAGGTAATCGTCATAGCGCAAGTTTCTCCACTCTCTAAAAAATACAGCAACAATTCGTCTCCATTCTCATCTTCGCGAAGCACCTTAACAGCTCCCTCTAAAAGCAAAGGCATACTCCTTATGTAATTTCCGATCTCCATCAGGTGTTCTCCTTCTCTAATCTCTTTGATGGTTGCCACTTGATTGATCTCATCAATTAAAGCCGGTTCGAAAACAGCTGCATATTTTTCTTTTAATTCTTGAATCATGCTTACTTATTTAGCTGAGTAAAATTAAGGCTTTAACAATTGTGTAATGCCACTATCTAAATCGAAATTTAACAGATTATTATTGTCCAAAAGACTGATAATATTCTTTTCTTTAGCATCTTTATGTTTCAAATTTGAATTAGAAAAAAATGCAAACCATTTTAATCCCAACTGATTTTTCTAAAAATGCATTAATGGCAGTTGATTTTGCTGTTTCAAAACTTGGAAATCCCGAAACGAAATACGTAATGCTGCACGTATATGATATCCCGCATGGTGGAACCAGCGGTCTTTTTTACCTCATGGAAGAGTTAAAAAAACAAGCTGAAAAGGACATGGAGGAATTCAGCGCAAAATTAAAAGAACGTTTTGCTAACCAAGATATGAAACTCGAAACAAGATTAGCTCAAGGAGACTTTGCCGAACAATCTAAAATTGTAGCGGCAGATTCAAAAGCAGATTGCATTGTTATGGGAACTAAAGGAGCGTCGGGGGTTCAAGAAGTATTAATTGGAAGCAGCACGGTAGATATGATGCGTAAGCTTAGCCGACCGCTTTATGTGGTTCCTGAAAATTACCAAGACAAGAATATCAATGAATTGATCATTAGCTATGACGGGAAGGGTTTTCCAGAAGCAGTAGTAGAGCCCATTCAGTTTTTCACTCAAAAACACTCGCTTCCCTTGCGCATTTTGCATGTAATCACAGAAAACGATTCACCTCTGCAAGATACTTCTGAATTAAAAAAGTTTTTTGAAGGAGTAAAAATATCAGTACATGAGATCCATGCGGAAAACGTTGAAGATGGCCTCAAAAAAGGTACAGCGGAAACAGAAGGTATTTTGGTAATGGTTAGAAGAAAACAAACCTTTTGGGAACGCTTTTTTAACCAAAGCGATAGCAGGAAAGCTGTTATGCACGCCAACTTGCCTATGCTTGTAATTCCTGAGTAAAAATAAGGACTTGCAGCAGCTTAGTATATTATCACAGAAAAGCGATGGCCTTAGGGTTCATCGCTTTTTGATTTTTGTCAGCTTACTGCTTTTGTACCAGCTTGCTTTTTCTCAAAACTTAGGGATTAACCCTAATCAACAGAGCTGGCAAAAGTTAGAGACTCCTTCCGCTAAAATCATTTATCCTGCCAAACTGAAACCCTTTGCACTGCAAACTGCTCGGGTACTCAACCAACAATTTAATCAACACCGCCTGATTGGAGAAAAAAAGGCAAGCATCCCGCTTTTCCTGCACAACCAGACCTTAGTAGCAAATGGCTATGTTGGCTTAGCACCCTTTCGTTCAGAATTCTTTTTAACTCCTCCCCCAACCTTTAGGAATTTAGGTACCACGCAGTGGGGCAACCTACTTGCTCTACATGAATACCGGCATATTCTGCAATTCGCCAATACCAAAGTTGGAGCCTCCAAGGTAGGCCATTGGATCTTTGGTGAGATTGGCTGGGCCTCCTTTTCTCAATTTGCACTACCCAATTGGTTTTGGGAAGGAGATGCTATTCTAACAGAGACCTTGCTAAGTAAAAGCGGAAGAGGAAGACTTCCCTTTTTTACCTTAGGGCAAAGAAGCATTGCCCAAGCCAAGAAAAAGTACCGCTACCACAAGATTAGAAATGGTTCCTTTAAAGATTGGGTTCCCAATCATTACGCTTGGGGCTATACCCTGCTTAGTCATTTACAAAATAAAAAAGGCGCTGAAGTACTGCCAAAAGTGATGAGAGAAGCTGCAGCTTATGATAAAATCATTTATCCGTTTAGCCGTTCCCTTAAAGCACACAGTGGATTCACCACCAAAAGCTTATACGATTCTGCTTGGAAAAGTGTCAAAACACATTGGAATAAGCAACTAGAAGGCAGGAGCTTAACCCCTCATAAACCGATTAAAGAGGCAAAAGATCGAGTACCTACTTTTTATTACTACCCTCAACTAACTGATGCTAACGAGCTGATCGTTTGGAAGCAATCCTATCAAAAAACAGATGCTATAGTCAAGATCGTTGAAGGTAAAGAGCAAAGTCTTGTGAAACCAGGTTTTACCTATGACCGCTATTTTCATAGTGCTGGAAATTATCTAGTATGGACAGAACAAGCAGTTGATCCAAGAAGGTCACGAAAGCAGTACAGCAATTTAGTGATCTACGATAAAAAGCAAGGTGAAAAACGCTATTTGAGTAAAAAGGCTCGACTCTTCTCTCCCATAATTAGTCAAGCTCAAAATGCAGTTTATGCCATTGAGTATACAGAATCATTAAGTTGTCAGCTGATTAAGCTTGACTTAAAAAGTGGCAAGCGACAAACCCTTAAAACTTTCTCAACCGATTCTTTTTTGAGTCGATTGGCCGAAGATGAGCAAAAGCAAATTTACTTCATACTTCAGCGAAACAATCAGGTTGCCATTCACTTTTTTGACCCGAAAAAAGATAAAGTAAAGCAACTAACCCCATGGACAACTCACAGCATAGATGATATCCGTATTCAAGGTAACTACCTCTACTTTAGTGCATCTTTTAACCAAATCGACAACCTTTACCGCATAAAATTAGAAGATGACGCAGCGATTGAGCAGTTAAGTGAATCACAGATAGGCGCCTATCATCCTTTCTACGACAGTAAAAACAAGACCCTCGTTTTCACAGAAGGGAAATTCAACGGTTTTGCCATTCGCAAGCTTCAGTTATCGGAAAGTTTAAAACGTAATATTAAAATCACTGAACCCATCGAGCAAACTTGGCAGCTTCAAAACCTTGCTGAGGCAAACGAAGACTTTCTGGAAAACTTAGCAGAAGTTGAAGCTAAAAGCAAACCCTACAAGGCAGGATTCAGTAAATTGAAGCTGCATTCTTGGCCCATTAACGCAAGTCCAAGCGATCAATCGATTAGCTTAGCTTTTAATGATTATTTGAGAAATTGGAGCGCACGCACTACTGCAGGCTACAACTTAAATGAGGAGGCTAGCTATTACAGCACCAACCTATCATTTGGTAAATACCTACCTGTTTTCCGCTTAAGCGCTTCAAGGAGTTTTCGAAGTTTTAAGCGTTTTAACGAAGAAAATAATTTAATTGATGCGTCTTTAGTTCAAGACCAAATCGGCTTAAGTGTCAACATTCCACTTTCCACTTTAAGGGGAAATTACCGCTACAGTTTTCAACCTTCCCTAAGCTATGATCTACTTTTTCTGGATTCACAGTTTAACAACCAAAGGACACAAACCGCATTAATTGAAGGTAGTTTGCGTTTTTCTGCATTGCGTAGAACAGCCTTACAGAACTTGGCGCCCAAGTGGGGATTTCAAACAAGTATAAACTATGGCTTAAACCAAGAAGCAGCCACTGAAGCTCGATTAGCAATGAGTGCGAGAGCATTTTTACCTGGTTTATTTGCCAATCACAGCTTGCAATTGAGTGGTGGATTACTGAGCGAATCGCTGAGAAATAGCTACCAATGGTTTGACAATTTCTTTTACCCTAGAGGGTATAACTTGCCTTTAAATGATGCTTTTTACAGACTCTCAATGGCTTATCGTTTACCCTTGCTTTATCCTGATTGGGGCTTCGCAGGTATTACATACTTCAAACGCATTCGGGCAAACTTCTTTTTTGATTATGGAGAAAGTCAGCTAGATCTGCTTGATAGACAAACTGTTTTTAGAAGTGTAGGAACAGAATTAAGCTTTGATAATGTTTGGTTTAATTGGGCTACCCTAACCATAGGCGTGCGTTCTGCTTATCGGCTGAATGAAGTTGGAAGTCAAGCTGCAAACAGCTGGCGGCATCAACTTTTCTTTGCTACAAACTTTTAAATGGTTATTTATCCTTTAAGTAAAAACGGACCGGAATTGTAAAACTAACTCGCACAAATTGTCCATTTTGCTCTCCTGCTTGCCATTTAGGCATCTGTGCAATTACTTTTAAAGCCTCTTTATCTATGCTTGGATGTACACTGCGCAAGACTTTTTCATTACTTATTGTACCGTCGGGTTCTACTACAAAATTTATATAAACAGTACCTTCAATCCCTGCATCTTTGGCTATTGCTGGATAACTTATATTTTCTGAAAGATATTTAATTAAGGCCTTAGATCCTCCAAAAAATTCAGGCATTTTTTGTACAAAAGAATAAGGTTCCATTTCGGCCTCTGGATGGTATTCAACTTCAACTGCCTCTTCTTGGTGAAAAACTATACTATCCACCCCTTCTTGGTCTTTAGCTCCAATCTGTGTATGTTCCATTTCGTCCATAGTTGGGATAAGCTCTTCGTCAGGCACTTCTTCGTCTTTTTTTGCTACCGGTTGTAAAAACTTCACGGTTTTTATCTTCACATCAACTTTTTTGGGTGGTGGTTTTGCTTGTTCTAAATCAATGGGTGGTGGTGCAGATAGTTCGGCGTAATTGATTACTTTTTTTGCCTGTACTTTTACTACAGTAGACTCCTCCTCTTTACTTAACCATTTTTGAATTTTTGGTATTAAAAACATCCCTAACACCAATGTGCATGAAACTGTTATGGCAATAAAAGTAAAGTGGACTGCTTTTGCTTTTAAATATTCGGCGCCGTATAGATATTCACTTTTACTCATTGATTAGCTTCAAATCAAAGTTTGAACATTCAGTTATAGCATAGCGCTTTGATTTATTCTGGTTTAAAAGATCAATAAGTTGCACTAGCTGTCCATAATTACTTTTTTCATGAGGTTTTATCAGAACAACTAATCCTGAGATCTGAATGATTTGAGTTTTAATCAGGGCATCAATCTTTTCGCTCTGGTATTCCATTTCATTCACTTCAGGGTCGGTGATCCCATTGTACCAAATAAGCTTGTCTTCCAACAGCAATAGACTAAGGGTTTTAGATTCTTTTACAGGGATTTCTTTCTCAACTGCATTTTCTTTTGGTTTTGCGGGTACTAGTAATTCCATGGCAAAAGGCTTACTAAATGTCGTAGCAAGCATAAAAAAAGTCAATAATAAAAAAGCCAAATCGACCATAGGATTCATGTCTACATTGACATTCCGCTTCTCAGCTTTTGAATCACTGACAGAACGTTTATGAATTCGTTCAACTTCTATTTCCTCAAGAGGGGGAATCATCTCCAACAGTTATCAAATTGAAACGGGTAATGTTTAAGTCTCTTAAACTCTCAATACAATCATGAATAATAGGATAAGGAACTTCTTGGTCAGCATGGATGGAATATCTTAAACTAGGATTAGAAATACGGGAGGCCAACAACCATTTCTTTAGCTCATTTTGAGTTGAATCTGCGGGTATACCATGCTGTTCAACCTTATTTCCTAAAGCACGTTCCTCTAAAAAGTCGCCAAGTTGGTTTAAAGGTGTTCCAAAGCTATTTTGTAAGGAAAACACATTTCTTTGATGTTCTGTAAAACTAATTTCAGCCTGTGTGCTAATTACATCTAACATTCTGGCTCGCTTAAACTTATTGTCAATTCCAAAGAATATCCTACCATCCTTTGATACAGTAATTGTTGCCATATTTCTCTCAGGTATTTTAACCTTAGAATGACTATCGGGTAAATTTATTTCTGCCGGAGTGTCGGTTTTAAAAGTTGTCGTCATCATAAAAAAGCTAACTAACAAAAAAGCCATGTCAACCATGGGGTTCATGTCAAGTTTCGGTAACTTTTTTAATTTTCGAAGGTTTGGCATTGCTCTTTGGCTTAGACTTTTTCGTTGCTTTTAGCCTTTTCTTTAAAATGATTTAAGATAGCGTAGTTTGTTTCATCAATACTATAAGTAATCTTATCAATGCTGTTGGTAAACAAATTGTAAAAAACAATAGCAACAGCTGCTGTAGAAATACCAAGAGCTGTTGTTACTAAGGCTTGAGAAATACCTCCGGCTAATCCTACTGCATCCGGGGTACCTGATCTTGCTAATGCAGAAAAGGCACGAATCATTCCTGTTACTGTTCCTAAAAGTCCAACTAAGGTAGCTATAGAAGCTAGTGTAGAAAGAATAATCATATTCTTTTCCAATACCGGAACTTCAAGGTGTGTGGCTTCTTCTAATTCAGTTTTTAATCGATAAGCTTTCTCAGATTGACTCCACTCATTTTTTTCGTTTGCATTCTTGAAACTTTCAATCCCTTTTCGAACAACATTTCCAACTGAACCCTTCTGAATATTGGCAAGCTTTTCTATTTCTTTAAAGTCGTTTTGATGAAGCTTTGATTCAACTGATTGAGCAAACTGTTTATTGTTTCTTCTTCCGCTAGCAAGACTTAAGGTAATACCCCTTTCTAAAATATAAGCAATCAAAATAATGATAAAGGAGATTTGTAAAATTACAATGGGACCTCCTTTATGCACTACCCCAAGATAATTCCCTTCTATGGGTTCATTAGCTGGATCACCTTCTATAAAATTAGCAGGGTTACCAATTAAATTATGGTAGATAAAATAAGAGACCACAAGGGCAATCAACATTACAGCTGCTCCAAGGTAGGAATTGACTCCTGAAAGGAAAGAACTTAATTTCTGCATATGAAAAGTTTAATTCACGAAGAAAAGGAATGATTATCTAATTAAAAGAGCAGAAAATAAAACATAACTATCTTATAATATTTTATTTACCCAATTTTAACCAGTTGAAACTAACCTTAAAATAACTTTAAGGCTAGAAGAACTTACCCTTAAGCTTTTTTCGAAACTAAAATTAGTAGCGGTCAAATAATACTTTTATTCTGTAGCTTAACAAACAACGAATGGCAGAAATACTACCGCTATTAGCAGGGGGTCTTTTTTTATTTCTTTACTCTATTGGGAAATTATCCGATACGCTAAAAAATGTATTTACAGCAAAAGCCAAAAAGGTCATTGGTGAATACACTTCAAATGTTATTAGTTCGCTTTTAGTAGGCACTGTATTAACAATTCTCCTTGGTTCCTCATCGGCGGTCATTATTTTAACCATTGTTTTCATCAATGCCGAATCCTTGAACTTTAAAAAAGCAATCGGTATCATTATGGGAGCAAACATTGGCACTACTTTTTCAAGTCAACTCATCGCTTTTGACATTGGTCAATATGCCGCCATTCCACTTTTTATTGGGTTATTGCTCAGCATGATCGGGAAAACAGAAAGAATTCAAAACTACGGCAACTTCTTGCTTTATTTTGGCATGCTCTTTTTTGGCCTATTTGTTATGCAGGAATCTGTAGATCCACTTAGAGACAGTCCTGTCTTCGAGAATTGGATCAAAAGAATTGATGAAAATTATTTACAAGGAACTCTAATTGGAGGTTTGGTTACCTTGATTATTCAATCAAGTAGCGGTACAGTTGGCATTGCCATTGTTTTGGGCAAACAAAAGCTCATTACCCTTGCAGGTGGCATGGCCATTATGTTAGGTGCTGAACTTGGCACTTGTTCTGACACTCTTTTAGCTACCATTAAGGGCACTCGCCAATCTTTAAAAGCAGGGCTTTTTCACTTACTATTCAACTTTATCACGATTATCATCGGTTTGTTGGTGTTTGAACCTTTTGTTCAATTGATTGAACACCTATCTCCAAATGCTAATATTGGAAGGAAAATAGCAAATGCACATGTACTTTTTAACATCGGAGGCGTTTTATTACTCTTGCCTTTTGTAGGACTTGCTGAACGTTTTTTCAATTGGTTGATTAAAGAGCAGGATAAAATAAAAGCATAATTTTTACTTTTAACGCATGCTGATCCTACACAGAAGAAGTCTTGCTTTTTTGATCGATTACTTGATTATGTTGGTATACATTGCCTTATTGCTTGGTGCAACCTTATCCCTTGTACACTTTTTAAATTACACACCTAGTAGTTTACAACCCTTGAAGGGGCAGCTTATTGGTTTCTTTACCCTCACTTTGCCGGTTTTCTTTTATTTCTTCCTAAGCGAAAGTGGAACAAAGAAAGGAAGCCTAGGAAAGCAAAAAATGGGAATACAAGTTAATGGGGATGCTGTCAATCTCTTAGTTCGAAATGTCTTAAAATTTTTGCCTTGGGAAGTAGCGCACACAGGGGTGCATTGGATGGTTTTCTATCAGCTTCAAGAGATTGAACCCCCAACTTGGGTTTGGGTGTTGCTGATTCTTCCTCAAGTGGTCGCCTTCACCTATTTTATCAGCCTTTTAATCAGCGGTGGCAAGGGTATTCTCTACGATCAACTTGCAGGAACTTCCGTTAGTTTAAATTCATAAAAAAAGCCTCGCAATGCGAGGCTTTTCAATTGATTAATTCAATTTTAGTTTTTGATCATAACACCATGTGCCAAGAAAGAGGTATTGATCTCAGGCTCAGTAATCGCTGCAATCTCTTCAGGAGATTGACCACCATCTTCAGCGTAGTGACGAAGATCCTCAACACTTACAGTGTCTCTAAAAGCAATTCCTTCAAATACTACATTCTTTCCTGTAATATCCTTTGGTACGAAGAAACCATAGTCTTTAAAACGGATTCTCATGTCACCACCATCTGCAGTCTTAACTTTCATCCAACAACCTTTCTTTTGACAAACATCAGTCGCAGTGGCCATAATTTTAACTTCTAAGGTATCTTGACCTTCCATTTTCATGGCAAAATCGTCAACAGATACAGCACCTTCTTCGGTGATCATCTCACCAAAATGAACGCTGTCTGTCTCCATTTCGGTTTCTTCTTCAGCAACAGCTTCTTCAGTATTGCTTTTTTCTTCAGCAGTTTCTTCTGCTTTCTTTTCAGCTTGCCCACAAGCTACTCCCATAAGTAGTGCTGCAGCGGCAAATAAATAAGGTAATTTTTTCATAGTTTAACATTTTACGGCGCAAAAGTAAGCCTTTTAATCTATTTGGAAAGAATCAAGAATTCAGTCCGTCTATTTTTAGCTCTACCCTCTTCTGCATCGTTAGAAGCTACAGGCTTAGTTTCTCCAAACCCTTTATGGCTTAAGCGTGTAGGATCGATTCCTTCTAAAATCAAATAATTGTTTACCGCCTCAGCCCGTTTGCTTGATAGAGCTAAGTTTTCAGCTGCGTCACCTACATTATCTGTGTGCCCTTGGATCATCACATTGACCTGCTTATTCGTTTCTAGGAAATCAACAAACTCATTAAGAATGTTCATGACTTGTTCGCTTAAGGCGTAAGAGTCGGTGGCAAAATTCACATTGTTGATCTGGTAGGTAGTTCCCTCCTCGATTGGTTTGAACTCCATAGGTTTGGCCCGAATAGGCTTACCCACCACATCCTCTCCACTGTTGATGTATTGAGAAGTAAAGGCATAGCCATTTTTTTTAGCCATCATCATGACATCTTGGTCCTTATTAGCTGCCACGACGGCAACATAATCCCCACTTTCTTCGTCAACTACCCCTTCAATAGTTTGATTGGTTGCCATGTTTTTCAATTCTATCTTCATGTCCTTTGCCGCATCCGGATCATCGCTTTCAATACTTCCTCGCACAAATACTACTTCTTCAGGACGCGCTTCCTCGGGCAATTCAAAATAAAACAGGTCTAAGCTGTTTTGGTCAAGATTAGAAGAAAAATAGCCATAACGCCCATCTGTACTCACCATAAAACCGTGTTCGTCTTCTTCTGTATTGATGGGCACACCTATGTTTACAGGAGCTTCAAACTTGCCAAATTTGTTAAAATGGGTAAAAAACACGTCTTGTCCACCAACACCGGGATGCCCATCCGATGAAAAATACAAAGTATAGCTATCAGAGTGCATAAAAGGTGACTTTTCGTTTCCGCTTGTATTGATGGTTGGCCCAAGGTTGATGGGCGGGCCCCAGCTACCATCTTCTTGTAGCTCTGTTTTGTAAAGGTCCATTCCCCCGTAGTTATCCTCTCCCCTCGCACTTGAAAAATAAAGGGTTTTCTTATCAGCAGAGATCGAAGGTTGGCCTTCCCAAGTAAAACGACCATTAATATGATCCCCAATGCTTTTCAAATCTGACCATTTGCCACCACGAAATTCAGCATAGTAGATGTCCCCATTGGAAAATCCTCTGCCCGACCTTGTTTTTACCTGCTCAACAATGGTGATGAACAAAACCTTATTATCTACTGATATACTAGAGCCTCCTTGATAACTGCCCTTGTTAAAAGGTGTCGGCATCGGAATACCTGTAGAATAGCTACCGTCGTATTTCTTTCTACTCTGTACAAAAAGTTCTTTTTCTACTTCGCCCACAGCACTTTTAGTATCCACCATGGCCTTGCGGGTATAAAAGAGAAACTGGTTATCGGGTGATAGCATGGGAAGGTATTCATCTGCATTGGTGGAAGGCCCCTCCACTTTTTTAGGATCAAAGGGAACAGGACTGTTGAAAATATCGCGATAGGCTTTAATTTGAGCGATCTTCTCTTGAGCGCTGTTCATTCTTTCTCCCTTGCCCTCTTTCTCAGCATTTGAAGCATAAGTTGATAAATAACCCTCAGCTAGCTCTAATTCCTTTTTGCTGTAAAAGTGCATACCAAGCCAGTGAGCAGCTTCATAATTCCGAAAAGCAGGACAGGCTTCATGCGCCTTTTCGTAATAGGATTTAGTTCGGTTAACATTCTGTGGTTTAGAGGGGTCTTTTTTACTATTTAGGTAGGCTAAAACAGAATAGGCTTCTGCAAACTTTTTGTCTTCTACAGTAGCGGTTACAAGGTAATTATAGGCTGTGCTTCCTCTGAAAGACATTTTTTTTGCCTTCTCAAAAAGCTTTACAGCCTTTTTACTTGGCTTAGGACAACCGTAATCTTTTTGAGCAAAACCCTTTGCTTGAATTAGAAAAAAGAAAACAAAAAGTGTTTTCAAAAAGACATTCCAATAGCTATTCATCAACTTCATTTCCTATGCAACGCAAATAAACTTAAAACTTGGACTAGCCACCAAAAAGACCTTTTAACTTTTTCTTCGCTTCTTCTTTGAGCTTCTTTTCAGCCTCTTTCTTCTTTTTATCAATCTCTTCCTGCGCTTTCTTCTTTGCTTTATCGATTTCCTCTTGGGCTTTTTGCTCTGCTTCTTTTCTCTTTTTCTCTATTTCTTGGCGTGCTTTATCTTCTAACTCTTGTTTCTTTTTCTGAAACTCTTCCTCTGCTTTTTTCTTTAAGGCATCTGTTGCATTGCTTGCGGCCTTTTTAAAATCAGTTTTGATCTTAGGATCTGTAGCAGGACCGGTCAAACGTACATCAACATTGATTACATCAGCAATAGCTACATCTATTCCTTTAGAAGCAGCTTGAGCTAATAAGCCATCAACTGCCTGATTAGCTGCACCACCAAATTCAGAACGTGGAATTTGAAAACTCATGGTATAATCGATAGTTTGATCAAATGAATTACTCCCTGCTATGGTAACCTTAGATGCACCAAGCTTAACATCAAAAGGTTCTACAAAAACTTTCCCTTCCGTGATCTTAAAGTTTAGGTCAGCATCTTTTAAACTTAAAGGGTTCAGCTTATTGTATTTTATAGCATCTGCTACCTTTTTAAATGGTTTGTAATCCTTTATTTCGATGTTCGCTGTTTGCAGTCTTCCACTTCCAAACATACTTTCATAAACGGGATCCATATTTGCTTTCAACTCACCTGTGATGTCCATGCTAGTGCTGTAAGCCCCTTCACTGTGCTTTGCAATCGGAGCAAGCTGATTAACAGTATTGAAAGTTGTAACCGTTTGTTGAACATCGAACTTATCAATGTCCATATCAAAGTCATAAGTAGGTTTCAAAGAATCAGTTGTTTCGTAAAAGCCATTCATGGTCATCTTTCCGCCTAGTAAATTCATGGCGGTTTGCTCAAGACTCATTTTTTGATCTTTCAGGCTTACCCCACCTTTGATTGAGGTAATATTGATGTTATCAAAGATTAACTCAGCTATCTCAGCATTGGCAACAAAATCAATGAATTTTGGTAAGATAACCGCCTCTGTAGGAGTTGAATCGGTCGTGTCAACTTCTGTAGTTTCTTCTGCTGTTTCTTCTGCTTCAGGGTCTATTCCTGCAAGCTCATTAATATCGAGCAACTGAGACTTGAAGTTTACTTTCCCAACTAGGGTTTGGTCATCTTTTAAGGCATAACCAATAAAGTTTTCCAAACGACCATCCATGTAGAGATCACTCTTTCCTAAATTCATGCTCATTTCTCTCAGGTCCACAAACTTGGGACTAAAGACCATATCAACTTTATGCAGATCAACGGGGTAGTCTAGAGAGTCAGTTTTGTAATGCATTTCCTCCACCACCAATTGTCCCTCGGCTTTGAACTCTTCGTAGCGTTCAGCTTCAATAGTCGATAAATTTCCCGCAAGTGAGACGTCTGAGGTAATGAGCCCTGAAAGTTCATCTCCCTGCTCTAGCGGAATTACATCTTTAATGTTATCTAGGGATAATTTTCCTTTCATGCCTGCTCTTACATAAGGGTCCGAAATAGGAGTAGCTAAGTAAAAATTAAGCTTAAAAGGATTATCGGCGATCTTCAGACGAAATTCCGGCACATCTACAATGGTTTCATCAAGGTCACCACTTTTGCTCTCTACTCCAGCTTTGATGTTGATCTCTTCAACTGACTTTGGCAGATCAGGGTATTGGAAACGGGCATTGTTTACTACCATTTTTACACCAAATCCGGGATAAGTATCGTCAACGTAACTTCCTTTTACATAACCATCCAAGGCCAAGGTACCTGAAGTTTCTACCCCATCTAAATCTGCAGCAAAAGCAGCTGGTATCATGGCTAACAAATGCTTAAAATCCGTTTCTTTGGCAGAATAGGTCAAGTCCATATCGATGGATTCATTAGGCATAGCCAACCATCCATCAAAGGCTAAAGGCAACTCATTTGCCCTTAATTCATTCTCTTTAAAAGTGAATTTGAATTCTTCTAAGTTCATTTCAATCAAGGCATCCAACAACACTTTCACATCCTTCATGTATTGAATCCCATCATAGGTTAAATCAAAAGTCTCGATGCTTCCTTTCGAATCTAAAGTAGTCAACGCTTCATTCATATTGCCGCTTATGTCAAGGTCTAGATTTTGAATATCCATCAGCATAGGAAAAGTAGCATCATCATAAATAATCCGAGCATCTTGAATGATTATGCTTTTAAGGTCTAATTCAAAAGAGCTTGCAGAAGTATCAACCTCTTCAACTACCTCACCTTCTGAGCCCTCTTTTGCAATATCCCAATTGGCTTTACCGTCGGCAAGCACCTTAGCTTGAATGCGGGGCTCAATTAAATTGATCTTTTTTAAGTTGATAGACTCTCCATTTATCACCGACATCAAATCGATGGTAAGATCCAGTTCTTTAATCTCCGCCAGTTTTACTCCTTCAAAGTCATCAATACCGGTCACTGAAATATCTTCAATGGCGAAAAAGAAATTTGGGAAACTCTTGATCAGGCTTAACTCAAAGTCGCCGAATTCAACTTTAGCATTGACGGCTTTATTGGTTTCTGTTTTAACAAGCTTAACAATATCATCTTTAAAAATAATGGGCACTGTAATCAGTGCAATGATGATGAGGACGATCAAGCCGCCCAAAACTTTCAGTAGCGCTTTCATAGAAGATTGGTTTTGTAAAGCATGAAGATAGCCATTTTAGAAGGGCTAAGAGCAAAGGCTTTGCCAAAAATTGATTCTGTCATTATTTTTCTACCGGATGAGGAATGAGTTCATTTTCAGTGTATGCAACAATTGTAGAAACAGTTGCATCACCAGTTACATTAACCACCGTGCGGCACATGTCTAAGGGGCGATCAACCGCAAAGATCAAACTGATACCCTCTAAGGGTACGCCAACTGCACCCAACACAATGGCCAACATTATAATGCCCGCTCCGGGCACAGCCGCCGAACCAATGGATGCTAAGGTGGCTGTCATCACAATGGTTAACTGTTCTGAAAGGCCTAAATCCATACCATAAACTTGAGCGATAAAGACCGCCGCGACTGCTTGATAACAAGAAGTCCCGTCCATGTTAATGGTTGCTCCAAGCGGCAAAACAAAGGAGGCCACTTTATTAGAAACGCCTAACTTCTCTTCACAACGCTCCATCGTAAGTGGCAAAGTGGCAGCAGATGAAGAAGTTGAAAAGGCAAGTAACTGTGCCGGAGCAATTCCCTTAAAAAAGTCACGGTAGGAAAAACCGGCTAAAAACTTTAAGGCTAGGGGATAAACTGCGAACACCATCAGGGCTAAGCCAATTAAAACAGTGAGTGAATAAACGCCTAATCCAGTTAATATTTCAACGGCGGCGCCGGGATCCTCCCCGGCTAATTCAACCATGATGTTTCCCAATAAGGCAAACACCCCGATGGGTGCGAAATACATGATAATATCCACCATTTTGAGAATCACCTCATTGGCGCCTTCAAAAAAGTCTTTAATGGGTTGTACTTTAGCAGAATCTGGCACAATAATCAAGGCAATTCCAAACATCAAAGCAAAGAAGATCACTTGCAACATGTTTCGGTTGTCAGAAGCGGAATAAAATAAGTTGGAAGGAACCATGTCGACCAAGAACTGCAAGGGTCCACTCTCTTGCTGTGCACTAGCGCGTTCCTCGGTAGACTTTACCTTAGCTTCATTTTGCACCACCATCTCAGCTCGAATTTCCTCAGAAAAAGTTTTGCCAGGTTTGATCAGGTTTACCGCAAATAAACCAATTGTGACGGCTATAACGGTAGTTACAATGTAGATCCCAATGGTTTTTCCTCCCATAGAAGAAAGCTGAGCAATGTCTTTTAAGCCAGAAACCCCATTGATCAATGAAATCAACACCAAAGGCACCGCAATCATTTTCAGCATATTGATAAAGATCTTCCCCCAGGGAGCAATCCAATCTGAGGTAAATTCTAACCATCCGGCATTAGCGGCTAATAAACCGTAAAGTAAGCCTAATACTAAACCAATAATGATCTGCCAATGCAGTGCCAATTTGATCTTCTTCATACTTTCTATTTTATAGCGTGTTGGATTTGCTTCGTAAAAAATGATCGGCTAGAACAAGGGCAGTCATGGCGCGCACAATAGGTACAGCACGCGGTAAGACACAAGGGTCATGTCGGCCCTTCCCTTTTACTTCCACTGCTTCTCCTGCTTGATTAATGCTTTTTTGATCACGCATCAAAGTAGCTACCGGCTTAAAAGCAATTCGAAAATAAATGTCTTCTCCATTGCTGATCCCCCCTTGAATGCCTCCACTGAAGTTGCTCTTGGTTTTCACTTTTCCATCTTCTTTGTAGAATTCATCATTGTGCTCGGAGCCTTTCATTTCTGCTGCTTGAAAGCCCGAACCGTATTCGAACCCTTTTACCGCATTTATACTTAGCATGGCTTTGGCAAGGTCGGCATGCAATTTATCAAAGACAGGTTCACCCCATCCTGCAGGACAAGCTCTTACTACCGCCTGAATCACTCCACCTAAGGTATCGCCTTGTTTTTTTGCTTTTTCTATAGCGGCCGTAAAACGACTAGCTGCTTCAGCATCAGGGCAGCGTACTGCATTGGAAAAAGTTTGGCTCAAATCCAAAGCTTGATAAGGTTTCTTAAGTTGCTCCTTGCCTACTTGCTGCACAAAAGCGTAAACCTCTACTCCTTCTTTAGCTAAAAGCTGTTCCGCTATAGCACCCGCCACTACCCGACAAGCGGTCTCTCTGGCCGAAGATCTTCCACCTCCGCGGTAATCACGATGACCATACTTAGCTTGATATACGTAGTCGGCATGAGAGGGGCGATAAGTTTCTTTGATGTGATTATAGTCTTTCGACTTCTGATCCTGATTGGGAATAAGAAAGCCGATTGGAGTTCCGGTAGTCTTGCCTTCAAAAATGCCTGACAAAAACTGCACCTGATCGCTTTCTTTTCGCTGAGTGGTCAGTTTCGACTGTCCTGGTCTCCTTCGATCTAATTCCAATTGGATTTGCTCTAAATCAAGCACTAGGCCTGCAGGACATCCTTCAATTATTCCTCCAATAGCCGTACCATGAGATTCACCAAAAGTGGTGAGCGAAAAGATTTTGCCGAAGCGATTTCCTGACATGCTAGCAAAAGTAATTGATTTAAACCATGGAAGGCAAATAACAATTTTTTAATCAAACAGCTACTTATGAATAAGTAACTTATCAAATTGACGTTTATTTTGCACACTTTACTTATCATTTTTTATTTATTTTTGAATAATTAATTCATCATAATGGAAGTTCTATTCGGTATTCAGAAAAGACTGCTTGAGAAAGTAGATTTGACTCACAAACGGTATTTGTACGAGCAAATTGACTGGACTCAGCGATTGATACAACTTACAGGTCAAAGAGGAGTTGGTAAAAGCACTTTGTTACTCCAACACATTAAACAGAGTGATACAAAAGAACAGGCGCTTTATATTTCTGCCGATAGTTTAATCCTCTATAAAACTCCAC
>P_2C_Liq_1_UnCtyDRAFT_1000474_pt1 | contig 17360 bp, 20 predicted proteins | sample Pon2CUnioCityCA_2_FD_10234 | JGI IMG/M metagenome (IMG submission 10234) | reverse complement strand
TAAAACCAGCAATTATAGAAGCAGAAAATCATTTTGAAATTGTACAACATGAAACGTTTGCGCCAATTTTATATTTGATGAAGTACACTGGAGAAGTTGAAAATGCCATCGCAAAACAAAATGGTGTTGCACAAGGTTTATCATCTGCAATTATGACGAATGAACTGAAAGAAGCCGAAAAATTCTTGTCTTATGCTGGTTCTGATTGTGGAATTGCCAACGTAAATATCGGAACTTCTGGGGCAGAAATTGGTGGTGCTTTTGGTGGCGAAAAAGAAACTGGTGGTGGACGAGAATCTGGTTCTGATGCTTGGAAAGTATATATGAGAAGACAAACAAATACCATAAATTATTCAGACAAATTACCTTTAGCACAAGGCATTAAGTTTGATTTGTAAAATATTTATTCCCCAATTTTCTGAACCAACTCTTTTATACTAGTTACTTAAAAGAGTTGGTTTTTTTAGTTAATATTTAGAATTCCGTTTTTTAATATCACTTCAACATTTCCTAAAAAAGGGCTGTTTTCTTTTCTTTTTTTCTGTAGTATTTTAGTGAATTCTCTTTCTGTTGATGCTCCAAAAGATGTTTTTACACCTTGCATATTTAAAGTTGTGTTAAAGCCAGAAACATCCATAGAAAAATTAGTGTCTTTTACTTTGTATAAGTTTAATTCTGAATAATCTCCTGCAAAATTAAATTTTGTGAATTTTTCATTGAAATTATATAGGTAGAGTTTACTACTAAAATCATTTATTTCAACATTTTCTCCTATTTCTCCTATTCTTAATGTTGACGTTTCTAAATCTATTTTTGTTTTAGAAATTGAGCCAATTTTTACAGGATGAACACCCTTAAAACGATAGTTACCTCCTTGAATTTCTTCTACTTGAAAAAACCCATATATAAGTTGAAATTTATTATCCTTTGAGAGTAATTTTTTAAATTTTAATTTCCCTCTGAATGTGTTTGCAGTGATTGTTTTTTTAACATCATAATTAAAAGTAAGACTTGAATGTAAAGCTTTAATTTTAATAGTTATGTATTTTGGTACTTTAATAACGAAACTTTTATCAATGTCTTTTTGTTTTTTTATAAAGGCATCATTTGCATATTTCCCTTTATTGCTAAAAAGATAACTAGTTAACTCTCCTCCCAAACTATACTTTATTTCATTTATTAAAGAATCTTTAGTTTTATATAAGTTACTCTTTGTTTTATGGTATTTCATATAATTTGTCATAGCTACTTTAAGAGAATCCATAGAAAGAAGTGGACTTTTACTCATACCAACATACATAGAGTTTTTTACATCTAAAGTAACAATATTTCCTTTTTTTGAAGTTTTTACATTCACCCCATCTAATAAATCTTCTTTCTTTCTTTTTGGATAGCGAATAAAAGTCATAGCATATTCAAAATGAATTCTATCATCAAAAGATTCTTCAAAAACAATAGCAACATTATCTAAATCTAGATTAAGAACTGTATTCTCGTCTACTTTATAACTTCTTTTTAGAAGAACTTCTTTTGTTTGAGAAAATGAAAAAGGAATGACTAAAAAGAATAAAACGCTATAAATAAATGGTTTCATAACTGGTGTTTTTTTGATTTAACTCATTAATGTGTTCTTTAATATTTTTAATCAACTCCAAACGTCTTTGTAAGTTGTTTATTAATGATTCTAGAACATTTATATTATCTGGATTCTCTTTTAATTGATCTGTTATTTTTTGATAATCAGTGACAGATTCTTTCATCTTAACTTCGTATTTTTTTACCAAAACAGAATCGTTTGCCACTTTTATAAAACTTTCCCATTCTTTATTGATATTGGTTAAATACTCGTTTTCAAAAAGCTCTATTTGAACTTGAATCTCTGTTTTTGCAGTTTTTCTAATTGATGAGAAATCTTTAAAATAATAGAAGGTTGCGCAAAAAACTAATGCAATTACAGCTGCTATTTTTAGCAAAACAACGTTTTTATTCTTCGAACTTTCATTATCAACATCATGTAGTTTTTGAAAGAATTCTTCACGATGATTTTTAGGCAATTCTATTTTTATGTCTTTATTCTCATTGAATAAATCTCTAATATCACGTTCCATATTTCTCGGTTTTTAAAATGTCTTTTAACATCATTTTTGCCCTTCTTAATTGCGTTCTCGATGTTTTTATTGGAATGTTTACTATTTCTGATATTTCTTGATGGTCATACCCTTCTAACAAATACAATTTAATGACCAATTGATATTTTTGAGGCAGACTATCTATCGTTTTTAGAATAGTTTCTTTGGTAATACTAATGTCAAAATTCCAATTATCATCATGAGATATTTGTATAGGATAATTTTCAATAGAAATTGTTTCTAGTTTTCTTTTTTTTAAGATATCAATACACGTATTTATGATAATTGTTTTTAACCATCCACTAAAATTGGTTGTTTCTTTATAAATATGCAAATTTAAAAAAGCTTTTAAAAACCCATCTTGCATTGCATCTTTTGCGGCTTCTCTATTTTTAATATATCTACAAGAAATCACAAACATAGCCTCACAATGTAAATCGTACAATTTCATTTGCGCCCTTTGATTGCCTTTCTTGCTTTCTGACACTAAAAAATGAATTTCTTTAGACATTCTTGTGGGTTGGTTCTATTTTTAAAAACGAAAAGTTTTTGGAAAGGTTTCAAAATTTTTATTTAAAACAATCTTTAAAAAGTTATTTTTTTGTGAAAATTTTATAACTCACTGATTTCCTGCATAAAAAACGAGTAACTTCGTCATTGAAAATTCATTCTATGTCTCTTTTTCTACAAGCATCACTTTTAATATGGATTCTAGTAACCTTACTTTGGTTGTTGAGCATTGCCATTAAAAATGTAAGTATTGTAGATATTTTCTGGGGATTTGGATTTGTAGTGGTCAACGCATTTTACGTCTATAATTTAGAAGAAATCAACCCAAGAAATTGGTTATTATTGGCCTTAGTTTCTCTTTGGGGTTTGCGTTTAACTCTTTATTTGTCCATCAGAAATATTGGCAAAGAAGAAGATTATAGATACCAACAATTTCGAAAAGATTATGGAGCCGATCGTTATTGGTGGTTTTCTTATTTTCAGGTTTTTTTGTTACAAGGTGGTTTAATTTTACTCGTTTCTTTACCTTATTTAGGAGTTCATTTAAGTAGTACTTCTGGTGATTTATTTTGGTTAGATTATATGGCTATCTTAGTTTGGGCAATTGGTTTTAGCTTTGAAGCTGGTGGAGATTATCAACTCTACAAATTCAAGAAAAACCCTAACAACAAAGGCAAAGTTTTGAACACTGCTTTTTGGAAATATACTAGACACCCCAATTATTTTGGAGATGCTGCTGTTTGGTGGGCGTATGCATTATTTAGCATTGCTGCTGGAGGTTATTGGCAAATTATTGGAGCTATTATTATGACCTTGTTAATTATTAAAGTTTCAGGAGTGGCAATGCTGGAAAGAACTTTAAAAGACACAAAACCAAAGTACCGAGATTATATTGAAAAAACGAATGCTTTTATCCCTTGGTTTCCTAAAAAATGATCACTTTTTTAAAAGAAAATATCTGGTTTATACTATTTCTAGTTTGGGGATTTCCAATGGGAATTTATAGGAGTAAATTCAGAAAAATTGTGTATCAAACCGATAGTTGGCTTATCAATATAAAACCATTATTTATCAAAGAATTTAAAGGGCTTTTTGGCAATCTTTATCCTAATAATCCTGAGTATATCAAGCAACGAAATTTTTATCGTTTTTACTTAGGCGTTTATACGGTTCTCTTTGCCTTTTATCTATATTTCACCTAACCATACTTCACTTTTCGAATAACTCGCATAACTTCTTTATACTTGATATAAGTAGTTTTATCTTCTAAATTTTTAATAGAAACCTTTGCTTTTCTTAATTGCTCTGAAGCGTCTAAAAATCCGTATAAATAGCACAATAAGTAATTTGTTGGCAGTCTAAGCACAACCTCTTTTTCTAAAGTTGATAGTAATTCCTTCGCTACAATTTTACGAACTATTTCATTAGAACTTATGTAAATATGATGTATTAAATTGGCATCATACTTTGGGGGTTCAAATAAAAATTCTGTTACAATATCATAAGTACCATTATTTTTAAAATTAATAATAGTTTTTTCTAAAGGATAGTATTTTTCATTAGCATCTGTGCCAATTAAAATATATTCTGTAATAATAAAAGAGTTGTTGTTGTAACTTATTTGAACATCATCTAAAGCCGAATAAAATAAACGAACTTGCTCGTTAATCAACTCAATATCTACTCTTGTAAAATAGTGTTGTTTATTTATTCTCTTTTCTGCACCTGCCCAACACAACACAAATTGTTCGTTAAAAACTTTGTATTGAGGCTTATATTCTGGTTTATGATTGTTGATAAAATCGAAAACACCGTCTAAAGTCAACTCTATATTGTTACGTGCACTTCTTTCTATCGCTTCAACAATTGCTTTATTGGTATTGCGTAATTCAAAATTTACAGATGCTGGCATAGAATTACTGCCTCTTCTGTAAAAAATAGTTTCTCGTGCATACTTCCAAGCATTTTTTAAAAGTGATGCTATTTGATGATTGGCATAAATGGTAACCAAACCCACAACTTTATGTCGAGGTAATCTTGGAAAAGGCACATTTTCATATTGAATTTTTGGAGGATTTTTTAAATACGCATTTACCAAATTTTGAATTTTGCTATCGTCAAAAAAATCAACGCCAACAATTTTATTTTCAGCATCTTCAACCCCAATAACGATGTATGAATTATTATCTGGATTTGAATTGGACAAGGCACAAACATGTTTTAAAAATTTGGCTTTTCCTTCTTTAGAATCTAAGGTTACCTTTTGCTTTTTATCATAAAAACTATTCTCATCATTATGAGCAAGTAAGTTTTTGATTAAAAGTCTTTTGTTGATCATCTTACTCTTTATGAAGCATTGTTGCACTGGCTTGTGCTGTTGGGTATACGACCAAATCTTCAATATTTACGTGATAAGGTCTGGTAACCACAAAGTTGATAATATCTGCAATATCTTCTGCTTGTAACGCTTTAAAACCTTGATACACTGTTTTTGCTCTTTGGGTATCGCCTTTAAAACGGACATCAGAAAACTCGGTTTCTACCAAACCTGGGTGAATTGCAGATACTCTAATGTTATAATCGTTTAAATCTAAGCGCATAGACTTATTTAAAGCGTTTACAGCAAACTTTGAAGCGCAATATACATTTCCATTCTTATACACATCTTTGCCTGCAATAGAGCCGATATTTACGATAAAACCGGTGTTATTTGCTATCATTTTTGGAATAATTGCTTTTGATACGTACAACAAACCTTTTACGTTGATGTCTAACATTGCATCCCAATCATCTATATCTCCATCTTGTATAGTTGATAAACCGTGTGCGTTACCAGCATTATTGATTAAAATATCTATATGTTGAAAGTTTTCTGGAAGTGATGCTATTGCCAATGCAACTTCCTCTCGTTTCGAAACATCAAATTGTAAGGTAGTAACCTCTGTAAGTTTACTTAATTCTTTCTGAAGGTTTTCTAAACGTTCTTTTCTTCGGCCGCAAAGAATTAATTTCATATTGTTTTTTGCAAAAAGTTCTGCTGTGGCTTTCCCTATTCCTGAGGTTGCGCCTGTTATAAATGCTGTTTTTTTCATTATTTGTAATTCGTTTCTAGATGATTGCAATCAAACTCGTATAAATATTTTAAAAAAACCTTATGATTGCGCTCAAAGTGACAATTATGATATAAAAATAGGGAAAGAAATTAACTTTAGTTTCATATCAAAAATGAACTTTTCATCAATTATAAACAAAGAAAAAGCCACCCTCCTCAGGGTGGCTCTCCTTTCGATTGATTATTGAGAAATAACCAACCAAAAATCAACTAACCAAACTTTATTTTAAATTTCTTTTATTCTTTGTTCTTCTTTCTATTTTAGTACGTTTTCTGTTGTTATTCCTTACAATATCTTTTGCAGTTTTAACATTGTTTTCACTTTTTAAATATTGTATAAATCCTCTTCCAGAAAAATCGTAAGTGGTATCTGAATTTAGGTGATACAGGCTAACGCTTCCATCATTAATAACGCTCAATTCAAATTCTTCTATATCTCCACCATCATAAATCAATGTTAAAATTTTAAGGTCTTCAAAACCATTCACATCAAATATTTCATATCCTCCTACATAATCCCAATTTATATTTGCAATTTGTGTGCCAAAGTTATCTTGAGAACTATAAAAAGTTGTTATATTTTCTGGTGTAAACCCAAGGTAGTTTTCATCATCAAATGGGTTTTCAGTTCCGCCAACTGCATTAATTTTTTCCCAAGCTTCATACTCTTGTAAAAAGTATTCTATGTTTTCGTAAAACAGTCTGTCATAATCGAAATTATTAATACTATATCCTATTAAATAATATGCTACATTTTCTCTGAAGCTATAAATTCTAATTTCGTTGTTCGATAAAATATCAACTTCAAAATCGTTAAATCCGTCTATATCATGATTTGTTTCTAATAATCCATTAAAAGTATTATACGTCCCTACATCAATTCCGAAACCATTTCCTGTTCTTCCAATATCAACAATATTGTTGTTTGCATATAAAATGCCATTGATAAAAGATAATGTAAAGGCTCTTGATACATAAGGTATGTCTCCTGTTCCTGTTGTTCTATGATAATCTACATACCATAGGTCGTAACCAGAAACAACTTCTTCCAAAGTTGGTGGATAATCTTCTATAAAACCATCATTATACACTGTACAAGAACTTAAAAATGTTCCTGTGATGACTATTGCGAAAAGTAGTTGTAGCGTCTTCATAAGCTTTCTATTTTATGGTTATACTTATGAATATTCAAATTGCGTGCCAAAAAATAATCCATTCTTGGAGGAATGGATTAATATATTGATTTTCTATTGTTTAGTAGCTCTTGGAATAGAAATTGATTGTTCTTTATTTACTAATTTGAGTTTGTAATACTCGGTTTTATTATTTATGATATAACTAATTACAGCTTCATCTTCTTTTAATGCAAAAGGAAATTTTTTAAGATTAGGCACTGGGTTGTTCAGCTCTTTTGATGGGTTTTCATCTAAAACAATATCATTTTGTCTTGTTGATGTATTAAAATAGCCAATTACTAACTTACCTGATATTGCTTTTTTAGTTTGAAGCTTGGTTACTTTATTGCTAAAATAAACGCTGTTAAACTCAAAATCAGTATTAGCTATATAGTTTATTTTTACATTCGTTCCTCGAATACCTGGCTGACCTCCAATCCAATGTTCATAAACTGCAGATGTAATTTCGAATGGTGGATTCTTTTCAAAATTCACACTACCACATTGTGAAAAACTAATCACAATAATTACTATTGATAAAACTTTCATTATCTTCATTGTTACTTATTTAAGCTGATGAAATCAAATTATGTGCCACTTAATAACTTGATAAAAAAAATCATCAAAATTAGTACAAAAACAAATCACGCCATTCGTTTCAGTTGCGATCTATAAAACTAACCATTATCACTATTTCTGTTATACGCTTTTTTAGTTTTAAACTACTGTTCGTTTAGCTTTTTATGAATTGACATATTGCTGGGAAATTTGGNCATAAAAAAAGCGAACCAAAAAGGTTCGCTTAAGTATAATAATTTATATTTTCTTAATTATTCAAAGCCTCAGCTCCACCAACAATTTCTAAAATTTCATTTGTAATTGCGGCTTGACGTGCTTTGTTGTAGGTTAACAATAATTCATCTCTTAATTCAGATGCGTTGTCAGTAGCCTTATGCATCGCTGTCATACGTGCGCCATGCTCTGATGCAAAGCTATCTCTGATTCCCTTGTATAATTGGGTTTTTAGAGATTTTGGTATTAACGCTTCTACGATTTCTACTTTTGATGGTTCAAAAATATAATCAGAATTTACAGCATTAAGATCTCCACCTTCAATAGGTTTAATAGGTAAAAACTGCTCTACTTGTGGAATTTGAGTGGCTGCATTTTTAAATTGATTGTATACCAATTCAATTTTATCATAGCTACCATCTTCATATAAACGCATTAACTTTTCTGCAATTACTGCAACATTATCGAAAGTTAAATCATCAAAAATATCATTTCTTGCCTCTAAAATGGTGTATAATTTAGAAAGCGTAGCTTCTCCTTTTTTACCAATTGCAAAAATATCTACTTGCTTGTCAGCATACTTTTCTGCAACTGTTTTAATAACTTCTTTTGTTATTGAAGAGTTAAAACCACCACACAAACCTCTGTTAGATGTTACCACTACTATTAACACCTTAGAAACTTCTCTTTCTGAAGAATATGCTCCACCAGTATCACCATCTAAAGTTGCACTTAAATTTTGCAACAACTCTGTTAATTTCGATGAATATGGACGCATTGCAACAATTGCATCTTGTGCTTTTTTCAACTTTGCAGCAGATACCATTTTCATTGCAGATGTAATCTGCATTGTAGATTTAATGGAGGTAATTCTGTTACGTATTTCTTTTAAATTTGCCATTTTCTAGTCTTTAACTATTAGTCTTAAGTCGTTAGTTTTTATCAATTTTCTGATGTCTACCGTCTACGAAACTAATGTCTAGTTAAAATGTTTAGAGATTTCTGCTGCTGCTGCTGTTAACGTAGCAATAGCTTCGTCTGTTAATTTACCAGACTTTAAAACATCTAATGTATCTCTATGTTTTGCGTTTAAATAATCGATATAATCTTTCTCGAATTTTTTAACTTGATTTACAGGAACATCTTTTAATAAGTTTTTAGATCCTGCATAAATAATTGCAACTTGATCTTCAACTGTAAATGGATCGTTTTGTGCTTGTTTTAAAATTTCAACATTACGTTGTCCTTTAGAAATTACACTCATTGTTGCTGCATCTAAATCTGAACCAAATTTAGCAAAAGCTTCTAACTCTCTATATTGTGCTTGATCTAATTTTAAAGTACCTGATACTTTTTTCATCGATTTAATCTGTGCATTACCACCAACTCTAGATACAGAAATACCTACATTAATTGCTGGTCTTACTCCCGAGTTAAATAAATCTCCATCTAAGAAAATCTGTCCGTCTGTAATCGAAATTACGTTTGTTGGAATATATGCTGATACGTCTCCTGCTTGTGTCTCAATAATTGGTAAGGCTGTTAAAGAACCTCCACCTTTTACGATTCCTTTTAAAGAATCTGGTAAATCGTTCATTTCACTTGCAATTTTATCATCATTGATAATTTTTGCAGCACGTTCTAATAATCTTGAGTGTAAGTAAAATACATCACCAGGATATGCCTCACGTCCTGGAGGTCTTCTTAATAATAAAGAAATTTCACGGTAGGCAACTGCTTGTTTTGATAAATCATCAAAAACAATTAAAGCTGGTCTTCCAGAATCTCTAAAAAACTCTCCAATTGCTGCTCCAGCAAATGGCGCATATACTTGCATTGCTGCAGGATCTGATGCATTTGCAGCAACAATAGTTGTATAAGCTAAAGCTCCTTTTTCTTCTAACATATTTGCAATGGCTGCCACTGTAGAAGCTTTTTGACCAATAGCAACATATATACAGTATACTGGATTACCAGCATCGTAAAATTCTTTTTGATTTAAAATAGTATCGATAGCAACTGTAGATTTACCTGTTTGACGGTCTCCAATAATCAACTCACGTTGACCTCTACCTACAGGAATCATTGCATCAATAGATTTAATACCTGTTTGTAACGGTTCAGTTACTGGCTCTCTATAAATAACCCCAGGTGCTCTGCGCTCTAAAGGCATTTCGTATGTTTTACCAGTTATAGGTCCTTTACCATCAATTGGGTTTCCTAAAGTATCTACAACTCTTCCTACAATACCTTCACCTGCTCTTAAAGATGCAATTCTTTCGGTTCTTTTAACTGTAGAACCTTCTCTAACAGAAGTTGAAGCTCCAAGTAATACAACACCTGCATTATCTTCTTCTAAGTTTAAAACAATACCCTCTAAACCGTTATCGAATTCTACCAACTCACCATATTGTACGTTAGCCAATCCGTAAACACGAGCAATACCATCACCTACTTGTAATACTGTACCTACTTCGTTTAATGAAGCCTTTGCTTCGAAATTAGTTAATTGTTCTTTTAAAATTGCTGATACTTCAGCTGGTTTAATACTTGCCATCTTTTTTTATTTAGACTTTAGTCGTTAGACTTTAGACATTAGTTGTTAGCTTTTGGCTATTTACTTTAAACATTTTGCTAAAGGTTAAAAACCAAGAGCAAAAACACTACTTTATATTTTCGGAATGTAATGACTATTGTCAAATTCCTTTTTCAATTCATTTAAATAATTAGAGATGCTTGCATCATACTGAATATCTCCAACACGTAAAATAAATCCTCCTAAAATATCTGGATTAATTACGTTTTCTAAATTAGCTTCTTCTCCTGTTATGGCAACAATTTTGGCTAAAATTTGTTTTTCTATAGCCGCAGTTAAAGGCACAGCTGTGGTAACTTTGGCCACTTGCATGTGCTTATCAAAGTCATAAATAATTGCGTATTGTTTTACAACAGAAAGCAATATATCTATTCTCTTATTATCTTGCAATAAATGAAATAGACCAAGTGTAATATTGTTTACTTTACCTTCGAATATTGCGTTTAGAACTTTTATTTTATCAGAAGACTTTACAATTGGGCTTTTTATCATTACTTCAAATGCCTCATTTTCTGAAATTGTTGCGTCTATAAATAACATATCATTATTTACAGCCGTTTCTTCTTTCGAATCTTTGGCAAGATTTAAGATTGCTTTTGCATAACGTAATGCTGCTCTTGCGTCTCTCATAGTTTGCTTAGTTTAAAGTAACCTCTTTTAAGATGCTTTCAACTAATGCTAGTTGGTCTTTCTTATTAGATAATTCTTTTTTAATTACAGATTCTGCAATACCAATTGATAATTCTGCAACATTCTTCTTAATTTCCGCTAAAGCTGATTGCTTTTCTTGCTGAATTGAAGCTTGTGCATTTTCAATCAATTTAGTAGTCACTTCTTTGGCATCTTCTTTTGCTTCAGCTATCATTTTATCTCTGATATCTCTAGCCTCTTTCATCATTGCTTCTCTTTCTGCTCTTGCCTCTTTTACCAACTTTGCATTATCTGCTTGCAAATTTTGCATTTCTTTACGTGCGTTTTCTGCTGCTGCTAAAGCGTTTTCAATTCCTGATTCTCTTTCTTCTAAAGAATTTAAAATTGGTTTCCAAGCAAACTTTACCATTAAACCTATTAAGGCCAATAATAAAATTGTAGAGACTACAAATAATCCTGGTGAAAAATCGTTTAATAAAGTTTCCATTCTATAAACTAATTATATGTTTTTTTCTTTTTTGTTTAATTTTAAAAACACATTCTGTAACCAACCGTTACAGAATTGTGCTTTTTGTTTTTGTTTGGATTATTTTCCTAAGAATAATGCACCAAATGCTAAACCTTCTAATAATGCAGCGATAATAATCATTGCTGTTTGGATTTTTCCAGTTGCTTCTGGCTGACGAGCAATACCTTCCATTGCTTTTCCACCAATTTGACCTAATCCAATTCCTGCTCCGATTACGATTAATCCTGCTCCAATTAAATTGTACATAATAAATGTATTTATATTAAATTAAACAAAGTTGTATTAATGAGCCTCAGCGTGATCTTCTACAGCCATACCAATAAACAATGCCGAAAGCATTGTAAAGATATACGCTTGTAAAAAAGCTACTAAAACCTCAATTAATGTTATAAAAAATGATAATACTAAAGACAACCCTGTTGCACCAACAACCCCTAAAGATTCTTTTAATGTAAACATAATTGCAATTAAGCTCATTACCACAATGTGACCTGCTGAAATGTTTGCGAACAAACGAACTAATAATGAAAATGGTTTGATTAATAAGGCTCCAGCCAATTCTATAATTGCTAAAACTGGGCGAATTAAAACAGGAACTCCTGGCATCCATATCATATGCATCCAATATCCTTTTGTACCACTTACTGAATATATAATTAGTGTAAAAATTGCCAAACAAGCTGTAACTGCTAACTGACCTGTAACATTAAAACCTAATGGCGTTAAACCCGCTAAGTTTAGCACCCATATAAAGAAAAATACAGTTAATAAATAACCTGTAAACCTTCTGTAGTGTTTTTCACCAATATTTGGTCTAGCAATCTCATCTCTTACGTAAATTACTAAAGGTTCTAAAACTCTCGCAAAACCAGTAGGTACTTTTTTCGTTTTATATTGTTTAGCCAATCTTGAAAACGAGAACAACAATAAAAATCCTATTAATAAAATACCAACAACACTTTTTGTAATTGAAAAATCTAAAACTTTATTTGCATTTGTTGCGTGATGTGTTTCGTCAAAAGAAACTGTTGCTGCACCTTTATCTAATTCTAATATTTTACTGTGAACTTTTGCGAATTTTAATCCTTTTTTCTCTACAATTACATGGCCATCATCATTATGATGAAATTCTGATGACATAAAAGTAACCAAGCCTTCACTAGACCATAAAATTACCGGAAGTGGAAAACCTAAATGATGTCTTTCGCCATCATCACCAGTATAAGAATACAAAGAGAAATCATGAGAATCTTTAATGTGATGCAGAATATACGCTTCCACCTCTTCTTTCGTATTTACACGACCTCCATCGTTTTGATTGTCGTGTTTTTTATCTGAACCACTAGCAAATATTGCCGAAGAAAAAAGTGCTATGAACGCTATTGTAAGAAACTTGATTGATTTTTGTGCAATCTTCATGGTAAAAATACGCTTTCTAAATTCGGCGCAAAGATATAGAATATTTTAGAACCACAAACCATTTTTTAAGGATTTGTTAATTATTGTCTTTTCAGTAGAATTTTAGCCACAAAAATAGCTTCTGTTAATAAAAAAATAATGACTGGTATTATTAAAGATACTCTTGAAGAAAACGAAAGGTTATCCTTTGTAAATATTGGATTGTAGAAGATAATACANAAAAGGATTAGTTTGATAAGGATNGTTGCTAGATATATAAAACCTAGTTGTTCAAAAATTTTATTAACAGCAGAAAACAGTAAAAAGTTTGTACAAATTAATAGCGAAAAACTAAGGTGAAATAGGTACACTTTTTTTAACGAAAAAGGTAAAATTATGGCTTGTTTTTCTATATAATTTTGATGTAAAAATAGGCTTAAAAAAAATATTGAAAAAAATACGAAGGCGTATAAAAATATACTTTTAATCATTAATTCTGTTGGCTTGTTTTATTAACGAATACATTGCTAAAAAAATAGCGAGAAGTGTAATGGTTTCTTTTAAAAAGTTTGTCTCAAAGATAGTGTCTAACCATCTACCTAACAAAAAACCCAAATAAATGGTCAATCCCATTTGTAAACCTGCACCAGAAAGTTGGAGTGCTTTATTTAAAGGCTTTTTTGTTGCTTTTTTGGTCTTTTTGTTGTTCGTCTGATTTTTTTCCATCCTCTATTTTTAAAACTTTCGGCGAAACTTTCATCATACAAGATGCATTAAACGTTGCTCCAGGTTCTACAGAAAGTTTGCCTACAATAACGTCTCCAGAAATATTTGCACTGGCTTTTACAGTTAAAATATTTTCTACATTTAGTTGTCCTGAAAAGGTACCTTCAATATCTGTATTTAAAGCGTGTATATTCCCTTCTACAAGACCTCCTGTACCAATTATTACTCTACCTTTTGTTTTTAAATCGCCTTCTAAAACACCATCAATTCTATAATCTCCTTCAGAAATTATTTCTCCGATAATTTTTGTGTTTTTTGCAATAACGTTTCTTTCCATTGTGCTCGACTTAATTTTTACAACTTTATTTTTAAAAAATAAATACGATTATTTACTTAATTGTGCTACAATTGCTTTTGCTTTTTTACCTTCTTCTGTATTTCCATAGCTTACTGCTACAAATTCTAAAGCCATTTTGTACGCTTCTTTGTCTTTAAATTTTCCAATAGCAAAGGCCTTTAAAAGCTCGAATTTTGGTAACAATTCTGAATTTGGAATTGTTGGTAAAAACTCATCAATTTTAACAATTACCTCCTCGAACTTATCGTTTTTGTAAAGGTAATACATTTCTTTATATGTGTTTTCTACCTCATTTACCTCAACTTCTTCTTCTTTAAAAGCTGTATCTGGATTCTGAATAATTTGTGCAAACTTGGTATCTGAATAATCTGTAAGGATCACTTTTTTGTGATTTTCTGCCTGAGGCACATCATCTAAATTATTGTAAATTTGATATAAATGCCAATTTATGGGTAAAATTAGTTCTTTTGCTGGTTGTAGAGATGCCAGCCTCTCTAACCTCTGCTTTGCTAAATTTTGATTTTTAAACTGCTCCTTATAAATCAACCCTAATTCATACAATGCCTGATTGCGATATATTTTTAGACTGTCAATTACAATTTGATCTGTAGGAATTGCACTCAAATAGGTATTCAAATCGTATTTGGCATTGGTTTTAGTAACTTGAGTAGAATCTTTAGTTGCACCACCAATTGTTGCTTTCTCTGCCCATCTCCAATTGTCTTCTAACTTTCTTGCTCCCCAAATTTTTTGAAATTCGGTTTTACCAAAACTTAAAGATTGATTGTTGTAAAAATACCAATTTCCTTTATCTGCAGCTTGCAAACCGCCACCAGAATTTCCGAATGCCAATTGATTTAAACGCAACTGAGCTGCATCTTCATCTGCCTTTTTTAGTTTAGTGATATACTTTTCGAAAAAATCTTTTTGCTGTTCTTCTGATAAAGAGGCAATTTTTATGATACTATCATTAGTAGCAACCACTTCTTCGAATTTAATTAAAGATGCTAGATTTTTATGTTTTCTTTTTACACGTCTTATTCGTAAATCTAACGTATCTGTAGTTACTTGTAAAACACTATCGTAATAAGCGCTCGCCTGCACATAAGCATCTTCTTTAAAGGATAAGTTTCCTAGTTTTTCGTAAGTGAATGTTTTTTGTTTATCACTACCATCTTTGGCTCTTAATGATTTGTTATAGTTTTCTACAGCAATTTGAATACTATCATTATTTTGATGTAAAACCGCTTTTTGGTAATACAATTCGTCTAAATAGGGTCTGTTTTCTCTAATTTTTAGTAACTTATTTAACTTTTTTAAATCTTCTTTTGCTGTAGAATCGTTAAAAGAATTTTTAGCCAACTCTATATTAGCGTGAATTTTATATTTGTAAGGTGCTTTTTTAAAGTCTATTAATTTTTGAAAAACGAAACGTGCAGAATCTTTTTTATTTTCTTGACTATACATTTGCCCCAAAATAAAGAGGTTTCTCGCTGCTTGCGCTCTATTTTCTAATGTTCTCGTGGCTAATTGCAGGTGTTTTTTTGCTTTTTGTAAACTGTCGCTCTTAACATAGGCCATTGCTAAAGCAGTATGTCCTTGCTCTTTTATTTTGTCTGGTAAATTGGTTTCTAAAGTATCTTTAATAACTAATAAAAGATTCATCGTTTCTATAGCTCGCTCTTCATTATCCATTCTTATCGCTGCTTTTGCGCGCCAAATTTTGGTTTCTGCAATTAAATTTGCATTTGGATAATTTGCAATTACATAATTAAACGCTTCTACAGCTGGCACAAAACGTTGCGAATAATAGCGAGATTTGCCTAGTAACAAATACGCATCGTCAATTTGTCTGTTGCGCTCCATTCCTTCTATATTCATTCCGTGTTTTTGAATGGCTTTTATGGCTTTATCTTCGGCTTTTTCAAACGTGGTGAGTTCTTTCTTTTCTTCAGCTTTATTTCTGCGGCCTCCAAAACCCGCTCCAGGACCACTATTGAATTTTGGTGCTGCTATTTTATCTTCTTCAAAAGCGATAGGCTCTATGGGTAATTGTTGAAACCAATCGTCTTTATACTCGTTATTAATAGCTTCGATACCGTTTCTAAAAGCTTCTTTACCGTTAAATAAGATGTTGTATTTTGAGGTAACTGCGTGGTAATTTCTACTAATAATAGTATCTTTTTTGGTGCTACAACTGTATATAGCAACAAAAAGTATAAAAATGATGGTTATTTTTTGAGTAGTTTTCAAACAGGTAAATCTAAATGAATTAATTTTTTATAAGAGCTAAAAACTCCTATATACAACTGATTTGTACCGATAATAGTATAAATACAGTGTGTAAAAATAATAATAAATTAAGAATAGCCTACTTTAATTGCCAAGAGATATTGTTTTACATAAAAATATGCCATAAATGCACGAACTACGATTTTTTTGGTTGATTGATAAAGATTCGTGAATAGATGGCTTAAATAGATTTCTACTTTGTAAAGAATGACAATTTTAAAGAAAACCCTTGAAACGAAATCTCAAAGCGAGCATTTTTTCAGTTAAACCGAAAAGTAACTCTCTAATTCTTTTAGCGTTTCTGCAGATGTTACAATATCTTTTACCACAGTTCCTTTGTCTAAAACCACAATACGTTCACAAACTTCGGTTACGTGGGTTAAATCATGACTCGAAACCAAAACCGTAACTTCTCTATTTTCTGTTAAATCTTTGATGATTTTCTTTAATCGAATTTGTGTTGTAGGATCTAAATTTGCAAAAGGTTCATCTAAAATAACCACTTGTGGATTGCCCATCATTGCAGCCACAATTCCTGCTTTTTTCTGATTTCCTTTACTTAAATCTCTTAAATATTTTTTCTTACCTATAATTTCTCCGTTAAAAAACTCATCAAATTTCGATAAAAAACTTTTTACATCTGCTTTATTCATCCCTCTTAAATCGCCAATAAACTCAAAATATTCTTCTGGAGTTAAATAGCCAATTAAAAAAGATTCATCAATAAAAGAACCTGTAAAGTTTTTCCATTCTTCGCTCGAATTTACTTGTATATCATGATTTACAATAGCACCTGTTGTAGGTCTTATTAAATCTAACAAAATATTAAAGTAGGTGGTTTTACCTGCACCATTATTACCTACCAAACCAAAACTTTGGCCTGTTGGAATTTCTAACGAATCTATATGTAATACTTCTGCTTTTCCGTATTTTTTTGAAAGTTGCGTAGTTTGTATCATTGTGTATTTTTTAATTTTCTTGATTAAATGCGTGAATCATTACATATTTGTTTGCAATGTATTTTTTTGTGATGGCTGCCATTAACTTTTTATGCAATGCAATCCCTATAAAGCCTAAAATAGCCAAAGTTAA
>P_2C_Liq_1_UnCtyDRAFT_1000473_pt1 | contig 17364 bp, 14 predicted proteins | sample Pon2CUnioCityCA_2_FD_10234 | JGI IMG/M metagenome (IMG submission 10234) | reverse complement strand
CGCCAGAAGGTAAGACCAAAAAGTTTTAACTTGGAGGCGCTTCTTTGGGTAGGAAGCCGACGCTGTAATCTTTGATGAGCGCGTTCGGTAGTTCACGTACGCCCATCCCCGTCACAGGCGGCTGAGGGTGCAACGCCCCTAGCGTTGAGGCCAACCTTGGACAAACGAAAGACGCGATCGCTCAGTGATCGCGTCTTTCCGTTTTAGCATTCTATGAGATTTTGGCGAGATTTTAACAGGCTGGCCCGGTTCCATCACCCTCTCAAGGAATGACTCACAGTAGACGGCTGTGTGACCGCCGTTCGTTGGCTCGTCCCCGGAACCGACAAAGACCCCGGTTGACCATTGAGCGTATTTAGGCTGTGACGATTCACGGCGTAGGCGTCTTGAAACTCTTGGCCCGGAGGAGATTCTACCAGGGATTCGGCCCCCGTGAGGTTGAAGCGATATCCCACATTGCGAACGGTTTGAATTAAGTTCGGTTGGCGAGGATCTCGTTCAATTTTTTTCCGCAGCGAGAGAACATGGGTGTCAATGGTACGGGGGTTATCAATCGCATCGGGCCAGGCTCGTTGTAGTAACTCTGAACGACTCAGGGGCGTTCCTCCAGCCTGAGCTAACACGTACAGTAAGCTGAACTCTTGCGGGGTTAATTCAATGGGTTGATCCTGATAGCGAACACGCCGCTGTACGATATCAACTTTGATATCACCATATTCGAGATAGGCGGGAGGCGCCATGGTGCGGTGACGACGCAGGAGCGCCTCAACCCGAGCTAAAAACTCTTGCATTCCAAAGGGTTTGCAGATATAGTCATCAGCCCCGGCTTTGAGGGCGGTGACGATGTCAGCTTCGCCGTTGCGCGCCGACAACATGAGAACCAGACATTGATGTTGTTGATAGAGCCAACGGGCAAATTCAACCCCGTCTCCGTCTCGAAGATCTGAGTCAACAATGGCTAGGGTTGGCTGGCGATGATAGAAGACATCCTGTGCGTGTCGGAGGTCTGCGGACTGACACACACTATATCCGGCTTGCTGAAGATGCCAACCTAGGAGCGATCGCAGTTGAGGGTTTCCCTCAACGATTTGGATGCAAACAGAACTCACAACAAACTATACCCCTGTAGTGTTTGATCGGTCTAAAACGAGAAGCAACCCCACGCTAGCAAAGGCTTTGTCATGGTTCTGTAACTCCTGTTACCTGACGTTGGCCAGTGATCTCGGTCAGAGACAGGCCTGAGTGGTTTCTGTTACCCTTAAATAAGAGGGTCAGCCCTCGGGCTGACTCTCCTGTTCCCCGTCAATTTGTCCTTCTGTTAACCGGCGTAACCATGTTACAAAATACTCTGACAATCCGGCATTACCAAGCCCTAACTGACCGCTTTACGGGTCTCTGGAGTCGAGGCTATCGCACTGATGATCTCAGACTCTACTTAGATGGATATTTAAGTGCGCTCCGTCAGGATAAAAGCTTGGAACCCATCCTGATCCATCGTCTTGAGGAGGAGGCGTTACGTTTCATTCAAGACCCCTCGAATTTCGAGGTTCCCTATTATTAACTCTCACGGGCCAAGAGACACCCTCAGCCATCTGGTTTAGGCTAGATGGCTGACTAAGGTTAAGAACGCGACGGGTCATCACTCTGAGGAGTTCGGATTAACTTGAGCAAGACAGTAACAATTTTTACCCTGTTTTTTGGCTTCAAACATGGCTTCATCAGCTAAATGAATGAGTTGATCCAGTTGCTGTTCATGAATGGGATAAATCCCAATTCCTAAGCTGGTGGTAACTGAGACGGTTCCCTCCTCTAATTCAAAGGGATTTGAAAGGGTCTTAACTAATTTTTGAGCCACACGTTCGGCGTCCGCAATACTCGGAATCCCAGGCAAAATCACCGTAAATTCATCTCCACCGAGGCGAGCAACGGTGTCACTTCCTCGTAAACTGCTGCTCAAGCGATTGGCAACATGTTGCAGTAAAACATCGCCAGACGCATGACCTAAGGTGTCATTAACTTCTTTGAAACCATCAAGATCTAAGAACATTACACCCACAAGTTTTTGATGGTTTTGCGCCCAATCAATAGACTGTCTAAGACGTTCTTGAAAAAGTTTCCGGTTGGGCAATCCCGTGAGTTCATCGTGATTTGCATCTTGTTTGAGGGCAGCATTGGACTCGGCTAACTCAGCGGCCATTTGTTTAAGTTGGTCTTCGAGGAGCTTACGTTCGGTAATATCGCGAATGACACCGATGAGAAAGTGGTTCCCTGAGCCATCAGCGTGAAGCGATCGCTTGGTGGCCAAAATATGCAGGTTTCCCTCCGCGTCGGTGAGGGTTTCTTCGGTTTCGCGATCGCGGCCGGTTTTCAATACCTGTTCATCTTCACGCCGGAAGGCTTCGGCTTGAGCTTGGGGAAAGATATCCGCTTCGGAGCGATTGAGTAACGTCGTCAGAGGATAGCCGACTAAGTCACTATAGGCTTGGTTCAAGACCACAGAACGTAAGGCGGTATCTTTAACAAAAATGGGGTCAGGAATCGTATTGATGACACTTTGCAAAAATTCCTTAGATTTGCGTAATTCCTCACCCAAATAGGCTAGATAACCCACAATCACCGCCGTTGAGCCAGACAGAGACAACAAGGCCGGAATCACCGGAATCCAAAGGTGAAAACAATAGGCCCCATAGCTAAGTCCCGTCAACAGCAGCATGGCGATGATGAGAGCCACCAGCGATCGCCGCACCGATGGTAAGATCCAACTCAGGAACGCCCCTAACCACGCCCAACCTAAGATCCAGATGACTTCGGCCAGTTCCGGCCAAACCGTCAGCATCGGTCGTCCTTCCAACGACGCATCGAGAAGTTGTCCCACAAACTCCGCCTGAAGTAATACCCCGGCCACTTCCTTCTGAGTATTGAGAAGACTGCGACTATAGGGGGTAATAAACACATCTCGAATACTCGAAGCCGTCGAACCAATCAAGACCACGCGATCGCGAATCAACTCGTCGGACACCTCCCCATTTAAAACTTGCTGCAAGGTGACAGTTTTAATATCGCTAGCGGGACCGCGATAGTTGAGTAGAAACTGATAGCCGCGATCGTCGGCCTGAATGTAGGGGCCATCATGGGCCTCGAAGTGAGCAAATATTGCGGCACCAAGCTGCATCTCCCCCGTCGGCGCCTCTTGGGGGGTAATATTCTCCTGTTGCAAGTACAGCAACGCCAACTTGAGAGCAAAGCTACGATGGAGTGTCCCCTCCTCGTCGCGCAGAAACAGGTAACTACGACGGACAACCCCATCAGCATCGACCAATGTATTATTAAACCCTATGGCATTTCGATCTTTTAAAACTTGAGGAGCATCGACTTTGGAGCCGTCTTCATATTCGAGTTTCTCAATCCCGATTAAGTTCTCTTGCTGTTCAAACAACTCAACGATTTGCTCATGACCGGGATCGACCGGTAAATCTCGATAGATATCTAAGCCAATGGCGCGAGGGTTTGACTCATTTAAGCGTTCAATCAAATCGGCCAAAACCTGGTCGGGAATTGGCCAGGTTCCCACTTCCCGTAAGTCCTCTTCATCAATTCCGACCACCAACAGACGGTTATTCAGGGGAGAGGAGGGTCGTAGGCGCAACAAGAGATCCGATGCGGCCCATTCGGCCCCTTGCAAGAGTCCCAAACCCCGCAACACTAACACCAGTCCCGCAACACCGGTGGCCGCAATCATCTTGTACCCTTCGGAGGAAGAGAGATCGAAGCTGCGTTGAGCCAAACATCGTTTCAGGACTGACCACATGATGGTTTGGGGGGGTAAGGCAAGGGGTTAACAAAACAGTCGATGGCTGAGCGTTATCGGGCGCGAATTTGTCTCTAACTCGGAGTTTCTAACTCGGAGTTTCTAACTCGGAGTCCAACTCGGATCACGATTGGAGGATTTTAGGGGCTGGCTGAGGGGGTTGGCCGATGTTAAGGACAACTCCTACACCGATAAACAGGCCCGTCACGCTGCTGATGATGACTCCAAGATGCTCTGCAAACGTTCCCTGATAGGCAATAGTGGCTTGATGAACTCCCGGAGGAATCCAGACTTGAATCCGCCCATCTGGGGTATGGTCAACCCGTTGCCAAGGGCGGTCATCGAGACGAACAAACCAGGCAGGATAGTCGAAAGTCCGTAGTTCGACAGCTTGGGAGACGAGGGTCGGATTATCAGCCAAAAAGGCTCGTTGACCGGGTTGCCAGCGATCGCGTGACAACGCTCCCTCTCCTCCATCTTGCCAGGCTAGTAATGGATACTCCTGGGGCGGTGGCATTTCTAAGTTTACCCATTTGGCTCGATATTCGTAGACATCGACGAGGGCCAGTTGTTCTCCCCGTCGCCAATGCCAGTTCAGAAAAGGCTCGCCTGGGGGCAGACGGTAGGTGTCGCTGCTGGTTTTTTGGCTGGCCAGTCGGGCAAAGTGATGGACGCTTGAGGGGTCGTAGCTGGCTCGTTCGGCGATGATGATGCCTTGGACGATTTGGCTGGCGATCGCGACTCCTAACAGCCCTGAGAGGACTGCTACAGCGCCTCTATGGGCGGGGGATGAGGGATGGCTGCGATCGCGGGTCGCCAACCCATGTCCGAGGAGTAATGGGACATAAATACTGGGAATGGCCAGCCAACGCCAGGAAAACTGAATCCCTTGTAAGACGTAGGTGGCTTCATAGAGCCATCCTAGGAGATCGGTGGTCATCAGTAAGGCGAGGCTACTAGAGACGAACCAATAGCTACTGAGGCCCAACTGGGGGGCGAGGGGAAGCCAACCCCCAGCCATCAAGAGGATCACTAGGCCACTTCCTAGGCTTACGAACACTGACAGCCACCAGAGATCGAGTAACCCGCGATCGAACCAATGGTCTGTGACTTGGGGCTCGAATTGCCAAAGTCCCGATAGCATGAGGCGATTTTGTGGCAGGTAGTCGGGGGAATTGTAGAGGGCTGACAGTTGAACTGAACCGCTATCGAGGAAAATGGGGATGAGGAAAAATGCGCTCAGTCCAAGGGCCAGGACAACGGCCAGGTAACAGCGAGATAAAGCTGATTTGCGTTGGCCTGGGGCGGCTATCCAGGCGGGAAATGGTAGCCAAATTAGGGTGAAAATCAGCAGGGTGGGCAGATGGGAGAGGATGAGGAGGGTATAGGCCCCGGTTAAGGGGAGAAGTTTCCCTTTCAGGAGGGTTTTCCCGGTTGTGAGGAGGCTTCTCCAGGATAGGTCGGAGTAAGATAGGTCAGGGTCTTCGTCTGAATTTATCGCGTTGAGCGGGTAATGGTCTTCTGCGTTTTCTGCGTTTTCTGCGTTTTCTGCAACGATGTCTAAGGTGGTGAGGTTAATCCAGGGGATGAGGGCGATCGCCCAGACTTCTCCGAGGGACCCCCGTTGATAGATATCAACTAGGAAATAGGGGGAAAGGATGCCCAAAGCGGCGACAAGGATGGCAATCGAGCGAGGAAAGAGGCGATCGCCTAAGCGATATAAACCCATGCCTAAGACCATCAGGGCCAGGGCCATGCTACCAATGAGAGAGCCTTCGAGTCCCCAGCCGAGGGCGCGAAAGGGGAGGGTGGCCAACATACAGAGGGGGGGATAGAAGGCAAAGGTGGCATTCCCAAAGCCGAAGTTGGAGAATTCTAGCCAGCGAGGATAGAGTTGTCCGCTGAAAAACTGATGTTGGTATTGAATGGCCCAACTGAGGTTGAAGTGAGTTGAATGGGTGATGGGATAGCTGCGTTCAAGCATTGGCGCGATCGCCACCAAAATCACCGCCCCCAGGATAAGCCAACTTTGCCAATGCCGAATCATTGTCAGTTTGTTGTTCCCTATGACTAATGAGTTGCTAATTGTTAGACATCATATAGCGTTTTCCAGTCTAATGAGGTACATCTTATTATCTATTCACTATTAACTATTCACTATTAACTATTATCTAATACCAAGATTGAAACCACATACGGCGGTTAAATTCTTCGGGTGAGAGGGGAAGTCCGAGATAGATGGGTAGCCAAAAGATAAACCCGGCGATGATGACGGCGATCGCCCCTACACTCAAACTACGCCAAAGCCAATGTCGTTTCCCCAAACCCGAGTCAACCCACCCGGCTAAGGTCATAAAGGCAAGGATAGAGGCGGGCATATAGTGATAGATATAGGTACAGCGAGAGACACTTGCCCAAGGCAGAAAGTTGGCACAATACTGAGTAATAATAATACTTTGTAGATAGAAACTTTTACCACAAACTCGCTTGTTTGTCAAGTAATTTCCTATGGTTAAACACCATTTAAATATCAATCCAGCTATAGCTAAAGTCGAGAGCCACCAAAGGATTGGATTACCAAAAGCATGAATATCAAAAATGGTCGTGTTCCCCTGAAGTTCGAGTCGTTCAAAGTAATAGGCGACGGGACGACGCATCCAAATCCAACTATACCAGGGGGAACAATAGGGATGATCTTCAACGCTACTGCCAATACTTTCGTGATAGCCTAATATCTGGCGCTGCATTCCCAAAAAAGTAAAGTTTGTCTGGAGTTGTAGATGGGGAATCCATTGCAGGCGATAGATAATAAAGGGGACAACGCCAAAGCTAAGCACAAATTGGAGTATAGGGATTTGGAAAATGGATTTTAGAGGGTTTTGAATTGGGGTTTTTCGAGCGGATTCATTAAGATTTGAGGTTTGCCAATGTTGGATTTCATTGAGTCCCCAGGCAAGTCCATAGAGAAGATAGACCCCGAGTAAAAAGCCAAGTCCATTCCATTTTATAGATGCACAAGCGCCCCAAAATCCTCCTGCCAACATGAGCCATTTAAGGGACATATTATCGGCGATCGCCTGGCCAAAACACCACAGTCCGAGTAAGCCAAAAAAGATGAGATAGACGTTGATTAAACTGAGGCGAGATTCAACCAGAAGTAAGCCATCGAGGGCAACGAAACCACTGGCGAGAAGCGTGAGGCGATCGCGACGGGTGAATTGGTAGGCGATCGCCCCCACCAACAGAGGAATTAGGGACCCAGTAACGGCGTTCAGCCAACGGTAGGCGATCGCATCGATTTGACTGACGGCGGTGGCTTCAGCGAAGGTTTTTGCCCCACCAAAAAGATGAGCGTGAAGCCAAATTCCTAGGGCTAATAAGTATTTACCGAGAGGTGGGTGAACATCAAATAAATCGAGTTGTTTGAGATAGCTAAACCCATGATCGGCGAAATAGATTTCGTCAAAAATTAGAGTATTAAAGCGATTAAGTTGCCAAAATCTCAGAAACAGCGAGAAGCTAAAAATGAGCAAAATCCCGAACGCAAGAGGTTTGTTGCGAAGTGCTGATGGAAAAAAAACCTTTTTTGGAGCAATTTGGGACACGGTAGTAAGGTTAGACGGGGACAAAATGTAACGTAATCAACAACGAATAACGTTAAGGCAAGAGGCGGGTTCTTTCCAGTCCCCCATGCACTATTAACTATTAACTATTAACTAATTAAGTTTTTCTCGGATTAATTCAGCTAAGCGCTCAGCACTATTGGGAATTGCCAAATGTGCCATTGCAGTGGTCATTTTCTGGAGGTGTTCAGGGTTTTTGAGGAGGGTTTCAACTTCAGTTTGGAGAAGTTTTGGCGAGAGATGTTCTTGGCGAAAGACTCGGGCAGCACCGGCTTCCATAAAGCCAACGGCATTGTAGAATTGATGGTCTTCGGCGGCGTAGGGAAAGGGGATGAGAATGGCGGGAGTCTGGGCGATCGCCAACTCGGTTAAGGAACCCGAACCCGCACGAGAAATCGCCAAATTAGCCCGTTGTAATAGAGCCGCCACTTGATCATAAAAGGGCAAGGCAAGATACTGAGGATGTTGTAAACTGCCTGCATCTGGGTCATTCTCCCCAGTTAGGTGAACCACCCAAGCCCCTAACTCGAACCAAGCGGGGGCGCATTGACGTACCAAGTGATTGACGGCGACGGCACCTTGACTCCCACCCATAACGGCGATCAGAGGGACATCAGGGGGAATGGGTAAGTCGAGGTGATGGGATTCGCGAAACGAAGATCGAACCGGGGTTCCGAGGCAAATCGTGGGATATTGGGCGAGTCGTCGTTCCGCTTCAGGGAAACCAACCGCCACCACGTCACACCAACGGGCAAACCATTTGGTCACTTTGCCAGGAATGGCGTTAGATTCATGGAGAATGACGGGCAGTTGTAGCGATCGCGCCGCTAAAATGGCCGGGGCGGCAATATAACCTCCAGTGGTAAAAACGCCATCAAACCGTCCCCGTTTGAGAAGCCGACGACAGTCGAGGGTTGCTTTAATCAAACGATAGATCACCCGTAGCGTGGCTAAGCCAGGGCGAGACTGAAATCCCTCGACGTTAACCAGATGCAAGGGATAGCGATCGCCGACTAATTGCCGTTCGAGGCGATCAGGGACGCCTAACCACTCGATGTTGAGATCATTTAGGCATTCAGCGGTGGCCAAGGCCGGGAAGACATGGCCGCCAGTACCACTAGCGGCGATGAGTAGACGTTTTGAGGCAGAATGGGGAGGTTCCACAATAGAAGAATGAACAATGAGCTGTTAGTTAAGGGTCAGCGGTGATTGATGAACTCGCCACACTTCAAAGGTTAAAAGGGGCAAATCTTCCTATGGTATGGTTTTCATACGTTTGATGTCGGTTTTGTCTATTCAGTTTTGTCTATCCTAGGCGATCGCGCGGGCCGGGTGAGAATCCCTGTTCCCTGTTGCCTGTTCCCTCTCCTCACTCTCAACTGTCAACTGTCACCTGTCAACTGGCCCCATGACACTCGTAAATCAACGCTATCGAATTTTACAATCTTTAGGGCGAGGGGGCTTTGGGGAGACGTTTCTGGTTGAGGATACGCAAATGCCTTCCCACCGGCGTTGTGTTCTCAAGCAGCTTAAACCCACCAGTAGTGATGAGGCGACGCGGCGGCTGATTGAACAACGCTTTGGCCGCGAGGCGGCGATTTTGGAATCCCTTGGGGATAATCATCCGCAAATTCCCCGGCTTTATGCCTACTTTGCTGAGGATGAGCAGTTTTATTTGGTTCAGGAGTGGATTGAAGGCTTAACCCTCAGCGAACGGCTGAATCGTCACGGAACTTTCTCTGAGTCGGAGATTCGCGATCTGTTGCGGCAGGTGTTGCCGGTGTTGGCGTTTGTGCATCGTCAGGGGATTGTGCATCGGGATATTAAGCCGGATAACATTATTTTGCGCGATCGCGACGGAACGCCAGTTTTGATTGATTTTGGGGCGGTACGGGAAACGATGACTACGGTGATGAGTGGTTCGGGGTCCCCGACGAGCAGTATTGTGATTGGTACGCCTGGGTTTATGTCCAGTGAACAGGCGGCGGGGCGGCCCTTGTTTTCCAGTGATTTGTATAGTTTGGGGTTAACGGCGATTTTTCTGTTGACAGGTAAGCTTCCCCAGGATTTGCCCAGTGATCCTCGCACTGGGGAGATTTCTTGGCAATCTCTCGTGACGCTACAGGATCGCTCGTTGGCGGCGGTGTTGGAGCGGGCGATCGCGGCCTATCCTCGCGATCGCTTTGCGACTGCTGACGAGATGTTGGCGGCCCTAGATAGCAACGGATCTACGCCAATTGCGCCAGTCCCTCCAGCGGCCCCTGGGCCACAGACGAGTGGGCCGACGGTGGCCGTTGCCCCAGGTTGGAATGCAGGCACACCTCCACCGACGCAGGGGGCGACTCAAGCGGTGTCTCCTGGAGTCTCATCGCCGAGAACAAGTCCCTCGCCGGGGCCGGCCTCGAAGAGTAAAAAAGGGGTTCTTCTCGGGGCGTTGTTGTTGGGTGTGATTGGTGGTGGAGTGCTGGCAACGGTTGCTTTGCAGGAGCGCGATCGCCCCCCTCAAGATGATGATGGCCCGGTAGTTATCTCGCCCACTCCGACACCGGAACCCACCCCGACTCCAACGCCGACGCCAACGCCAACTCCAACTCCAACTCCAACTCCGACACCCACGCCAACCCCGACACCGGAACCCACTCCGACTCCCACTCCGACGCCGGAACCCACGCCGACTCCCACGCCAACCCCGACGCCGACTCCAGAACCGCGTCCGTCTGTCAGTGCGAGTACTCGTGATTATTATGCGGCTTTAGGGGGAGATGATGTCTATGATCTCAGTTTGGGCTGGAATCGCTTATCTCGCCGGATGCAACAGAATCGCACTTTACATCCTGAGGGCTTTGAGAGTTATCGGGATTGGTGGAGTCGCGTTGATCGGGTGCGGGTGAATGATGTGCGAGTTATCCGTGAGGATCGCAATGAAGCCGTGGTTGAGGTGGATATCATCTATGAGATGAACGATGGCAGACTCTCGCCACAGCAACAACGCCTAATTTGGTCTTGGCAAGAGTCGGGCAATCTCTGGGTGATCGATCGCACGGAACGACCGTAGACAGACTGAGAAAGCAGACCGACAAAGCAGACTGACAAAGCAGACTGACAAAGCAAGCTGAGAAAGCAAAAAGCCGATGACGAGATTTGAACTCGTGACCGCTCGATTACGAATCGAGTGCTCTACCACTGAGCTACATCGGCAAACGATTTATCATTATAACATACTAACGGTCGTTGTCAACGCCAAACATCGGGTCGTTGTCATCGCGGATCTAGCTTAACAGGGACGCAAAGCAATCGGCCTCGAACTCCGCGATTTTCTTGGTGTTGTGGTCTAGAAACGAGTGACAGGCTCTGGCTGAGCAGGTTGTAGCGCCTCTTGCCATGCTCGGTCATGTCGTAGGCGACTGGCAGGCTTCATTGAGCAGGTTGCGGAGAACTGGCTTTTTTGGAAAACCGATCCATAAACTCGACCAGGCTTTCGACTGCCTCTAAGGTGACAGCGTTATAGAGACTAACGCGACATCCACCCTTTGTTCGGTGTCCGGCAACACCGATAAGACCAGCTTCAGCAGCTTCGTGGATAAACTGTTGTTCTAGGCTTTCTGTCGGCAGGTTGAAGACTACATTCATCCGCGATCGCGAGTCCGTTTCCACAGGACAATCGAACAGAGGTGTGGCATCGATAAAGTCATAGAGAATGGAGGATTTTTTCTGGTTAATTTTCTCCATTGCTTCTACTCCTCCTATATCTTCCTCCAGCCAGCGCAAAATATGCCACATGACGTAGATAGAAAAACACGGAGGCGTGTGGTAGTTTGATTTACGTGTGATGTGGGTACGATAGTTCAGCAGCTCGGGGATGTCACTGGGGCTATTCTCTAGCACACTTTTCCGAATGACGACCGCTGTCACACCGGACAGTCCAACATTTTTCTGAGCGTGTGCGTATATGCAGTCACAAGAAGACGGATCGACCACCTTGCTCAAAAAGTCAGAACTCATGTCTGCAATAATAGGAACCGGAACATCCGGAAATTTTTTAAATTGAGTGCCGACCACCGTATTGTTTGTGCAAAGGTGTAGGTACTTAGCTCCAGGTCTTGTAGGAATATCGCGAGATCTCGGAACATAGGTGTGATTGCGATCGGCAGATGAAAAGACAATCTCCAGGTCACGTCCTAGTGCTTTTGCCGCTTTGATGGCTTTTTCAGCCCAATAACCCGTATCGATATAGTCGATTTGGTCTCCTGGATGAGACAAGTTCATCGGAGCCATGAGGAACTGCATCGATCCACCTCCCTGGAGGAAGATCGCTTCAAATTCATCAGACAAGCCCATCATTCGTTTGATTCGATCTGCACTGTCATCAATAATGTGCTGAATTTCGGGTGTGCGATGGCTGAGTTCCATCACCCCCATACCCGTACCGTTATAGTTGAAAAATTCCGCATGTATCCGCTCGAGTACAGGTAAGGGAAGAGCTCCTGGGCCTGCATAGAAATTATGCACTCTGTTTTTCATTACAATTTCTCGGCAGTGATAATGTTAAGCTGTGTTGGTAAAAGCGTTTGCTGGTGATTCTTGAAGCCAGCATCTTTTAGCCAGGAGACAATTTCTTCTCCGGTAAAGTCTCCTGCTCCTGGACTGAACGCAATCTTAAGATACATATCCATCATCGTATCGAGGAAATGCTTCTGTTGGTTCTCGCCAATCTGCATAAAATCTTGGACGATCACTAATCCGCCGGGTCGAAGAATTTCAAAGGCTCGGGAAAATATTTTACGATTGTTCTCCTCGGAAGTAACACAAACTACGCCAGAGATAAGCGCAACATCATAGTCAGCTTCTAGTTCCGCTGTATGAAAGTTTCCTTCCTTCAGAAGGACGCGATCGCCGAGTTCTTGTTCTATTACGAGTTGTCGAGCTAACTCTAGCGGCTCTTTGGCATCTAATAGGCAAACTTGAAGATCTGGGTAAACTTTGCACAGTGGTATGCTGTAGCTCCCCATACCACCGCCGATATCAATTAATGTCTTGCGACCGGTTAAATCTGTACTCTTGATCAAATTATCGATTTGTCCGGACTCGGCGCGGTTATGCTGCCCCTGCATATAGTCTTTCCAGTATGTTGGAGCATCGACAAAACCGTTCTCAAATGGCAACTCCGTACGTCCTTCAAGGATAAGTTGGTCTAACTTCCCCCAGGTTGACCAGTAATTAGTGATGTGAAGGGCTAAGTCTCCGAGGTACTCTGTTTTCCCTGAGATAAGAGTTTTGGAAGTATCCTTCGAGTTTTTATAGCAGTTCGCTTCCTTGTCTAAAAAGCCCAGGACAACACACGCTTCCAAGAAAGAATCAGTAAATCTAGGGTCGCTATTTAGAAAATCAGTAACTTTTTCGGCGGTACAAGACGGGTTTTCTTCAAGAAATTCAAAAATCCCGAGCTTGATGCCCGTTCTGAGAATGGCAGTATTCCAGAATTGGTAGATTGCTTCGTAAGCCGAACTCATTATATTTTTTTCTTTACTGGATATACGACTGTCTATCTATCGTGCAAAGGTTGGTTCGCAAGATATTTGGATAGAGATGTGCAGTACTGGTCGCTGTTGCCTAAATTAAATGTAATCATATCAGAGGTTTCAGAGAATCCTAAAGTCCGGAAATTGCTAAAATAGCCAATTTCGATGCTCTTCAACGCCTGTAACCCTCGTAAATCAAGGGCTATTCATGCAAAAAAATCGTAGTAGCAACGCAATCAGACTGTCAGACTAGCGCAGGCAATGGCATGATAGCACAATGTCTCGAAGTGTCATCCGTTGAAAAATTAATTAAAAATTAAAAATTAGCGAAACAGTGCAAACGCATACTTCAGGCTTTTCTCAATAAAGTAGTTTATGGCGGTGCTTATTGAAAAAAGCATNGCAAAAAGAATTTATACGGAATCTTGTTACCAAATCGCTGAATCCCCTATTTTCTCGTCAAGTGAAAATTAGTATGCGCTTGCTCTCGGGGGACACCCTGAAGCAGAACCGTTGTGGCAAAGAGTTTGTTACACTGGGGTGATGTTCTTTTGTCTGAGCTGGTTAACCTGATCTTATGCAGAAACGTACTCCCCTCGAAACCACTAACCTAATGCGTCGCGCCGAGGAACTCGTCGATGCGGCCTCGAATCGTTATCGCATCACGGTTCAGGTGGCCAATCGTGCGAAACGTCGGCGCTATGAAGATTTTGATAATTTGGATGAGCCGGGAATGAAGCCGGTGGTGCGGGCGATCGTTGAGATGTCGGATGAGTTGACGCAACCTGAGATTATTGGTGATTAAGTATGGGTTTTCGGGATCTTGGGTGTGATGAATCATCGTACCTCGATCCCAAATGGTAGGGGAACCCACCCCTGGCCCCTCCCGTGGAGGGGATTTTTACCTCTGAGAGCATCCGAGAGCAATGGAACGGGTTTAAGCTATGATGTCCTCCCGATTGCAGAAGCGAGTGACTCATTTTTTGATAATCGCCTTGAGTCTAATGGCGTTGACGGTTATTGGTGCCAATGCGGCGCAGTTGCGGGAGGCGGCTGGGGAGGGGTCTTGGGTGTCACCCGAGACGATCGCCCAACGATCCCGCAATACTCGCGATCTCTGGCGAGATGTTTATGAGATGATGCCGGAGATTCCTCTGGAAAATCAGTATGTGAATGCGGAAACGGGGGAGAGGGATGAGGAAAATACGCTGATTTCTCGTTTGATTCGCTATCACATTTTTGTTAAGGCTCGGCCAAGACCGTTTCGCTTAGATTGGAAGTTAACTCTGGCGGATTATTTGGGAGCCTATGAGCGGATGGTGCGGGATACCTATCCGGGGGCGAGTGTGTTGACGGAGAACCCGTTGGAGGGGGATCAGGCGGCGATCGCGGCCTTATCTCGTCAGCAGCGCGATCGCCTGGTTCATGTGTTGACGAGTTTGTTTAATCCCAATTATCTGGCTCTGTTGGAGGAACAAGCGAATCGAGAGTTGGCTGAGCAGGGTGAGGATGAGACGGTGGATGAGATGTCTCTGGAGGGAGAGGAACGCCGTCAACGTCAGGTTCCTCGGCTTCCTCAATCGGGAGATGTGGAGTTGTTGTTGCCATAGTTGTTGTTGCCATAATGTGGGGTTGAGTGATGTCCGATCGCGATCGCTATTTACAGGTTATTGATAAACTCCTCGACAGTACTCTGGCGGGACGGGTGCGATCGGTTGAACAGGTCTATCAACGGCTGTTGCGGGAGATTCGTCCGGGAACGTCGGAGATTTTTGAGCGCTGTTTGTTGGAACGTCGCGAGAGTTTGGAAGGCTCGTCGGGGTCGTCGTCGAAGGTGACGCGCAAGTTACGGGCGTTACAGACGATTGAGGGCCAGTATCAACGCTGGGAACAGGAACATCAAACGACGGCGGCGGTGACGACGACGGTGAAACGGCTCTCGGCGGCGGAGTCGGGGGAGCGGTTGGCGGTGCTGGTGGGGGTACTGGACCCGAATCAGGAACACCCCTGGAGTGGCGATCGCCTCCAACAGTTGGCTCAGGCCCTCAAGATGCAGCCGGAGTCCCATCTTCAGGAGTTGGGGGCGGGGTTAAATGAGGGGTTGGCTCGCTTGGCGGAGTTGGAGGGGGATTTAGTCAGTTGGATGTATGAGGGGGGAAATCGCTCGATTGGTTTTGGGGAGGCTCAGCAGCAGCCTGGCCCTTGGTCGTTGTGGGCGCGGAAGACTCAGGCCTATTTCCCTCGGGAGCTGTTTGCAACGTTGCAGCAGGGGGGGTCTGTGGAGGCGTTAGCCCAGCGTCATCTGGATTTGGGCGATCGCTCTTGGTTGGAGTTGGCGGTGCTGTTGCAGGGCTTGCAGCGGGGGCTGGTGGCTTGGTTCGATCGCCAGCCTTATAGTGCCAAGATGGGCAAACAATTGTCGGTGAGTACGTTTTTGGTGTTTGGGTCGATTTGGGGTCAGTTGTCTCAGGGGTTTATGGCTCGTGAGCGGTTGACGGAATGTTGTTTTCAGATGACGTTGCAGATTTTACGCAGTTTTGCGCAACGGGAGACGTTTCCGCTGTATGGGGGGGTGTTTGCGTCGTTGTCTGGGGAGTATTTGCAGCAGACGTTGGCCTATTTGGAGGTTCCTCTCAAGCGGGTGGAGGGAACTCAGGAGAAGGCGCGGATTTTGACGCTGTTGGGCTATTCTCAGCGGGCGTTGGGGGATTATGAGCGGGCGCAGGGGTTTCATGAGGAGGCGTTGGCGATCGCGCAGCAGGCGGGCGATCGCCCTTGTGAGTTAGCGAATTATAATCATTTGAGTCGGTTGTGTTTGTCGCGTAAGCAGTACAGCGAGGCGATTGATCGCAGTCAGCGGGCTTTGATTTTGGCGCGACAGGTGGGCGATCGCTTGGGGGTGGCCAATGCGTTGGTGAATTTGGGCTATTCCCAGGTGTTGGCGGCGCAACAGGTGGAACGGTTGGATGAGGAGCTGTCTCAACGGGCGATGGGCTATCTGGAACAGGGGCTGGAGTTGTCGCAACAGTTGGGCGATCGCCAGAGTTTGGCGTTGTGTTATTACAGTTTGGGGTTGGCGTATCTGTTGGTGGAACAGCCGTCGGGGGCGGTGGGCTATTTGCTTAAGGGAGTTGAGGCGGCTCAGTCGTCGGGGGATTTGTATTTGCAGGGGTTGAGTTTGGCGTCGCTGGCGGAGGGCTATTATCAGCTTCAGGATTGGCGGCGGGCGGTGACGATGGGGGCGATCGCAGCCTATTCGTTACAGCAAATTGAGGCGCAGGAGTGGCGACAGGCGGCGGGGGTGTTGTCGATTGTGCGAGGCCAGTTGGGGGAGGCGGAGTTTGAGGGCTTGTTGAGTCGGGGGCGATCGCAGATTATTGCGGTGATTGGGGTCGATGGCTATGATTATCTACCGCAATTGTTGCAGGAGTTTTAGGAATTGCCGAAGATAGCTTGTTCGACACCTTCGCCGAAGACGGCGTCTTCGATGTCTTCTCGGCTGAGGGAGTATTGGAAGGAGCGGGAGCGGCCTTCGTCGCTGCTGGGGCTGGCGTTTTTGTCGAAGTAGCGTACCACGAGGCGATCGACGTCGAGCCAGATATCGGCATCCCATTGGGAGCGTTCGACGCGCCAGTGGTGGAGTTCTTGGGGATCTTGTTCGCAGCCGAGCGATCGTAACCAGTTTTCGATATCGGGGAGAGGGTGGTTATAGAGGGGTGTGTCAGCAGAGGGGGTCATATCGCGCAACAAAACTTAAGATTCTCTGGATCTATTGTAGGGGAGAAACGGGGGAGAGGCTAGGCGTTAGAGGGGATCGCCCCGCCAGATGGCGATCGCGATGGCTAGGAGGAGACAGCCGAGAAGGGAGGCCCCCATGAGGAGGAGGGCGAAGAGTTCGCCGGGGGAGAGGGGGCGATCGATGGGATCGAGGTAGGCGTGGTTGGGGGAATGGCCCGAGGCGTTTGGGGGACGGTTGAGGGGGGAAGTTGGCTGCATCACGGAGATGCGGGAATAGCGAATGCTTAGGTCATAGGCGGCCCGGCGTTCGGGGTTGCTGAGGGTGGCGTAGGCTTCGTTGAGTTGCTGGAATTTCCCTTTGGCGATGTGGGGGGGAAGGGTGGTGGTATCGGGGTGATAGTGTTTGCTGAGTTTGCGGTAGGCTTGGCGAATTTCGATGACGGAGGCGGAGGGGTGCAGGCCGAGGAGGCCATAGTAGTTTTTACCGATGGCGGCGAGGCGATCGTGCAGGGTTTGTGAGTTGGGTTGGGCGCGATGCTGGGTCACGGCGCTGAGAGGGATGTTTAGGGTCTCCTCATTTTAACTGACCTGTCNGGGGTTTTTGGCGAGGGATGGGTTGCTCGGGGGAAACGCGGAGGCGATCGGGGTGAGAGACCCGATTTTTTCAAAAAATCGA
>P_2C_Liq_1_UnCtyDRAFT_1000472_pt1 | contig 17386 bp, 15 predicted proteins | sample Pon2CUnioCityCA_2_FD_10234 | JGI IMG/M metagenome (IMG submission 10234) | reverse complement strand
GTTTGCTATACATCAACACTGGGAGAGGGCGCGCCACTTGCGGTTCGCCCCTACGGCCATCTATGGCATGAATTTTGAAAAATGGTATAACAAACCCCAAAGCTGGAGGTCTTCCCTTAGAGTGTCAGCTAGCTAAAATTAGCGAGGTCATTGTCCCATGAGTGTCGTCATTTCAGACGAAATCCTGCAAGCGTCTCAGCTCAGCCCCCGCGAGTTTCGCCAAGAGATTGCATTATACCTGTTTCAAACTGGTCGTTTAACCTTGGGGTACGCCAGCCAACTCGCGGAGATATCACCCAACGCCTTTCGTCAACGTCTTAAGCAGCACAATATCCCTCTCTATTCTTACGACGTTGAAGATTTTGAACTGGACTTGAAAAATCTGCGGCAGTTGGGACGGTTGTGATTGTCATTAGCGATACATCAGCAATTACAAATTTGGCTGCCATTAAGCACTTACACCTTTTGCCCCAACTCTACAGTCAAGTCACTGTTCCTGAAGCGGTGTATCAGGAACTCGCGGATATCGATCCCCCTGTTCCTGGAACCCTTGAAGCCCAATCTGCTGACTGGCTTCAAGTCAGACCAGTGACTAATTTTACTGTTGTTGCACGGCTTCGCAATGAGAGGAGTTTAGATCCTGGTGAATCCGAAGCGATCGCCCTCGCACTGGAACTCAAGGCCGACTTGCTGTTGATCGATGAGCGTCGTGGTCGGGCAGAAGCTGATCGATTGGGACTGAGAATTATCGGTTTGCTGGGTGTTTTGGTTGAGGCTAAAGACAAAAATTTGATTGCTGCCGTCAAGCCATTGATAGACGCTATGATTGCCACATCAGAATTTAGAGTGTCTTCAGTCTTGTACAACCAGATTTTGGAGATGGTAGATGAAACGTGAACTCCCCCATCCTGCCGTTGGCGAGGATGGGGCTTCCTGATTAAAAAATTAACCCTAGGGGAGGTCACTGCTACCCATGAGGAAGCGATCGCAGGCCTGGGCCACCCCTCGCCCCTCATTAATCGCCCAAACCACCAAACTTTGACCGCGACGACAATCTCCCGCCGCAAACACATTGGGCAAACTGGTTTGATACTCCCCATGTTCTGCCTTGACATTGCTGCGGCCATCACGATCTAAACCCAGGGCATCGAGCAACGGCTGCTCTGGTCCCAAAAAGCCCATGGCTAATAGCACCAACTGGGCCGGCAACACCTTTTCTGTCCCGGCTACGTGCTGGGGAATAAACCGGCCTTGGTCATCTTTTAGCCAATTCACTTCCACGGTATGCACGGCTTTAAGCTGGCCCTGCTCATCCCCCTCAAACTTAGTTGCGGTGCGCACATAGGCGCGAGGATCAGCCCCAAACTTGGCCGCCGCTTCCTCCTGGCCGTAGTCCAGGCGGTAGATTTTCGGCCATTCGGGCCAGGGGTTATTGGCGGCGCGGGTTTCCGGCGGCCGGGGCATAATTTCCAACTGGGTGACGCTATTGCAACCATGGCGGAGCGATGTGCCGACACAATCGGTTCCCGTATCGCCACCACCGATGATCACCACATCCTTACCCGCCGCTGAGATGAAATCACGGGTGTTTTCCCCTTCTAGCAAAGTGCGGGTGTTGCCGGTGAGAAATTCCATGGCGAAGTGAATCCCCTGCAAGTCTCGGCCTTCAATGGGCAAGTCTCGGGGTTTGGTGGCGCCGGTGCAGAGAATCACCGCATCAAATTCATTGAGCAATTGCTGGGCCGGGAGATCCTTGCCCACCTCCGTATTGCAGACAAAGGTGATCCCTTCGGCTTCCAACACATCGAGGCGGCGCATCACCACCCCCTGTTTATCCAGCTTCATATTGGGGATGCCGTACATCAGCAGGCCACCGGGGCGATCGGCCCGTTCATACACCGTCACCCAATGGCCCGCCTGGTTGAGTTGATCCGCCGCCGCTAACCCCGCCGGGCCAGAACCGACGATCGCCACCTTTTTGCCGGTCCGTTGACTGGGGGGTGTGGGGGTAATCCAGCCCGATTCCCAACCCTTTTCAGCAATGGCGTTTTCAATACTTTTAATCGTCACCGGCGGACTGGTAATCCCCAAAACACAGGCTCCCTCACAGGGTGCAGGGCAAACCCGGCCGGTAAATTCGGGGAAATTATTGGTTTTATGGAGGCGATCGAGAGCCTCCGACCAAAGACCACGATAGACCAAATCATTCCATTCTGGAATCAGATTATTAATCGGGCAACCGCTGGCCATACGGCTAATTTCAATCCCCGTATGGCAAAAGGGCGTACCACAATCCATACACCGCGCCCCCTGATCTCGGAGCTGTTCCTCCGCCATAGGCAGATGAAATTCATCCCAATTGTGAATCCGATCGCTCGGGGCCACGTCTTCGGCCACCTCGCGCAGATATTCCATGAAGCCAGTTGGTTTTCCCATTGTTTTTTAGACGTAAAGATAGAACGTAGGGGCGCAATGCTTGTGCTTGCGCCCTAGAGCATCGGAACTTGCTTTTTAACTTCCCCCAATCCGGGAAATATCGCGGGCATTTTCTTCAAACGCCGCCGATAGGGCATCATCGCCACTCAAGCCATTGGCCAAGGCATTTTGGATATGTTGCAGAACCCGCTTGTAATCCCGGGGCATCACCTTGATAAAGGTGGGGATCATGCTATCCCAATTCGCCAAAACCTCCCCAGCCTTATCACTGCCGGTATAGTCCGCGTGTTTGGCGATCATCTCCCGCAGCTCACGGATTTCCTCTGGATCTTCGAGGGCTTCGAGATCCACCATCTCCCGGTTGCAACGGGTGGCAAAATCTCCCGCCTCATCGAGGATATAGGCCACGCCGCCACTCATCCCTGCCGCAAAGTTGCGGCCCGTGCGGCCGAGAATCACCACTTTGCCGCCGGTCATGTATTCGCACCCGTGATCGCCGATCGCCTCGACCACCGCACGAACGCCGGAATTGCGCACACAGAACCGCTCACCCACAACGCCGCGAATATAGGCCTCGCCACTGGTAGCTCCGTAGAAGGCCACATTACCGGCGATGATATTCTCCGCTGGGACAAAGGTGGAATTTTTCGGGGGATAGAGGATGATTTTGCCGCCGCTCAACCCTTTGCCCAGATAATCATTGGCATCTCCTTCGAGTTCCAGGGTGACCCCTTTGGGAACGAAGGCCCCAAAACTCTGGCCCGCTGTGCCTTGGAAATGGAGATGAATCGTGCCATCGGGGAGGCCCTCCCAGTAGCGTTTGCTGATTTCATTGCCGAGAATGGTCCCGACGACGCGGTTAATGTTGCAGATGGGTAAGGTGGCTTTGACTGTTTCCCCCCGCTCAAGGGCCGGTTGGCACAGATCCAACAGGGTTGTCATATCTAAGGATTTCGCCAAACCGTGATCCTGGGGAATCTGTGCATAGCGGCCCACTTCTGGCCCCACCTCCGGCTGATGGAGAATTTTGCTGAGGTCAATGCCCTTAGCTTTCCAATGATCTACGGCCTGTTTTTGTTCGAGGACATCGGTGCGGCCGACCATTTCATTGACGGTGCGGAAGCCTAACTGGGCCATGATTTCCCGTAATTCCATGGCCACAAAGGTCATGAAGTTCACGGTGTACTGAGGATCGCCGCTGAAATGTTTACGCAGTTCGGGGTTTTGGGTGGCGACTCCGACGGGACAGGTGTTTTTATGGCAGACTCGCATCATGATGCAGCCCAAACTGACCAGGGGTGCGGTAGAAAAGCCGTATTCTTCGGCGCCGAGGAGGGTGGCGATCGCCACATCCCGCCCGGTTTTCATTTGCCCATCGGTTTCTACGGCAATGCGACTGCGGAGGTTATTGAGCACTAGGGTTTGATGGGTTTCGGCTAACCCCAATTCCCAGGGCAAACCGGCGTGTTTAATCGAGGTTTGCGGCGAAGCGCCGGTTCCCCCGTCAAAGCCGGACACTAACACCACATCGGCATGAGCTTTGGCGACCCCAGCGGCGATGGTTCCCACGCCCACCTCGGACACGAGTTTCACGCTGATCCGGGCCTCCCGGTTGGCGTTTTTGAGGTCGTGGATTAGTTCGGCGAGATCTTCAATGGAATAGATGTCATGGTGGGGCGGTGGGGAAATTAAGCCCACGCCAGGGGTGGAATGGCGCACTTTGGCGATCCAGGGATAGACCTTCCGACCGGGCAATTGGCCGCCTTCACCGGGTTTTGCCCCCTGAGCCATTTTGATTTGAATTTCCTTGGCTTGGGACAGGTACAAACTGGTGACACCAAAGCGACCGGAGGCCACCTGTTTAATGGCGCTGTTTTTAGAATCTCCTTGGTCATTGGTCCAGGTGTACCGTTCGGGATCTTCGCCCCCTTCCCCGGTGTTGGATTTGCCGCCGATGCGGTTCATGGCGATCGCCAGGGACTCATGGGTTTCTTTAGAAATAGAACCATAGCTCATGGCCCCGGTTTTAAACCGCTTCATGATCGCCTCAATGGGTTCGACTTCATCGAGGGGAATCGGCTCGCGCTCTTTAAAGGCCAGCAGATCCCGCAGGCGGAATTGTTTTTTGCCTTGGTCATTCACCAGGGCTGCATATTTGCGATACCGCTCATAGTCCCCGTCTCGCGCGGCTTGTTGCAGTAGATGGATCGTTTCTGGGGCCAGTAAATGTTCTTCACCATCCTTACGCCATTGGTACTCACCCCCGACATCGAGGGTTGGGGTTGCATCGGGGCGATCGCTAAAGCCGGCATGGTGGCGTTGCAGGGCTTCAGCCGCAATCACGCCCAAATCGATTCCTTCCAACCGAGAAGCGGTCCAGGAGAAATAGGTATCCACGACGCTGTGATGCAAGCCAATCGCCTCGAAAATTTGCGCCCCGCGATAGCTTTGGATCGTCGAGATGCCAATTTTAGAGCCGATTTTAATCACGCCCTTGGTGGCCGCTTTGACATAGTTTTTCAGCGCCGTTTTGGCGTCGATCCCTTTCAGCAATCCGTCCTGAATCAGGTGTTCAATGCTTTCAAAGGCCACATAGGGGTTAATGGCACCGCAACCATAGCCCAACAGCACTGCAAAATGATGCACTTCGCGGGGTTCGCCGGATTCGAGGACTAGGCCGACGCGGGTGCGGGTGCCATTGCGGATGAGGTGGTGGTGCAGGCCCGACACGGCTAACAGGGCGGGAATGGGGGCATGACCCTGATCGAGACCGCGATCGCTCAAAATGAGGATATTTTTACCAGCGGCGATCGCCTCATCGGCGGCAGTAAACAGAGTCTCTAACGCCGTCTGCAACCCGTTCACCCCTTGGCTGGCCTCAAACACAATCGGCAAGGTTTGGGATTGGAACCCTCGCAGATTCACCCCTTTTAACTGGGCTAATTCCGCATTGGTGAGAATGGGGGTGGGGAGTTGGATCAGTTGACAGCTTTGGGGTTCGGGTTTCAGCAGGTTGCCCTCGGAGCCGATGGTGGTGATGGCAGAGGTGATAATTGCTTCGCGAATTGAATCAATGGGGGGGTTGGTGACTTGGGCAAACAGTTGTTGGAAATAGTCGTAAAGCAGTTTGGGGCGATCGGACAGGGCCGCTAAGGGGGTATCGGTCCCCATTGCGCCCACGGCTTCGACACCATTTTGAGCCATGGGGCTGATCAACAGCCGCAATTCCTCAAAGGTGTAGCCAAAGGCCTTTTGATGGGGCAACAGTTGCGAACCGAGATTAGGTGCAGGTTCTGCTGCCGGTAAATCTGCCAAATCCACCTGGTATTGATTCAACCAATCCCGGTAGGGGTGGGCGGTGGTGATGTCCTGTTTAATTTCTTCATCGGCCACAATCCGCCCCTGCTCCATATTCACCAGGAACATCCGCCCGGGTTCGAGGCGACCCTTGAAGGCGACTCGCTCCGGCTCAATGGGCAATACCCCGGCTTCGGAGGCCATAATCACCAAATCATCATGGGTGACGTAGTAGCGGGAGGGGCGCAAACCGTTGCGATCCAACACTGCCCCCATCATGGTGCCATCGGTGAAGGCAATGGACGCGGGGCCATCCCAGGGTTCCATCAAGCAGGCGTGGTATTCATAAAAGGCCTTGCGCTCGTCGCTCATGGATTCATTGGCGGCCCAGGGTTCGGGAATCATCATCATCATGGCGTGGGGCAATGACCGACCCGCCAAGGTCATGAGTTCCAGGGTGTTGTCAAAAATGGCGGAATCACTGCCGTCCATATCGATGATGGGCTGCATGGCTTTGAGGCTGTCGCCAAACAGTTCCGAAGCGAAGAGGCTTTGGCGGGCGTGCATCCAGTTGATGTTGCCCCGGAGGGTGTTGATTTCGCCGTTGTGGGCGATGTAGTGGTAGGGGTGCGATCGCTCCCAACTGGGGAAGGTGTTGGTGCTGAAGCGTGAATGCACCAAACCGAGGGCGCTGGTAAACCGTTCATCGTTCAAATCGGGGAAATAGCCGCGCACTTGAGGCGGGGTGAGCATCCCTTTATAGACGATGGTGCGGCTGGACACACTGGTGGAATACCAGGATGTATCGACGCCGGAGCGATGAATGTCGTGGTGCGATCGCTTGCCAATCACATACAATTTACGCTCAAACCCCAAATCATCGGCAATCTCGGGGTTGCGACTAATAAACACTTGTTGGATAAACGGCTCACTGTTCCGTGCCGTTTGCCCCAAATCGCGATGATCCGTTGGCACATCCCGCCAACCGAGGACGGTTTGCCCTTCTTCTGTGACGATTTTTTCAAAGATGTCTCGACCCTTTTGGCGAATCACCGGATCCCGGTTGGCAAAAAACATCCCCACGCCGTAATGGCCCGGAGCCGGGAGCGTGATCCCCAGGTCTTGGACCGCCGCCTGGAGAAAGTCGTGGGGGAGTTGGGTGAGAATCCCTGCTCCATCGCCGCTGTTGGGGTCGGCCCCCACGGCTCCCCGGTGTTCGAGGTTGACCAGAATCGTCAGGGCTTGATCAACAATGCTGTGCGATCGCACTCCCTTCATCTGCACGATAAACCCAACCCCGCAGGCATCATGCTCTAGTTGTGGATCGTACAAGCCCTGTTGTCGTGGTTGTTTGATATTAGTCATGGATGCAATTCGTGAAGGGAAACAGTGATTCGCAAAGGTAGAGATACGGTCTGAGTTTTAGAATTCTCTCTCTAAAAGCTGGAAAAGGCGATCATTCTTAATAAAATGATCAAATTTAAGTGGCATAGCCTCGTCATCTGTTGTTGCAGAGGTTAGTCAAGCTGTGATTATGGGCAAACGATGACATCAAAACTATACCCAGTCTGACATTACCCCATTTTTATTGTCAGGAAAAATAGTTTTTTCACTGTAAAATTGGTCACAAAATCAGATCCCCTGACCGATCTAGGATCGCGAGAGTTGAGAAGGAATAACCAACTGTCGATCGCTACTGTCGATCGCTACTGTCGATCGCGGCTCTAGGGAAAATCTTGATTTAGCTTGAGGTTGGGCCAGAATTTCCCTTGAAGGCTATGGGGTTAATAGCCGTAAGGGTCGTCAGGTTCGGGGATGGGGTCGAAGCTCTCGGCGGCGATAATGACCTGGCGGCGGTCTTCGAGGCGGCCGGATTTCATTTGGCCGCGAATTTGCACCCAACTGTCGGGTTCGAGGTCTTGGCGGGAGGTTCCTGGAGGAAGTTGCACCGGAAGCCCGACGGGATAGGCGTCGGCGGCGCAACAGGTAATCATGAACCGGGCGATGATAATCAGGTTATCGTCTAAGTCGGGAGGATGAATGACGAAGCCGTCAACGTTGACGGGATCTCCGGCGTAGGCGTCGGGTTCGGGATAGACGCTGAGGGTGCGGGTCCAATCGACGATGCTACGGTCTTCGGGGTTGTTGGCCCCCCGGAAACTTTCGGGTTCTACCCGTGTCATGGAGAGAAAGTCGGTGACGCCGCGATCGAGGGCCACTTGGCTGGCAAAGGGGCGCGGGGTAAAGATGAGGGCGATGCAGGCTGAGGCCAGCAGTAGGCCGGTACTCCAGCCGGGGGGAAAGAGGCTTATATGTTGTTGAGGGGCTTCGGGAATTCCTCGCCGCGATCGCAGCTGTAGGGCTTTCCAGGCTGCAATGAGCAAAAAGCAAATCCCGGCCAGAATACAGAGCCAGGCGTAGGCGGGATGGATGAGAATCCGTAGTTTCCCCGTCAGCCAATATTGCATCATCACCACTCCCCAGAGAAAAAGGGTGATGATATCTAACCAGAGTAGCCAGTTCTGGCTCTGGGGTGGGCGCGATCGCCCCGGAGATTTGGCCGGAGGCTTGGACCGAGAGGGAGTCACCATAGGAGAAACGGCTAGGATACGGCTAGGATACGGCTAGGATAACGCTTCGGTCATGAGAACGAGGGGTTGCAGTTCATGGTCGTTTTGGGCGCTAACATGGTCGGTGATGCGATCGCGGATGGTTTGGGCCATAATGCGGTTGATTTTACGCACACTGGAGCGCCCATCGAGTTGATAGAGGACTTCATAGACCCGTTGCACTTGGGTTTTACGGGTTTTGGGGTCGGTGATGGTCTTTTTCTTTTTGCGGGTGTAGACGGCGGGTTTTTCGGCTCGTCCCCAGTACAGTTTATAGATGTCGCGATCGAGGTTGGCGACGCAGCGAATTTGGGGGAGCGAGGGAATATCTAGGCTCATGGAACCATCTTCGAGGCGATGAATCTGGAAATAGCCCCAATGTTTTTCTTGACGGGCGACGGCCCGATTGATGGCCAGTTTCAGTTGCATCAGCACGTCGTCGTTTTGGAGGCGGTCGGTGGTGAGGAGCATGGGAATAGTGAATAGTGAATAGGGGATAGGGCGAGCGGGGATAGGGGATAGGGGATAGGGCGAGAGGGTGTCCTTAATTCTATCAGTTTCGTTATTTGTTGTCGGATTGGTTGACGGGGTATGGCACAATGGCGATCGAGACCTTTTGAGAGAATGTTGACTGATTCTATGGAACTTTCGCAATTGAAACAGGAACTTCAACTGTTGTCGGAACGCCTGGGGAAAACCCAGGAGTATCTTTGACCTACCTGCACTGACGGCCAAAGTTAAAGATTTGGAACAACTGGCGACACAGCCGGATTTCTGGGATGATGCTGATCGCGCTCAGCAGATTATGCAGGATCTCAATGATCTCAAATCCAATCTGGAACAGTATCATGACTGGGTTGAGAGTTTGGAAAATGCTCAAGCGGTGCTGGAACTGCTGGCCGATGAGGAGGATAGCTTTGATGAGAGTTTGATGGTTGAGGCGGTGCAAACCTCAACTCGCTTGAATCGGGAGTTGGAACAATGGGAGTTTCAACAGATGCTCTCGGGTGAGTATGACAAGGGAGGTGCGGTGTTGACCATCAATGCTGGGGCTGGTGGTACGGATGCTCAGGATTGGGCGGAAATGTTGCTGCGGATGTATACCCGTTGGGGAGAACAACAGGGCTATCGGGTTGAGACGATGGAACTGTCGGAAGGGGATGAAGCGGGGATTAAGTCCGTTACCCTGGAGATTCGCGGTCGTTACGCCTATGGCTATCTTAAGTCGGAGAAGGGAACTCATCGTTTGGTTCGTATTTCGCCGTTTAATGCTAATGGGAAACGCCAAACCAGTTTTGCTGGGGTGGAGGTGATGCCGATTTTGGATGGTTCGGTGACGCTCGATATTCCCGATACAGATCTCGAAATTACCACCTCGCGCTCGGGGGGTAAGGGGGGACAAAATGTGAATAAGGTTGAGACGGCGGTGCGGGTGTTACATAAACCGTCGGGGCTGGCGGTGCGCTGTACTCAGGAGCGATCGCAGCTTCAGAATAAGGAGAAGGCCTTGGCGTTACTGAAGGCGAAACTTCTGGTGATTGCTGAGTCGCAACGGTTAGAGGAGATTGCTGAGATTCGCGGTGATATGGTCGAAGCGGCTTGGGGGAACCAAATCCGTAATTATGTCTTCCACCCTTATCAGATGGTCAAGGATTTACGCACGGGTGTGGAAACCACTCAGGTCGATGATGTGATGAATGGGGAACTTGACCCCTTTATTGAGGCCTATCTGCGTCAGGATAATCAGCTCGTCGAGGCGGTGGCGACTCAACCGTAGGCGATCGCCTGCCCCTAATATCACAACACAAATAATATGTCAACCCCTAAGTCCCTAAAAAATAGGGTGTTGAGGATGAAGCCCCGAATTGCGGGGTTCATCGTCCTTGGGGGACTTTTTCTGAGTCTTGCGCTTTTGGCTCCTATTCCGGCACGAATTACGCCTCCCACGCCTTTAAATGACCCGGTGACGGTCTGGGTGATTGGGTATCCGGTCACGCCCCTGTTCTATCACAACAGTTTAATGTTGCCGGATGAGTCGGGGGAATGGCGGGAATACTCCTTNGGCGATCGCGCGGTGTATGCCAACAATCAGGGACAACTGATCAATCTAGTCCAGGCGGTTCTTTATCCCACTCCCGCCGTTTTCGGACGACAGACGTTTGATTCGAGGCAATGGCAGCACCGTCAAGGGCGAAGCGGCGATGGGGGACAACGGTTGCGTTTGCACGTCGAGCGATCGCGGGTTAAGGAGCTGTTAGAGCAATTAGAGCAACGCTATCACGCCGCTGGAGTCACGCCTCAGTATAATCCCAAAGTCGATTTATACTTTGTCCCTGATGAGCAATACTACGCTGGCTGGCAGACTTGCAATCATCTTGTTGCCCGCTGGTTGCGCCAGCTTGACTGCCAAATTCGGGGTTTGGTCTTTTCGGGTCAATTTAAGCTCAACTAGCTCTGAGGCTCCGATTCTTGGCTCTCTGGGGCTGTGTTGTCTGTTGCTTCGGAGGACTCAGATTTGTCGGGTTTGGCGGTTTTTTCAGCTTTTGCGGCTTCCCGTTCGGCTCGCTTCTTGCGATCGGCTTCTAAGATATCAGCCATAACGCTTTGGGCCTGTTCCATTTTCTCTAAGTTGCTGCGATAGAGTTCCAAGTCTTTACGCAGCTTCTCGTCGGAAATGTTCAGGCGCGATCCCAATTGATTGAGAATCTCGGCCAGTTGCTTGTCTTGACTGAGTAACTCCGCGTCAATGGCTTCAATGGCGCTGAGTAAGCCAATAGCCAGGAGACGACAATACTTAAAGTTTTCTCCGGCTGCAAACTGACGAATTTGGTGAACAAAAGCGTTGTCGCCTGAGGCTGAGTCGGATTCGCTGGCCATGGCTAACAAATCGTCCTGAGATAGTTGCGCGGCTGCTTCGCGCATCATCGCCGCATCGCGACGATATTGGTCAGGATCACCGCCGGTGGCCCGACAGAGTGCCGCAAAGATAGAGTCTACATCTTGCTCTGGCCGGTAGCCGTTCATGAAGCGATCGAACGCTGAAACGACCCCGAGGGCGTAGACCGGATTATAGGTAAAATCTACATTGACCGAGAGCAAGTGCATCTCGACCATCATTTCCTCGACCACACGACGATACAGGGAATTGATCGGACGGGTGTGAGTTTTATAAAAATCTCGTTTAGTATCGGAGACAGTACGAACGTTATCCACGGGGCGTTAGGGGAAGATTCAAGTTAGTTTACATTTTGACGGTTTCACGACGATTTGCCAAGTCTCGGAGGCTTAAATCGTATCAAACGTGACCGATTGGCCAGTGAGAACCGTTGGCTGGCAATCTTCGAGGAATGGGAGCGAGAGCCAAGTGTGCCAAGGGGTTGAGTCTCGTCTAGGAGCTAACCTTTCAACGCGGCGTCCCTGAGTTGAGGGAGAGTCGGGGGAAATCGCCCATTCAGTTCAATAAGAGACAGCCCCCAACCAGCGATGCTGAGGATATGACATCTCTCAAGCTGCTGTTGGGGTGACCAGCCCTTGGACTCAAACGGGCGATTTGAGAGCGCGGAAGGAAGGCTAAACTAGCTGGCAACGTTACGGGGAACTCCCTCTAGGGCTTCTTCTTCCGTCTCAAAAATTTCGAAGACCGAATCCATCATCGTGACCTCAAACACGAGTTTGGCTTCGGGGTGAACATTGCAAATTCGGAAACTACCTTTAACCTTATCGGCGTCGCGCATTCCGGCCACCAAAGACGTCAATCCCGAACTATCAATAAAATTGACTTGTCCAAGGTTGACGACGACATGGCGGCTGAGTTTGGAAATGCACTCCTGAAGCTTGAGGCGAAACTGCCAAGCCGTCGTGATATCCAGTCGTCCGGCTGGTGCCAGAACGATGACAGTTGTCCCGTCTTGAGTGGTATGAGTTTTCTGCTCGATGTGGATCACTGACCCTTCCTCGCACTTACTAACAATGGGGATTCACGGGCGGTGAGAAACCGGACTCGGAACACTCCCCTGTTGGCATACACTACCAGATTAGTGACGATTCAGCTTCACCTCCCACGGAGATTCCCCTAGTTAGTGTCATCCTAACCTAGATTGACTCAGACGTAGCAGTGGAGTTGGCCCAATCTTGGGGTTTTAGGAATTCTTCGTAGAGTTGGGCTTCGGGAGTTCCGGGTTCGGGTTCATAGCCGTATTCCCAGCGAACTAAGGGCGGGAGGGACATGAGGATCGATTCGGTCCGTCCGTTGGTTTGCAGGCCGAAGATGGTGCCGCGATCATACACGAGGTTAAATTCTACGTAGCGGCCCCGTCGGTAGAGTTGGAAGTTGCGCTGGCGATCGCCGTACTCCAGGCCACGACGACGCTCGACGATGGGTTCGTAGGCGGGGAGGAAGGACTGGCCGCAGGATTGGGCTAAGCCAAACAGAGATTCCCAGTCGCGAGGTTCGATGTCTCCGAGTTTCTGGCTATACTCGGCGGCGGGGCCGTCGGGATCGGGACCGCGATAGAGTTGGCCCTGGCCGTCTTGGTAGTCGAAGAAAATCCCGCCGACGCCGCGCATTTCTTGGCGGTGTTTGAGGTAGAAGTATTCGTCGCACCACTGTTTGAAGACGGGGTAGTATTCGTTGTGGTGGCGATCGCAGGCGGTTTTCAGGGTTTTATGAAAATGGGCCGCGTCTTCGGCGAAGGGATAGTAGGGGGTTAAGTCGGCCCCACCGCCAAACCACCAGACGGGACCGGCTTCAAAGTAGCGATAGTTGAGGTGTACGGTGGGAATGTAGGGGCTACGAGGATGCAGGACCATGGAGGTTCCGGTGGCGTAGAAGCCATGGCCTTCGGCTTCGGGCCGTTGTTTAAGAATCGAGGGGGGGAGTTTCTCGCCAAAGACTTCTGAGAAGTTGACGCCTCCTTGTTCAAAGACGTTTCCGTTACGAATTACTCGCGATCGCCCCCCACCGCCTTCGGGACGTTCCCACATATCTTCGCGAAATTGTCCGCCGCCATCAATGCGCTCTAAGCCGGCACAGATACTCTCTTGCAGCTCTTTCATGAAGGCACTAATGCGGGCTTGGGAGTCTTCTGGGGGACGAGTGGATACGGCAGAGATGGAAGGCGTTGAGGTTGAACTCATGATTTTTGTTAAGAAAAGTTGCAGTACGTTACGAAAGATGACAAAAGCGGGCGATCGCCCAAGGAGTCAGGGCTGCCGAGGCAAAGCGCTAGACCGTTCTCCTGGCTGTTGATCTCGGGTCAACCCTTGTCAATGCTAGGCTAGAGGGAACGGCCATCCCGCATTATAGAGAATGGTCTTGAACATTTTAATCGTTGTTCAAAAATGTATAGTTTTAATAATAAAACGATACAAGGCTGACCCTGGCTCCCAAGCCGTCCCCCTTGGAACATATCTGGCAAACCCCAACTGAAGAGGAGACATCTGTGAACGTGACGTCAAGTAATGCACTGACCCCTGACGCCGTATTAAAGGTCCTACAACCGGTCCAAGATCCCGAACTCAACAAGAGTCTGGTGGACTTGAACATGATCCGCCAAGTCACCATTGACGGCGGTGTCGTCAGTTTTACCCTGGTGTTAACCACGCCGGCCTGTCCGCTACGAGAGTTCATTGTTGAGGATTGCGAAAAAGCGGTGCGAACCCTTCCCGGCGTTGAACAAGTGCAGGTTGAAGTAACCGCAGAAACGCCGAAACAGCCCTCACTCCCCGATCGCCAAGGCATTGATGGGGTCAAAAACATCATTGCCATCTCCAGCGGTAAAGGAGGCGTCGGCAAAACCAGCGTCGCGGTGAACGTTGCCGTGGCCCTGGCCCAAACCGGTGCCAAAGTCGGACTCCTTGATGCTGATATCTATGGCCCCAATGGTCCGAATATGCTGGGCCTCGGCGATGCCAAAGTCATGGTACGCGAAGGGGCTGACGGCAAGGAAGTGTTAGAACCGGCCTTCAATCATGGGGTTAAACTGGTGTCCATGGCCTTCCTGATTGACAAGGATCAGCCCGTGATTTGGCGCGGGCCGATGCTCAACGGTGTGATTCGTCAGTTTCTCTATCAGGTGCAATGGGGAGAACTCGATTATCTGATCGTGGATATGCCCCCAGGAACTGGCGATGCTCAACTGACCCTAGCTCAAGCGGTTCCCATGGCCGGGGCCGTCATTGTCACCACTCCGCAAACGGTAGCCCTACTCGACTCGCGCAAAGGCTTAAAAATGTTTGAACAGCTAGGGGTTCCTGTTTTGGGGATTATCGAGAATATGAGCTATTTTATTCCTCCGGATCTGCCCGATCGCCAGTATGATATTTTCGGTTCAGGTGGCGGCGAAAAAACGGCCACGGAACTGAATATCCCCCTACTCGGACGAGTTCCCCTAGAGATTCCGCTCCGAGAAGGCGGTGATGCAGGGATTCCCATTGTCGTCTCTCACCCTGAGTCTGCCTCAGCTCAAGAGTTGATGCGAGCGGCCAAACAACTGGCGGCCAAAGTCTCTGTGGCAGCGTTCTCGAATCGCTAGGACAGAGCCAGGAGACAGCCAGACGTAGAGGCGTTCCACTTTAGTAGAGGCGTTCCACTTTAGTGGAACGCCCTATCAACCATCAACCATCAACTATCAACTATTAACTATTAACTATTAACCATCAACTATTAACTATTAACTATTAACTATTCCCCTATGGTCAACCGCAATTGGTTACAAGCATGGCAGTCCATTGACTGGACGTTACTCATCCTTTCGATTAGCTTAACGGTCTATGCCGGATTGGTGATTCGCAGTAGCCAGCTAACGTTGGAGTACACCGACTGGTGGCAACATTGGCTGACGGGGGCGATTGGTGTGGCGATCGCCCTAGTCATTGCCCGCTGGCGTTATGAAATCCTGGTTCAATGGACTTGGATTATCTATGTCATCACCAATTTGTCGCTGATTGCTGTGATGGTGTTGGGAACTACGGCTTTGGGGGCGCAACGCTGGATTACGATTGGTGGTTTTAATATCCAGCCGTCGGAGTTTGCCAAGTTGGGGCTAATTATTACTCTAGCAACGATGTTAGAGGGGCGGACAGCGGCGAATTTCCCGACGGTGTTGAAGAGTTTGGCGGTGGCGGCGGTTCCTTGGTCGTTGGTATTTTTGCAGCCGGATTTAGGAACCTCTTTGGTGTTTGGGGCCATCACGCTGGGGATGCTCTATTGGGCTAATGCGAATCCTGGTTGGTTGCTGTTGTTGATTTCGCCGATGATTTCGGCCATCTTGTTTAGTCTAGTGCTGCCAGTGTGGTTTATTTGGGTGGCAGGGATGGCGGTGATTGCTTGGTTGACGATTCCCGGACGCTGGTTTGGGGCGATCGCCGGGTTGACGGTTAACTTGGTGTCTGGACGCTTAGGGGAGGTGCTATGGGACTTGCTCAAACCCTATCAGAAAGACCGGATTGTGCTATTCCTTGATCCGAGTCGTGATCCTCTCGGCGGCGGCTATCACTTGATTCAATCTCGCATTGCGATTGGTGCTGGGGAACTTTGGGGACGGGGTTTGGGCCAAGGAACTCAAACTCAGGGCGGTTTTATCCCAGAACAACATACGGACTTTATTTTCTCGGCGGTGGGGGAGGAATGGGGGTTTATCGGGGCGATCGCAGTCTTGGTTGTCTTTTGGCTGATTTGTTTGCGTCTGGTGATTATTGCTCAAACGGCGAAGGATAATTTTGGCTCGTTATTGGCGGTGGGGGTGTTGTCGATGTTGGTGTTTCAGGTGATTGTCAATGTTAGTATGACCGTTGGCTTAGCCCCGGTAACGGGGATTCCCTTGCCTTGGATGAGTTATGGGCGATCGGCCTTGCTGACGAATTTTTTGGCGGTGGGGTTAGTCGAGTCGGTTAATAATCACCGACAGCGGTTAAAGTTTTAGCCAGGGCGCTGCGGTGGGCTAAAATCGGGATGGTGAATTAGCGAAACGACGAAAGACTTATGATTTTGCCTGGATCGGCTGTGGAAGTGATTAACCCCGATGATACCTATTATCGCTTTAAAGGCTCGGTGCAACGGGTCAGCGATGGCAAGGCGGCGGTCTTGTTTGAAGGGGGCAATTGGGATCACGCGGTGACGTTTTTACTCTCGGAGTTGGAGTTAGTCGATGCCAAGGCTGGACGCAAAAAGTAGGGGCGAACCCTTGTGGTCGCCCGGCTTTTGGTCTCTCTAGGACAGAGTATGGTTCGTTTACCTCTACCCCAATTTTCCGAGAATCCCGGCGATCGCGGCGATCGCTTTGCGGAGGTGATTGAGACGGCCACGACGGAGTTTTTGGCCCAATGTCTCGATGGGGATGAGTTACGTTTCCCGACGATGCCTCCGTTTGGCAGTTGGGTCAAGGCGATCGATGAGGAGTCGGGGAATCCCATTTATGGGGTGGTGTATCATGCGACAACCACCCCCATTGATTCGGTCCATCGCGCTCAGGCCCTAGGGATGTCGTTGGAGGAGTTACGCGATCGCCAACCCCAGATTTTCGCGATGTTAAAGACGGAATTTCGGGCGGCGATCGTCGGGTTTGTGGTGCCGGAGTCGGGCCAGGTGTATCAATATCTACCTCCACGTCCTCCCCAGATTCACCAGGGGGTCGCTTATTGCACGCCGGAGGAGGTGATTCACTTTAGTGAGGGGTTAGACTTCCTGCGGACGCTGTTGGAGGTGGGAAATGCGCCGGTTGAGGCGTTAACGGCGGCGGCGATTCGTGAGATTTACCAAATTCGTAAAACGGAACGAGAATGGTTGGTTCAGGCGGGACGGACGTTGAGTTTGCTGCTCAAGGACGACTACGATCGCCTACGCTTGATTCTCGGACAAATCCATCCTTGATAATGAATGCTCCCCCACCTGCTGGCGCGAGGTGTAGGTGTCTTATCACAAGGCGTTAGCCCTTGCGAAAGGCGGCATCCCCGCGCCCGTACTGGGAACTTTTGCCCAATAACACCCCCAAGTTGTTTCCACTATGGGGCTTTAGAAAAACTTTTGCCTGGAGTCTGAGCGGTAT
>P_2C_Liq_1_UnCtyDRAFT_1000471_pt1 | contig 17387 bp, 18 predicted proteins | sample Pon2CUnioCityCA_2_FD_10234 | JGI IMG/M metagenome (IMG submission 10234) | reverse complement strand
AGAATGGGTAAATTGATTGCGAAGCATATGGTAGATTCTGTTCAGACTTCTGCTCATGTGCAATCGTTTATAGAAATTGATGTCACTAATATTGTAAAATGGCGTAACAAAGTTAAAGACGCATTCTTAAAAAGAGAAGGAGAAAAGTTAACCTTTACTCCAATTTTTATGCAAGCAATTGCATCAACTATAAAAAAATATCCTTTAATTAATATTGCGGTTAGCGGAGATTCCATTATCAAAAAGAAAAATATTAATTTAGGTATGGCAGCAGCCTTACCAGACGGAAATTTAATAGTGCCTGTTATTAAAAATGCTGATCAACTCAATTTAGTAGGGATGACCAAATCTGTAAACGATTTGGCAAACAGAGCAAGAAAAAATGCTTTAAAACCAGATGAAATTCAAGATGGAACCTACACAGTAACTAATGTTGGTGGTTTTGGTTCTGTTATGGGGACACCTATCATCAATCAACCACAAGTTGCTATTTTAGCTTTAGGGGCAATACGTAAAGTGCCTGCTGTAATAGAAACTTCAGAAGGAGATTTTATTGGGATTAGACAAAAGATGTTTGTTTCTCATTCTTACGATCATAGAGTTGTAAACGGAGCTTTAGGTGGTATGTTTATTAAAACGTTAAAAGAAATCTTAGAGTCTTGGGATGTAAATCAAGATTTTTAATGATATTCTAAATAAAAAATAAAAAAAAACGCTTGAAATTTCAAGCGTTTTTTGTTTTTAAAAATTATATTCGTTAAAAATTTAAATAAAAATATATAAATGAAAAAACTTCTAGTTTTATTTCTAGTAACTGTAAGTTTTGCAGTACAGAGTCAAGATCAAGAATCAGTATTATTACGATTTAATTATGATAAAGGTGATCGTTATTTAATCAATATGACACTATCTCAAGAGATGGGAACTGTTATGACTAATGATATGAGTTTTGTAATGTCTCAAAAAATTACTGCTACTGATGCAAATACATTTGATAGTGAGATGGAAATCGAAAAAATAGTTATGAAAATAGTGCAATCTGGAACAGAGGTGAATTATGATTCAACCATGAGTGATGACGAATTAGACGCTACTGGAAAAATAATGAAATCGCAAATGGAACCTATGATGCAGGCTTTGATAACAATGAAAAGTAATAATTTGGGTGAAGTGACAGAAACTAAAGTTGTACCAAATGTGATGGGTTTAGAAGATATGTCTAATCAATCTAATAATGTGGTTTACCCTAAACAACGTGTTTCTGTAGGGAGTAGTTGGGATATGACTAAATCTGAAAAAGGTATGGAAATGAAGTTTACCTATGTTGTAAAATCAATTACATCAGAGCTAGTTGTATTAGATGTTTCTGGTACTGTTAGCGGTATAGGAAAAGGAACTATAACAGGAAAAATGAATATTGATAAGGATTCAGGTGCTTTAAACTCAACCAATATTGATATGGACATGATTGTTTCTGGTCAAAAATTAATTACAAATGTCTCAGCAACAATGATAAAACAATAATTCAATAAAAAACCTCAGATTTTTCTGAGGTTTTTTATTTCAATATTTTAAAAGTGTACGTTGCTATAATATCATTATCTAAATAGAAATGTACATCATAAAAACCTCTCTTTTTAAAAGTGTGTTTTAGTGTAAGTAAACTATCATTAAGAGAAACCATAGGTTTTACTGTTTTCTCAGAAACATTATTTGTAAAAACAAACTTCACTTTTTTTAAATCAATCTCCTTTTTTAGTAGATACTGAAAAGTAAACTCTTCATTTCGACGAACTTCATGATACATTTTTTTAGGACTGATATGGTCAGATAAGATAGTATACCCTTTGGCATACAATACAGGCTTTTCTACAAACTCATTAAAACTAGGCATATTGGGTGCTAAGAGAGAATGCTCAGGGACTACTGGAAAATGGTTAAAAAAGAATATTTTAGGTTCTGTTAAGAAATATCCATTGTCATAATTAAAAATAAATTTTCCATCTTCTGGGTAAGAAATTCCTGTAGACCAAGTAGGGTCACACAAATACCATTTGTTGTTTAATTTTACTAGATTCCATGTATGATTTGCATAAGCCAAATCTTCCACATCCATGGTACTTGTTCTTCCAGAGCCATTTACCATAATAGATTTGATACCAACAGTGGCACACATTTCTTTTAATAAATAAGCATAACCAGTACAAATGGTTCTTTTTCTCTTTAGTAACTTTTTAAAGAGGATGTTTTTAAAACGAGAATTCCATTTTTCTAATTTAATAGAATCGTTCTTAAATCGTTTTCTTTTTCTATGATTTTTAGCATACAAACGGAAATCGTTAGCAATATTATGCGTAATCCAAATATATATTGCCCGAAATTTTTCTACGTCTGTATCAAGTTTTTTTGTAAGATTTGATGTAAGTTTATTAAGGTCGTTTAAATTTTTGCTTTGGTAAGTTTTTGCAATTAAATCAGCTCTTGAAAAATTGATGTTTTTAAAATCAGATTCTTGAGAGAAACTTTTATGTACAACAATAAAAAGTAATAGAAATCCAAACTTACGCATCTAATTATTGCTTTGGGCGTTTAGATTTGTAGCGTTTATTAGAATTTAAGGCACCTAACATTTCAATACTTTCCTCTTCTAAAACCACAGTCATAAAGCTAGATTTCTCATTGATCTTAATTTGTTTTTTTAGATATCCTAAGTAAGTAAATACCAAAATATCACCTTTTTTTAATTTTTTAGGAAATGTAAATTCACCTTTTTTGTTTGTTGTAGTAGCATAATTTGTGCCTTTTAAATAAACAGTTGCTTCCATTAATGGCTCTATTTCGGTTTCTACATTTCCTTTTACAATACCTTTTACGGTAATTTCTTGAGCTTGAGCAACACTAGAGAAAAAGAAAAAAGCAAACACTAAACTTAAGAAGGTAAAAGAACTCTTTTGTAGTGTGATTGTATTCGTAGTTTTCATAATAAGATGTTTTAAAATTTACTTCAAATATAATTCCTTAGATATTTGAAAAAAATCTAAATGAGTGATTTGTATATATTTGAGTGGTTAAAGTTACTTTTTATTTAGGGAAATTAAAAATGAGAATTGTTAAAACAAACTCTATGAATTATTTATACACTAATACCAACGTTTTTTCTTCTTTTTCGAAGCCGCAGATTTTCTACTCTTTTTGTGTTTACTTACAGTATTGGGTTGCTTCTTTTTATGTTTTGGTTTGTTGATAGGATAAGGATGGTCATCAATTACTTTTATCGATTTTTTAAGTAAATCTTCTATGCTTTTGATGTAACTATTTTCATCAGGAGAACAAAAAGAAAACGCAATACCTGATTTTCCTGCTCTACCAGTTCTTCCAATTCTATGAACATACGTTTCTGCTATATTTGGAATATCAAAATTGATAATGGCATCTACATTGGTAATGTCAATTCCTCTTGCAGCAACGTCTGTTGCAATTAAAATCGTAGCACTTTTACTTTTAAAATCTTCTATAGCTTTGTTTCTTATACCTTGGCTTTTATCTCCATGAATACTGGTTGCTTTATAACCGTTTTTTAATAAAGTTTGTTCCAGTTTATCCACTCCAAATTTGGTGCGTCTAAAAATGATAATTTTACCATTTATTGTGTTTCGTAATAAATGCAAACACAAATCGGTTTTGTTCTTTTTAGGTAAATAATACAATAACTGACCAATATTTTTGGCTGTGGTTTCTTCAGGATTTATCTGGACTTTAACAGCATTTTTAATGACAGATTTAGCGAGTTCATCAATTTTATCAGGAATAGTTGCAGAAAATAATAAGGTTTGTTTTTTCTTAGGAGTGGATTGCTCAATCTTTTTCACATCGTTGATAAAACCCATATCCAGCATTAAATCAGCCTCATCTAAAACAAAGATTTCTAAATGACTTAAATCGATATTTCCCTGCAATTGTAAATCGATTAAACGACCGGGAGTTGCCACTAAAATATCTACACCTTTTGCCAAAACTTCTTTTTGTGGTTCTAAAGAAACGCCACCAAAAACAGCAGTAGTTCTTAAGTTGGAATACTTACTATAGCTTTTAAAATTCTCTAAAATTTGAATAGCCAATTCACGAGTAGGTGTAACCACCAATGCTTTTATAGTTTTTCCTCCTTTTTCTGCATCTTGTTTGTCAAATAACAAGTCTAAAATTGGCAATGCAAACGCAGCAGTTTTACCTGTACCTGTTTGTGCAGCAACAATTACATTTTTTTTGGCTAAAACTAAGGGTATTGTTTTTTCTTGTACTAAAGTTGGTCTTTGAAAACGAGCTTCAGCAACTGCTTTTTGTATGGATTTGTGAAGTGGTAATTCTATGAATTGCATTAATTAATTTTTCACAAAGGTAAGTGAAAAGGATTGGGTTTTTTGAAGTATTTCATTAAACGGTTTTGTGTTATGGAAAGTTGCGGTTTTATGCCATCGTTATTTTCAGAAGGAAAGTGAAAGATTACAAAAAAGCAACTAACTTTGGTAAAATACTATTTTAGAATATTTCAACTAGATAATGAACAAGTAAAACCTTTTTTTTAATATATTTCCTTGGATATATTTTCCTTGGTAAATAATATTTTATTTTGTAACTTTGTTATGAATTTAAAATACTCTAGATATAAATTAATAAAATTAAATTCTCAAGTTCTAGCATTCTTTTTAAATGGTAGAATAGTTAATTGATTAACAACTAGCAACAATAGTGAAGATGATTTTATGAATAACATCTTATGTTCACATAAAAGACAAAATATGAAAAAAATATTAGCATTTGCAGGAAGTACGAGTTCTACTTCTATCAATAAAAAATTAGCAACATTTACGGCAGAGAATCTAAAAAACACTTATTTTGATGTAATTGATTTAAGAGATTTTTCTATGCCAATCTATAGTGAAGATGAAGAAAAGCAAAACGGTTTCCCTGAAGATGCCAAAAAATTTTCAGCACTATTTGATCAATATGATGGTTTTATATTGTCTTTAGCAGAGCATAACAGTTCTTATGCAGCAGCATTTAAAAACATATACGATTGGTCTTCTAGAGTTGAAGGCAATGTTTTTAGAGACAAACCTTTATTATTAATGGCAGCTTCACCAGGAGCTAGAGGAGGAGCATCAGTTTTAGAATCGGGTATAGCAAGGTTTTCTAGAATGGGAGCCAAAGAATTATTAAGTTATTCTTTCCCTAATTTTTATGATAATTTCAAGGATGGAAAAATTGTGAATGCTTCGCTTTTGGAAGATTTACAAAAAAAAATAAATGAGTTTGAAACTTTTGTAAATCAATAGGAATGAAAATTACTCTATACGGAAAACAAGGGCATGCATATACAGTAGCTTTTAAAAATTTTTTAAATACTACTGATGTCTCTTATGTGTATAAAGATATTTCTAAAGATGTAGATGCAAGAGAACACAGTAAAGAATTGTATAGTGGTGTGGCAAAATATCCAACATTATTTGTAGATGATAAAGTTTATTTAACCCCAACAACTGAAGAATTTAACAAAATAATGCAAGATTTAAAATTAAGAGCGTAAAAAGTTTGAAGCTGGAAGTTAGAAGAAGGAAGGTTGAAAATGAAGAATAAAGTTTAAAGTTGGAAAAATCAATAAAACCTAAGAAAGTCAAACTGAGCTTGTCGAAGTTTATAGTAAATAAAATACATTCTAAAGTTAATTTTTAGTTTAAAACACTAAACACTAAACACTAAACACTAAACACTAAACACTAAACACTAAAAACGCTGAATACTGAATATGGGAGACATTTCTAAAGATATCAAATCAAGTTTTAAAAGCAATAAAGTTAAAGCGTTAATCAATATTAAATACACCTCAAATTGGTTAAGCAGTAAAGAAAATGATTTTTTTAAACCTTATGGTATTTCACCACAACAATACAATATTCTAAGAATTTTACGAGGCGCAAAAGAGAGAACCAAAGTGCAAATTGTAAAAGATAGAATGATAGAAAGAGCACCCAATGCTACTCGTTTAATGGATAAATTATGTGATAAGAATTTGATAGAAAGAGAACGATGTGAGCATGATAGAAGAGTGGTTTATGTAAAAATCACCAATCAGGGTTTAGAATTATTATCAACCATTGATGAATATAAAAATTTATCTTTTTTAGAAAACTTAACAGAGGAAGAAGCAGAAACATTAAGTGATTTGTTAGATAAAATTAGATAAAAAAAATTTATAAATATATTTTCCTTGGAAAGTATTGTAAGTAGATGAATCATGCCAAAATTTAAAAAAATACAGTATATAGTTTCAAGTCCTTTAGTAAATATGGGACCTATACGTTTGCGCCAACCTTTCCCTACACAAGGCATAGAGAATGTTGATCCTTTTTTGTTATTACATCATTATGGACCGTATGCAATTTCAGAATTTAACAATCCTTTCGATTTAGGACCACATCCTCACAGAGGTTTTGAGCCCATTACGCTATTATTTAAAGGAGAACAATTACACAGAGATTCTTTGGGTAATGAAATGGTAGTAAAAGCGGGTGGAGTTCAATGGACAACCGCAGGAAGAGGAATTATACATGCAGAAGCGCCTACAAAAGAATTCGTAAAAAAAGGAGGAGATTTAGAAGGAATACAATTGTGGTTAAACTTACCTACAAAACACAAAATGATACCACCAAATTATCAGCATTTAGAAGATGAAGAAATTCCAAAAATATTTTCTGATGATAAGAAGGTGCAGTTAAATATTGTTGCAGGAAATCAAGGTGATGTTTTTGGCAAGATTCAAACACAAACTGCAGTCAATGTTTTTACAGCAAAAGCTGATAAACAAGGTGAGATAGAAATTAAAATTCCCGAAAACCATCAATCTTTAGTTTACCTATTAGAGGGAGAAGTTTTAGTAAATAGCAAAGAGACTTTACAAAAAGGGGCAAACCAAATGATCACCTTTCACCAAGAAGGAGATACCATTCAATTCAAAGCGAATAAAGAGAGTACACTTTTAATTTTATCAGGTGCACCTATCAAAGAAAAAGTTGCACAATATGGCCCCTACGTGATGAATACGCAAACCGAAATTTTAGAAGCAATGCGAGATTATCAACAAGGAAAAATGGGGTATTTATATTAAAAATTGTTTTCTAAAATGTAGTTTTAGAAAAATCAATAATAGTCATTCCTGCGCAGGCAGGAATCTAAAAATAATAACAAAATCTTGAATCAAGTTCAAGGTTATAAACAAGTTTATAATGAATAAAATAATTCACAAAGCAAGTACAAGAGGATTCGCAAATCATGGATGGTTAAAATCATATCATACATTCAGTTTTGCTAGTTATCAAAACCCAGAAAGAATGAATTTTGGGATGTTAAGAGTGTTAAATGATGATGTTGTACAACCTAAAATGGGTTTTGGTACGCATCCTCATAGAAATATGGAAATCATTTCGATACCAATTACAGGACCTTTGTCACACAAAGATAGTATGGGAAACAAACGTGCTATTAAAGTTGGTGAAGTACAAGTAATGAGTGCAGGAACTGGTATTACACACTCAGAATTTAACGATAGTAAAACTTCTGAAAGTAACTTTTTACAACTTTGGATCATACCAGAAAAAGAAGAGGTAACCCCTTATTATGATCAAAAAGTTTTTGATGAAGAAGATAGAAAAAATAAATTTCAAACCTTAGTTTCACCAAGAACCAATCACGTAGAAGGTTCTTTGCCAATTTATCAACAAGGTTATATTTATATGATTGATTTAGACCAAGGTTTTGAAACTGAATATACGCTAAAAAATGCGGCTTATTTTTTCTTAATTAATGGTGAAGTTGAAGTTGCTGATGAAACTTTAGAAAATAGAGATGCTGTTGGTATAGAAAATACCGAAAAAGTAACCATAAAAGCATCAAAAAAGAGCAAACTGTTAGTTATTGATGTTCCAATGATGTAAAATTTTATTCCCTCAATTTTTAAAAGTTTAGAACTTTATAAATAGAGCCAAAGAATGAATTTCTTTGGTTTTTTCTTTTCAAAAAATAAACATATCTTGCAAGTATTATGCATGCATAATAAATTTAAAGTTAGTTTTATGAAATATAAACACATTTTTGAGCCTTTAGATTTAGGATTTACGACCCTTAAAAATAGAATTTTAATGGGTTCTATGCACACAGGTTTAGAGGAAGAGAAAAATGGTATAGATAGAATTGCAGCTTATTATGCAGAACGTGCAAAAGGTGGCGTAGGCTTAATTGTAACAGGAGGAATTGCACCTAATATTCAAGGCTGGACAGCGCCTTTTTCAGCAAGAATGTCCACTAAAAAACATGCAAAACATCATCAGAAAATAACAGAAGCAGTACATGCAGCAGGAGGAAAAATTTGTATGCAAATTTTACATTCAGGTAGGTACGGATATCATCCTTTTAATGTTGCGCCCTCAAAAATAAAAGCACCTATCAACAGATTTACACCTTTTAAACTCAAAGAATCAGGAATTAAAAGAACCGTAAAAGATTTTGTAAATGCGGCAAAATTATCTAAAACAGCAGGCTATGATGGTGTTGAAATTATGGGTTCAGAAGGATATTTAATCAATCAATTTATTGCAAAAAGAACCAATAAACGAAATGATAAATGGGGTGGAGACTACGAAAACAGAATGCGTTTGCCTATAGAATTGGTAAAGCAAACCAGAGCAGCTGTAGGAGAAAATTTTATCATTATTTATAGGCTATCAATGTTAGATTTGGTAGAAGGTGGAAGTTCTTGGGAAGAAATTGTACAATTGGGTAAAGAAATAGAAAAGGCAGGAGCAACTATCATCAATACAGGTATTGGTTGGCATGAAGCTAGAATTCCCACAATTTCTACATCTGTACCAAGAGCCGCATTTACTTGGGTAACTAAGAAAATGAAAGCTGAGGTAAATATTCCATTGATTACATCTAACAGAATTAACATGCCAGAAACTGCAGAAAAAATCTTAGCAGAAGGTCATGCAGATATGATTTCTATGGCACGTCCCTTTTTGGCAGATCCAGAATGGGTAAACAAAGCCAAAGAAGAAAGAGCAGCTGAAATTAATACCTGTATTGGTTGTAATCAAGCCTGTTTAGACCATGTTTTTCAACAAAAAGTTGCCAGTTGTTTGGTAAATCCAAGAGCTTGCCATGAAACAGAATTGAATTATCAACCCACTCAAAAGCCTAAAAAAATTGCAGTAATTGGTGCAGGACCTGCAGGTTTGGCAGCATCAACTATTGCAGCTCAAAGAGGACATTCTGTAACTTTATTTGATGCTGCTTCAGAAATTGGAGGTCAGTTTAATATGGCTAAACAAATTCCAGGTAAAGAGGAGTTTTACGAGACTATCAGATATTTTAATAAACAAATTGAGTTGCATAACGTAACTGTAAAATTAAATACAAAAGTTACTTCAGAATATATAGAAAAATCTGATTTTGACGACATTGTAATCGCTACAGGAATAAAACCCAGAGAACTAAAAATTGAAGGATTCAATCACGAAAAAGTATTGAGTTATATTGATGTATTAAAACACAAAAAAACTGTCGGAAAACGTGTAGCAGTTATAGGTGCTGGTGGTATTGGTTTTGATGTTTCAGAATATTTATCTCACGAAGGGGAATCTACATCACAAAATATTGATTCTTGGTTGCAAGAATGGGGAATTGATAAAACCCTGCAATCAAGAGCAGGTATTGAAGGGATGAAACCCGAGTATCATCCATCACCAAGAAAAATTTTTATGTTTAAAAGAAGTGCTGGTAAATTTGGTGGTAATTTGGGTAAAACTACGGGTTGGATTCATAGATCAACCTTAAAAAAGAAGAAAGTTCAATTTATTGGAGAGGTTTCTTATAACAAAATAGATGACCAAGGATTGCATTACACAAAAAACAACGAAGACAAGGTGTTAGAAGTAGATAATATCATAATTTGTGCTGGCCAAACTCCGTTTAAAGAATTGTATCAACCGTTATTAGATGCTGGTAAAAATACGCATGTAATTGGTGGGGCAGATTTTGCAAGCGAATTAGATGCCAAAAGAGCTATAAATCAAGGTGCAAGATTGGCGGCTAAATTATAGAAAATCTCCTTATTTTTTCTCATATTTGTATACTAAACTAACTAGTAAAAATATGGGAATGAATAAAAATACGGTGCTCGCTTGGGCTACGTTTATAATGATAATTGTAGGATTAGGGTTAATAGCTTTGGGTGCATTTAGATATGATGATGTTGCAGGTTGGGGATTTGGAGCAGTTGGTGCAGGTTTCTTTGCAATTGCTTGGGTTTTTAATGCTCTAAAAGGAAGAGTATAATATAAAGTCTACAGTATTTTATTAGTTTTTTTTCAATTTTAATTTAACACAACATATTTATGAGTGATGATAAGAAAGTCATCTTTTCGATGAATAAGGTTTCTAAAACCTATCAATCTACAGGAAAACAAGTTTTAAAAGATATTTATTTAAGTTTTTTTTACGGAGCAAAAATTGGAATTTTAGGTCTAAATGGTTCTGGTAAATCCACATTATTAAAAATTATAGCGGGTGTAGAAAAGAACTTTCAAGGAGAAGTTACGTTTTTACCAGGGTATAAAGTTGGTTATTTAGAGCAAGAACCACAGTTAGATCCAGAAAAAACGGTCTTAGAAGTTGTAAAGGAAGGAGCAGCAGAAACAGTTGCAATTTTAGATGAATACAATAAAATCAACGATATGTTTGGTTTGGAAGAAGTGTATTCTGATGCAGACAAGATGGAAAAACTAATGAACCAACAAGCAGAATTACAAGATAAAATTGATGCTGCCAACGCTTGGGAATTAGATACCAAATTAGAAATTGCAATGGACGCTTTACGTACACCAGATTCTGATAAAAAAATAGGAGTACTTTCTGGAGGTGAAAAACGTAGAGTTGCTTTATGTAGATTATTGCTACAAGAACCAGAAATCTTATTATTAGATGAGCCTACCAACCATTTAGACGCAGAATCTGTTCATTGGTTAGAGCATCATTTAGCTCAATATAAAGGAACTGTAATTGCAGTTACTCACGATAGATATTTCTTAGATAATGTTGCTGGTTGGATTTTAGAATTGGATAGAGGAGAAGGAATTCCTTGGAAAGGGAATTATTCTTCTTGGTTAGATCAAAAATCAAAACGATTAGCACAAGAAAGTAAAACAGCTTCTAAACGTCAAAAAACTTTAGAACGAGAGTTAGACTGGGTGCGTCAAGGAGCTAAAGGTAGACAAACAAAGCAAAAAGCACGTTTGAAGAACTATGAGAAATTGATGAGTCAAGACCAAAAACAAGTAGATGCTAAATTAGAAATTTACATTCCTAATGGTCCAAGATTAGGAACAAACGTAATAGAAGCCTCTGGAGTCTCTAAAGCTTTTGGAGACAAGGTGTTGTATGAAGATTTAAATTTTAATCTACCACAAGCTGGAATTGTCGGAATTATTGGTCCAAATGGTGCAGGGAAAACCACTATATTTAAAATGATAATGGGTGAAGAAACTCCTGATAAAGGGAGTTTTAATGTTGGTGAAACTGCAAAAATAGCTTATGTAGACCAAGCACATTCAGATATTAATCCTGAAAAAACTATTTGGGAGAATTTTTCTGATGGACAAGATTTAGTAATGATGGGAGGTAGGCAAGTGAATTCTAGAGCTTATTTAAGTAGGTTTAATTTTTCTGGATCTGAACAAAACAAAAAAGTAAATACACTTTCTGGAGGAGAACGTAACCGTTTGCACTTGGCAATGACCTTAAAAGAAGAAGGGAACGTCTTGTTATTAGATGAGCCAACAAACGATTTGGATGTAAATACTTTACGTGCTTTAGAAGAAGGTTTAGAAAATTTTGCAGGATGTGCAGTAGTTATTTCTCATGATAGATGGTTTTTAGATAGAATATGTACGCATATTTTAGCTTTTGAAGGAGATAGTCAAGTGTATTTCTTCGAAGGTTCTTTTTCTGATTACGAGGAAAATAAGAAAAAACGTTTGGGTGGAGACTTAATGCCAAAACGTATTAAGTATAAAAAATTAATTCGATAATTAATTTAAATTACAAACATTAAAAAGCCTCATTTCGGTTAGAAATGAGGCTTTTAACTTCTACTTTTCCCTATCACAATTGTAGTTTTAAAGCTTTTTCAAATTCAAATATAATTACTATACAAAATTAAAAAACTACTCTGATATAAAAACAAGTATAAATACCTGTTTTTTAATTTCTCCAAATTTTTTTAGAGGTATTGTTTGTTTTTGTGTCTTGTTTTAGAACACTCCTTCTGTTACTAATTCTCTTAGTAGAAGCTGGTTTTCTTATAGTTTCGGTTTTCCTTATTGTATTATTATTTCTCCTATTAGGGTTAGAATTTCCAATTCTATTAGAGTTAGATCTGTTTCTGTCTTTTCTATAGGTATTGTTTTCTCTTCTATTTGGTACTCTATTTCTAACTTTTTGAGTAACTGGTTTTCTTCTTCTTAAAATTTGGCTTCTTTTACCAATTCTAGCATTTGGGTTTGCTCTGTAATAATAGTAATTTCTGTCTTCTCTAATTTGAGAGTAGTTTCTTCTAAAATCTCTTCCAAAAAAGTACGTATCATTATAATCACAAATGTCACCTATGTTTAAATTAATTCTTATTCCATTGTGATTATAAAAATTACTTCTTACTTGTCCATAAAAATTAGGATAACCCCATCTATCATATTGTATTCTTAGGTTACCAACATTTATCAATCGACCTCTGTAATATCTCATAGATATGTTTCCAATTCTGGTTACATTTCCAAAATAATCATAGTTAATAAATACGCTACCTACTCTTTGAATTCTTCCTCTAAAATCTCTTCGAATTGGAATTCTTATATTTCTATACCTAGTGTCAAAATCAAATTCTCCATTTGTAAAAACAAAGAATTCAACACCTCGTTCAACAAAATTTACTGCATTGTCATATGAGTAATTAACCCCAATTCTGTTTGGTAGTTTATGGCCATTTTTGGCTTCAACAGAAGAAACCATGATAAGTATTCCTAATAATAAAAGTAAACCTCTTTTCATAATATATGGTTTTAAGGGTTTTGCCTACTCTATTAGCTTTTCGGCATCCGCATTTGATAACTAGAATTTCAAAGAGCGTGCCAAAAACTGAATTATTTTAGAATAAGATTAAATTCAATAAAGCATTAAAGTTTTATCAAATTGATATACAGGTATTTATAATTGTTTTGAAAAAAATGTAAAAAAAACGATAAGATTTGGTAAATTGAGCAAACTTACAACGACTTAGAAGTTTTACGATTACAATATGATTGAAGCCATAGAAAAAAACTTACAAAGAGGAATTTCCTTATTACAAACCATTTCTAATAAACAATATGCAGATTCTTCTGTAGCTCCATATTATTCGAGTATAGGATGTCATATGCGGCATATTTTAGATGTTTTTACTTGTGTTTTTGACGGATTAGAAGAAAATACCATCCTTTTAAATAAAAGAAATAGAGATAAATCTTCTGAATTAGAAATTAGTTTAGGGTTACAGTATTTTGATAAAATTTTACATGAACTTCATCAAATTCATGCATCTGATTTGCAAAAAGTAGTTCAAGTAGAGGATGATATGGGATTAGGTGTAGAAACTGTAGAATATACTTTAGGAGCTATTTTAATGCAAGCACATAGTCATGCAATTCACCACTTTGCAAGTGTAGGATATATTATTTATCAGTTAGGAATTGAATTGCCAGATGCAGATTTTGGATTCAACCCAACAACACCAAAAGTAAAAGTTTAAGATTTACGTTTAAAAACGTATTCTTGCTTATTTTGAATAACAAACATTTCTTTACAATTTGTAGGATATACAAATTCGTGTTTTTCATCTACATTAAAAGAATCTAGGTTGATGTAGAACTTTCCTTCAAAATCTAATTTTCCATTAACATCATATCTGTTGATACAGTATATTTTCGAATCTATTTGAGCTTTGATTTTAAACCAGGCACCACTACCAATACCTCCCAACCAAGTTCCTTTTTTTAGGTTAAAAACATCTGTATTAGGTTTTTCTGTGCCAATTGTATTAGGTTGTTGGTCAATTTTTTTTAAAAAGCATTTTTTATACTCTTTTAAGATTGATCTATTTTGATATTCCTGAATTTGTTGGTTCTTTACTTCAAAAATAGCATCGGTAGTTGTTCCTTTAATTACGTTTCCTATTGGGCTAGGTGTAAAGAGGTTTGAAGTTTTTAATTGAGTTCTTATTTTTTGATTAGTAGTTGTGTTTACAATTACATCTGTCACAAAACGAGCGCAATTTGTACCATTTTTTATAAAAGCTCCATAAGGAATTTCTTTTTTATTGATAAGAGAGTTGATATAATCTAAAGCGTTATTATAATCAATTTCTGTATTTATAGTAGCAACTAACCTTCCTTCTCCATGTGTTTTTTCTGGATGCTTGTCTAACCACAATAAAATTTCATTTAAATTGGTAAGTGTACCATTTTTAAACTTTGCTTTTGTAGGAACAAAGAGTTCTGGGTCAGTTTCTTTAGAACGCACACGGCCATTGCTATAACTGGTAATGTATCTTCCAAAATCAAAATATTGAATTTCTGAAACCTCTTTCTTTATCAATATAAGAGCAGCATGACCTGCTTGAACAGCATGTTTACCGCCAATACCTATTTTTGGCCAAATCTTACTAGATTTTTCCCAATAAGCAGGTCTTACAACTGTATCTGGATAAGATAAGATGACAATAATTCCTTCTGATTCAAGCATTTTAGTCGTTAAAAAAAGCTTTTAAAAGTGTTTTAAAGGTTTTGAAAGCAAAGAAAATTGTAAAAATAATCAGTACACCAGCAAACACTATTATAAGATAAGACCAAATGTTTTCAAATTTATCTATAGCTTTAAACCCTATAGTTAATGTAATTGGAGAAGCAATAAATAAGAAGACTAATATTGCTAAATTTTTTAATCCTTTACCCAATAAATTGACATTAGTACTCATTATTTATAGTTTTTAATAGCGTTTCTTACATTACCAAACTTGTCTAATAGTTCACTCGCTTTTTTTATGTCGATATTTAGTTCTTTAGCTAACATTTTTTGTCCTCTTTCTACCAATTTATTGTTAGATAGTTGCATGTCAACCATCTTATTGCCTTTTACTTTACCCAATTGAATCATAGTAGCAGTAGACAGCATGTTTAAGACTAGTTTTTGAGCTGTTCCTGCTTTCATTCTGGAACTTCCAGTTACAAATTCAGGACCAACAATTACTTCAATTGGAAATTTTGCTGCTTTAGAAAGTGGACTATTTTTATTACAAGTAATGCACCCAGTTAAAATATTATTTTCATTGCAATTTTCTATAGCTGAAATCACATAAGGTGTTGTTCCAGAAGCAGCAATACCAATAACAATATCTTTTTTAGAAATATTGTGTTCTTGTAAATCTAACCAACCTTGATTTGTTGAATCCTCAGCAAACTCAACCGCTTTTCGAATGGCAATGTCTCCACCTGCAATTAAACCTACAACCAGTTCATGAGGAACACCAAAAGTTGGAGGACATTCAGAAGCATCAACAATACCCAATCTTCCAGATGTACCAGCGCCAATATAAAATAAGCGTCCACCACCTTTAAGTTTTTGAACAATTTGAAGGGTAAGCGCTTCTATCTGTGGTAACGCTATTTCTATTGCTAAAGGAACAGTTTTATCTTCATTATTAATATTGATTAATAAATCTGAAACTGACATCTTTTCGAGATGATTATAATTTGAATCTTGTTCTGTTGTTTTGGTAAAGTTCATCACTCAAAAATACATTTTTTATTGCATTTTTAAGTGATGAAAATTTAAATAAGATCTTTAATTATTTTCAACTAAAGTAATGGTAAACGTATCTGTTTCTGAGATGTGAAAAAAGCCCAAAGGGAAATTTTCATCATTGGTAGTATTAATCATGTTTCCTAGTAAAGATGCAGGAACAGTCTCAAAAGGACCACCAGCATTTTCTCCACTTTGATCAATTAATATTCTCATATATGTAAAGTAATCCTTAGAAATACCAGACATTTTAATCAATGCATTTGTTGGTAATTTTTTTATATCATCTTCTTCATAAAAATTAGGAACTTCATATTCTTGACCGTCAAAAAAGCGGTCTTCTAGAACTGAATAATTATTATTAGAAAAATCAAAGAAGTAAAAGTTTTCTTCACCTACTTTGTCTTGAATCTTTACTTTGATTTCAATCTCATTTCCTGTGAATAGTGTTTTATCACCTTGTTGTACATCAATAATTGGTGTCGATTTTACTTTTGTTGCTCTTCCTTGATAGGTTTCATTTTGATAAACTACGGTTAACTCATAATCTGTATTATCATCAGGAATAAAAGTACTTGTAGGTTCATAATCTCCATCAGCGTTGTCATCAGAAAAATTGATGATTGTGTTGTCAGAAAGATTTGTTAGAAATACAGTTGCATTAGAAACTGTAGGGATGTTTTCTTCGAAATAATCTGCAGATAATCTCAATTTTACAATTGTATTTGCGGTAACAGGGTTCTCATTAAACATCACTTCAAAAGAAGCATCTATGATAAGTTTTGGAGGAATTGAGGGAACATCAATATCTACAACTTTCTCACAATTAAAGAAAAAGAAGCATAGTAAGATTGGTAATATATATATCTTTTTCATTGTTTTAGAATTTAAAATTATACGTTACAGAAGGAACAATACCAAAAATTGAAGTTTGTAATGCTTCATTACGCATGGTTTCTCTATTTTGCCTAAAGTTTATCGAAGCTGCGTTTTGTCTTCCATATAAATTATAAATCCCAAAGACCCATTCTGCTTGCCATTTTCTGTTTTTGTTTTTTCTTGGAGTAAGTGTTGCAGAAATATCTAATCTATGATATGCTGGCAATCTATCAGCATTTCTTCTATTGTCATCATAAATAGGAACGTTAATGCCTTGAACTTCATATTGACCCACTGGATAATTTGTGGGTTGACCTGTTTGAAAAACAAAGTTAGTATTGAACTTCCATTTTTCGTTTAATTCATAACTTGCATTTACAGAGAAGTCATGTGTTTTGTCAAATGGGGTTGCATACCATTCACCTCTATTAATTCCAGGTTCATTTGCAGTTCTACCAGGAGTTTGTTGTTCAGATCTCGATAATGTATAGGCTAACCAACCTTTTAAATTTCCTTCGTTCTTTTTTAATAGAACTTCTAAACCGTAAGCTCTTGAGATTCCATTTAAAATA
>P_2C_Liq_1_UnCtyDRAFT_1000468_pt1 | contig 17407 bp, 19 predicted proteins | sample Pon2CUnioCityCA_2_FD_10234 | JGI IMG/M metagenome (IMG submission 10234) | reverse complement strand
TTTGGCTGCATAAGACAAGGCAATTGCCCAAGGTTTGAGTATGGAATCATGAGGAATTGAACGAAACTGAATAGACGTTGTATTTTTTTCAGGTTGTAAATAATCAGGATTATTGTAAGTTAAAATTCCTGCAGCTTTCCCGTCTACAATTGCAGCTTTATAAATTCGATATGGACTGGTTTCTGCAAAGACAATTTTGCCTTTTACATCCATTTTTGATAAATTTTTCAAATCTTTGATATAAACAACTTCAGCAAAAACGCCTTCTTTTAGAGTGCTATACGAATTTAAAGCAATCATATTTCTGTTGGTGCTATGTTGCAACAAAGGTTCTTTTTGGTTGTTAATTGTAATTAAGGCATCAACAGACTCCCAAGTTGGGTTTTTAAGCTTACGTTTTTCTATTCTATAGGTTAATTGGTCTTTTTCAGTAGCATTTTCTTCTAAAATATAACCTGCTTTTACAAGTTCCTCTTCAATTTTATAAATACTTTTATTAAATCCGGTATTCCCAACAACTCTCCAATATTTTTCTACAAAAGCGGTGGTTTTATATGCCAAATCTCCTGTAAATTCTTGGTTGATGACATCTGCATAATTAGTTTCTGATAAAACTTCTTTTTCTTCAGTTTTACAGTTAATGAATGCCAATGATATGAATAAAAAGCAGCAATATTTTTTCAGCATAATATTTTTTTAATTTATAAATTTAGTTTATTTCTGAATCTAAATAAGGTTAGTTAATAGTATATTTTACCTTAGAAATTGGTTAAGCACTAGTACATAAAACCGAATAAATACAAAGGAATGATATTTAAAGCTCCAACTTCTATATCGTCTCTTACTACAAAACTATTTTCAATTCCTTTAATTTGATTTTTTGACTTGTTTTTACCTCCAATTTCGAATGTATATTTTTTATTTATGATAAAATCTCCCTTATCCGCCAAATGAATTTGGTGAATGTGTTTCATTTGATTTGCGAAAAAAGTTTCTCTCAATGTACCTATTTCTGCTTGTTTTTGGTCTAATGCATAAATTAAATTGGTATTGTTTAAGTACAGTTTTTCAGGTTTAGTTAAAGATCCAACTCCTTTTGTAGGTTTGTATAATTCCATTACCAAATCTGCTCTATTCAATAATTTTATAGCATTTATTAAAAATGTTCTAGATATTCCTAGCCTTTCACTTAATTTAGATACGTTTGGTGTAAAGGGAACACTTTGAGCTATAGTGACTAATAATTTCTTTATTTTTCTGCTATCTTGATAGGCAATATTTTCAACTGCATTTAAGTCGGTCTCTAAAATTAAGTTTATAGTTTGTGTCAATTTTGAAAGATAGGCTTCGTTATTTTCTAGAAAATAAGGATAGTTGCCATATTGTAAATATTTTTTAAATTCTTTTATAGGTAAGCTAATTTTAGAAATAACTTCTCTAGCAATTTTTGTATGGTTATTCACAATTTCTTCTAGTGAAAATTTTTGTAATTTGTAATCATAAACAAAATATAAAAACTCTCTAAACGACAACTCTTTTAAGTTGTAGGTAACAACTCTTCTGCTTAAATCAGATTCTCCTTTATAAATTTCTAGCATTGAAGAAGAGGTAAAAACTGTTTTTAAGTTAGGAAATTGATCATAAATTAATTTTATTTCTCTTGACCAATTTGGGTATTTATGAACCTCATCTAAAAACAAATAAGTACCACCTTGTAGAACAAATTCACCTGCTAAATCAACTAAATTATTTTCTAAAAAGTACAAATCATCTAAAGAGGTGTACAATACTTCTTTATCTTCTTTAATATATTCTTTTACTTTTTGTAACAGCAACGTTGTTTTACCTGAACCTCTTGCTCCTTTAATGGCAATTAGTCGATTAGAAAAATCAATTTCATCTATTAAGTAGCGTTTTTTTGACGATACAGATTTCAATAACTGCTCTTGAAATTGATATATTTTCTCCATTTTGTTTTTTGTAAAATACAAATTTACATAAAAATGTTGTTTTTTAAAAACAAAATAATGTGTTTATGTCTTTTTGTAAAAACAAAAAATGTTAAAATTAAGACGTATTTATTTTTTCAATTTTAAAACTTCATTTTTAAAAAATAAACCCTCAAACCCAGTTTGCATAAAATTTCGGATGTTTTGATGAGAAGTTCCATTATCATCACTTAAAACATTTTGGTAATGTTCGCCAAAACAATGCAGGGTTTCTTCTATTGTAAATTGTTGGTGTATGGCAAAAGCAAACAACTTACAAGAACCCGAATTTTGTCCTGATTCATTTTTGATGTTTCCATTTGTAAATGCACTTGGAGTAAAATTGTAATTGTCTTCAATTACTTGCATTGTTTCTGCAAAAATGATTGCTTTCGGGTGTTTTCTTAATTTTGTTTTAAATTGTTCGATTGTCATATTTAATTAGGATTGTACATCAAATTTAAATGAATAAAGTTGATTATTTTATCCTCAAAAAAAAGAAAAATAAAATTCTTTGTTATGAAAACCTGCACTTTTGCGTTATACAAATAGAATGAACAAACAAGATTTTAAGGATAACGTCTTTTCATTGTCAGAACGCATTTATCCAATGGTGGCGAGAATGTTGGGTGGCAATCATAATGCAGAAGATGCTATACAAGAAATTATGCTAAAGTTGTGGAAAAAACGAAATCAGGTTGCAAAACATCCTAATATAAAAGGGTTGGTTTTTTTAACAGCACGAAATTATTGTATAGATGTGTTGCGTAAACAACCACGTTTGGTAGATGATGGTTCCTTGTATTTAAAAGAGATACAATCATCAAATGAACATACTAATTTAGAATGGCAAGAATTGAATACAATTATTCAGGAAATTCTAAAAAAAATGCCAGAACAACAAAAAGAGGTTTTTGTAATGCGCGATTTAGATGGTTATGAGTTTAAAGAAATTGCAGCATCATTGCAAATTACAATAGAACACGTTAGAGTTTTAGTATCTAGAGCAAGAAAGTTTATAGGAGTATCCTTAGAAAAAACATACCATTATGAGCGAAGAAAATATTAAAAGTATCATTAAAAAATACAAATCTGCCAGCTCTTCTTTAGAAGAAGAAAAGTTGTTATTCAGCAGTACTGAAAAAATGGATGAACCTTTAAAAATATGGACTGATTTTGTGAGGCAAAACCAAAAAAAAGCTCCAGAAAATATAAATGATACATTATGGGCTTCTTTTGAAGAAAAAACAAAAAAAACCAATAAATTTAAGATTGGTGTACTCTCTGCAGCAGCATCAATTGCTTTAATTTTTTCCTTGTTTATGTATAATAGCAACCAAAATACACTTACAGAAATAGAAAAACAGGCCTTATTAAATGAAGCTAAAAGTATGTTTATAGAGGCTGATGAAGAAAAAGCGATGTATCGAAAAATCTTAGAAAATGAATTGGTCATTGTTTATACAAAAACACAATAAAAATAAGTAAAGGTTATTAATCATTAAACATCAATAAAAATGAGAAAAATACTATTAGCAACCACTATAATGCTGTGTTCATTATCAGCAGTTCGAGCACAGGAAGAAAAGAGCGATCAAGAAAACCTTTTGGTAAAGTTAAAAGAAGGCGCAACACCAACTATTTATGTAGATGGAAAAGTATTTGATTTTCCTTTGGAATTGATCGATCAAACTCAAATAGAATCGATGTTTGTTCTAAAAGGTCAAGATGCAATTGCGAAATACAAAGCACCAAACGGAGTTATTTTAATAAAAACAAAAGGAGCAAAGCAACTAGATTTTTCGAATGTAAAAACAGGCGAGCATTTAAAAGAAACGGCCAATAAAAACTATCCAAAAGTAATTATTGATGGAAAAGTTGCCGACAAAAAAATACTTGATACGTTAAAACCGCAAAATATTGAGAAAATGGAAGTTGTAAAAGGAAAAAAGGCAGTTGAAAAATACGATGCACCAAATGGTGTAATTATTATTACTACTAAAAAAATGTAACCATTTTAAAATGTCTTCATTGGAACACTCAACACAATAAAACTTTAAAATTGTTTTATTTGGTTGGGTGATTTTTTGAGTTCTTTATTTTGATGATTTCCCTTCAACAACAATAGCAATCTCACCTTTTGGAGGTTTTGCAGTGTAATGCGCTAAAACTTCTGTAGCCGTTCCTCGAACAGTTTCTTCAAACATTTTTGTGAGTTCTCTAGAAACAGAAACTTTTCTATCATCACCAAAATATGCTACAAAATGGCTCAGTGTTTTGGGAAATTTACTGCCAGAAAATATTGAAAGTTTGGATGTTGTAAAAGGAGAGAAAGCCTTAAAAGAATATAATGCACCAAATGGGGTAATTATTATTAAAAGAAGAAAAATAAAAAGTAATTTTAATTACAAAAAAAATTTCAGACCTCACAGGTTTTCAAAACCTGTGAGGTCTTTTCGAAGAGTACTATTCATCTTCCAATAATCAATAGCTATTTCTTCCCTTCAACAACAATAACAATCTCACCTTTCGGTGGTTTTATGGTATAATGTTCCAATACTTCTGTAGCCGTTCCTCTAACAGTTTCTTCAAACATTTTTGTGAGTTCTCTAGAAACAGAAACTTTTCTATCAGCGCCAAAATATGCTACAAAATGGCCTAGCGTTTTTAATAATTTGTGTGGCGATTCATAAAAAATAATGGTTCTTGTTTCTTCTGCTAATACCAATAATCTGGTTTGTCTTCCTTTTTTTACGGGTAAAAACCCTTCAAAAACAAACTTATCATTAGGTAAACCCGAATTTACCAAAGCTGGTACAAAAGCTGTTGCACCTGGCAAACAATCGACTTCGATATTGTTTTCTACACAAGCTCTGGTCAGTAAAAAACCAGGATCTGAAATGGCAGGAGTTCCAGCATCAGAAATTACAGCACAGGTTTCTCCACTTTTTATTCTTTGCAAAACACCTTGAATAGATTTATGCTCATTATGCATGTGATGACTGTGCATTTGCGTTGTAATCTCAAAATGTTTTAAGAGTTTTCCGCTTGTACGCGTATCTTCTGCCAAAATAAAATCGACTTCTTTTAGAATTCTGATGGCTCTAAAAGTTATATCTTCTAAATTACCAATGGGTGTGGGTACTAAATATAGTTTGCTCATTAATGTTGGTTTTTAGTTTTTGGTTTTTAGTCGTTGTGGAAAAACCACCAACTATTAACCAAAAACCATTATCAAATTTCTTCATAAGTTTCTACAGTAATATCTGCAACAACATCACCTGTATGTTTGGTAGAAAGTGGCTCAAATAACAGAATATGAACTTCTTCTTTAGCAACAGGTTTATGCTCAACACCTTTGGGTACAATATAAAACTCACCCTCATTTATGGTGATGATTTCATCTCTCAAATGCATTTCTAAAACGCCTTTTTTTACCATAAAAAGTTCATCTTCATGATCGTGTTTATGAAAAACGAATTCTCCTTTTATTTTGGCTAATAAAATTTGTTGTCCGTTAAGTTCACCTATTTTTTTAGGAGACCAATAATCTTCAAATAAATTAAATTTCTCTTGAATATTTACTACGCTCATAACAACAAATTTACAAAGATTTTGTGGGAATAAATCAAACTATAAAAGCCGATGTTTTTCTGATGAAATGCTTAAATTTGCGGTCAGATTCTGAAACAAGTTCAGAATTATAAATTTTTAATTTATATGTACAGAAGTCATTCTTGTGGCGCACTAAGAGCATCACATATCAATACAGAAGTAACTTTAGCAGGTTGGGTGCAAAAATCGAGAGATAAAGGCTTTATGATTTGGGTCGATTTGCGAGATCGATATGGAATTACGCAATTAATTTTTGATGAAGAGCGCACACCACTAGAAATGATGGAAAAAGCAAAGTCTCTAGGAAGAGAATTTGTAATTCAGGTTACAGGAACCGTTATTGAGCGTGAGTCTAAAAATGATAAAATGCCAACAGGTGCTATTGAGGTTTTAGTTTCTGAACTAGAAATTTTAAATGCAGCAAAATTGCCTCCTTTTACCATCGAAGATAAAACGGATGGTGGAGAAGATATTAGAATGAAATACAGGTATTTAGACATCAGAAGAAACCCTGTAAAAGACAGCTTAATCTTTCGCCATAAAGTAACTATGGAGGTTCGTAAATACTTGTCTGACCAAGAATTTATTGAAGTAGAAACGCCGTATTTAATTAAATCTACACCAGAAGGCGCAAGAGATTTTGTGGTACCAAGTAGAATGAACGAAGGGCAGTTTTACGCCTTACCACAATCTCCTCAAACTTTTAAACAATTGTTGATGGTGGGTGGTATGGATAAATATTTTCAGATTGTAAAATGTTTTAGAGACGAAGATTTACGTGCAGACAGACAGCCAGAATTTACACAAATAGACTGTGAAATGGCTTTTGTAGAGCAAGAAGATATTCTAAATATTTTCGAAGGATTAACACGTCATTTACTCAAAGAAATTAACGGAGTTGAGGTAGAAAAATTTCCAAGAATGTTGTTTGATGATGCCATGCGTTTGTATGGAAATGATAAGCCAGACATTCGTTTTGGAATGGAGTTTGGCGAGTTAAATGCAGTAACACAACACAAAGATTTTGGCGTGTTTAACAACTCTGAATTGGTAGTTGGTATTGCTGTTCCAGGAGGAAATTCATACACTAGAAAGGAGATAGACAATTTAATTAAATGGGTAAAACGTCCACAAGTGGGTGCCTTAGGAATGGTATATTGTAGAGTAAATGAAGATGGTTCTTTTAAATCTTCTGTAGATAAATTTTACGACCAAAAAGATTTGGCAAAATGGGCAGCAATTACCAAAGCAAAACCTGGCGATTTAATCTGTATTTTGTCTGGCGAAACCAATAAAGTAAGAACACAACTATCTGCGTTAAGAATGCATTTGGCAGAAGAATTAGGATTGCGTAAACCAAATGAATTTGCGCCACTTTGGGTAATTGATTTCCCTTTGTTAGAATTAGATGAAGAAACTGGTCATTATCACGCAATGCATCATCCTTTTACATCGCCAAAACCAGGTCAATTAGAAATGTTAGATACCAATCCAGGAGCGGTTAAAGCAAATGCGTACGATTTGGTGTTGAATGGAAACGAAATTGGTGGAGGCTCAATACGTATTCACGATAAACAAATGCAAGCTACGATGTTGCGTCATTTAGGTTTTTCTGATGAAGATGCCAAAGCACAATTTGGTTTTTTAATGGATGCTTTCGAATATGGAGCACCACCTCATGGAGGTTTAGCCTTTGGTCTAGACAGATTGGTGGCTATTTTAGGCGGACAAGAAACCATTCGTGATTTTATTGCATTTCCAAAAAACAATTCTGGAAGAGACGTTATGATTGATGCGCCTGCTTTTATTGATGATGAACAATTGAGAGAATTGAGTTTAAAATTAGATATTCAAGAATAATTATTAATCCCGCTTTTGTGGGATTTTTTATTACTTTTAAGTTATGAAAAACCTACTTATACTTCTATTGTTTTTGACTTCTATGGTTTCTTTTTCTCAAGAAATTACAGGAGAGCAACTGTTAGAAAAAGCAATTCAATTTCATGACCCAAATAACAATTGGTCAACCTTTAATGGCGAACTTTTTGTAACGATGGAAACTCTAAAAAGCGTTCCAAGAGAAAGTAACATCAACATTAATATACCAAAAGAATACTTTTCAGTTACCGCAAAAAGAGACACAATTATTACTGAATATATAGTTGATAAAGATAAAATTAGCTTTTCTTTAAATGGAGATAAAAACCCATCAGAAGAACTTAAAAAGAAATATAGTTTAACTAAAGAAAGGGCCAATTTGTATAAAAACTATTATACGTATTTATATGGTTTGCCAATGAAATTAAAAGATGAAGGTACAATTATCGACCAAAAAGTAGAAAGAAAAACCTTTAAAGGCAAAGAGTATTTAGTTTTAAAAGTAAATTACTCAAAAGAAGTTGGTAAAGATACGTGGTACTTTTATTTTAACCCAAAAACCTATGCAATGGAAGTGTATCAGTTTTTTAAAGACACCAAAGATAGTGGAGAATATATTTTATTATCAGGTTTAGAAACGATTAATGATGTAAAGATGCCAAAAGTTAGGGCTTGGTATTATAATAAAAGTAATGGTTATTTAGGGACAGATATTTTATCGAAAATAAAATGAAATACTCAAAAGAATTTAAAGAAGCCATAAGCAACTTACCATCAAAAGAAAAGGATAAACTAATTTTACGTTTACTTAGAAAAGATATTCCGTTAGCAAATCGTTTACTTTTTGAATTGGTAAATACAGATTCTGTAGAACAACAAAGAGACAAAACAGAAAAAATGCTCCTAGATTTAGTGAGTAAAAACGCTAAAGCTGGCTATTATACAATTGGATATTTAAATTGGGATGTTAGAGATTTAAGCGGATTTATAAACCAGCATGTAAATATTACCAAAGATAAATTTGGTGAAGCACACTTAAATTTAGTAATGATAAATGAAGTTTTAACACTTAATAGAAACTTTATTTTAAATAGTAAACCACCTGCAAAAAGAAAAAAGTTTTGTATTGCAGTAATCGCTAGAGTTTTTAAAATTTTATTAATTATAAATAAGTTAGATGACGATTTTTTAATTGAATTTGAGGAAAATTTGCAGGTTTTAGGAAATTTAATAGCAGATAATAAATTCCTTATGGAAGAAGCTATAAGAAATGGTTTAGATGTAAATTGGTTAACAACCCCAGATATACCAGAAGATATTATTACCATTCATAAAGAATTGCGTGCCAATGGGTTTTTGAAATATCACAAAAGAAGCTATTAAAATAAAATGCCAACAAAAAACAAATACCTAAAACAAATTTTACTGTGGAGATACAAATACATCTCTGAACGTCAGTTTGTTTATATTTTAAGCATTTTAGTAGGTTTTTTGGCAGGAATGGGAACCGTAGTTTTAAAAAACTTTACGCATTACATTCAGCTACTTTTATCTATCGATTTTTTAAAAAACCATCAAAGTTCTTTATATTTTATTTTTCCGATTATTGGGTTGTTAATTGTTTCCATCATCAAAAAAACGTGGCTTAAAAAACATATAGGTCATGGAATTTCAACCACATTGTATGCCATTTCTAAGCGAAAAGGAATCATCCCCAATTACAATATGTACGCCTCTTTAATAACAGCGCCAATTACTGTTGGTTTTGGTGGTTCTGTTGGTTTACAAGGGCCAGCTGTAAGTGCGGGTACAGCTTTGGCATCTTACACGTCGAGGTTGTTTCATATGAACACAAAAACCCGAATGTTGTTGATTGGTTGTGCAACAGCAGGAGCAATGTCTTCGATGTTTAAAGCACCAATTGCAGGTATTGTGTTTGCTTTAGAAGTATTTAGTTTAGATATTGCATTTGTGTCATTAGTACCGCTTTTATTGGCTTCTGTGGCCGCAATTGTTACTTCCTATTTGTTTTTAGGCTCAGACGTATTGTTGGGTTTCGAATTGAATGAAAAATTTGAAATCAGCGAAATTGGTTTTTATGCTATTTTCGCAATTTTTACAGGAATCATTTCCGTGTATTTTTCTTTTATTTATTTTGCCATTCGAAAGTTCTTTTATCGATTCGAAAAACGTTTTACACGTTTAATAATTGGTAGTGTTGTTATTGGTAGTATATTATTTTTAATGCCTGCTTTGTATGGTGAAGGTTATGGATTAATCAATAATTTATTAAAAGGAAATCATATCGAAGCCATTGGAAACACACCTTTTTCTTTCGATAAAAATAATATATGGATTGTAATTGGTCTCTTACTTTTAATCACTTTTTTTAAGGCCATAGCCATGAGCACAACCTTTGCTGCTGGTGGAGTTGGAGGAATTTTTATTCCGACTTTAGTGATGGGAAGTGCCCTTGGCAATGCTTTTGCTAAAATCATTAATAATGTAGGTTTAGGTTTCCACGTTTCTGAAGCTAATTTTACTTTAATTGGCATGACAGGTTTAATGGCAGGAGTTTTACACGCGCCTTTAACCGCTATTTTTTTAATTGCAGAAATTACGGGAGGTTATGATTTATTTGTACCATTAATGTTGGTGGCTGCCATTTCTTTTGCTTTTACGAAGTATTTTATTTCGAACTCTATTTATACCTATAAACTAGCACAAAGAGGCGAGCTCATTACACATAATAAAGATAAAAATGTATTGATGATGATGCAAATTGATCAATTGATTGAAACCAATTTTAAAGCGGTACATCCTGATATGCTATTGGGAGATATGTTAAAAAAAGCGGTTGCAAAATCAACCAGAAACATATTTCCTGTCATAGATCAACAAAAACAATTTTTAGGCATTGTTTTGTTAGATGATATTCGCCCTATAATGTTCGATTCAGAGATGTATAAAAGTGTTACTGTAACAACTATTATGAAAGTAGCTCCAGAAACTATTCAATATGATGATTCTGTGTCAAAAATAATGCAAAAATTTAAAGAAAGTGGTGCTTGGAATTTGCCTGTAATTAAAGGAAATACCTATGTTGGCTTTATCTCAAAATCGAAATTATTAACTGCCTACAGAAATAAATTGATTGAGGTTACTGCTTAAAACTAAACATGCTGATCAATCAAAACAGCATTTCCATCAGGATCAAAAAACACAATACTTGCAGGTCCAGAAGTGGTTTCATCTGCTTCACTTTCTAATTAATATGATTGGCTTTTAAGTGCTTTTGAATCGCTCTTACATCATCAAATTCTTCTAAGGTATTTGCATTTTCGTCCCAACCAGGGTTAAAGGTTAGAATATTGTTTTCGAACATTCCTTGAAAAAGACCTACTAAAGCATTGCCGTTTTTAAGAATTAAATAATTTTTTTCAATTTCTCCGGCAAAAACAGAAAAACCTAAGGTTTCATAAAACGCTTTAGATTTATGGATATCTTTTACAGCTAAGCTGATGGACATTGCACCTAATTTCATCATAAAAAGTTTTTTGTTGCTATGTAAAGTTAAGAAAAATAGTGTAGTTTCTAACGCTCTAAAGATAACAAAATCATACGCAACTCCATAAAAGTAAACGATTTATCTACTTTTTCTTTGAGTTCTGTTAAGTTTTTAAACGCAACACTTTCTATTTCAGTGATGATTTTTTTATACTTTTTTAACGGAATTAATTCTAAAATATCAACTTCTCCAGAAGGAATATAGCTTGCCAAATGACTTTCTATAGTACCAGAAGTTAAACCACGCTGTTTAGCAATTTCTTTGATGGTTAAGCCAGACTTAAATAACTCAAATGTAATTTGTTTGGTTGGCTTTTTGTCTTCCTTTTTTTGCTCGTTAAATTTATTTATACCATTTTCAATACAATACTTTTCAATAACTTCTAGAATTTCTGACCCATATTTAGAAACTCGAATCTTACCCATTCCAGCTATTTTAAGTAACTCTTTTTCTGTTCTTGGCAATAAATCACACATGGCATACAAGGTTTCTTGTGTAAAAATTTGAAAAGCAGGGATATTTTCGGCTACTCGAATTTCGTCGCGCAATTCTCGTAGTTTTAAAGCCAAAATTGGATCACGTTTTGAAGATAATTTTTTCTTTTTTGTTGCTTCCGTTTTTTGCAAGACAGCATTTGCTCTTACGTGTAAATATTCTTGTACTTTAAAACCATTCGACATTTTTTGAAGCGCAAACAGTTTTTCTTCTAACTTTTCTTGTAGGGTATCAAATTGTTTCGAAAAATCTTTTTTCACAGCTTTATTATCCGAAGAAAAAGAGATCGTATCTAATGGTTTTTGAAGGTTACTTTTTGTGTGATTAATAAAGTATGCTACTCCTTTTGTAAATCGTTCTTGAATTTGAGTGCTATTTTCGGCAAGAACATTGTTTTCAGAAAGTTTCTGTAATTGATGTTTAAAACCGTTAGAAACTTTCATTAGCGCCACAACTCCATCGTCTTTTATGGTTTGTAAATGATCAATTACATCGCCTTTTATGCTAGTTTGATTTTTATAAAAAATATCAATTAAACGTGTAATTGGATACAAAAAAGGCTGATAATCAAATAATTCTGAAATCAAATTTAATTGAAATTCTTTTTCAGAGGCATTTAAAATTGTTTCATCAGGATGATTCTCTTCTACACTATCATTAAAAATACTAACTGTTTTATCGTTAATTATGGCATTGCTGGTAATGGGCGTTTTTAAAACCAAACCCTCTAAAGAGGTACACCTACTCAAAGCCACATAGGTTTGTCCGTGCGCAAAAGAAGCCTCAGCATCAATAATTGCTTTTTCAAAGGTTAAACCCTGACTTTTATGAATGGTAATTGCCCAAGCCAAACGCAAAGGTATCTGTTTAAATGAACCAATAATTTCTTCTTTTAACGCTTTGGTGTCGTCGTTAATTGAATAGTTTATGTTGTCCCAATTTTCTCTTTCTGTTACAATTTCATCAACTTCGTTGGCACATTGTACAGTTACACTATCTCTAGAAATATCAGTTACAATTCCTATTTTACCATTAAAATATCTTTTTTCTGGTGATGAATCATTTTTGATAAACATTACTTGAGCACCTACTTTTAACTCTAATTTTTCGTCATTTGGAAAAGCATTTTCATTAAATTTTCCGGTTACCTCAGCCTCAAAAAAATAGCTTCTGTTTTTAATTTTATTCAACTCAGAATCATTGATTAAATTGGCTCTTTTGTTGTGTGTGGTTAATGTGATGTACCCATCGTCTTTTGTGGGTGAAAAATTAGGTTGATAACGTTGATTTAATATTTTAGCAGATTTATCTGATAAATTATCATTTCTAATTTCATTGAGAACGTGTATAAAATCTTCATTTTTCTGACGGTAAATGTGCTTTAATTCAATAGAAACCACATTGGCTTCTTGATAGGCCTTTGAGCTAAAAAAATAAACAGTTTCGTAATGATTTTTAAGTAAACTCCATTCGTTAGGTTTTACAACTGGGGCTAATTGTTGTAGATCTCCAATCATTAAAACTTGTGCGCCACCAAAAACTTTAGTTCTATTTTTATAACGACGCATAACTTGGTCTATGCCATCCAATAAATCTGCACGCACCATAGAAATCTCATCAATAATTACCAAATCTAAAGATTTTATAATATCAATTTTAGTTTTAGAAAACCGTCTTTGTTGTTGATTATTTTGGGTTTGATTGGGTAAAATAGGTCCGAAAGGCATTTGAAAAAAGGAGTGAATCGTAACCCCTTTTGCATTAATAGCAGCAACACCTGTTGGTGCTACAATAACCATTCTTTTTAACGATTCGTTTTTTATTTGATGTAAAAAAGTAGTTTTACCTGTGCCTGCCTTGCCTGTTATAAACAGATTTCTATCTGTTTTTTCAATGAAATTTAGTGCTAATTCTAGTTCATAATTTGTAGGCATTTTGCTTTTTTATTGGCAAGATAATCAATCATAGAATTTTAGAAACTAAAATTTATTTAATTTTTAATGTCTATGTATGGTAAGGTCTTTGAATTAGCTGAAGTATAATTCCGAGCTATACTTTGCGTATTTATAAAAAAATGAACCCTAAAAGTGATTGCTTTTAGGGTTTGGTTTTTATAAAAAAGAGTATAAAATTCTTTAAATAGATCTATTTAATTTCAAAAGTTTATTTGTGGCGTTTATATAACTGCTATAGATAGCTTCGTATTTAATTAATTCATTAAAAGCATAAGGAAATTTGTCAGAGTTACCAATAATTTTATCTCCATTTTCTAATAAGAGGTTCGTCAAATTGTTATTGATTGCACTATCATCTTCTAAAAAGATGGCATCTTTAAAGTTTTTTATTTGGACATTGTCTTGAGCTAGTAGGTTTTTTCTGCCAGTAGCTCTATCCATAATGTACACTTTGGCATTTATATTACTGGCTCCTCTAATCTTTTTAACAAGATCGGTTTCTACATAAAAAATAAAGTCAGCTAAAGGTCTGCATTCAAATTTTTGCTTGATAAGTAACTTATCAACATTTACGGTCTCTAAATTTAAAGTTGGTTGTACATCATTTATTTCTTTTTTGCTAAAAGATAATATAACAATGAGCACTACAGCTAACGCTGAGAATTTTTTAAGGGGTTTCATTTTTAGGGTATTAAGGGGTTAATGTTACAAAGGCACACATTTTTACAAAATAAACAAATTTATATTGTTTATAATACATCTTGATTTTGTAAATATAAAAATCTAACAATCAATACTTTGTTTGTTTTAGAGTTGTAGAATAACAAAATTAAATAGAGGTGTTACAATAAAATGAAATAAATAAAAATTGTAAAATGAGACTATTTTTACAGTTATTTTTAAAAAAAACTAATAGAATAACTCTTATCTTTGTCGTAATTATGAATACACATTTTTTATTTATTGGTGCTCCTGAGATTTTTGTAATTATGCTAATTGTAGTGATGGTTTTTGGTGCAGATAAAATTCCGGATATTGCAAGAGGTTTAGGAAAAGGAATGCGTCAGGTAAAAGACGCCACTAATGATATTAAAAGAGAAATAAACAATACTTCTAAAGAACACAATTTAGATACCAATATTACTAAAGACATTAGTAAAGAAATAAATGATGTTAAAGATAATATTGATGATTTTACAGGCCCTATAAAAAGAAATATGTAGCTTATTAAATGTTATTTAACAAGGTATTCAAGATCAATTCAAATAAATTTCAAAATTTGGCGCTTTATTTTTATTTATTCTAAATAAATTTATATTTTTGTCTTGTGAGTACGTTTACAGACATACAATTTAATGTTAAGCTAGAACAGTTTACTTTTTGTCACTATCAATTATGTATAGACGACAAGAAAATAAACCTTACGTTTCCACAATTATTACAACTTCGCGCTAAAATTAAAGCGTATACTAGTACGCAAAACTTAGAGTATATTATTGAAAATGAGAATTTTGTGTTGTTATTTGTTGCAGATAAAAAACACCTAATTTACTTAGACATTCCGAAGTTATTAGATTTAAAAGAAGAAATTGAGCTCTATTTTTATAGCTATTAATAAAACTACTAAAACGTCTTTATTTAGATTATTTTTAAATTCACGGTCTATCATAGATACAAACTGTTTTTGATGTACTTTTGTATCACAAATACTTATGATTATGAAAACAGCAATTAGAAGACAAATGACTATTCATCCAGAAGTTATGGATGTTTTAAATGGTCAAATAGCATTAGAAATGCACGCTTCGGCTTCATATTTGGCAATGGCTTCTTGGTGCGACCAAAGAGAATTGCTAAACAGTAAAGCTTTTTTTTACAAGCAAGCTGAAGAGGAAAGAGAACATGGAATGAAAATTTTTAATTTCATTAATGATGCTGGAGGAGCAGCAATTTCTCCTGCTATTCCAGAAGTAAACAACGACTTCGAAAGCTTAAAAGCAATTTACGAAACATCTTTAGATCAAGAAATTGGTGTAACACAATCTATATACAAATGCTTTAAGAAAGCAAGAAGCGTAGATGATTTTGCATCAGAAGTGTTTTTACAATGGTTTGTAAATGAGCAGGTAGAAGAAGAAGATACTGTAAGAAGTATTTTAGACGTGTTCGAATTAATGGGCGATATGCCATTAAAAATGATCGACGAAAGACTACCAACAGAATAAGCACTTTCAAGAATAAAACTCGAAACCGAAACATTTTTGTTTCGGTTTTTTTATACCATAAAATCAAATCTTCAAATCTCCTTCTCTTTTTGTATCTTTGTATAAACTACGAAATCGATTGAAATGTTTTTAGAATTACTTTCACATCTTAAATTTCTTATAAAGCGCAATCCAGAATGATAAACAACTTGTTGTCATCCTGAAGTAGTTTCAGGATCTTTTTCATGAAGAGTAAGAAACAATTAAACAGTTTAACATTTAAACTTTTTTTATGCCTTTTTATCATAAATTAGGAGAAATTCCTCCAAAAAGACACACACAATTTCGTAAAAAAGACGGCAGTTTATATTACGAGCAACTCTTTGGTACTATTGGTTTTGATGGAATGTCTACCAATTCTTATCACGAATACAGGCCAACAATGGTCAAAAAAATTGGCAAGCAATATTCTGTAAAACCAAAAATTGCCAAAGCAAATAATATCCAATCATACAGGTTTCGTGGTTTTCAAATACAATCAGAGAACGATTACTTAGCAAGTAGAAAAATCGTTTTAACCAATTCAGATTGTAATATAATTTTATCGGCACCAAAAGAATCAACAAAAGAGTATTTTTACAAAAATACAGATGCAGACGAAGTAATTTTTATCCATAAAGGTTCAGGAAAATTAAGAACACATTTAGGAAATCTCGATTTTAAATACGGCGATTATTTGGTAATTCCACGTGGAATTATTTATAAATTAGATTTCGATGATCAAAACAACCGACTTTTTATTGTAGAATCTTACAGTCCAGTATACACCCCAAAACGTTATAGAAATTGGTTTGGGCAGCTGTTAGAACATTCACCATTTTGTGAGCGCGATTTAAGAAGACCACAAGAATTAGAAACTTATAATGAGTTAGGAGATTTTTTAATCAAAGTAAAAAAACAAGGAGAAATCATAGAAATGACCTACGCTTCACATCCTTTTGATGTGGTGGGTTACGATGGCTATAATTTTCCGTACGCGTTTTCAATTCATGATTTTGAGCCAATTACAGGTCGTATTCATCAACCACCACCAGTACATCAAACGTTTGAAACCAATGCCTTTGTAATTTGCAGTTTTGTGCCACGTTTGTACGATTATCATCCAAACTCAATTCCTGCCCCTTACAATCACAGTAACATAGATTCAGATGAGGTTTTGTATTATGTGGATGGCGATTTTATGAGCAGAAACGATATCGATCAAGGCCATATTTCTCTGCATCCAGCAGGNATTCCTCATGGTCCACATCCAGGAACTACAGAAAAGAGTATTGGTAAAACCAAAACCGAAGAATTAGCAGTTATGGTAGATACGTTTAAACCTTTACAAGTTACAGAAGAAGCAATGAAAATTGCTGATGAAGAGTATTATAAATCTTGGTTATAGCCCACCCTAACCTTCCTAAAGGGAAAAACACTCATGTGTAAAGTTTGTGGTAAAAAACGTTCATTAAAATAATTATTAGAAGCTATTTCGCGCTTTCCGCACTCGCTTTTTTTGCTAAAAAGGCAAAAAAGAGCTCAAACAATTGCTTCAATCACGGCTCATATCTTTGTTATATTCAAAGATATCTAAATTTTCTATCTTTAGAATTATAAATTGATAAACAAGACCAAGTAGCAAAATTGTATCAGGGCGAAATA
>P_2C_Liq_1_UnCtyDRAFT_1000467_pt1 | contig 17417 bp, 12 predicted proteins | sample Pon2CUnioCityCA_2_FD_10234 | JGI IMG/M metagenome (IMG submission 10234) | reverse complement strand
CGTGATTGGGTCAAAACGTTGCCACAGATAGCAGTATCAAGCTGCTGTAAGGTCTAACGGTCACTATCATCATCCTACTGGTTCTGTTGAATCGCCATTCCTGAGACTCGGGAATGGCGATTTTTGTATAGCACTCGAAGATTGGCTGAAGACACTCCGAGTTGGCAGATAACCACCCACTTGCTCCCTGTTGCCTTCCCCTCCTGGGAGGGGTTAGGGGTGGGTTATGCCTGTTGCCTGTTGCCTTCTTTTTCCCGTTTTTTGTCCTATTTAGAGCAACTTTTACTTTTAGAGCAACTTTTACTATAGTTCTACTTCAGATTGGCTCATCGTTTATCATTAACGAGTTTTCTGATGCCAGCCAGAAATACTTGAAAGCTATGGGATTTGTTGTCAGCTAGGGATAAATAGGGAGCAATTGCCTTAGCGTGAGTTGCCGGATAGTATTCACTAACTAACTTTTTGAGTTCTTGTTTAGCAGAATTAAGTTGATCGGGATCTCTGAATTTACGCTGGTCTTGTTTCTTACTAAGACTCTGTTTTTTGAGAGCATAGGCTTTTTCGACGGCGGCTAAGTCACCGAGAAACCAAGATTCAAGTTCGTGGCAAATAATTCGAATCGATACATCTGATTTTCCGGACTCTTGGCAAATTGCTAACAATTTATCTTTGAGGATTTTGCAATTATGGGAGTCTTGGTCATGAAGGATCACAAATTTTGTGGCAGGTTTAGACTGAAATGCTTTTATTTTTTTGGGAATAGATTTGGCTAAATCTTGTTTGCCTTGGTGAGCAATACAAATATAGTGAACATGATCTGGGATGAGTTTGGGAAGGATTTCATCTAAAACAATCTTGATAGAGGGTTCTTCCAACAAAAAAATAAAATCGTAACTCATTAGGGGGCAACTCCTTCAAACCAACCCTGGTTCCAGAGATAACCAGGGAGATCTCCTGCTTCTACAAGATTTCTTAAAGTTTCGCTATCAGTAGCTTTCTGGATTTTAGTGATGCCTTGGTCTTTGATTAGCCAAAAAATGCTATCTAGGGGAACAGCATTAAGAAAATAGGGGGAATGAGTAGAAACAAAGACTTGTCCACCCCGATGCGCATAGCTGGCAAATTCTTCGGCAAGTTTTTGTAAAAGGCTGGGATAGAGTTGGTTTTCTGGTTCCTCAACACATAATAAGGGGTGAGGTTTAGGGTCAAATAGCAGAATTAAATAGGCAAACATTTTCATCGTGCCATCAGATACATAGCGATCAATAAAGGGATCTTTAAATGCTTGGTCTTGAAATTTTAGGATAAGTCTGCCATCTTCGGTATTCTTAGCTTCGACTTTTGACACGCCGGGAACTCTTGCCTGCATACGTTTCAAAATTTCTTCAAAAACCTCGGGATGTTCTTGGTAAATATATTGGGCAACAACTGCCATGTTATCGCCGGTGGGGGAAAGATGTTCGGCATAGAGTGCATCTTTGCTCCCTCTAGCATCGCTGATATGAAAATCAGACACATGCCAATTTTCTATCAGAGAACGGAAGGCGTTAGCAGCTTTAAATCGCTGAAATTGTCCTAATCCTTTAATGGCTAAAATATCAGCGGATTCTAGTTGTTGTTCTTCCCGCTCAAGTTCTTCATCACTCTTAAAGTCTTCTTCATTCTTAATGGCATATCCTTGGCCATGTTGAAAGTCAAGAAAATGGAACGGGGAACCATATTCACCACGTTTATAGCGTAATATCTCTCGTTTTATGATGGGTTTTTGCCTGTGTTGTCCGACAACCAGCACATACGTCACTAGGCGCTCTGTACTGAGAATTTCCATGCGAAATTTTAATTCAATTTCGATATCTTCGTTTTGCTTTCCTCGGGTGACAACTTCATTAAATCCGCCTCTTATCTGAAGGGCTTGACGAATGTTATTTTTAAGAGCATCGCGGAGAAATCCAAAAATATCGAATAGGGTTGATTTTCCAGTTCCATTGGCTCCAATCATAACGCAAAAAGCTGGAATATTTTTGATTTCTATGTTTTCAAAAACGCGATAGTTTTTGATTTTGATTGAAACAATTTTCATGAGATTAAAGATCGCTGCAAAATGATGTTATGGATTCTCATCCAATTATAAGACCCCAACCCATCCCTCCCGCAACGATCGCTTCAGGCTCTAGACTGCTGGCTTTCAGCATCTCAGTCCGAGAACAACGAGAATCATGGAGTGGTTGAAGGGGGATAACACTGACCCTCGTCCGTCTAAACTGATGAAATTAATGTCTTATGTATTCTTGAACTCAAATTTTCACCCCTTCAACGAACGAACACAATTATTTTTTACGAAAATTTACAAGTCTAAGCCTCCCCTCAGCGTCGGGGGAAACTGAGATCAATTTGGTGACTAAGGAACATTACCCGTGTCTTCTGTCCTTTCTTCACACAACCCCCCTGTCAAGTCGGAGCTAGGGATTGCTATACTATCGAATAAGCACGATGAAGCGATATAACCTGCGACTTCACTGGGCCTCATTGGGTAGAACCCCTATTTTAATCCTGACCTTGTTGCTTCTATGATGCCGAGTATTGATGAATTGAAAGAGATTAAGTAACCATGACTCTAACACCACCGCCAAGCCAATCCATCCCCCCCGGCTTTGTCAACATTATGGGCTATGTGGATGAATCTGAAGTGAATGGCCCCGGTAAACGGGCTGTTATCTGGGTACAAGGCTGTTTACGGGAATGTCCGGGCTGTTTCAACCCTAGTTCTTGGTCTTTTGAAGCCAATCAACTTATCTCTATTGATTCGTTGGTCGAACGCGTCACCGAAAATAGCGTAAACGAAGGGGTGACATTTTCGGGTGGGGAACCCTTTTGGCAAGCCCCCGCTTTAGCGGAAGTGGCGCGACGGTTGAAAGCCCAAGGATTAACGGTGATGTCCTTTAGTGGCTTTACCTTGGAGGAATTACGATCGCCCAACGCACCCCCAGGAGCCTCCGAGCTACTCGAACAGTTAGATCTCCTCATTGATGGCCCCTACCTAGAGCATCAAGCCATCCACGAACCCACCTCTCTCGTCTCCTCCCGCAACCAACGGGTGCGAGTGTTCAACCCAGAGTTACAATCGCGCCTAGACTGGGCCAGTGATCAGATGGAAATCCATGTTCTCAAAGATGGAACCCGCATTATCACCGGCTTTCGCGGACAGCAAGGGATTGGCGAGGAGTTGTTGAGTTAAGCATCCTTCGCCAGCACCCCATTCAGGAAGATATCCGCCAAGCCATTGGCCATCTCAACCATCGCTTGGGGCGAGGGATTATCTTCCATGAGGGTTTGATAGCTGAACCCGGAGATGGCGAAGATGCCCAGAAACACCTTCGCCACCAAGCGGGGGTTCATGGGGCGGTAAATGCCCCGTTCCATGCCTGTTTCCACAAAGGCTTCCGCCACATCCATCATCTTGGCGATCGCATCGTGTTGAATGCGATCGCGTAGTTCCGGGTGAAACTGAGCCTCGAGAAAGCAGACTCGCATCAAATCAGCATTTTCCCGGAGATGGAACAGCCGACGCTGAATCACCTGAGACACCGCCGTATAACTGCCCATCTCACTGAGTTCCGTGAGCAAGTCCGAGAGGATTTCCACCCAACCCTGAGTCGCCACCTCTACCAAAATGGCTTTTTTATTGTCAAAATATCGAAAGAGGGTTCCCTCAGCCACACCAGCTGCCCGAGCGAGGGCGCGGGTGGTCGTCCCCTCAAACCCCTGACGGGCAAATAACCGACGAGCCGATGCTAAAATTCGCGTGCGGGTTTCCGCTTCGGGGGTGCGGGTCGGGTGAAGCATTGTCTTCATCGGTAGTATAAAACTCGAAGATTTAGCGTGGAGTTGCTAACATTATTCTGGAATAAATTTTGTCCAAAATGCCCAAAGATTCACAGATTGTTATTAGAAGTTATATATCGCAAAACTTCTATATCTTGACTCACCGAAACCTCCACCACCTCACTGATTAGACGCCACTCTGCTAACCCTATGCTGACTCAATCGTCCCTTTGGCACCAACATCTAACCCGAGTTCCCACCCTTCTCCGCCTTGGCCAGCGGGCGATCGCCCCACTGCTGCTTGCCCTTCTCGTGAGCCTGAGTGCGATCGCCGGTCCCAGTCATGCCGCCTCCATCGAGCCGTACCTCGATCGCACCGAAGCGCAAATCCAAGAATTTAGCCTCGACAATGGTATGAAATTCATTGTCCTAGAACGGCATGACGCGCCAGTCATCTCCTTTATGACCTACGCCGATGCCGGAGGCGCCAACGAACCCCCCGGCAAAACCGGCGTCGCCCACTTCCTCGAACACCTAGCCTTCAAAGGAACCCCACGCATCGGCACCAAAAACTACGACGCCGAAGCCCCCCTCCTGCAACAACTCGACGAGCTTCACGAGCAAATCCGAGCCGCCCAAGCCGCCGGAAACGACGAAGAAGCCGCCCGCCTTGAAGACGAATTTAAAGCCGTAGAAGACCAGGCCTCAGAATACGTCATTCAAAATGAATTCGGTCAGATTGTCGAACAATATGGCGGCGTGGGCCTCAACGCCACCACCTCCGCCGACGCAACTCGGTACTTCTATAGCTTCCCCGCCAACAAACTCGAACTCTGGATGTCCCTGGAATCTGAGCGGTTCCTAGAGCCAGTCTTCCGAGAATTTTACAAAGAACAAAACGTTATCCTCGAAGAACGTCGCCTTGGCACCGACAATTCCGCCATCGGCAGCCTCATCGAAGAATTCCTCCTCACCGCCTTCTCCGAACATCCCTACCGCCAGCCGGTGATTGGTCATGAAGCCGACATTCGCAACCTCACCACCGAAGATACCTACGACTTTTACAAAACCTATTACGTCCCCAACAATCTCACCGTCGCTATTGTCGGCGATGTAGATGTCTCTCAAGTGCAAAACTTGGCAGAAATTTACTTTGGCCGCTACGAACCCGGCCCTACCCCTCCAGCCGTCAGGGAAGTCGAACCGCCTCAACAAGAACCGCGCCAAGTTGAAGTCCAATTTCCCAGTCAGCCTTGGTACCTAGAAGGCTATCATCGCCCCGCCCGAACTCATCCTGACAACGCCGCCTACGAACTCCTCGTAGCCCTACTCAGTGATGGCCGCACCTCTCGCCTCTACCAATCCTTAGTCGAACAACAGCAAATCGCCCTAACCGCCCAAGGATTCAACGGCTTTCCCGGTGATAAATTCCCTAACCTGGTTTTGTTTTACGCCCTAACCGCCCCAAATCATAGCTTAGAGGAAGTTCAAACCGCCTTGCGCCAAGAAATTGAGCGCATTCAACGAGATCCCGTGGCTCCAGAAGACCTAGAACGGGTCAAAACTCAGGCCAAAGCCCGTTTAGTGCGATCGCTCGACTCCAACTCCGGTATGGCCAGTCTCTTGGCTGAATATCAAGCCAAAACCGGAGATTGGCACAATCTCTTCCGGGAACTCGAAGCGATCGAGGCGGTTAGTGGTGACGACATCCGCCGCGTGGCCCGAGACACCTTCCGTGCCAATAATCGCACTGTCGGGAAACTCCTCCCCTCCTAGAAAGCTAAAGCTCGTCTCCTTGTTGTTCACCCTCATCCTTAACTCATGTCTCAGCCATCGCACACCCCCTTTTGGCAATCCCTACGTCCCTACTGGGCGCTCCTGTTCCTCGTCGGATTGCTCATCACCCAACTGGTGCATCCCCCGGACTCCGTCGCCGCCACACCGCGACATTACAGCGAACTTGAGTTTCCTCCCTTACCCGAGGTGCAACTACCGGACTATGAGCAATTCCAACTTGAGAATGGTCTCAGGGTCTATCTGATCGAAGATCATGAACTCCCCCTCGTCTCCGGGGTGGCGCTTGTGAACACCGGAAGTCGCTTGGAACCGATTGATAAAGTGGGCTTAGCCGGGATGACGGGCGCCTTAATGCGCTCGGGAGGAACCCAAAATCACCCGCCAGAGATTCTCAATCGAGAACTCGAACAAAAAGCCGCTTCTATTGAAGCCTCGATAGATACCACTCGCGGAACAGTTCGTTTTGATGCCCTCAGTTCCGACCTAGAGACGGTGTTTGATTTGTTTGTCGAGGTCTTGCGTCAACCCGCCTTTGACCGAGATCAGTTGGCTTTGACTAAAAATCAAGCGCGGGGACAAATTGCCCGACGTAATGACCAACCTCGTGATATTGCCCAGCGAGAGTTTCAGAAACTGATCTATGGTGACCGGAGTCCCTATGCTCGGACGATGGAATATGAAACGATCGCAGCGGTTGAGCGCCAGGATCTACAACAGTTTTATCAACAATCGGTCCAACCCGATCGCCTGATTCTCGGTGTAGTTGGCGACTTTGAACGAGGGACGATGAGACCCTTGATTGAGGAAAAACTGGGGGATTGGCAGGCCAGTGGTTCGAGTTTCCCCGAGTTGTCAGACGAGTTGCGCCAGCCGTCTCAAGCTCAAGCCAGTGGGGTGTTTCTGGTCGATCGCCCGGAGTTAACCCAAAGCTATGTTGAACTCGGTCATCTCGGTGGAGTTCGCAATAATCCTGATTATCCTATCCTGGGAGTCATGAACAATGTTTTGAGTGGCTTTGGGGGTCGTCTTTTTAACGAAGTGCGATCGCGCCAGGGATTAGCCTACTCGGTCTATGGGTTTTGGGCAACTCAATATGACTATCCCGGCGTCTTTCGGGCTGGGGGACAAACGCGCTCGGAAGCCACCGTTCCCTTTATTGAGTCAGTGCGAGGGGAAATTGAGCGCATTCGCCGCGAACCGATTACCGCTGATGAGTTGCAATTGGCTAAGGATTCAACCCTGAACTCTTTTGTCTTTAACTTTGCCAGCCGCGCCCAAACCCTATCGCGCCTATTGACTTACGATTATTACGACTACCCGAGCGATTTTCTCTTTCGCTATCAAGACCGAGTCAAGGCGACCACCGTCGAGGATGTCTTGCGTGTGGCCCAAACCTATCTTAATCCTGAGCAGTTGGTGACGTTAGTGGTGGGCGATCGCGCCGCCATTGACCCTCCCCTTGACCAACTCAATCCCAACCAGGATGTCACCTTGATTGATATCACGATTCCTCAGCCGAGTTAGAGGTTCTTGTGGGTGATTCACCAACTCTCAAACAGTTTACATCGCTCAAACGATTGGGCCAACGAGTGGGCCAACGACTGAGACACTATCTATTGGCTCAGCCGTCACTTTGGCAACTACGACATCGCCTGACGACGAGCAAACTCCGTCTCAATCGCTCCCTACTGCTGCTCAATCTCCTGGTTCTTTTGGTGATGATCGCTCTGCGGGCCGTTGGCAGCTTTGAGACGGGAGAATTAGCGGTCTTTGATGCCGCCATGCGTCGGGCCAGTCAATCTCAGATTGATCCTCGCTTGGTGATTGTGGAAATCAGCGAAGATGATATTGATCGCTATCGATGGCCCCTCAGCGATCGCAAACTAGCAGAGGTGTTAGGGACGTTACAAGTCCATACCCCTCGCGTAATCGGCTTAGATCTCTATCGGAATGTGGCGGTGGGTGAGGGTCACGACATCCTGAGTGAGCAACTGGCGGCTGATAATCTCATCGCCATCGAGAATATCGCTACATCATTAACTCCTTTGGCTAATGTTCCCCCAGAGCGAGTAGGATTCAATGATGTGGTGATCGATCGCGATCAAGTGCTACGTCGTCATCTCTTGTTTGCCAATACTCAACGTGGAGAGACGGCCTATTCGTTGGGGTTACGAGTCGCTCTAAAATACCTAGAACCCCAAGACATTGGCTTAGAAGCCGCTCCGAGTCATCCTGATGGGATTCGCTTGGGCGAGTCGCTTCTGGTTCCCCTATCCTCCTGGGCTGGGGGCTATCACCACATTGATGATTCAGGGTATCAGATTTTCCTGAACTATTCTGCCGGTCCGGGTCAGACTCAGCGTCTATCGATTCGTGAGTTATTGGATGGGGAATTTGACCCGCAACTGTTGCGCGATCGCATTGTCTTAATCGGCTCAACAGCCCCAACGTTACGGGATCTGTTTGCGACTCCTTTTAGTGCCAGGGAGACCGATAGCGATCAGGTGAAAATGCCGGGAGTCGAAATTCATGGGCAGATGATCCAACAACTACTGGGCTTGGCCGTGGGACAACAACGGCCTTGGCGTGTTTTTCCCACGGTGATTGAACTGCTTTGGGGGTGGAGTTGGATCACGTTGGTGATGGCGTTAACCTGGCGGCTACAACGACCGGAGCGATGGCTGGGAGGACTGGTGTTAGCTGGGTTGGGGTTAATTCTGGTAGAACGAGGGCTATTCGCCATGGCCATTTGGTTACCGGGGGTTTGGCTACGTTGGGGGATGGTTCTCGGGATTTTGCTGACGTCCATTTACCGGCTGACTTATCATTTTTTACATGATCGCCTCACTGGACTTCCCAGTCAGACTGTTGTCTATCAGATGCTGACGGATTGGCAGTTTTGGCGATCGCCACGTCAACAGTCCCTCGGGGCGATTGTCTTAGATCTCAATCGCTTTAAGGCGGTGAATGCGTGTTTGGGTCACGCCACGGGCGATCGCATCCTGGTCGAGATCACTAAACGCCTACAAGCACTGCTGCACCCGTCTGACTATTTGGCTCGGGTTGGGGCCGATGAATTTGCCATTTTCCTACCCAATCAACCCCATCTCGATGCGGTGATGGAGGTGGCCGGACAACTGCGTCGCCGCCTGAAACGTCCTTTTATCTTAGACACTGGACAACCGGTGTTTCTCACAGCCAGTTTTGGGGTGGCCTTTGGCCGACAACACCATCAGGGTCTGTTACTCGATCATGCTAACTGTGCCATGCACCGTGCTAAAGCTCTGCAATTGTCCCAGCCGATTGTCTTTGATGCTGAGGTTCAACAGCACGCGATCGCCACGTTCCAACTTGAACTGGATTTACGGGAGTCGATGAGTCACTCTCAGGTCTATCTTCCTCCTGTGCATGATACCCAGACAGAGGGATTGACCGATTCTAATTTGCCTCATTCGGAGTTAGGCGATCACTTTCGGGTCTATTATCAGCCCCTGGTGGATCTAAAATCGGGCGAAATTGCTGGGTTTGAAGCCCTGCTACGTTGGCAACATCCTCGACGGGGAATGGTGTCCCCGGCGGAGTTTATCCCTGTGGCTGAAAAAACCGGAGCGATTATGGCTCTAGGGGCTTGGGTTCTCTATGAAGCCTGTTATCAAATGCAAGCCTGGCAGCGTCAGTTTCCACGCTATGCCAACAGTATTATCAGTGTCAATTTATCGCCCTATCAGTTACAAGCCCCTGATTTGAAACAACGCATCGGGGATATTTTGAGCGAAACCGGCTTAGATCCCCATTGTCTGAAATTAGAAATTACCGAAAGTGCCGTCATGGAAGAAATTCAGACTACCTTGGAGATTCTTCATGACCTCAAAGCTCTCGATGTTAAGTTAGGAATTGATGATTTTGGCACCGGCTATAGTTCTCTGAGTTACCTAAATCGTTTTCCCGTCAATACTCTTAAAGTTGATCGCTCTTTTGTCTGGCGTATGGAAGATTCTGCGCAGGATCGCGCGATTATCCGCACCATTCTTGACCTGGCCCATACTCTGGCACTCGATGCGATCGCCGAAGGGATAGAAACTCCGGCACAACTGGCTCAACTACGACAACTCGGCTGTGATATCGGTCAAGGCTATTGGTTCGCCAAACCCCTCCCCGCCCCGGCGGCTGCCCAACTCCTGGCTCGTCGCCCCTTTTGGTGAGCGATTGGTGAATTGCAAAATTTACCTTAAAACTTTGACCCTTTGGAGGGATTTCGCTATGATAAGAGTAACGCCTAAAACTGTTAAAGCTGTTCTGCCTTGACCGGCGAGTCAGGAGCTGCGGCTGAACTGAAGGAGCTATCGGATTAATGGATTACATCGAAAAGGTATTGGATAAGGTTCGAGAATGGACTCGCAAGCTCATTGACGCAGTCCTCGGACCTGACGCACAACCCGAACCCGAGGCAATTCCGATCCCGGTTAACGATCGCCGGATTCGTCGTTAGTCTGTTGGTGTCGTCGTCGAGCCAAGACCCCTCGCTTCAGATTCTTGTCCTCCATGGACCGAATCTGAACTTGCTAGGTCAACGGGAACCCAACGTATACGGCTCAACATCCTTAGCCGAAATTAACACGCGTATAGAAGACCAAGCACGGACTTTACAGGTTAAAGTTTCGTGCTTTCAGTCGAATCACGAGGGGGCGTTAGTTGACGCGATTCAGGCCGCCTGGGGCGAGTATCAAGGGTTACTCATCAATCCCGCCGCCTATACTCATACCAGTGTGGCGATACGAGATGCGATCGCCGCCGTCAAATTGCCCACGGTGGAAGTTCACCTCAGCAATATCCACCAACGGGAGGCCTTTCGTCACCACTCCTACATCGCCCCCATTGCCGTAGGGCAGATTAGTGGTTTTGGCTATTATAGCTATATTTTGGGACTCCAGGCCCTCGTGCAGCATCTGCAAGAGAGCAAATCCCCATCCCCTTCAACCTAAAATTGCACTGTGATGCCCTTAATGGTTTTACCCCGATTTGAGAGCTTTCGCGGTGCGATTTTGGCGGCTGAATTAGGCTATCTGCAACACTCCTCGGGACCATTTCTCTGGGAAACGATCCCGCCAGAACTCCTCGACCGTCTAATTCAGCAGCGAACCCTCCCCGCACAACATCCCCAGTATGCCGAGTTTTCGGTGCAGTTGGGCCTGGCGACTGTGGCGGGTTTGTTCTACCATCAGCGGCTAGAGGTGTTGTCGGAGTTAGCCCCTGAGTTACAGCCGTTGGCCCTGGCTGTCGGCTTGGCCGTGGGCGATCGCCTCCTCAATGAATCCGAGCAAATCACAAACCCTCCACCCGCCCTCAAACAAGCCCTTAGCAACCTCTTAGCATTCCAAGGAGGCGGCTTTAGCGCCAATTGCGACTCACAAGAGGTTAGAGCCATTTTAGGGGCATTAACGGGGGCGCTACGGACTCGGGCGGGGATTCCGGCTCGGGAGCGGTTGCGGTTGTCGGGCGATCGCCTCAATGCCCTTGATAGCCTGGCTTGGGAGATTTGGCAACGCTGGCTCGGACGACTCGACTGTGACCCCTGGCCCCCTCCACCCGGGGCGATCGCCGTCACTGGGGAGCGTCTCAATTCATAGATAATAGTTGATAGGTTTGCTGTTTCATGGGGCTAGGCGATCGTGGATTATATCGAATTTTTTAACTGCATTAACCCAAGTAAAACCCTCGTCATTAGCCAAGAAGACGATAGACAATACTATATTGACTTTACAAGCGTTCGCGGCTATGACAGCATCAGTAAACTGAAACATCGCATCGCCGTATTACGACGAGAACAGCCAAGTTGTTCCCTATTTACCGGACATATTGGCTGCGGAAAATCGACAGAACTTCATCGATTACAAGCCGAACTCGAAGCCGAAAAATTTTGTGTCGTTAACTTTGAATCCGACGAAGATATCGACACCGCCGATGTGGATATTGTCGATGTTTTCTTAACCATTGCCAAGCGCGTCAGTGCCAAACTCGAAGAGATTGCTGTCCCCGAAGCCACGGGGTTGAGGAGACTGATTCAGCGGACTCAGGAGGTTTTGACCACAGAGATTGACGTGAAAGCCTCCCTGGGAACCTCGACGCTGAAGGGAGAATTAGATAGTCAAAAAAACAGTGTTTCCCTCTCCGCCGGAATTGCTTCTCTGACCGTAAGAGCCAAAAATGACTCCCGGATTCGCGAGAGATTAAGCCAATACTTGGGGCCAAAAGTGACCGGCTTACTCGCAACGCTCAACGAGGAGTTAATCCAACCGGGAATTGAGGGCTTGAAAAACCAAGGCTATGCCGGATTAGTGGTAATTGTGGATAACCTTGACCGCATTGATAATCGTCCCAAACCTTCGGGGCGATCGCAACAAGAATATCTTTTCGTCGAACGAGGCGAATTACTCACAAAACTCGCCTGTCATATCATTTATACCATGCCCTTGGGCTTGCGTTTTTCCAACGAATTTGGCAACTTAACCCAACGATTTCCAGATAAACCCGAATGTCTCCCCATGGTCTCCATTCGTCATCGCAACGGCGACGATTGTCCAGAAGGGTTAGCGAAGCTCAAACAAATGGTCTTGGCCCGGGCCTTTCCCCAGTTAACCGAAGCCGAACGCCTAGAGCGAATTAGCGAGATTTTCGAGACTTCCGCCGTCTTTGACCGCCTGTGTCGCGTCACGGGGGGCCATGTGCGGGATTTGTTGCAATTGCTCTCTCAATGGGTCGAAGAAGAGATGCAACTTCCCTTAACCGAGGCTACCCTAGAAGAAGCCATTTGCGATCGCTGTAACGAAATGACCTTAGCGATTTCCCCTCGGGAGTGGGAGTTATTGCGGGAAGTCCGCCAAACCCAGAAAGTACAAGACCAAGTTGGCTATGAGAACCTGATTCGCAGCCGCATGGTCTTCGAGTATCAAGAACGCCGTCAATCCTGGTTTGATGTCAATCCCATACTCCTAGAAGCGGCGGAGATGAACGATTCATAATTAACCCTGGCCAAGATGGATGATGACTGCTGATGTCGCCGCCAAAAATCAAAAGACCTTGCAGCAACTCGCTCAGGCCATGGCCCTGTCGCGGGGTCACTTTAAACTGATTCTGGTGCGTTGTAACTATGGCCAAGCCTGCGAACGCTGGTCTAAGGACCTGACCCAGATTTGCCAAGACCAGTATCACTTCTCACTCACAGCCGTTCATCTCCCCCCAAATGCACAAAACCTGGCTCAAGCCGTCCAAGCCATCGAGCCATCCTCCCCCGAAGGCGTGCAAATCTTGGGACTCAACCAACTGGCCGACGTACGCCAGTTTCTAGCCAATAGTAACCAAATCCGCGATCGCCTGCGCCGGGATTGTCCCCTCCCCATGGCCATCTGGCTCGACGACAACAGCCTCACCGAGATGCTGAACCTTGCCAACGACCTCCACAGTTGGACCACCAGTAAACGCTTCTACCCCACCCCAGACGACTTAGAGCAAGAACTGCACCATCTCCTAGACCTCTTCTTCCAACGTCTTCCCCAAGCCTCCCCAGAACAATGGCTAGGGAGTCAACCCCTCCTCTCCCAGAGCGAACAGCGAGAACTCGACCTGGCCCAAACGGAACTCAACCGCGACCTCTCCCCCAGCCTCCAAGCCGACCTGGCCATCATCCAAAGTCACCAGCATCTCCTCCAGCAAGAGCTATCCCAAGCCGAACAACAGCTCAACCAGGGAGCCAACCTTTGGCAAACCATCACACCCCCAACCCCCACCAGTCAGAAACGCCTAGGCTGGTTAGCCTTTCAGCAGGCCATCCTCCCCCTCTGGCGCAGTGAACAGGAGCAAAGCCACCTCCATTATCCAGACCTGCACCCCCTCAACCGCCAGTTCCAAGAGAGTCAGCAGCACTTCCAAGCCGCCGCCGAGCCAGACCTGGCCCACCTCGTCGCCGACGCCGCCGTGGTGCAACTGGTCAGCAGCTTAAGCGAAATCACCCATCCCGAAGCCTCCCCAGACCCGGCACGCTTCGACCATCTGGCGGCAGTGAACGAGCAACTGTGCCAACAAGAGAGTTTCCCCTTTCCCAACCTCTGGCTGAACGCCTTAGAGCAGCTGCATCAGTTTTACTTTCACGACCGCCAAGACTATCGCCGCGCCTTCTCCATTCAGCAACAGCAATGGCAAGTGCAACGCTACGGCGGTCAGCGAGCCTTTGTGGGAGCCAGTCGCCTGCAAGGGATTCTCTATCAACGTTGTTCCCTGGACAATCTCCCCCCAGAAATCCAAGAATCGGGACGAGAAGAGGATGTCCGCAACTTGCAAAGCCGCCTCTCGGGAACCCAGAACAAGATTCTCGTCATTCACGGACAGTCTGGAGTTGGCAAAAGCTCCCTCATCAACGCTGGCTTACTTCCCGTCTTGCGTGAAAAGACCTTCAGCGGCGGACTGGAGGGGGTTCCCATTCTGGTACGACTCTATCAACCCTGGACTGAGACACTCGAAGCCGCTATCGACCAAACCAGCCAACGCCATAAAAAGTCCCTGGCGGGGATATCCCAAGAGTTACCTCAGCAACGGATTGCGGCCAAGTTGCAGGCCTTGGAGACGCAGCATTGTCAGGTGATTTTGGTGTTTGACCAGTTTGAGGAGTTTTTCTTCGCCAATCCTGGCCAGCCAGACCATGAGGAGTTTTTCGGGTTTATCGGTGAGTTGTGCAGCAATATCCAGCAGTTGGGAGCCTTGAAAGTGGTGTTTTCCCTGCGAACGGATTATGTGGGTCAATTGCTACTTTGCAATGATTTAGACTCCATGGACTGCATTGGTCGGGATATTCTCAGCCGCCAGGTGTTGCACAAATTGGGGAATCTCTCGCCGCAACGGACGAGTCAGGTATTAGCAAAACTGGCTCCCCATTTAGAGGCAGAGTTGAGAACGCGCCTGGTGGCCGATTTGAGCCAGGAGACGGGAGCCGTCCGTCCCATTGAACTTCAGCTAGTCGGCTTTCAGTTGGAGTCTCAGCAGATTCGTGAGATGCCTACCTATGAGGCATTGGGAGAGCATCCCAAACAGCAGTTAGTCCAGGGATATCTCGATGATATCGTCCGAGCTTGTGGTGCCGAGCAAGAGCGCCTGGCCAATGGGGTGTTGTACCTCCTCACCGATGAACGGCGCCGGCGACTTCTACGGTCCTATGAGGAACTCTGGCAGGACTTACAGCCGATTCCCCAGGCTCCCCAGGGTCAGTTGTTGCAGGACGCTTTGGATTTAGTCCTGGAAATTTTCACGGCCTCGGGGTTGGTGGTGGTGATTCCGGGGGAACCGCAACGCTATCAGTTGGTGCATGATTATCTGGCGGAGTTGATTTATGAATCCCGCCAGTCGGATTTAATCGCCAGTTTGCAGGAGGAACAGCGAAAACGGCTGGCGGCGGAAAAAGAGCTAGAATCTCTAATCGATCAAACCAATTTAGCCCAAGCTGAACTGACAAGGGTTAAACAGACCACCGAAATAGAAAAAGATTGCCGAATCGCCTTGCGAAATTTCACAATATGTCGAGAGCTTGAGGCACTACTAATGGCAACAAAGCTTGGATTCAAACTCCAGAAAAATCTCCAACAATCCAATGAAAGTAACTATACATTACAACCTATTTACTGTCTCCATGAAATCTTAAAAGATATCCGGATAAAAAACTATATTGACTACCATGATGACCGAATTAATACAACCCACTTTAGTCCAGATGGAACCAAGATTGTTTCGGCATCCCGTGACAGGACTATTAAAGTCTGGTTTGCAGATACTGGACAAGAAATTTTTTCGTTAAAAAGTCATTCTAAAGAAGTCAATACAGCTTACTTTAGTCCAGATGGAACCCAAATTGTTTCGTCATCGAAGGATGGAACAATTAAAATTTGGGATGTCAGTACAGGTCAGGAAATGTTATCTCTGAAAAACCATAGAGATAATGTTTACATGGCTGACTTTGTGGCTGGGGGTACCCAAGTTCTTTCTGCTTCTGCAGATAAGACAATTAAAATCTGGGATGTCAGAACTGGAGAAGAACGACAGTCTTTAGATAGCCCTCCTGAAAGAAAAATATCTACTGTACAAATGAGTCCTGATACTCGGTATATTGTTTGTGGTTATGATGCTGGCGATGTAGGTATTTGGCGGTTGAGAAATAATTTTAAATACACTTTTTGCTTCCTATTTGGAGTGGGATCGAAAAAAATTGTCAGCATGAAGTTTTCGCCAGAAGAAAATCGAGTTGTGGTAGCATTTGAGAACGGATACATAAAAACAGTTTTTCTATATGAAAACTCTCAAGAATATACCTCCAGACAAAATAGTGATTGTCCAGGCATAGAACAGGTTGACATACGCATTCCAAAAACAGGTGAACACATTAAAAGCGTTGACTTTAGCTTAAACTTAAATAAAGCAGTGACTTGTTCTAAAAATGGTAATATTGCAATTTTAGACTTGATAACAAAGCAAGAATTAGACTCGTTCAAAGGTCACTCTTATACCGTCAATACTGTTAATTTAAGCCGAGATCAGACAACGTTAGTTTCTGGTTCTCATGATAAAAGAGTTATTATCTGGGATTTACAAACTAGAAGCCAAGTTAAGTATCTCTACAACCATTCCGCTAGAGTTAATACGACAAAATTTAGCCCCGATGGTCGTATGATTGTCTCGGGCTCCCATGATAAAAAAATTGTTATTTGGGACGTCTTAAATAGGGATATTATGGTGACCATGACTGGTCATGAACAAGCAATTAGAAGCACAAGTTTTAGTCCCGATAGCCAATGGGTTGCGTCTGGGTGTTGGGATGGAACCCTAAAACTTTGGGACATTATGAGTGGAAATGTACTAAGATCTATACACCACTCTCACGATCCTCGCATCCCAGGAATCTATAGCGTTAAATTTAGTCCTGAGGGAAATCATCTTGTTTCCGCGTCGGCGGATGGGACTATTAAAATTTGGCAAACCCTGACCGGTGAGCAGACTCACCACTTTGATGTGCAATCCGCACCACTTAGGAGTGTTAATTTTAGCCCTGATGGAACTCGCCTAGTTTCAGGCGATCAGGCAGGACTGATTAAAATTTTTGATGTTAAAAGTAATAAATTAGTCCATAGTTTTCATGGACATAATAATGTTATTAAAAGCGTTAATTTTAGCCCTGATGGTCAACTTTTAGTATCGTCATCATGGGATGGTACATTTAAAATTTGGAATGCTCAGACCTATCAAGAAACTAAGTGTGTGCAGGCCCATACTTATGGAATCAATAATGCTAACTTTAGTGACGACGGAAGTCTAATCATATCTGTATCATTAGATGGCATTCGCCTGTGGGATACAGATATGGGGGAAGAACTTTATTATTTCCACACAAACTCGGAAGTGCACAATGCCAATTTCAGCCCTGATGGAAGAACAATTGTTGGGGCATTGGATAACGGGGCGATCGCAATTTGGAAAATAGACAATTTAGATGAACTTCTCCATCGCGCCTGTGACTGGTTGCGGCCCTACCTCACTCATAATCCTAACGTCTCCGAGGGCGATCGCGCTCTCTGCAACATCAACCCTAACGCATCCCCCAACCCCTGAATCGTGACCCCATCTATCGGGTTCGCTCCTGAAACGCCAAACGCCTTTTCTTGCCCAAAAGCTCCCCCTTCGCAAAAATCTCCTTAACAGGAGAGGTTTTCGGAGAATGCGCCACACCATAGCACCCATTATCCCTCACTTTTGGCTCAAAATCC
>P_2C_Liq_1_UnCtyDRAFT_1000465_pt1 | contig 17431 bp, 19 predicted proteins | sample Pon2CUnioCityCA_2_FD_10234 | JGI IMG/M metagenome (IMG submission 10234) | reverse complement strand
CACTTTTCCTCTATATGTCAAGCCTTGGTAAGGTTCTTCGCGTTGCATCGAATTAATCCGCATGCTCCGCCGCTTGTGCGGGCCCCCGTCAATTCCTTTGAGTTTTAGCCTTGCGGCCGTACTCCCCAGGCGGGGTGCTTAATGTGTTAACTTCGTCACGGACCACGTGGAATGTGGCCCACAGCTAGCACCCACCGTTTACGGCGTGGACTACCAGGGTATCTAATCCTGTTCGCTCCCCACGCTTTCGCTCCTCAGCGTCAGTAACGGCCCAGAGAACTGCCTTCGCCATCGGTGTTCCTCCTGATATCTGCGCATTCCACCGCTACACCAGGAATTCCGTTCTCCCCTACCGCACTCTAGTTTGCCCGTACCCACTGCAGGCCAGAAGTTGAGCTTCTGGATTTCACAGCAGACGCGACAAACCGCCTACGAGCTCTTTACGCCCAATAATTCCGGACAACGCTTGCACCCTACGTATTACCGCGGCTGCTGGCACGTAGTTAGCCGGTGCTTTTTCTGCAGGTACCGTCACTTTCGCTTCTTCCCTGCTAAAAGAGGTTTACAACCCGAAGGCCTTCGTCCCTCACGCGGCGTTGCTGCATCAGGCTTGCGCCCATTGTGCAATATTCCCCACTGCTGCCTCCCGTAGGAGTCTGGACCGTATCTCAGTTCCAGTGTGGCCGGTCACCCTCTCAGGCCGGCTACCCGTCGTCGCCTTGGTGAGCCTTTACCTCACCAACAAGCTGATAGGCCGCGAGTCCATCCTTCACCGAAATTCTTTCCAAGCCCCGAGATGCCTCGGAGCCTAATATCCGGTATTAGCTACCGTTTCCAGCAGTTATCCCAGAGTGAAGGGCAGGTTGCTCACGTGTTACTCACCCGTTCGCCACTAATCCACCGGAGCAAGCTCCAGCTTCATCGTTCGACTTGCATGTGTTAAGCACGCCGCCAGCGTTCGTCCTGAGCCAGGATCAAACTCTCCGTAAAAATTGTTTTCCCAATTGCTTGGGAAAGCTTTACGACCACTCCGAAGAGTGTTCAATTTGATTTTTGGCTTTTGAACTGTCTTACTGACAATTCGTCTTTTTCCAAAAGGAATCTCTACTGGTCCGAAGACCAGCCGAGGTTTTTGGCATAGACATTGTGCACGCTGTTGAGTTCTCAAAGATCGGATGCATCTGCGATTTCCCTTCCGGGTCCTTCACAGAGCAACTTCCCTATTCTACCAGCGAAAGCTCTTTGGTTGCAACCCCTGATTGGAGGTAATAACTTCCGAGATTTCTCTGGCGGATTTCAAATCTTAGACGCATAAAAATCTACCCGCAAGGGGTAATTTCAGTGAATCTGAGATTTGGTTGCACTTGAGACGACGGTCTAATCAGACGGTGTCAATCTTTGGACAACTGGAAAAGATTACTGCTAAAACTGCGCCTGTCAAATAACTTGGCAAAACTAAAAAACTATTGCCGCCAGGCTCTTTTTTCCGCGTCGAATAACAATCAAATTCCCAGGTAATAACTGGGTTTTATCCAATTCTTCGGAGTCAACCTTCTTATTGTTGACATACACCCCGCCCTCGGCAATCGCCCTGCGAGCAGCACCCATGGAGCTAACCAATTCGGTGGCAACCAATGCTTGTGGCAAATCCTCTACCTGGTCACCGCTTACATTGGGCAATGCTTCGGCCGCTGATTTCAAAACTGCTCCGTCTAGTTCACCAAGTTCATCACTTCCAAATAAAGCCTGAGATACATCTCGGACCTTGTTTGCGATGTCTTCTGAGTGGACAATCGAGGTGACCTGATGAGCCAAAGTTTTCTGTGCTGATCGCAAAAACGGCTTTTCCTCCAGTTCTTGCTCTAGCTTCTCGATTTCCTCTTTGGTCAAAAAGGTAAAGATCTTTAGAAGTTTGATTGCATCCGCATCCATCACATTCAGCCAGAATTGATAGAAAGCGTAGGCGGATGTCCATTCCTGGTCCAACCAAACAGCATTCCCCTCGCTTTTTCCAAACTTCTGACCATCCGCGTTGGTTATCAATGGGGTAGCCATCAGGTGAACGCTTTTTTGTTCGGCGTAATGAATCAAGTCTGCTCCAGCGGTGAGATTACCCCACTGATCACTGCCACCAGTTTGCATCACGCACCCATAGCGACGGTAGAGCTCTAAAAAGTCATAGCCTTGCAAGATTTGGTAGCTAAATTCCGTGTAGCTAATGCCAGTCTCGCTGTTCAGGCGGGCACTCACCGCATCTTTTGACAACATCTTGCCAACACGGAAATACTTTCCAACGTCTCTAAGGTAATCAATTGCGGACAGCTCGCTCGTCCAGTCCAGGTTGTTTACAAGCTGAGCTGGGTTGTCACCCTCAAAATCTAAAAACCTCGATGTTTGCACTCCAAGCTTGGTTACCCAGTCGGCAACTGTCTCCTTGGTGTTTAGCTGGCGCTCAGCATTTGGCTTGGGGTCACCAATCAAACCGGTGGCGCCGCCAACTAGACATAGCGGTTTATGGCCAGCCAACTGCAGCCTGCGCATGGTGAGCAGTTGAACCAGGTTACCCAAGTGCAAACTGGGTGCAGTTGGGTCAAAACCGCAGTAAAAACTGATGCTTGATTTATTTAGAGCCTCTTCAAGTTTTTGTGCATCTGTGGATTGGGAAATCAAACCCCGCCACTGAAGCTCCTGATAGATACCATCAAAGCTTTGGTCGTTTTTCAAACTCAGCTCTCCAAATCTTTTCTTGGGGCTAATTTCCTAAGCTCCATCAGCTGATCTAAAACTCTAGGTAGGGCAGTTCCGCCGGCTCCGTCTCGGGACTTGATTGAACCGCTAACACTCAATACTTCTCGAACTTCGGGGGTCAATTTGTCAGAGATATCTTTCAACTGGCTATCGCTGAGGTCTTGAAGTTTCAGCCCAAGCTGCTCGCAGGTTGAAACCATCTTGCCGGTGATTTCGTGGGCATTTTTAAATGCAACGCCCTGCCTAACTAGCCATTCAGCAACGTCTGTTGCCAATGAGAAACCTTCAGGAGCTAATGACTCCATNCGGTTGGTGTCAAACTCTAAAGTCCTTAGCATTCCTGTCAACGCAGGCATCACAACCAACAGAGTGTCCACCGAATCAAATACTGGCTCTTTATCCTCTTGCAGATCCCGGTTATAACTCAGCGGCAAAGACTTCAAAGTAGTCATCAAAGAGGTCAGGTTCCCAATAAGCCTTCCAGTTTTTCCTCGAGCTAATTCAGCAATATCGGGGTTTTTCTTTTGAGGCATGATTGAAGACCCAGTTGAAAATTCATCATTTAGCTTGATGTAGCCAAACTCAGCGGTGGACCAAATGATCAGCTCTTCACTCAGCCTTGAAAGATCAATCCCGATTTGGGCACAAATAAACAAAAACTCGGTTGCCACATCTCGGGAACTGGTTGCATCCATTGAGTTTTTCTCAGGCGCCGCAAGACCAAGCTTCTCGGCGACCAAATTTGGGTCTAAACCCAGCGAGGAGCCTGCCAGAGCTCCTGCACCATAGGGAGACTGCTTAGCCCTTGCTCGCCATGATTCTAATCTTTGAAGATTCCTAACCTGCGGCCAGGCGTGTGCCAACAGATGGTGTGCAAGTAGCACCGGCTGTGCATGCTGGAAATGAGTTCGGCCAGGCATCGCAACACCCATGTTTGTTTCAGCCTGAATCGTTAGGTGCTCAATGAAACTGAGTAGTTGATTTTCAATTTCTTCAGCTGCATCAAGCATGAAAAGCCTGATTTCAGTGGCAATCTGGTCATTTCTTGATCGACCCGCCCTCAGTTTCCCACCAAGGTCGCCGCCAGCTATTTCGATCAGTCCTCTTTCGAGGGCAGAGTGAACATCCTCATCACTTTGTTTTGGCTTGAATGAACCGGCAATGACTCGCTTCTCAAGCTGGTCAATGGCCTTCAATAATTCGCTCAGTTCACCCTTATTGAGATACCCCTTGGCCGCCAGCGCTTCAGCGTGTGCTCTGGAGCCCAAGAGATCATACTTCGCCAGTCTCCAATCAAAGTCGGTTGACTTGCTGAGATTAGCCATCTCTTCACTGGGACCAGAGGAGAACCTGCTCCCCCAGAGTGATTCGCTATTTTTCGATGCCATGTCTCTTCGCCGATAGTTTTGATGGCATTGACCATAGCTCAATGAACCCCTTAGCTAGGGATGAGTCAAAGCTGTCGTCACTGTCATAGGTGGCTAGGTTGTAATCATAAAGACTCTGATCACTCCTTCTGCCGGTGACGCTGGCATGTCCAGCCTGCAACTTCAGTCTGATCTCTCCCGAGACATGCCTCTGAGTGTGGTCAATGAACGCATCAAGTGCTGATTTCAGCTCACTAAACCAAAGACCCTCATAAACCAGGTCGGCCCAGCGTGATTCCACGCCTCGCTTGAAACGATTGACGTCTCTTTCCATGGTCAGATTTTCCAGCTCCTCATGGGCGTTGATGAGCGCAATTGCCCCTGGAGCCTCATAGATTTCGCGGGATTTAATCCCAACCAGTCTGTCTTCAACTAGGTCAATGCGACCAACGCCGTGCTTGCCAGCCAGTTGGTTCATAATCTCAACTGCCTGCAACGGAGTTATGGATTTGCCGTCAATTTCAACAGGTATTCCTTGGTCGAATTTGATGATTACCTCATCAGCTGGCTTACGTCAGCCGGATCCTGAGTGTATTCATAAAGGTCTTCGATGGGGCCGTTCCATGGGTCTTCCAAAAAGCCAGTCTCCACCGCTCGTCCCCAAACATTCTGGTCAACCGAATATGGGCTTTTCTTGCTCTGGGCAATTGGCAGGTTGTGCTCAGCCGCGTATTCGATTGCCTTGTCTCTAGTCAAAGCCAAATCTCTAATCGGAGCTATTGATGTCAAGTCTGGATTGATCGCACTGACCGCTGCTTCAAACCTAACCTGGTCATTTCCTTTACCGGTACAACCGTGAGCAACACTGTTGCCACCCAACCGGTTTGCGGTCAATGCCAAGTGCTTGGCAATCAAAGGCCTGGAGAGTGCAGAAACCAGAGGGTAGCGCTTTTGATACATCGCGTTAGCCTTTAGAGCGGGCATGATGTAGTCATTGGCAAACTCTTCTTTTGCGTCAATCACAACAGATTCAACGGCACCACAATCTAGCGCCCGTTGCCGGATGACATCCATGTCCTCACCGTCTTGGCCAACGTCAATGGCCATGGCAACAACCTCTTTGCCAGTTGCCTTTTTAAGCCAACCAATTCCTACTGATGTGTCTAGCCCGCCTGAATAGGCGAGAACTATCCGTTCTGACATTCGTCTCCTTGTTTTTCAACGCTAATTCTAGAACCGAGTTATGAATTCTTTGCCAGAAAGGACATAACCGCCTTCTGAGCGTGAAGTCTATTTTCTGCTTGCTCCCAAACCAAACTGCGTTCACCATCAATTACCCCAGCGGTGACCTCATTCCCACGATAAGCGGGAAGGCAGTGAAGAAACACAGCCTCCGGACTTGCCTGTGAAAAAAGATTTTCATCTACTCGGTATGCCTCCAGGTCTTTTATCCTCTGAGACTTCTCGGTCTCAGCACCCATAGAAACCCAAGTGTCGGTAGTTACTACATCTGCTCCGCTAACGGCCTCTGCTGGGTCAGAGGTAACTAAAATCTCTCCGCTAGCCAACTCCCTTGCGCGATTCACAACCTCACTGCTGGGCATATAGCCAGCGGGGGATGCGATCCGCACGTTCATTCCAGCCATTGCGCCGGCGAGCAGATAGCTATTTGCTACGTTGTTAGCCCCATCCCCAACATAGGCAACGGTTAGACCTTTGGTCTTTCCAAAATGCTCTTTTATTGTTTGCAGATCTGCAAGGAGTTGGCAGGGGTGATAATCATCACTTAGGCCACTGATTACCGGCACAGTTGAATGCTTCGCCATCTCTTCGAGGTTTGACTGCTCATAGGTTCGCCACATAATCTGACTCACCTGCCGGGTCAAAACCCTTGCAGTGTCAGCAATTGATTCACTCTTAGCCATCTGTGAGGATTGAGAGTCAATGACTAGCGGAAATCCACCCATTTCACTAATTCCCACGGAAAACGAAACCCTAGTTCTAGTCGATGTCTTATCAAAAATCATCGCAACAGTTTTAGGTCCCTCAAAAGACCTGTCAGCGAAACGATCTTGTTTCAATGCAATCGCATGATCCAAAATCTCTGATTGCTCTTCTGGAGAAATATCGTCATCCTTCAAAAAGTGTCTAATCACTTGCTCACCTGCGTTCCAACTCCAGATTCGGTAAATATCTCCAGCAAAATGCTGTGCGGGTCTCGCCCATCAATTATGTGCGCCTTTGGCACTCCCCCGTCAACAGCTTCCAGGCAAGCACTCATCTTGGGCACCATGCCGGACTCTAAATTCGGTATGAGCTCTCGAAGCTCGTTGTTTGTTATCTCACTAATCAAACTGTTCCTATCCGGCCAGTCTGAGTAAAGCCCCGGGACATCAGTTAGAACAATCAGCTTCTCAGCACCCAAAGCTACCGCAAGTGAGGCTGCCGCGAGATCTGCATTGACATTCAATAGCTGTCCGCTGACATCGGGAGCAACTGAAGAGATTACGGGGATTTTGCCGCTGTTAATTAGATCCAGGACCGCTCTGGGATTGACACTTCTAACCTCACCAACAAGACCTAGATCAACCTGGCCATCAGCAGTTTCAACCTTTGTCTTTTCTGCTAGGAACAATGCTTGATCCTCGCCACTCAGAACCTTAGCCTCCGCCCCGGCAAGCGCTATTCGAGCTGCCAAACCAGCGCCAATGCTCTCTCTGAGGACATCGCGAATTACTTGAATTGATTCCTTGCTGGTGACTCTCAGTCCAGCTTTAAATTCTGTCTCAATTCCCATTTCAGCCAACTTGGCTGTTATTTGAGGGCCACCACCGTGAACAACGACCGGACGAATACCGACAAAACGAAGATAGGCCATGTCTTCGGCAAAGCTCTGCTGCAAGGCTTCGTCGACCATGGCGTTACCGCCGAATTTGATCACAACTGTTTTCCCGTGAAACTCCCTGAGCCAGTCGAGAGACTCAATCAAAGTCTCTGCTTTCAGCCTTGCAAGGCCGTTGTCGTTTGAATCCGCTGGCTTCATTAGCTTGAGTACTCGCTATTCTCGCTTACGTAGGCATGCGTCAGATCATTGGTGAAAACGGTTGCTGAATGGGAACCGTTTTTTAGATCAATCTCAATCTCGACAAGCCTTTCGCTCAAATCCACCAGATCTCTGTCAGCCTGAGGCATCGAATCATCGGCAACACAAACACCATTGATCGTGAGTCTTGCCAGCATCGGATCAAAATCACCCTCAACCGTTCCAATTGCGGCATAAATTCGTCCCCAGTTGGGATCTGCTCCGTAGATTGCCGCTTTGAAAAGATTATTTCTGGCAATACTCCTAGCCACATCGACCGCTAACTGCTCTGAGGCAGCCTGGGTAACTGTGATGTGAATATCGTGATCTGCACCCTCCGCATCGGTGAGCAATTGCATGGCGAGATCCATGCATAGTTCATCCAGAAGAGTTTGAAACTCCTCATCCTCTGGGGTCACTCCACTTGAGCCACTGGCCATCAGTGTTACTTGGTCGTTGGTTGAGGTGCAACCATCACTGTCTAAACGATTGAAGCTTTTTTCAACCGCAAGGTTTAGGTGGTTTTGAAGTCTTTCGGGCTCAATATCAGCATCAGTTGTAATGAATACAAGCATTGTTGCCAACGCTGGAGCTAACATGCCAGCACCCTTGGCTATACCTCCAATGCAAAAACCAGAGCCATCTCTGATGGCATGCTTATGAACACTGTCAGTAGTCATGATTGCCTGAGCAACGTCATATCCTCCACTGTCGGAGAGTTGATCATGTGCCCCACGAATGCCGTGGAGAAGTTTTTCTTCGTTTAACATCTCCCCAATCAGGCCTGTAGACGTGACCAAAACTTCAATGGGTGCCAAGCTAGAAAGTTCAGCTACCAACTCAGCTGATTTGTGTGTGAGCTGGAAACCCGCAGGGCCTGTAAAACAGTTCGCTCCGCCACTGTTTGCCAAAACTGCCCTGGCTCGGCCATCCTGCGAGGCTTGTCTGGACCAAATTATTGGATTTGCAACAGACCTGTTGGTGGTAAAAACATTTGCGCAGGAATCAATTGGTCCTTGGTTCAGAATCAGACCAACGTCATCCCCGCTCGCCTTTAAACCCGCGGCAAACGAACCTGCGACAAACCCTTTTGGGTATGTAACACTCATGGTCTGATTCCCGTTTGATTTAGCCCCGTTTGTTCAACTAACCCAAGCGCAATATTCATTGACTGAATTGCTGCTCCCGCGGTCCCCTTAACCAAATTGTCAATCGCGCAAATAACGGTAATTCGTCCCGAGGGGTCAAAGCTGTGTGAGATTTGAACTCTATTGGAACCAGTTACCGAAGCGGTCTCTGGAAGGCTATCTGTAAGCAGATCTATGAAACTTTCATCGTGATATGCATCCTGCAAAGCCTCGGTTAGTTTTTCAGGTGAGGCTTTGATCTTGGCTGAAGTGACCGCCAGAATCCCCCTGCTGACAGGTGCTAGCACTGGAGTGAAGGTGATTTTCGGGTCAACTGCGCCAGCCTTTTCAAGGTTTTGCATGATTTCTGGAACGTGCCGGTGAACTCCGCCAACTGCATATGCCTTCAGGTTTTCACTCATCTCTGATGATGAAAGCTCGACCTTTGATGACTTTCCTGCACCACTGGTACCAACAGTGAGGTTTGCCACAATGTCATCTGTTTCAATCAAGTCAGCAGTTATTAGCGGTGCCAGTGAAAGGGTCACTGCCGTTACATTGCAGCCAGGAACAGCGATTGCCTGGACCGATGCAAGCCTGCCACGCTGCTTTCCACCATCGGCAAGCGTGAGCTCGGGTAAGCCATAATTCCAAGCACCTGCGTGCTTGGTTTGATAGAACTCTTCCCAACGCTTAGTGCTCTCAAGCCTGAAATCAGCACCGCAATCCAAGACCAGGCCAACTGCATCCAACTCACCCGCAATCGCTGCACTCTGAGTGTGGGGCAGGGCCAGGAAGACAACATCGTGTCCATTCAATTTGGATGGAGTGGTTTCGACTAGATCATGACCAAGGTGTGCAAACTGAGGGTGTACGGAACTAAGTTTTTGACCAGCGTTTGAGTGGGCGGTAACTGTTCTTAGCTCCAGATCAGGATGATTCAGAATCAATCTGATTAGCTCCCCGCCTACATAACCACTGGCTCCCGCAACGGCTACTGAATATGTCACTAGACACCTCTCAGTTCTGCTCCGTGATTACTGGTTGCCAATGCTACCGCCGAGTTTCTTGACTCGGAAGCTTCCTCTTGGGTCAAAGTTCTATCTGGAGCGCGGTAAATCATTGAAAAAGTCACTGATTTCTTCCCCTCAGGAATTCCCTTGCCCTGATAAACATCTACCGTTCGGATGTTCTCAAGCAATTCACCAGCACCTTGTATCAAAGTTTGCCTCAGGGTTTCAGCCTCAAGGGATTGGTCAACAACCAGTGACAAATCTTGCGTTGCTGCAGGGAAGGTGTAAACCGCAGAAGCCGCGACAGGCTCTACCATTGCCAGAAGTTTTCGCAGGTTTAGTTCAAACAGTGACACTCTAGGAAGGTGATAACTGGCTGCAATATCTGGGTGTAGCTCGCCGACAAAACCAACTTTTTCGCCTCCCACTAAAACATCAGCACTTCTACCTGGGTGCAGTCCTGGGTTCTCGGCATTTACCAAATTTGGCTCAAGAGACAAAACTCTCAAGACACTAAATACCTGATCTATTGCCAACTTGAAATCAATTGGCTCGCTTTTCTCACCAGGCAGCATAGGTTTCCGGTCACCAAAGCCAAGCCCCGCCAGCATCTCCGGCTGCTCAGGAATCTGACTGTCTAACGCATCAAGTTGTTTTTGCTCTGGCCTTGAAGCTGTGTCGGGGAATGCAACTGAGGATTCAGAATTGGGTGCCGCCCAGAAAACACTGCCCATTTCGTATAAGTTTCCACTAACAAGTCCCCTTGAAACGTTCCTAGCGGCTGCCTGCATTAATCCAGGCATCAGCGAGGTTCGCATCTCCGGAAAGTCCTCTTGTATCGGATTTTCTAGCCTTACTGGCTTTGGTTTTCCGAATATCTGGTTTTCCTGACTAGAAAGGAAGGGGTAGTTCAAAGTCTCAACCATTCCGCTGGCAGCTAAGAAATCAGCAAGTTTTCTTCTGAGCTGCTGATTCTGAGTCAAACCTGAGCCCGGAGGGGCAACTGGCAATCTTGAGGCAATCTTGTGATAGCCATCAATCCGAGCAATCTCTTCAACTAAGTCAGTTTTGTGTCGCAAGTCTGGTCTCCAGCTGGGAGGCTCGACCATAATTACGTCCTCGCCCGAAACCTGACATCCAATTTGCTGCAAAATCTGTTTTTGCAGTTCCACTGAGTAATCAACACCGACCAGTTCACTGGCAAAACCTGCGGGAAGTTCAATTTCCACCGGCTCTAAGTCTGGGAAATAGCTGGCTCCAAATCCTGTCGCCTTGGCCGAGCCATACTCAGCCAGCAATTGCGCAATTCTTGCAATTGCCTTGTTGGCTACCAACGGATCTACGCCTCTTTCAAATCTCTTTGATGCCTCTGAAGGTAGTTTGTGCCTTCTTGCGGATCTAGCAATGCTCACCGGATCAAAATTGGCAGCTTCTATCAAAACTCGAGCTGTTTTGTCACTAACCTCCGTTGAGTGACCTCCCATCACGCCAGCAATACCGATGGGTCCGGATTCATCAGTAATCAACAAATCTTCTTCGTGCAAATCCCTCAGTTGCCCGTCCAGAGTCTTGAGCTTCTCTCCTTTATTTGCCCTGCGAACAGTTATGCCCCCAGTTAGAAGGTCAAGGTCATAGGCATGAGTTGGCTGTCCGGTTTCCAGCATTACGTAGTTGGTGATATCAACGACCAAGCTGATTGACCGCATGCCGGCTAACTTCAGCCTGCTCATCATCCATGCGGGTGTTGGGGCTGAAGCGTCGACTCCGGCAAGCTCCACTAGCTCAAACCTGTTGCAACCGTTTTTACCCCTAATCGGAGAATTATCCTGAACCTTTAGCTCAAAACCATCTCCAGAAACTGAGGCAATGTCTGCTGGGTCGGTGAACTTGGTGGATGTTGCATGAGAGTACTCTCTGGCAACTCCTCTAATTGAAAAACAGTAGCCACGATCAGGGGTGACGTTTATTTCTGCGGCAGAGTCATCCAAACCCAAAAGCTGAATAGCGTCCTCACCGATTTTTGGATCTAATCCCAGTGTCGAAAGAACAAGAATTCCTTCGTGGTCATCTCCCAATCCCAGCTCTTTGACTGATGCGATCATTCCGTCACTGGTGTGACCATAAGTAGACCTGGCGGCGATGGCAAAGTTTCCAGGCAGCACGCTGCCAGGCAAGGTCACAACAACTTTGTCTCCCTCGGCAAAGTTGCTAGCACCACAAACAATTCCTCGGTTCTCTGATTCTCCGACATCAACCTGACACCAGCGGATGGTTTTCCCATTTGACTGTGGTTCATCAACAAACTCAACCACTTTTCCAACAACAACCGGGCCTGACACTTCAAAGAAGTGCTCTTGCTCTTCCTCGAGGCCGATTTTTACCAAATCAGCCATAAGTTGCTCTGGCTTTGAACCCTTAGGGAGTTCTGTAAATTCACTAATCCAACTCAGCGGGACTCTCATTAGACTCTCACCCCAAACTGCCTGGCAAAACGCATGTCACCTTCGACCATGTCTCTCATGTCCAAAACACCGTTTCTAAACATAAGAGTTCTTTCAATTCCCATGCCGAATGCAAAACCTGAATACTGCTCAGGATCAATTCCACTAGCTTTCAAAACATTGGGGTTTACCATCCCGCAACCGCCCCATTCGACCCAACGTGGCCCACCCTTAGCCTGAGGGTGCCAAACGTCTAACTCAGCCGAGGGTTCGGTGAACGGGAAATAGCTGGGCCTGAGCCTTATTTCTGCCTCGTCTCCGAACATTTTTCTGGCGAAGTGCTCAAGCGTTCCCTTGAGATCCGCCATGGTCAATCCCTTATCAATCGCCAGACCCTCTACCTGGTGAAAAACCGGGGTATGGGTGGAATCGAGTTCGTCAGTTCTGAACACTCTTCCCGGGCAGAGAACATATATCGGAATATCTCTTTCTAGCATCGAGCGGACTTGAACTGGTGAGGTGTGAGTCCTTAGCACCAACTTGGCATCCAGTGGGCTAACAAAAAAAGTGTCCTGCATGGCCCTTGCGGGGTGATCTTGATCAAAGTTCAGAGCATCGAAGTTAAACCATTCGCTCTCAAGCTCCGGGCCCTCAGCAATCTCCCAACCCATTCCCACAAAGGCATCACTCACCTGTTCCATCATCAGTGAAAGCGGGTGTCTAGCGCCCTGCTGGGACAGGTTGGCATAGGCGGACATGTCAACAGATTCTTTTTTCAACTGCAAGTTTTTCTGTTCTGCAGCAAGCCTCTGCTCAACCTCTGAATAACTGTTGGATATTTTCGCCTTAGCCTGCCCAACCAGCTTTCCAGCCTCAGCTTTTTGCTCATTAGGGAGATTTTTTATGGAAGCGTTTAGATTTGTGATTTCACTGTCGTCACCAACAATTTTCGAGCGCAAAGACTTGAGCTGATCAATGTCTTGGGCAGAATTGATTAGCTTTTCGGCCTCGGCAATCAGCTGGGCGATTTTGTCTGGGTTTATTTCTGACATCAGAGCAAAGTCTAGCCCTGCTGAGAAAAACCTGAGTGATAAAGCAGTATGCCTGCCGCAACTGAAAGATTCAAAGATTCAGCCTCTCCTGCCAGCGGTAACGAGAAAGTCTTGTCGCTTCTGGCAAGAAGTTCGACTCCAAGCCCATGGGCCTCATTGCCCAATAGCCAAGCATGCTTGGTTGAGAATTCACCCTTTCGAAAATCAATCCCCGAGCTATCGGCTGCAAATACTTGATAGCCAAAGCTCTTGACCTGGTCGACGGCGGATTCCATATCCAAATCTTGCATTAGGTCAACATTGAAAATGCTCCCCGCGGAAGACCTGACCACCTTTGGCGAGAAAACATCAGCAGATCCTTGACCAATCAGAATAGTTCCAGCTCCTGAGGCATCAGCAGTTCGGATGATAGTCCCGAGATTGCCAGGGTCAGAGACTTGCTCCAGCATCACAAGCGGATTGCCCGAGACACTCGGTTCTTTGGTGGGCAATTTGCAAATTGCCATCGCACCCTGCGGAGTGTTGGCATCAGCCATTCGTTGAATTTGCTCATCCGTGACCTCTTCGATCAGGTCTGGATTGAACTGGGAGATCAAACTTTTGTTGACATTTATAAATTCTTCAGTCAAATAGATGGTTTCTAACCAGTATTGCTTTTGGGCAAGAACCTTCAGTGACTGGCTTCCCTCAGCAAAAAAGCGCCCAGATTCAACCCGGGCGCTTTTTTTAGCTAAAGACTTAACCCAGCGAAGCTGGGCGTTGTTTATGCTCACTAACCAGCTTTCGGTGCGTTGACCTGCGCAGGCAATGCTGCCTTGGCGGTCTCAACCAAAGAGCTGAAAGTTTTTGGCTCATTCACTGCTAGCTCTGCAAGCATGCGACGGTCAACCTCAACTCCAGCCAGGTTCAATCCCTGAATGAAGCGGTTATAGGTCATGCCGTTGCTTCTCGCAGCAGCGTTGATTCTTTGAATCCACAACCTGCGGAAATCGCCCTTACGGTCTTTTCTGTCGTTGTATGCATAGACAAACGAGTGCAGCAACTGCTGCTTCGCCTGACGATAAAGCCTTGATCGCTGTCCGCGGTATCCGCTTGCGCGGTCGAGGGCTACACGACGCTTCTTGTGTGAATTAACTGCATTCTTTACTCTTGCCATGGTCTATACCCTCCTAGCGGCCTAGTTGCTTTTTTAATTTTTTGACATCGGCTGCGCTGACAACCTGGTCCTGGTTCAAGCGACGCTTGCGCTTTGTTGGCATGTGCTCCAGGTTGTGTCGCATGTTAATCTGCTGCTTCATCAACTTGCCACTACCTGTGAAGCGAAAACGCTTTTTGGTGCCCGAATGGGTCTTCATTTTTGGCATTAGTTCTCCTCGTTTTTCTTCTCAGCCTTTTGCTGAGCTTTTTCGGCCCGCTTAGCCTCTGCTCTTGCTTCAGCCTTGTTCCTTACCGGTCCAAGAACCATAACCATGTTTCTTCCGTCAATTGAAGGTGTTGATTCAACAACTCCAACTTCTGAAACCTCATCGCTGAGTTTCTGCAGTAACTTCACGCCCATTTCAGGTCGTGACTGCTCCCTGCCTCGAAACACAATCATGACTTTGACTTTGTCTCCAGCTTTCAAAAACTTTGTAATCTGACCGAGTTTGGTTTGATAGTCGTGGTCGTCAATCTTCAGGCCGAAACGAATGCTTTTCAACACCGTATTGACCTGTTTCTTTTTAGACTCGCGAACTTTCTGGGCAGCTTCGTACTTGTACTTGCCGTAGTCCATCAATTTAGCTACCGGTGGTTTCGAGGTTGGTGCAACTTCCACCAAATCCAAATCACTTTCTCTAGCCAAAGTTAGGGCCTGTTCAATTGGAACAACCCCTACCTGTTCGCCTTTTGGTCCGACTAAACGAACCTCAGGAACGCGAATGCGTTCGTTGATTCTCGGGTCGCTGATTACTAGCTCCTTCTGGTTCCACGATCAAAGGCCGCGCAAGCGCACAGAAGTGTCAAACTTTCAAACCCAACAGTTTTAGAATCAACTGCAAGGTGGGATCGCAATCCTCTTCTGACTGGACATTTTTGCCCAGAGCCTCGTATAGCCTAGCAGAGCGCAACCTAAAGGAGAAGAGTTGGATTTTAAGGATGCAGGCGATGAAATTAGAGACATCGCAGACGTGCCAGCAGTGGAGATAATCAATTCCACCGCTGTTCACCTAATGAGTGCCGCAGCAGTCCACTGTGGTNTAGCGGATGAAAACCCNAAAACAGACCTGGCAGAAGCTAGAAAACTNATTCACTCGCTTGCAGGGCTAGTGACTGCGGCTNCGGCAGAGATTGGTGATCACCACGCAAGACCNCTGAGAGATGGATTGNGGTCNTTGCANNTNGCATTCAGNGANGCTTCCACCCACCCNGATCCTCCCGGACAGGGTCCGGGCGAGAAATATACCGGTCCCGTCAACTAGCTGCTGAGNGAGATTTTTAGAGAATCCACCAATAAATTAAATTTTTGGTTGTCCAGATTAGATATGAATTGGGCAACCAAGGATTGAGTTTGCTCTCGATTCATTCCCGGTTCCAACTTCAAAACCACCACCAACTCCTCAGCAATCAACTTTGATTGTGGATCGCCAGACACGAGTCGATAACCAACAACGGGCAAATCCTTAATTGCAGCCGAAACGAGTTTCTTCACCTCTGGGTTACTCTCTGGTGATTGCCATGTTTTTGATTGAGCCAAAGCTTCGATTGCAGGTCTCTTGATGGCAAACCAATTACTGCTGGCGGGATTCACGACAACTCGAGTTTGACCTTCAGTCGCGGCAGCCAGTAAAGCTTTCTCGAACTGAACCGGGACCGGTCTTGATTCTGGATTCCAAATCTCTAAATTCTCCACTGAGCTAAAAACAGGCAAGGCAGGCAGTCCGTCTGGACCATCAAGTGCAACGATATGCATATCAGAGCTTGTGTCCACGAGTTGGCCATGGTTACCCATCTTGGTCTCTTCAGCCTTAGCCACTAAAGGAATCAAAACTCGGGTTCCCATGAAACTGGCAAACAGCTCGCTAAGTTCTGAACCACCTGAGAAAAAACTCTCAATGGCCTTGGTTATCTCTAAAAGCTCCTCGCCCGAATCATCACCAAAACTGTTTTCACTAAAACTCCTGCCCTCCCAGGGCACTCCCGCTGAATCGGTAAAACTCAACCAGCAACCTCTAAGGCTTCAGAAAGGGTGAACTTTCCAGCGTATAAAGACTTACCCAAGATTGCTCCTTCCAGACCAAGCTCAGTCAGCTCCCGCAGAGCCTGAATGTCCTGCAAGCTGGAAATTCCCCCACTTGCCACAACAGGCTTATTGGTTTTTTCCAACACAGACCTCAATAAATCAATGTTGGGTCCTTTCAAAGTTCCATCTTTGTTCACATCGGTCACAACATAACGAGAGCACCCGACAGCTTCTAAGTTCTTGATAACCTCGAAAAGATTGCCGCCATCTTGAGTCCAACCCCTTGCGGCCAAGGTCTCTCCTCGCACATCAAGACCAATTGCGACTAAGTCACCGTGTTTTCTAATGATTTGCTCAGTCCACTCCGGATTTTCCAAAGCGGCCGTCCCGATGTTAACCCTGTGGGCACCCATGTCCACCGCCTGCTGCAAAGACTGATCGTCTCTGATTCCACCGGAGAGCTCAATTTTCACATCAGGGCAACCCTTGATTACTTCCTCAATTACCGCAACATTGGTTCCTCTGCCAAATGCGCGGTCTAGATCAACCAGATGAATCCATTCCGCACCCTGGTCAATCCACTCCCTAGCCGCCACCAAAGGATCGCCGTAATCGGTTTCACTCCCGGCCTCACCCTTGGTGAGCCTGACCGCTTTGCCTTCTGCGACATCTACAGCGGGTAGTAGTTCCAGTTTTTTCATTTGATAGTTCCTAACCAGTTTTGCAACAGCTGTAGCCCTTGCTCCCCAGACTTCTCCGGGTGAAATTGAGTCGCACTCAACGGGCCGTTTTCGATTGCAGCCAAAAACTCTTCGCCATGGGCGCTGTGACTGAGAACTGGTGCAATGAAAGGTGGCATCACATCCAATTCCAGTTTTTTTGCTGCATAGGAGTGAACAAAGTAAAAATACTCATCTTGTAAGCCTTTGAAAAGTTCACTCCCCTCACCGCTATGAACTCGGTTCCAGCCAATGTTGGGTAGCTTCTCAGCTTTCAATTTTTCTACTGTGCCAGGCCATTGACCCAGACCTTCGGAGGTGATCCCATGCTCAATGCCCTGATCAAACAAAACCTGCATCCCAACACAAATGCCCAAAACAGGCCTTGAGCTTGCAAGCCGTTTATCAATTATCCGATCCAGCGAACTCTCCTTCAGAAGCTTCATAACTTGATCGAAGGCACCAACGCCAGGAATCACTAGCCCATCCGCATCCAAAGACGCATGGAAATCAGAGGTTAGCTCAACCCTGGCGCCAACTCTTTCTAAAGCCTTTACCGCGGAATGAACATTGCCGCTTCCGTAGTCAAAGACGACGACGGTTTTTTTCAAAGACTTCCCTTGGTGCTTGGGATCCCCTGAACTCTGTCATCAAACGCAACT
>P_2C_Liq_1_UnCtyDRAFT_1000464_pt1 | contig 17431 bp, 17 predicted proteins | sample Pon2CUnioCityCA_2_FD_10234 | JGI IMG/M metagenome (IMG submission 10234) | reverse complement strand
TCACTGGCAGTAATATTACTATTTTAAACTCGAATGATAACGGTAATAAAGGCCATATATTTGGCACAATTCGAAATTCGGGAGACCCTCTTTCAGCGGTCCATTTGACCAATATTAACGTAATCAATGGAGCAAATCTCAAATTAGTAGATAAAGCATACGATGGTAGTTCCACTTTTTTAGCAACGCCTAATACAGCTGGCACAGACTTTACAAATGCTTCGATTATTGCTCCGTAGCTTGTGCCTTAAAATCACACTCTTCTTTTAGGGCCAAGTAGAAAAAATTCATAATTACTTTTATGTCAAAGAATTACCAAACCCATAAATGACAAATGAAACGACAAAAGACTACAGCAAATAGTAGTTTCATTGCAGCGAATTAAAACTCCCTTTATACTGAATGTATTCAACATTCTAAAGGGAGTTTTTTTATGAAGAAAATTGCGATTTTAGTGGCGGACTTTTTTGACGACAACGAACTGTTTTATCCATACTACCGGTTCCAAGAAGCAGGGTATGACGTCCATTTAATTGGTGCAGAAGCGAACGCGACTTTTAAAAGTAAAAAAGGCCAAACCGCAACCAGTGATTTAGCCGCACGTGATGTGAAGGCATCCGACTATGAAGCATTAATGATTCCAGGAGGGTTTTCTCCCGATTACATGCGACGCTCTGAAGATATCGTCGCATTTGCTAAAGCGATGAACGATCACCAAAAACCCATCGGAGCGATTTGCCACGGGGCGTGGTTATTAATCTCTGTGGCTGATTTAACAGGCCGGACGATGACGTGTTATCACTCCATTCGTGTGGACATCGAAAATGCCGGGGCGAGGTATGTCGATCAAGAAGTCGTCGTCGATGGTAACTTTATCACGTCACGAACCCCCAAAGATTTACCCGTCTTTATGCAGACATTTTTAAAGCAATTATAAAAAAATAGCGCTTAAGGAAAATTTCCTTAAGCGCTTTTTAATGCGCAAGCCGCGACGTAATGGTCGGGGGGTATTTGAATCATTTGATCTTAACGTCGTGCCTACTTTATTGGAAATATTTCAAATCAAGTACGCTATTTACTGTCTGCCTATGGGCGCAAGTCTAAAAATATGTGTGACTTAATTCTTTAGTGAGGCTTTGTTTTCAGATAATACATTAATATGAGTATCCAGACGATGATGGTCGCAATCGATCCCGAAAAGGCAAAGATGAAATTACCAAGAGCGACCCAGCCATCTGATGTATAAGTCAGTACGATGAAGTACCCGGTAAGGACGGTAAGCGCGCCGGGAAAAATAAACATAAGCCGCCGATTTTTACGACCGATTAACACACTCACTCCACTCACAAAAACAACGAGTGTCAGGATGATTCCGATGAACACAAAAATTTCCATAAAGGGCTCCAAGTGTTCGTTTTCTAGATATCTCTATGATATCATAAAGGGTGAAAGAAGGCGATATTATGAAGCTTTTAAACGTTGACGTTGTTACGCTCAATGACGTCTTAAAAAAACAGACTGTAACCATTGAAGATGGTCGATTTGTGTCCGTGCATGATACACAGGTAAATGACTTAGGTGATGATTATACGGGGCTCTTAATGATGCCCGGGTTTATTGACGTCCATCAACACGGTACGCATGGGTTTGACATGATGGACGGAGACCCAAGGTCTATCGAAGCGATATCCACCCATTTAGTGCACGAAGGCACTACCCGCTTTTTAGCCACCACGATGACCATGAATGAAGCCGCCATATTAAAAGCCCTTGAAAGTTATCCAAATGCGACGCCTAAAGGGGCGTTGCCGTTAGGCATTCACTTAGAAGGCCCGTATATTTCTAAAGACTACCCAGGCGCTCAAGACCCCGGTGCGATTGTCCCTGGAACGATTGAGCAGTTTGAACAGTTTCAAGCGGCCTCTGGTGGGGCGATTAAACTGGTTACGCTTGCTCCAGAAGCGCAAGACGATGCATTTATTGACTACTTACTGAAAGCGGGCATTGTGATATCAATGGGCCATTCCGCGGCCACCGAAGCCGACGTCGAAGCCGCCATAAAAAAAGGTATCCGAAGAGTCACCCATTGTTACAACGCGATGAGTCCACTGCATCACCGTGATTTAGGGCTTGTTGGGATGACGCTATTGCATGATGACATCGAAGCTGAACTGATTGCCGATGGCATTCATACGTCTGATAAGGCCATCCAACTCTTGCTCAAATACAAAGCTGATCACATGACTTTAATCACCGATGGGATAAGAGCCAAAGGGCTCGCCGATGGCGTGGTCGATTTAGGGGGCCAAGAAGTCCACGTCAAAGACGGCATTGCGCGCTTGAAAAATGGGGCATTAGCGGGATCCACACTGACTTTAGATAAAGCGCTTAAAAACATGCTCGATAATGGGGGCGACTTAGTAAAAGTATCACGGATGCTGTCATATCATCCGGCCAGAACCTTAAAAGTCGATCACGAACTCGGTCAAATCAAATCCGGATATACGGCGGATTTTGTCTTAGTAGACCCTCGATTGAACATTCAACGCGTTGCGGTGAACGGGGAACTCCTCATATAAAAAAATCGTCCGATTCTAGAAGGAATCGGACGATTTTTTTTGATGAATGAAATGATGGTTCAAGGCGTAGACCAGAGTAATCAGGCCACTCGGTCCAAAGACAAACGCTCCGACTGCATAGAGCAATGCATTTTCTGAAGAACTGACAAGCGCGAGCGTGCCATTAATCACTGTCAGTGTAATTAAGAGAAGAGCTGGTATAAAAATCAAACCTGCCCGTTTTTGAAACAGTTTTTTAGAACTCCATAGGGCAACGGCTGTGAACGCCCCGATGACGATGATGAATATGAGTAAGTCCATGTCGTATCATCCTTTTTTAAAACTAGTATAGCAAACACATAAACACCCCACGGAAATGGGGTGTTTTGTTTACATGTAAAAAATGTGTGTTTGGTATGTTTCAAAGGTTTTTTTATTTTTTGCATCGCCACCATCTAAATTGGCTGAATAAAAGATGGGAGGATCGATTGATTTTTCCAAACAGCGTTCCACCGTTCGAACAACGAGGCTATTCGCGATTGCGGCGCCTGTCACTGTACTGGATGGCGCGACTTTTTGATCGAGGCCGTCAAAGGAGACGGACGCGTCCCCGGGGACCCCGTGGTTATCAATCGTCACATCAGCGAGTTCAAAGAGTCGTTTGCCTGAGGCATGACGTGATTCAACCGACTTGGAATAGGTGAGGTTGGTGATCGCAATGACTTTGACCCCTTTAGCTTTCGCCGCTGTGACAAAATCAATCATCACGGTATTGCGACCACTCACCGAGTGGGCAATCAAGACGTCGCCCGATTGAAACGGTGTTTTCTCTGCGAGTAAGGTTCCATAGCCAGGTAAACGTTCCATCTTCGATGTCATCGTGACTGGCCGGTTTGAGAGTTCAAGTTCTTTCGCTTCAACGGGGTTGATTAAGGCGAGTCCGCCGGCCCGATAAAAGAGTTCATCGGAGATAATGCCGGCATGGGACGCACCAAATACAAAGAGATTATGACCGTGTTCGATGGCTTCTACCATCCATTCACTGGCCGCTTCAATGGCCGATGATTCAGTGTGCTTGATCGTATCTAAAAGTGCTTGTAGGTGGGTGAGGTAGTCAATATGTTTAGGCACGGGGGATTAAACAAGTCCTCCGAATAGGTTGGCAATCAATCCAGTCACAATGCCCCAAAGACTCATGTCGTTCCCACCAAAGATGAGCATCCAGTCTTGGATTGTGGCTTGATAGAAGGTTAAGGAAAGGCCTAATACTAAGACCATGGCGAAAGCTGCAACGGCCGTCCCGATGACGGCACCGCGTAAGCCTCCTTGGCCTTCAGCAATGATTGCGGCTGTTCCGCACTCAAAGAAACTGGTAATGATTAATGGAATCAGTAAGACGCCGAATATGTTAAAGGCATTGGAGACAATAATGAGCGCCGTTGAGACAACCATTGCGACGACAAATCCGATGAGTAATGCATTGGGTTTGTAGTTGAAAAGCAATGGGCAATCATAGGCAGGCTGTGCATTCGGAATGAGTTTACTAGAGATTCCTTCAAAGGCTGGAACAATTTCATTGACGAGCATTCTTACCCCTTGTAAGAGGATAATCAGCCCGACCCCAAATTGCAGACCTTGGGTGAGTGAATAGGTGACTAATCCTTGTTCAACACCGAAATCACCAATCAGTAACCCACTGACGATGAAGGTAATGAAAATGACGAGTGACCCTGTAATGGATACTTCACGGAAGAAGGAAAGACCTTTTGGTAAATTCAAATCTTCAGTTGATTTTTCTTTATTACCGACATATCTGGCAACCGTTCCGGAAAGCAGTGCTAAGAATCCGGATGGATGGCCCAAGGTGAACGAGTCATCCCCGATAACATCCCGGACGAACGGTCTTAATAGGTATGGCATAAAAGACCAATACAGCGCACTAAATACTCCGCCCCAGACTATCAATGCCCAATCGGCACCGAATCCAGCACCCACCGCAACTGCGACAAAAATGAATGGCATCCACCATAAAAAGTGGCCCGTTAAGAAAATGGTTTTAACGGGTGTAAACCGGGCGATGCCTAAGTGAAGAACAAATCCAGTGACCATGGCCAGCCCAATGACTGATCCATATTCAGCGGTATAGGCTGCTTCACCAAGCCCCGGTAGTGCATCGGTAGTTCCGTATAATCCTTGGTACAACGCATTCAACGGGAAAATCGAGCCCACTAAGACATCGACCCCAAATTGAATAATAAACATCCCGAACGCAGCTAAAAATCCTCCCCTAAGGATCTTGTCAATGGGTTTTTTCTGCAACGCAAGCCCAACTACTGCAATAAAACCGAGTAGGAAGGGAGGCGTTCTAAAGAACCCAATAATTGCATCTACAACGCTTAATAAAAAATCCATAAATTACTCCTTATTATTTTTCGTTAGCCGCAAAGGCTTTGATTAGTTGTGCTTTAACTTCTTCTTTGTCCGAATAGCGATTAACCGGATATAGCGTTGCTTTGACGCTCCCGGTCAATGATTCCACAAAATCAGGTGAAGTAAATATCGCATCCGCTTGATAACTTCGTGCGTCTGAGATATCCGTATTTACCACATCGGCGTCTTTGCCAATGTCTTTGAGTACTTTATCGATCGTCATTTTTAAAATGAGCGACGATCCGACTCCAAACCCACAAACTGCGAGTATTTTCATGATGTTTGCCACCTTTCTTCAAGCACTTTTTGGATACCCGGAACTGACTCAGCTCCGATGAGCGCATCGATGTTCTCTTTTTCCATTAAGAAAATCGCCAAACTCTTGAGTGATGCTAAGTGTGCGGTTGAATCTTTTGCAGCGAGCACGATAAAAACATGAATGGGATTGCCAAGTAAATCAACGGGGTTATTGAGTAAAAGAAGCGAAAGGCCATTTTTCAGTACCTTTTCAGAGGGCTGAGCATGCGGCAATGCCACATAGTCGGCCACGACGATATACGGGCCGTTCTTCTCAAGACTGTCATAAATGTCTTGCACATATGCCTTATCAATGTAGCCATCATTGATAAGGGGTGTGGCAGCCTGCATGATCGCTTCTTGAAACGTGTCAACCGTATCCATGATGTGAATATGCTCATGTTTTATCGGTTCGTCCATGCGTCACCTCCTTTGGTCTATACCATTATGTGTTAATTATAGGGGTGAAACCGCTTATAGTCAAAGAAAACTTGTAATTTTTGTAATCTTTTGTAAATAATTATAATTCTTGACAAAACTTTAAGTGACGTTTTATAATTGGTATATACCAGTAGAAAGGGCACATTTATGGACATCAATAGGCTTAATAAACCCCATGAAATAGACGTTTTACTCGCTAATAAAGTAGCCGAAATGATTGCGAATAAACCTACCATTAACCTGGGGCTTGCAACCGGTAGTACATACATTAACTTCTATAAAGCGTGCGTGGAACAACTAAATACACAGTCAATTGAAGTGAGTCAATTGCAAACCTTTAACTTAGACCGTTATTTTGATCAAACTGTAGACGATGACTCAAGTTTTGAAGCTTTCATGCATACGCATTTCTTTGACCCTCTGAATTTAAACCCTACGCAAACCCACTTTCCCTATATCGAACAAGAATCGGATACCGGGAAGTATGATCAATTGATTGATCAAGCGGGTGGCCTTGATGTGATATTACTTGGGATCGGGGTGAATGCGCATATTGCCTTCAATGAACCAGGAACTCCCTTTACCTCAAAAACGCATAGAATCACGTTGGCGGATTCCACGATTGAGACCAACAAAGAGTTTTTTACCACCCATGAATCTATGCCCAAAGAAGCGGTAACGATGGGGATTTCTACCATTCTAAGCGCCAAAAAAATTATCCTCGTGGCGAAGGGTGCTAACAAGGCCCAAGCCATATCCGATATGATCCACGCCCCCATAAGCGAATCTGTCCCAGCAACCGCCTTACGACTGCATGAAAATGTGGAAGTGTATGTCGACGAAGCGGCAGGCTCCTTGATATAGAAACCTCGCCCCATGGCGGGGTTTTTATTTGGGAGAGTCATGAGATTTTGGTATACTTACAAAGAGGTTTTTATGAAAACAGATTCCCCTTTAATTGCCTGGATTTTGACCCTAATTGGCGCGAGTTTAACGGTGTTTATTTTCTTTGATTCCAATGGCATTGAAAACTTTTTAAACATTCAAACGTCGACGAGCGTCTTGTTGACTGACTACTTAAGTGTCGGAGGCCTGCATGCGACGTTTGCCAATGCAGGGCTTGTTTTATTACTTAATTTGTTGATATTGAAGCGATTTAAGAAACCACTTGATGGCTTGATGATCGCTGCATTGCTCACCATTTTTGGCTTTGCTTTTTTTGGCAAAAATGTCATCAACTCATGGCCGATTTATCTCGGTGTATTTGCTTACGGGAAAATGACAGGGATGAAACCGAATGAATTTTTAGGCACGATGTTATTTTCGAGTGGATTAGCACCGCTTGTTTCGTATTTATTTTTTGGGCTGAGTTTACCACTATTAGTCAGTATCTTGATTGGTGTAATCGGTGGATTTTTAGCGGGATTTGTCATCATCCCGATTGCGACTCAAACCAAATTATTTCATCAAGGGTTTAATTTATACAATGTGGGATTTACCATTGGGTTAGTTTCGGTCATTTATTCGACGATTTTACGCGCCTTTGCGTATGACTTAACATCGTTCGTCGAAGTTTCAACGACGTTTAGTGAACCACTCTGGATATTAAACGTGGTGATTATGAGTGTTTTTTTCTTAGTCGCTGTGGGTGAAAAATTTTCATTGAAAGACTACCGATTATTAATTCAAACAACCGGACTTGGTGATGACTACACAAAACTGTATGGCACCGGGACGTCGGCATTTAACATTGCCGTGATGGGATTTCTCAGTTTAATGTTAATCGCTGTGATGGATTTTCCGATGAATGGACCTGTCATGGCAGGCATTTATACCGTCATTGGGTTCGGGGCGTACGGAAAACATCCACTCAATTCGATTCCAGTGATGCTAGGTGCCATCTTAGCGGTATGGATGACACCGTACAGCTTTGCCTCAACCGGGATGGTGATCGCCGTATTGTTTGTCACTGCCTTAGCGCCAGTGGCGGGTAAGTACGGCATTTTAGCCGGTGTATTAGTCGGATTTATCCATGTGTTAATTACGCCATTTGCTTATCAGCTACAAGGTGGGTTTGCCCTTTACAACAACGGATTTGCCGCCGGATTCGCGGCGATTATTGTCGTCAGTTTTGTGGCACCAATCGCCGCGAAACTCACCTCCGTGGAGGTCAAAGATGCCATCTAAGTCGATCTCTATTTTTCACACATCAGACATTCACGGACACTTTTTAAGCCAAGATTATGCGCAAAAAACGACGTCAGAATCTGGAGCCAGTAGACTTTCACAGTTTTTAAAAGCCACCCGTCATCCTGGTGATATTTACATGGATACAGGGGACGTATTACAAGGCAACGCGCTGGCTTATTATCTGGCGAAACACCCCAGCACCCCCCATCCATTTAGTACCGTATTTAATGCATTGAAGCTAGACTACTTCACGTTAGGCAATCATGATTTTAATTTTGGATTGCCCGTGTTATCGTCATTTTTAGACCCCTTAAATGCGCAGATTATCAACGCAAACATCCTGCGAGATGGCAGCCCTTTTTACGGCGTTCCACACGTCATTCATACGTGTGAGAATGGCGTTAAATTAGGCATTATTGGACTCACTACGCATTACATCCCAAACTGGGAAAACCCAGCACATATTGCAGGGCTTGAGTTTCATGATGCATTCTCAAGCTTGACCCGTGAAATCCAGGTCATCAACGACCAATGCGACTTCCTCATTGTCAATTATCACGGCGGCTTTGAGGGCGACTTAGAGACCTTTGATATTACATCTAACACCGGGGAAAACCAAGGGATCAAGATGCTTCAAGAATTGCCTGAGATAGATCTATTACTCACCGGGCACCAACATCAAACCCTCCACCAAAAAGTGGGGAATACCTGGGTGTCACAACCGGGGATGAACGCAGCTAGCGTCCATGTCATCACCCTTGACTTTGGTGAAGGTATTAAAGCGCCGACCGTCCGCATGCAAGCGATTGATTTGGCTGATTATTCGGAAGATCCGGATATTTTAGATCTCTTAAGTGATGTTGAAAGCCACACCCAAAGCTTCCTCGATCAACCGATTGGTCAGTTTGACCAAGCCTACCGGATTGCTGATGGATTTAAAGCGCGGCTCAATAAACATCCCCTCGTCACCTGGATCAATCAGGTACAACTCAATGCGACAGGGGCAGACGTTGCCTTGTGTGGCCTTGGCAATGCGGTGACTGGGTTTAACCAATCCGTCACGTTAAGAGACGTGCTCGCAACGTATGTGTATCCCAATACACTCGTTGTAAAAGCCGTAACGGGGGATGCATTACTGAAAGCATTAGAAAAAACCGCCCGTTTTTTTGCCCTTAAAGACGGAGAATTGGGAGTGTCTAACGCGTTTGAAACCCCGAAGAAAGAATATTACAACTATGACATGTATGATCCAATCACCTATACGATTGATGTCCGTGAACCGGTGGGGCACCGCATTAAAGACGCCCGGTTAAATGGCATACCGATTAATCCTGACACTATCTATAAGGTCGCGATGAATAATTACCGCGCCAGTGGGGGCGGGGATTATCCGATGTTTAAAGACGCCACGCTCCTTTTAGATACCCAACAAGAAATTGTCACGCTGTTAATTGAAGCGATATCTAACGGTCCCGTCGTTACGTTAGACGACCCCAAAAATATTACCATTTTAGGAGATTGATTGTGAAAAAATGGAGTCTTAGCCTTGTGCTAGTGAGCCTTTTAATATTGGCCGCATGTAACACTAATGAAACACCAGACACTTCTGAAGAAGCGCCCATAGAATCACTCAGTGAGATGGAAGCATTGCTTAATACCTTGACCTTGGAAGAAAAGGTCGGGCAAATGATGCAACCAGAACGCAGTGGCATCACTTTAGAAGAAGTGACTGAGTATAACATTGGGTCAATTTTGAATGCTGGGGGGAGTCATCCCAATAATAACCATTTAGCCAGTTTTGACGAGTGGTACCAGATGATCGAATCATTTCAAGAGGCTGCCAGTGCCTCCTCTTCAACCATTCCCTTGGTGTATGGCATTGACGCAGTTCATGGCAATAACAATGTGTATGGGGCTACCATATTCCCCCATAACATCAACCTCGGGATGATTCAAGATGGATCAATCATTGAAGATGTCGCTGCGGCCACAGGCCGTGAAATGCGCGCACTCGGCATGCACTTAAACTTTTCCCCCGCAGTCAGTGTCGCTGAAGACATTCGCTGGGGCCGCACCTATGAATCAATGAGCCAAGATGTCGACATCGTCACGTCTGGGATGACCCATTATTTAAATGGCATCATGCCGTATGCGATTCCCACTGTGAAACATTTTGTGGGGGATGGGGGCACGTATTTGGGCATTGATCAAGGAAATTCAATCCTCGATGAAGCCGCCATTCGCGACCGCCATTTACCTCCCTATGAAGCCGCCATTGAGTTAGACGTTCCCGTCATTATGGCTTCGTATCACTCCATCCGTGGCGTTAAATTGCACGGCCATGAGTATTGGTTAAAGACAGTATTAAAGGGAGAGCTTGGGTTCCAAGGTGTTTTACTGTCGGACTATAACGCAATTAACCAGCTAGAAGGCGATTTTAAAACGCAGCTGACCACCGCCATTAATGCGGGGGTTGATATGCTGATGCAACCATTCAACTGGAAAGATGCCTATTATCTAATCATCGAAGCCGTGGAAGACGGAGACATTTTAGAAGCACGGATTGATGACGCTGTCTTACGCATCTTAACGATGAAAGAAACGGCTGGCTTGTTTGAAACTCCGCTCCCTGCATTAGATACGTCGCAGATGTATAGTGCCGATCATCAAGCGGTGGCGTTAGAGGCCGCCCGTGCATCGATGGTTCTCTTAGAAAATAATGACGCACTTCCCCTCGTAGATCCAACCATTTATTTAAGCGGGCCAGCGGCTGATCATGTCGGCTTAATGGCCGGTGGCTGGACCACCTTTTGGCAAGGCAACCCGGATCCTGATATCGGGGTGGGAACTTCCATTCAAGATGGCTTAGATGCTTATGGAGACTTAACAGACTCGTATGCGGATGCTGATACAGTCATTATCGCGTTTTCTGAACTAAGCTACGCAGAAGGTGCCGGGGATACGATGACTCCGACCTTAACCGGAGGGCTCGCGCATCCAGATAACGCAGACGGTTTAGCACTCGCTGAACGTGCGCAGGCTGACGGGAAAACCGTCATTGCCTTACTTGTCTCTGGGCGCCCGTTAGTCCTAGGCAGTGCGACGGACCATTTTGACGCCCTCGTGGCAATGTTTTTACCGGGGTCAGAAGGCGGTGAAGCAATTGCCTCCTTGCTTTATGGAACCCACGATTTTACCGGAAAGTTGTCTTACTATTGGCCGGAGACAATCATTGATTTAGACATTGAAAGTATGCGTGATAATTATCGGTATCCACTGGGCTACGGCTTGACACTTACAGATGAATAAAAAAGAGCGACCTTCATGGTCGCTCTTTTGTTTAAGTAAGTCGGGCACGCAGTTTTGTGGAGAAGTATTCAATCAATAAGACAACCGGTATGATGCCCCACAAGGAGACAGCCACAATCCCGAAGTTAAAAGATCCTAACGCATCGATTAAGGTAAAGCCAATGCCTCCGGCCCCGACCAGTCCTAAAATCGTCGCGTTCCGTACGTTAATTTCAAAGCGGTAAATACTGACGCTCAAGAAGTTGGCGGTGAGCTGAGGAATGATGCCGTAGCGAATCTTTTGAAACGCGGTAGCGCCCGTTGAGTCAAGGGCTTCTAAGATGCCTTCATCGATGTCTTCGATGACTTCGATATAGAGCTTAGAAATCATCCCAATCGAGGACACAGCAATCGCGAGGACACCGGCCATCGCGCCGCCTTGGACACGGATGAAGACGATTCCCCAAATAAAGATCGGAACGGTACGGACCATCGTAATGACGGTGGCCCCAATTAATGATCGTTTTTCACCGACGATGTTTTTACTCGATAAAAAGGCAAAAGGAATCGAGATGAATGCCCCGAGTAACGTCCCGATAAACGCAATCATAATCGTCTCTAACATTAAGTAAGGGACAGCAAACCGTTCGAGAGAAAATAAATACTTGGCAATGACTGGATTGTTCGGATTTGAATCCGGCCAGACTAAGAAGCGGGCAATGTTACGCACGACCGTTACCCCGAGATCATTGACCCCTTGGTAGTCAATCGCCAGGATGGACCATACGGTCATCGCTAAAATGAATAAAATAATAAGGGAATTTCGCAGTTTGTGCGTCGGTTCTTGACGCAACACCTTTTGGACATTATCACTCATTAGGCAAGCCTCCTTCTTAAGAGACGTGACGTATTTTCAATGATGACCACGGTCACAAAGATAAACGCAAGGATGACAATCGTCCGGGTGTTTTGGGGGAGGTTTTTCATCGCGTTGTCTAAGATGAATCCGATCCCACCGGCCCCGACGTATCCTAAGATGGCGGCGTAGCGAATGTTGATTTCAAAGGCGTAAAGTGACAGCGAGTAAAAGATCGGTCGCACTTCCGGCATGAGCGCACTCAAGAATGATTTGAGTTTAGTGGCTCCGGTTGATTCAATCGCATAATAGGCTTTCATATCGAGCGTCTCAATGCGTTCATACAGCATTTTAGCTACGATACTAAAGGTGAATACTGCAATCGCGATGGTGCCGGGTAAGGCCCCTAAAAAGAAGATGAGTTTGAAGAAGACCGCATAGATCAAGATGGGTAAAGTTCTAAGCACGGCAAGCGTTGTCCGGACTCCNTTTACNACCCATTTGTTTTTCGTCAAGTTTTGACTGGCAAGATAGGCGGCAGGCAGCGCTAAAATGGAGCCGATCAAAGTGCCTAAAAACGACATTTGAATGGTTTCTAAAATGGGGGCAATGACTTCAGGCCAATACGCCCAATCGACTGGAAAAAAGCGTTTCACAATGCCCCATGGACCGAGTTGAAAGTTAAACAACCGTTGGATCAGCACAATCAGTGAAAAATCTGTGACTTGTGCTGCGAGTAAGGTCATGAGTGTCAAGGCAATTAAGATGTACGGTAAAACGGGTTTTGGAGGAAGAACGTCAGTGCCTTGGCGGGTCGTAATGGACGATGGCACAAAGGTTTCTTTAATCGCTTGCAAAAAGCGCATTAGACGATTTCCTTCGGTGCTTCCGCTAAGATATCATCGTCCGTAATTTCCCGGCCATACACGTCTTTTAAAATGGCGTTGGTTATTTTTGAAGACGGTCCGTCAAAAACGATTTCTCCTTGTCGGATACCAATGACCCGGTCGGCGTAATTGAGTGCCATATCGACGTGGTGCATGTTGGCAATCACGGTAATATTGAAATCTTTATTGACCGTTTTAAAATCACTCATAACTTGATTGGCTGTGACGGGGTCTAAGCTTGCTACAGGCTCATCGGCTAGAATGATTTTAGGGTCTTGGGTCAGCGTCCGTGCTAAGGCGACGCGTTGTTGTTGGCCACCAGATAATTGATCGGCACGGGTGTACGCTTTATCTAAAATCCCGAGTTTCTCCAAGGCACTTAACGCGGCGATTTTATCGGCGTCTTTATAAAGCCCTAAAAAGCTCCGCATAAAGGACATATCTGCGACTTTCGCAGCCAGTACGTTTTTGATGACCGAGGTGCGCATAATTAAGTTAAAAGACTGGAAAATCATGCCGATTTCTCGGCGGAATTTTCGTAATTTATCCCCTTTGAGCGTATCATCCACCGCCACGTCATTGACGATAAGTTCCCCTTCTGTGATTGGATGCATTTTGTTGACGAGTCGGATCAAGGTGGATTTACCCGCACCGGACAATCCGATAATCGCGACAAACTCCCCTTGTTCGATTTCTAAGTCAACCTGTTTTAATGCTTCCACCCCGTTGGGATAAGTTTTCCCAACCCGCTTAAATTGAATCACTGTGTCCTCCTAAAAGTTAAAAAAAAGGGCTTGTCGATGACAAGCCCTTTAATGCGATGACTTATTCACCCGCAATTTCAGCAGCGGTACGTGCTGCATCGTAGTCGGCATCGGTGACTTCGGTATATCCTTGGTGAGAATATACGCTCATAACGTCAAGTCCGGCTTCCGTTTGGGCAATGTTAATGAAAGCTTGTTGAATCGCATCAATGAGATCTTGGTCCATATTTAATGTGGAGACAGAAATCGTATCATTCATGATGTTTGAAGTGACACCGACGACATCTGTTTCATCCCAGATGGATGCGGAACGTCCGTATTCTGCTTCCCATGCATCGGCATAGTCACGGCGCGCATCGGCATAGAATGTCCCGATGTCAATGGTGCCGGTTGCTAAGCTGGCAGCGGTATCGCCATAGCCACCGGTTGTGGTGACAGTTCCTTCGATATCATCGAAGGTTTTTCCGAATTGGTCAAGTAACCAAACGGCTGGGTAAATGTATCCGGATGATGAGGTGGCTGAACGCACGCCCCAGTTTAAATCTTTGACGTCATCCCAGGTAATTTCTGCCCCAGAATTTACTTTTTCAGCAAGTGCTTGACCGGCTGCACTTGGTCCAGCAATGAGTAATCCTTTGTAGTATGCGACTTGCGCATCAGGATCACCAGTTGTTGGGCTTCCGTCATTCCAATCGGCAGGATTTTCGGAGTCTTTGTTGAGGCCTGCACGCGTGGCTGCGAGTAAGACTTCAATCGGACTACCGTCTAAGTCTTTGTATGCGGTATAGGTTCCACCAGGTAAAAAGGCAATGTCTCCGGTTCCAGCAAGTAATGCTTCACCAGCAGCTTCGTACGTTGAAGAAACTAAAATTTCAACGCCGCCGACTTCAAATCCAAGTTCGGCAAGCTCATTTTTGAGCAGGTCTGAGAGGGGTTCTGTGACCTCTAAGATTTCATCGGCAGGTCTTGATGGGACAAAATACACGTTAAGGGTTTGGTCGGCATAGCCTTCCCCTCCCCCACATGCAGCAAGCACGAATACTGTAAGCACAAATGTCAATGCTAATAATGCTTTTTTCATTGGGATCTCCTTTTTATTTAATCTACATTTTAGTATATAAAAGGGCCCCGATTTTCTCAACATTTTTTTGTAAAGAATCTGTTAATTGATAAAAGTTTTTATTGCTTTAAACACGCGTTTGTTCATCAGCGCAATGAGGCCCTTCATCGTCCGCATAGTCAGGGTGCCGTTTGACATGCTTATGAGCTGTCTTAAGGGCATCTCTTTGACCATGCCTTCGAACATTAATTTCAACGATTCATCGTAGTCTCCCACGAACATGCCTTGCATCTCTTTTTGTATCTTTTGATACATTTTTTTCCCAATGAACGTCTCTTTGATATCGTTCAATGTGGAATTCAAGGTAAATGGTTTCACAGACGTTTCTTCGGGAATGGATGGGCCGTATAACCGCTCAAATAAGGATGCGTTTTGATCACTGGCATCGGTCAGTGTTTGACCGGCTAACTGGACAGTGTCATGCATCCGGATGTCTTGACTCGAAGCGCCCACAGAGATGGTGTAATTGCCGGCTTCCAGTTGGAACTTCCCGGCATGAAAGACGTGGAAACGATTCAAGGGGATGTCAACCGTGATGGATGTCGTCGTTTTTGCGTCGACCCAAACTTTTTGATAGGCCACAAGCGTATTTTTAGAGCGAATCACCGCTGAACCCGGAAGGTCCGCGTAGACTTGAACGATCTCATACCCAGCCCGGTCTGATTCGTTTGTCAGCTCTAAAGACGCCTGAACAGATGTGTGTGAGGCGGATATATTTAATCCTTTATACGTAAACTGACTGTATGAAAGTCCGTGGCCAAAAGGGAATAACACGGGAATATCACGCCGGTTGACTGCCCGGTACCCCACATCAATGCTCTCTGTGTAGACCACTTGTTTAAGGCCACCTGGGAACGCTTGGTCGACCGGGAAATCTTCCATGCGTATGGGGAATGTTTCAGCCAGTTTCCCAGACGGGTTGATCGTGCCGAGTGTAATATCCCGGATGGCTTCTCCGGATGCTTCACCGCCTAAATAGGCGTCTAGAATGGCTGGTACATTGTCCACCCAAGGAAGTGCCACGGGTGAGCCATTCATCAACACGACCGTGAGCTTTGGATGGTGACTGAGTGCGTCAATCAAGGCGTTTTGATTGGGTGGGAGATGTAAGTGTGTGCGGTCATAGCCTTCACTTTCATAACTGTCAGGCAAGCCCACAATGACGATGACTTGAGTGGCGTTATCCGCCACACGCACCGCCTCATCAATCAGGGCTTGATCGACGGTATCCGTGCTTAACTTGTAGCCATCCGCATAACTAAGGCTTTCTTTAAACGTGTCTAAAAATGCGTCATAGGGTGTGACTAAGTGTTTTGGATTGATGTGCGATGATCCACCCCCTTGATATCTTGGGGCTTTTGCAAAGGCGCCGATGAGTGCCGTGTTCTCAGTGGATTTAAATGGCAAGATGTGGTTATTTTTTAATAACACCATGCCTTCATGCGCTGCACTTAGCGCCACTTTATGAGGATCAATGGCTTTAACTTTTGGTTTTTTTGCCCGCGCTTTTTTTAAGAGAGTCAAAACTTCTAAGACGCGTTCATCTAGTGCTTTTTGCAGTGCGTGATCGGTTTTTAAGGCGGCTAACACCGCATCGTCATGCATTCCCCCACTGGATGGCATTTCTAAAGAAAGACCCGCTTTGATCGCTTCGATGCGGTCATTAACGGCCCCCCAGTCAGAGACTGTTGCCCCTAAATATCCCCACTCATTTTTTAAGAGGTCTGTGAGTAATTGTGGATGTTCACTGGCAAAGCGTCCGTTGACTTTGTTATACGCAGACATCACCGTCCAGGGCATTCCTTCTTTGACGGCGATTTCAAAGCTTTTTAAATAGAGTTCACGGAGGGCTTTTTCATCGATGATGGCATCGGTCACCATGCGGCGCGTTTCTTGATTGTTTGCCGCGTAATGTTTCAGACTCGTGCCCACCCCGCGCGATTGGACCCCGCGAATTAAGGCGGCTGCCATTTTGCCAGAGACTAATGGGTCTTCGGAAAAATATTCAAAGTTACGCCCGTTATATGGGTGCCGCTTTAAATTGGCGCCAGGCCCTAAAATCATGTCGATGTCTTGCTCTAGAGCTTCATTGCCCATCGCTTCTCCGACTTTTTCGATCAAGGCATCATTCCACGTACTGCCCATGACGACCGCCGAGGGATAACACGTGGCAGGAATCGCTTTGGCGACTCCTCCCGCAAGATCTGGGGCTTGTTTCCGAAGGCCATGCGGACCATCGGCCATAAACATCGAGGGCACCTCTTTGTCTGGGATGGGGGAAGTTTCCCACATGTTTTCACCAGATAATAAGCGCACCTTTTCGGCGTTGGTGAGTGTTTTGAGTAATGTTTTAGGATCGTTCATTTAAGACTCCTCATAAGTGATTGACTGAATGATCATTTCTTGCGGGAAGTCGGCGTCTACGACATGACCACCGAGCATTCCACCTACCGCAATGTTTAAGAGTAGATGAAAGGGATGGTGAAAGGGCCAGCCAGCATCATCCGTGTCGCGGCCGTGTTCGCCTTTGGTAAACGTGTGAATCTTCTCACCGTCAATGTCTAAACTGAGGGATTCTGCTTGCCAGTCCAGGGTGTACG
>P_2C_Liq_1_UnCtyDRAFT_1000459_pt1 | contig 17522 bp, 16 predicted proteins | sample Pon2CUnioCityCA_2_FD_10234 | JGI IMG/M metagenome (IMG submission 10234) | reverse complement strand
AACGCAAATGGGCAGAAAGACCAAAACCTACATTTGAAATACCCACAGGAGTTGATGGAAAACTAGACACCAGTATTCCTTGGCACATGCAAGTAGAGTTCAAAGACAAAGACGGCAAAAAATGGTATATGGATCAAGCTGAGAGATTTAATGCATTTAATTTCAACAAGTTTAAAGGATGGAACTGTAATGCAGGCTACCAAGGTATTATTATACGTGAGCCAGACGGTAGCGTAAAAAGGAGTTATAGCTGCCATGATGTGCCTTTGGGAAACATTGAAACAGGATTTAAACTATTCGGCGCACCAGCACCTTGTATTACTGAAAGTTGTGTAAGCAGTGCTGATAGTAAAATTCCTAAAAGGAAAATAAATGGACTATGAAATTATTGAAATAGGACAAAAGCCGAAAAGTTCTATGATGATTGATACATCATTTAAACTATTAAAAATAAAAAATTGTTTTGACTTTAATCTTCTTTCTGATATAGCACTAAAGTATGAGCCTTCTATAATGGAATTACCGGTTCATAAAGTCAAAGGAAATGAAAATTTACACAATACAATAACTGCCCGTCATTTTTTATATAATGTGTTTGATTATCCAGATTTTGATTTTTTTAAAGAAGTTTTAAAAAACACTGCTTCTTTATATTTTCAAATACATAATCAACCATTTCAGCCATTTGGGGCAACTGGATGGTTTAATATTTTGAGAGAAGAAGTGAACATTAATAATCATAATCATTTGTTTTACCGCGAAAGTGATTTTGACTATCTTTTCGCAATAAATTGTTGTATAGCGTGTAATGAAACTTATACTGTTTTCTTTGATCCTTACACTAAGAAAACAACTAAAATTGAAAATAAAAACGGCGAGATGTATTTTTTTCCAAGTTGGGTAACACATCGAACTGAACAGACTAATGGAACAAGAATAACAATGGCGTTTGACTGTTCTAGAGACCCGGAAAAATTTTTAGATAACAGACAATGGGAATGGATAAAATGACTTTTGAATATAAAAAAGACCTATCAGTAGATGATAAAAATAAAACTGTACTCAATTTTGATGAAGAGTGTTGGGGACCAAAAGCAGAAGAACTCAGTATTTGGCACTTTGACACAAAAGTTGTTGATAAACTAGAAGATGTTACTTATACACCTTGTCATTTTCGAGGAGATTGGACTGATGAAATAGATGCAGTTACTCCATTATTGCGTGAAACAATTACATATGATATTGATTTTTGGAAAGATTTAGGATATCCTAGTGTAAAAGCTACACAAACTACTCCTCTTTTAAATTATAACGATTATCCTAAGTTTAAGAAAATAGTTGATTATTTACAGCTAGAAAATCGCAAAGAATATCCTATACGAGTATTAGCTTTTAGGCAACTACCTGGGCAGATATTGCCGTCCCATATTGATAACTACAAAAAAGCAAAAGAAAAAAAGTCAAGCGAACATGCACTTAAAGCAGTTAGGTTTGCAGTAGCGCTAAATGATTGGTACATTGGCCAATATTGGCATTTTGGAAATGCAGTTTGGCAACAATGGCAGGCAGGAGACTGTGTACACTGGCATAGAACTATGGCACATGGAACAGCTAATGTAGGACATCAACCGAGGTGGACTTTACAAATAACTGGTGTTCCTAGTGATAAGACATTAGATCTAATTAAAAAAAGTGATAATCACGAAGTTCTAATTTAAAGTGTATTTAAATTTTTCTATCTCCCAAGAATAGCTCTGATACACTAAATCTATCAAGTTACTATCTTTATAGTACGTTGACACGTCTTTCCTACTGCTTTTATTAAGAACTTTTTTGGGAATATCAGGAACAAAGATGTTGTACTTTTTTAGTAAATTATCTAAGTTGTTATAAAGATTTTCTGTTTGAACGTAATGATGGCATGCTGGCATGCCATCTACGTAATAAATTTTTTTATCAATATGTAAATCTCCATTTATGTCATATACACTATACAAAAATTCTTCAAATGTATTCCATGAATAGTTAGGCCCGCTTATAAGATTATGAGATTTACAATCCATTAGATTTTCGGTATGTCGACTTTCGTAGTAACTTACAAGTTTTTCAAATGGGTTTCTTATAGTAGTAAAGAATTTAAAGTCTCCCTTGACATACTGTTTTACTTCGTTGATGCTAGTATGTATATAAAAATTGTTTTGTAAACAATCAATATTTTCCTTAGATCTTGCAATATGATAATTGTAATATTGCGTATGCAATGTTTTTTCTATATATCTTCTGGTGCTTGTACTACCCGATCTAACTGTAGGAACGTATACAAGATTAACTGGGTGATATATAATTAACATCGTAGTTCATCCTTTTGCGCCATCTACCATGTATCAAACAAAGAGTATAATAATATAGATCTATTTCGGCGTTAAGTTTTTTAAAATTATTAATGTATGTATTCTCAAATACATATGTTGTACTTTTTGGAATAATATTAAGATAGCTTTTTGTTTTAGTTATATGATCCCAATCATATTGATAAGTAGAAGTTTTTTTGTTTATTAACTCAAAGTCTATTATTCTATCTAAACCAAATTGTGCTAAATCATTAACAACTTCAGAGTATCCATACCGGTTGACTATCATTGGTAAGAATTTATTTTTAATTTTCTTTTTATGTTTTGCTAACCATGCTACAATAAACATAGCTGGTTCAAATGCTACGTTTTTGTTTATTTTTGGAATCATCATTTCTTCATATTTACGATTTCCCGAGCTAAACTCGTAACTTTGATCTTCGACATATTGATAAAGTTCGTCAAACTCTAGATCTGATCTAAAATCATTAATTATATTATGGAAAAAATCTTTATAAGATATTCCGTGAGCATTATAAAAATCAGCAATATCTTTGAAAAGTCCACTATCAACTAATCCATTCAAAAAATTCATCCAAGTATACATCTTGGCCCAATCTTGTTTTGAATAACTATTAGAACCGACAACAAACTCGCTTAAACTATCTGACATATCCCAGATATATTCTTTATAAGCTGCGTTATCGTTATTATGAATAAATCCACTACACACTTGTAAGTCATGTCCCGCATATCCTTCAAGGGTCCCTAAATCTCTGCACGCTACTGGAGTATATCCCCATATAGTTTCAATTGAATATTTTTCTTTATATTCAGGACTGCTAGCAGGCGCATTTGGAAATAATCCGAATACAAAATATTCTATCTCTCTGCTAACGCCCATATCGTATAAATCGCTAACTGTTTGTTTTAACTTATCAAGATTGTCACCCGGTAACCCTAAAATAATCTGACTTTTAACTGGCACCTGTCTTTTGTTAAGTTCAGATGCAATAAATTTTTGTTTCGAAGTTGGCAAATTTGCTCTTTCAATATTTGCAAGCACTTGATCGTCAGTACTTTGTACACTTATCATGTGCCTGCTAACCAACTTTCCTTTGTAAAGGATGTCTGCAACTTCTATAATTCTATCTGTTTGATTTTTTGCACTTTGATAAGTTATGCCTTTGGGGTAGTTGTATTTTTCTCTAGTTTCGACTAGATGCTTCGAAACATCCACGTCTCTAGGAAAGAATCCAAAATTTGCATCTGTTATAAAGTATTTAAAAATTTTATTTTCACCAGTCCAAGTTATTTCGTCCTTCAAAATTTCTAAGGGACGATTTCTTACTTTTGTATGTATGCCGCCGCCCCAATCACAAAAAGTACAACTATACGGACATCCTCGTGTAGTCTCAAATTGCAACAGTGTTTCAATACCATTTTGTTTATGTTTTTTTACTAATTCTTCGAAATATTCTTTATTTTCTAATAGAGGACTAAAAAACCAATCTTTAATATAAGGGAGAGGCGGCGTTTTTTTAATTTCTTCGTTTTCTAAATAGACAATGCCGCCAACGTCCTTCCAAGATTCGTTATTAACTAATCTGTCTAGTACTTGACTAAAAGTAACTTCACCTTCAATAGGAACATATAAATCGATGTGCTTGAAGTTTTCTTTTTTAGTAGTATCGAATTCTGGCCCGCCACAGACAACTAAGCAGTTTGGGTTAAGTTTTTTTATTTCTTCTGCTAGTTTAAAGTTAGTTTGGCTATTCCACATATAATTACTCAACCCCAGAACATGAATTTCTGTAGGATTTTTGAAGAAATCATCAATTTCTTTAGAGTCTTGTAATGGAGGCAACCAATTAATCAAACTGTGATAGTTACTATGATTATCATGATAGCTTTTGAGGTAAGCCCATATCATAGGTAAATATCTCATGCCGCTAGAAAGAGAAAAAGATGGGACACTAACAAGTACGTTTATCATAACTATATTTAGTTATACTTTAAAGAGTTAAATATACATATGACTTTAAAGGTTTTAATCTCTCAACCTAATATATACGATCACAAAGTTTTTATGCCGTTGGTTTTTTTAACATTAAAAACTTATGTAGATCATTGTGAAGATATTAAATCTGTCAATTGGCTAGATCCTCTGTATCGGAATCGCAATGCTAAAAAAATGCTAAAAAATGTAGATATTGAATCTATAGATATTTTAGGGTTGAGCTGTTATGATTGGAATTGGGATCTAAACTTAGAGATTGCTGCTACAGTTAAACAAGTTAATCCTAACTGTTTAGTAGTAGCAGGAGGACCTCATCCTGATTGGAAAGATTCTTTAATCTTTAAAAATAATCCTCAACTTGATTGTATCGTTTACCAAGAAGGTGAAAAAGCATTTGCGGACATTATCCGTGCTGTGCAACAGGGCAAAAGTATAGATAATATTAATGGTTTGATTCTTCCTCATAAAAAGAATCCCCCTAATGAAAGATTGAAAGAACTTGAATTTACGATAAGTCCTTGGTTAGAAAACAAAGAATGGATTCTAGATTTTAAAAGAAGGCACATTGACAACAGCAGTAATACGCAGTTTACAGTTCTGTGGGAAACTGACAGAGGGTGTCCATTTAAGTGTACTTTTTGCGACTGGGGAAGTTTAACAAACAGTAAAGTAGTTCGATATCCTATGGAAAGAATTAAGGCCGAAATAGATTTTTTCTGCGAAGAACTTAAACCCACTGTGCTGTATCATGTCGGAGCAAACTTAGGTATTTTTCCTAGAGACTTGGATTTTGTAGAATATCTTTGTAACAAAAAGCCAGATGAGATAAGAAGCTTTCAATATAGCACTAGTAAAAATACTCCTGAAAGAACTGTCGCTATTGCAAAAGCACTTTATAATACAAAATTATTAAAAAAACATGTAGTTAGTTTACAGCATACTGATCAATCAGTATTAGACTGCATTGATCGTGATAATATTCCTGTCAAACGTCAGCTCCCTATGATACAAGATTTAAACAAAGCTAAAATGCCTTGTATTAGTCAAATGGTTATGGGAATGCCCGGCGACACGCTTGATCTATGGATAAAGGCTCTTACAGATACTATTGAGTGGGGGATTCATTATGAATGTAGAATATATGATTTTCAGCTCTTACCAAATGCACCTGCTGCACAAAAAGAATATATGGACAGCTGGGAAATAGAAACTAGAACTCGCAAACATTTTATAGTAGGATATGAAAAGTTTAACGAGCAAGACGTTCATAACAGACCAACTAGTAGCGAGTTTATAGTTAAAACCAAAACCTATTCTCTAGAAGACTGGTTAGAAATGAAAATATTTGGAAAAATGTTTATGGCGAATCATGGTGGATCTATTACTAAATGGACTTCTATGTTTTGTAGAAATACATTAGGTATTAGTTATTATGATTTTTATAAAGATTTTTATAATGAGTTTTTTAAAAAAACAGATTTATATAAGATAGGATATAAACATTTTAAAAATTTTCTTGAAGATGTAGATTCAACTGACGAACTAAAGATAGATATATTAAATAATAATAGATATTATCAATTAGAAGAATACTTTCTGTGGAACACGTTATATACAAATAATTTTAATATTAACAATGATTTCTGGAATAGTTTTACTAATTATATAATTAAAAAATATCACGATACAAGGTTATTCGATTTAATTAATTTTAATAAACAGATGATATTAACATTAGATTATGATCCACAACTGGGCAAAGAGATTAATGTACATTATGATTGGACAAAATATGTTAATAAATGCACATGGAACAGTATAGATAACACAGTTGAAAATTTCGATATTAAATCTACATTATTGGCCGATCCGATAAAATTCGATAAGATTAAAATTTGGAAAACTAATGATACTAAAATCGGACAGTTTCCTATGGGGCCAAACCAAGATGCAAAATGGCAACATAACGTTAATAGTGAAGAAATATTTATAGACACTATACTAGCACCTACTTATATGCGCGGAACAAGAACAGTTTTTAATAGAGGAAAATACTTATGAATTTTAACTGGCAAAATGTTCAAGTATTTAACGATCCCTATATTCATTTTATTATAGATGATTTTTGTAAAATTCCCGATCTCCCACCATTAGAACTTTACAAGAGAGAAAACTTGATTACCCGAGGCCGTTCAGCCATTAAAACACTTCCTTACTTAGAAGGTGAGCCTAAGGATTTTTTTGAATATTTGTTGTCTGAAAAGTTTCATGACAACGTTTGTGACTTACTACAGATTCCGCAAATGAAAAATCAGACGTATGGCATAAGAAAAACCGAAGGTGACTATAGAATTGCTAGAGAAGCTATGTTGGTTGAAAATAGCTATACAGAAGATCCTATATTACCTATACACACTGATCATAATGTAACAATATGGACTGGAATGTTATACAATGTAAATAGCAACCAAGGAAAATATAGAATTTTTGATAAGGATTTGAACTTAGTTAAAGAAATTGAACCTAGAATAGGAACTCTAGTAGTTACTCTCAATAGTAGTAGTACATGGCATGATGTAACTAATTGGACTGAACCATTTAATAGGTGTGCAATATATCTTACTAGCGAGTTTAAAAATTTTGGAAGAGATGAAAATAGAAATGCTATTGGCGCGAAAGAACTTTGGTGGACATAATGGAAGTAGTTTTATTATCTGATGTTAATCATGGTGGATGGATAAGAGGCGCAGGCGCTTATCGACTAGCATCTGAGCTTAGATCAAATGGATTTGCTACACAGGTAATTGATTTTGTAAATAAGTTTACCGAAGATGAAGCAAGAAGGGCATTTGATAAGTTTATAACTAAAAATACTAAATTAATTGGAATATCAAATACTTTTCTTAATACTAAAGATGATAAATTGTTTGATCAAGAATGGATGGTTCCTCTTTTAAAAGAATACAAATCGAAGTATGATATAACAGTGATAATCGGCGGCAACAGAAGTGGGTTCTCGCATTATAAAAAAGTATCAGAAGATTTGTTTGATATTGTTGTTTTAGGTTTTGCAGATCTTGCAATTGTAGAAATTGCTAAAGCAGCTAGAAATAAAGATTTAGGCTCTCTCAAAATAAATCGTCAAGATGATATGCATTATATTAATTGTAAAACAGATTATGTTTATCAAGATTTTAATAATTCTTCTATAACTTGGGAAATTAATGATTGCATATTACATGGAGAACATTTGCCTATTGAAACTGCACGAGGTTGTATCTTTAGATGTAGCTTTTGTTTTTTTCCGGGAAACGGTAAACGAAATTCCGGCGACTATATGAAAAATCGAACGGTTTTAAGAAATGAACTTATAAGAAATTACGAGCTATTTGGAACTACAACATATGATATTATGGACGATTTACTAAATGATAGCCCGGAAAAATGTCAATTTATATACGATGTTTTTTCAAATTTACCTTTTAAGGCACAGTTTGCAAGTTATGCTAGGGCAGACCTTTTGATTAGTCAACCGCAAACGTTACCCTTATTAGAAGAAAGTGGCTGTATTGCAATGCAGTTTGGTATAGAAACTCTTAACAAAGAATCTGGTAAAACAATTGGCAAAGCAATGGATAGATCTAAAATGATTGAAGGGCTACATTGGATTAAAGAGAATAGTAACATAAGTATGGGATCCGGGTTTATAGTAGGATTACCGTTTGAAACAAAAGAAAGTATCAATGATACTGTAAAATGGTTAGCATCAAAAGATTGTCCATTAGAAAATAAGGAAATATATCCATTAGGAATCAAAAGGATGGAAGATAAAATAGATTATAGTAAAATGATGATTAACCCTGTTCTATACGGATATAAAGACCTTGAACCAACTAACGAAAAAGAATATGTTTGGGATAATGGATTGATGAATTTTTATGAAGCAAGTGAATTAGCTAAAAAAGCAAAAAACATTTTGCGTCCGTATAATTATTTTAATGCACATCAACTCATTAGAGTAATGAATTTTGGGTTTACTAAAAATCAAGCACTTGCTATTACTAGAGGTGAATTTATAAAAAAATATAATGTAATGATATCCGGAACGTTAAATAATATAAAGAAAAAACAATATTTAGAAAAATTAATGTCATTATGAAAACAAAATATAAAGGAATAAACATTCCAAAAAATCTAGATTTTTTAATAGCTAATGTTCCTAGCATTGAGCTTAGACCTCCTATCGGTCCTGCTAGAATAAAAGCATTTGTTCAGCAGCAAGGATATACATGTCATGCTATTGATTTAAATCTTGATCTTTGGCATCGTTTACAAATGGATAAAGAATACTTTCAAAGCGACGAAGATCGTTTTTGGGAAGGTAGTGAAAAATGGCAATTATGGCAAGACCGAAAGCTGTTTGATGATTTTTATGATGTAACATTAGAAAGAATTATAGACGAATGGGCTGATAAAATAGTAGAAGCTAATCCTAGATATTTCGGAATAAGTGTACATTTTCTTAGAAGTCAGTTAGCAGCCAAACGATTATTAGAAAGCTTAAAGCGCAAAGCACCTCATATTACTACAGTATTAGGAGGAAGTGCTGCGGAACATTTTGGTTTAGAACTAGGATGGGATATTCTAGATCGGATAGTAGTAGGCGAAGGCGAACACGGTGTTGTTAGTTTAATAGAAAACTCTCCATGTGCTGGAGTATATAACAAAGACACATATAATATTGAATGGAAATTAGAAGCACCGAGAACTCCTAAAGTTGATTTAAGTACAATTCCATATCCTGATTATACAGATTTTCAATTTGATCAATATCCTAAGGATGCTTATGAGATTGCCGAAAACACAATGGGAGTAGCTAGCCTGTTTATGGAAGGTACTAGAAGCTGTGTGTTTGACTGTAAGTTCTGTAATGTTAGAGGAGAATTTGGAGTTTATCGTGCAAGAGAAGGTATTGAAATTGCAGATGAAATGATCTATTATTATGAAACTTATGGTGTTGCTGATTTTGTTTTTGTTGACAATATTTTAAATGGAAACTTAAAACAAATGGACATAATGGTTAACAGACTTTTAGATTATTACCAAGAAAACAATATAAAACTTGTCTGGAGTGCATACTTTGCTATACGACCAAAAAGTCAAATGCCTCCCGAAATGTGGAATCGATTAAGAGCTAGCGGGCTTCATCATATTAAATTAGGTATTGAAAGTGGTAGCACAGCGACTTTAAAAGAAATGGATAAAAAATATACCAAAGAAGATCTACTGTACTGCATGGAACAATGTTATCGTTTAAACATAACTACAAGAAGTATGTTTTTTGTTGGCTATCCTACAGAGAGTGAAGAAGAATTTTTAGATACACTTGATACAATTGAAAAATTGAAACCTTTTGATGAAATATTAAAACCTTTATACATAGGAGTACTCATGAGGGTAAAGCCTAACACTCGTGCAAAAACTGATTATACAGCGAAAGGTTATTTAAAAAAAGATAAAAGATTTCCTAATAACTACCCTTATAGAATGTACTGGGTGTATGATGATGGCAACGTTTATAATGATCTAGCGATAAGAGTTGATAGACACAAACGACTTGCAACTAGGTGCCAACAATTAGGATTTAAATATTTTGATGATCCTCTTCAATTCGAAATTCCTAAATTAGAAACTGAAATCAAAACTTACATTAAGTCATAATATTTTTAAGCCATTTGAATCTACCATCTGTTGGTTTACTGTTTTCAAACCTCCAAGAATGATCGTTATTCATTTTTCTAAGTTTTGCCTGATCGAACCAACAACCAATGAAAGTAGCTAATTGTTCTGGCTCCCATCTAACTGTAAACGGTTTAGGACTCCAGGCTCTGTATATAATATCGTCCATAACAATGTTTTCACAATGAGAAAGTTTTTCGACAAAACAGCCGAAAAATATTACCTTATAGTCTCCAGTATAGTTTTCAGCCTCATTTTTAGTTAACACAATACAATCAATATTGTAAAGATAAACAGTTTCTAAAAAACTTTTTTTAGCATTTTCGCTAGCTACTACTACTAGGTTTTTAATATTACACAGTTGGAATGCCGAGTCCACTTTTTGGATACCTCCATGGAATGTCTGTTAAATCGTTATACATTTCTTTGTACAAATTCTTTTTACCCTTGTAATGACTGGGCATATTTGTACATGCTTCTATAAAGTTATTTTCTGCATACGGATGTACCCATTTTAAATTGTCTTGTCCATAATTAAACAATCTATATGCACCTTCGTCTTGGAGCCTACTAAACATAACTCTGTTAAGTACATCCGGATGTTTATCCCATTCTGTAAATCTATTTTTAAAATGAGATACACATTCTAAATAAATAGGATCGTCACTCAGTGGTAGTACGCTGTTTATACGTCTATAACTACCGCACACATTTACATGCCAGTGACTAAGGTCGTCAGGCTTATAACCCATCATTGCAGTGTATTGCAAAGATTGATTAACTTGCATTTCACCAGTTCCTATTTCACCAGTAAAAATAGTGTAATCTTCTAAACCTAATTTTTTAATAGCATAAACTTTTGCAGTATATGGGTTTTCTACCCAATAAGAAAAGTGTGTTTTTGGTATAGTGTCAAGTTTTACAAATTCAACATCTAACTTTATTTCGTTAGCAATTTGTTTAACAATGTTATATTCTGTGGTATGAGAAACATTGCTATATAAACTAACTGGAATAAAAGGAATATTTAATTTTTTAAATACATGTGCAAGTGCTGTGCTATCTTTTCCGCCTGACAAAAATATTACATTTTTATCAGTTGCATATTTACTAATATTATCTTCGAGCATACTACGAAGCACACTTACAGGAATGTCTAAAATTTCTTCTTTAGGCAATACATATTCTGATGATTTTCTTTTTAATCCTTTCACTGGATGTCTGTCACTAACAGTCCATCCTCCTAGAAAACTTCTTTCAGTAAAAAAGTCGCTGTTCGTTTCGCCAGAGCCGTTTTCAAACTCGCACTTAAAATAATCAATGCGGTTTAAATTCATAATCTAATTCCTTATAAACATAACAGTTTGGACCAAATTCCATGCCTTCGTCAAAGAAGTCACTAGTACGTTTAAACCCATATTTTTCATATGCTGATAGTGCATCTTTTCTAGGTATACTCCATAAGGCAGAACACTTTTCATGCATTGCTTGTCCATAAAGTTCGCAAAATAAAACTCCGCTTATACCCCTTAGTCGATACCTAGGATCTACCCAAATACCCCTGCTTCGATATAAATTGTCAGAAGTTCTGTGACCGCTATTCACTCCTATAATCTCGTCTACAGTATTGTATACTGCAAAAAAAGTAGGTTGGTATTTTTCGTATATACTCATATCATAACCACCTTGATACTTTATACTACTCATAGGACGAATAGGATCATTGCGACCTGGCCATAGTTTTTCTTTCCATATTGGAAGAATTGTCTCAAAGTCTACTATAGCTGTCTTACTTTTCACTTTGCCTCCAAATGTTTTATAATACATTTGTAGTTATTTTCAGTAAGTGGCACATTTAACACAAGTTGGACACTATCGTCTACGTAACTAAACACACTATGTTCCTTTCTTGTATTAATAACATAAGGTCTTCCTGGTTCAAGTGCAATAACTTTATCTTCGTAAATAAATTTAAATTGCCCTCTGTCACAGTTGTGGCACATAGTAAGCACACGAAAACATGTAACGCCTAATATTTTTCCATCTCTATGCGGTGGAAAAAATCCGCCTTTATTAAGTCGTATAAAGTGTGAACGCCCTAAAGTATCAAACATATCAACAAGTGGCTGTATGACGCTTATATCCGTTGCTACCGGTGTTCTAACGTTAATATCTGCTTCTTTAATGTTTGTGTTATGTTTCTTATTATATTCAAATAAACTATCTAGGTCTGGAATACCTGATAGTCCTCCGTCAAGGCTTGTAATACTGAGCCCTTGTCTATTGTTTTGTTTTCTTGGATTATACGTTTTCCAGTCGTTATCAAAGTTTTTTAGTTGTTGTTTTAATTTGTTTACGTCAAGACGAAAGTCTAGGGGAATTATATCCCCTAGACTTGTTAAATGTAATAACAGAGATGAATCTGTATTAATCAACTGTTTTACCTTCTACGTATGTAGCAGTTGCCCACTCCATATTGTTTGCAGCAAAATCTACAAGATATTGCAAACGTTCTTTGGTTACATATTCATAAAGTGCATTCATAATAGTCTTACTATCTTCTCCAAAATACATAGGATAGTCACCTAGTTTAGAAATAAGATATGCACGACTATCTTCGTTATTCATCATACGTTGAAATGCATCAATTACTTCTGAAGAGTTAGCACCTGGATGCATAAACAATCCTTTTTGTAATCCGTCTCTCCATACAGCAGCAAGAATGTATGCTTCGTATACTGGGCCTTTTGGTTCTTTGCCAAATGTTTCAGTGTACAAGTCTACAGCAGTTGGCGTATCTGGCCAGTTGTAATCTTGCACAAATCCGTTGTCTGGTGTAAACATACCATGATTAAACAATCGTGTTGCTGTTCCTTCATCAACCATAGGAACAGTATTCTTAATATGTCTTGATGCCGGTTCTCTAATATATGTGAAGTCGCCTCTTAACCAAGCCTGTTGTGCTTCACCTGCACTCATCTTTCTTATAAAATTAATGTTATCCCAACCTTTTAGCATTGTCCATGCTAGTGTTTCTGGAACACATCCTGAACAATCAGCAAGGTTTAAGTTTTGATTTTGCCAGTCGTAGTCTGCGGCAATAGTTGTTGTAATGTTATAAGGCTGGATCAATACTGGATCCCAATCTTTGAAACTCCAGTTAACATCTTCAATTAGCCATGCATTAGCATTGCCGCCGTGTGCTAACAAAATTGTTTTTGGATCATCTTTATATTTTTCTGCAAAGGTTTCGAGTCCAACATTTCCTTTGCCTCCTTTGATATTTTCAACAATAACTCTTTCGCCTAGATATTTTTCTAATTCTGCGGCTACTACATCTGCCCAAATTGCAGTACCAGTTCCTTTAGGACTCGGAACTACTAAACGATAATCAGCCATTGCTACTCCTGCGGTTATTATTAATGATGTAATTGTTGCTAGAATAAACTTCATATATTTCTCCTTTATTAGTTTCTAACATATCTGACTCCTGTAAATGCTACAGTCAATACTAAAAAGGATATCAATAGAAATATAGGCCTTTCCAATAAACTAGTAACATTATACAACGAAACTGCCTGAATTGTCAAGGCCTCAATCTTAGAAAATAAGATAAAAGCCAACAGTATCGCTGGTCTGTTTAGTTCAAGGCGCTTGGAAAGTAGGCCAATCGTTGAACACACTGCTAATATAGCAATATCATAGTATGTATGCGATATTTGATAACAACTCCAGCAAATTAGGAAAAGTATCAAAGGCGCATAAATTGTTGTAGGAATTTTTAGTAATACTGTAATTGGCTTACTTAGTAACACACAAAGTATTCCAACTAAAACAGTACCTCCTAGAAATCCTACTGCGAGATATTTATAAAAGTCACTGTCTGATTGTATAGAAACTGATCCTAAATCAAAGTGTAGTAAATAGAAGATACTTAATATTACTGCGGCGAACGGCGTTCCCGGAATTCCAAATACAACAGTTGGTACAAAACTTGCTGCATGTACAGCATTGTTTGCACCTTCGGGCCCTACTACTCCTACAATATTTCCGTTACCAAATTTTCTATTAGGATAAGCAGCTCTAGCACGAGCATACGAAAGCCAATCAGCAACTACTCCGTGAACTCCTGGAACAGCACCTACTATTGCACCAATAGCGCCGCCTTGTAAACTAACTTTCCAGTATTTTTTATACGCAAAAATGCCTAGCTTGACTTGTTTCCAACTACTTTCTAGTTTTTGTAGTTTTGTTTTGCCAATAAACATATCAAATAATTCCGGCACAGCAAAAATTCCACTTGCAAGGATTAGTACACTGATACCATCTTCGAGATAATTAAATCCAAAAGTAAGTCTTGGAGCATTATTTTCATCAATGCCAACATACCCTAGTATAAATCCAATTAGTACACTAATAATTCCTAAACTAATTTTTCCTTTAATTAAAAATGTTACTGCACTTAATGCTAGAACATTTAATGCTAACATTTCTGGAATTCCAAAAACTAATAATAATTTACTATAAACTGGCATAAGAAAGAATACTAAACTTCCAAAAAATAATCCGTTTACAGTACTACTGGTAAATGCTGCACTCAAAGCATATGTAGCTTTGCCTTTTTTTGCTAGAGGATATCCGTCGATTACCGTTGCTGTACTCGAACTTGATCCTGGAATGCCCAATAAGATGCTGCTCCAGGTATCGCCTGTAGTACAAGCTGCAACCATAGCAGTATAAAATGCAACTCCTAAATACGGGTCAGAATAAAAATAAGGATAAAATGTATAGCTAGTAAGTAATGCAGTGGTAGGTCCTGCTGTAGGGATCACTCCAAAGATTAAACCGTAAACTACACCTAGCAGAACAAATAAAAATATTTCAAACATTAGTTAAATTATACTACAGTTTGTGTTAAATGTCAAATAGTTTTGAATAGTTTACAAAGCCACAAAACCCTGTTTTAACTAAACTAAAAAGCTCTTGTGGATAATTTTTATACATATTTTGCTCCATCTCATAATATATTTGATCGTAAAATTTTTTAGATGGAACAAAATGATCAGTCTTTGTTTTGAATATTAGTTCAGGCCAGTCTGCATTTTTCATAGCGATGGTGTTACAAACACCTTTATTATGCTTCCCGTAACTTAGCAAAGGATGAGTTGCTTGACTTTTTATTAAAGCTAGTGTGCTATTAAAAAAAGTGTACATTCCAGGCCTCTCGTATAACCACCATATCATTTCTGTTGGCGGCGCAGGTATAATAATTTCACTACCCCAGTTAGCTATACAATTATTCATTATCTGTTTATATAAGAAGCTGTCTTTCTCAAAATCTCCCAATCCGCCGACAATATATTGATTGTTTGGTATTTTATCAAACATACCTAATGTTATCAAAAAACCTCTACTCATACTACCTAATCGAACACTATAGTGTTTCATTCTAGCAAGGCACTCGTCATAGTCTGCTTGGAAACAACTCCATTTGTAGCCTAGTTCTTCTGCTACCATTTTGCTATTGTCTTTATAAGTAGGATCTGCCCAAGGATAATCTTCGTAATATATTGTAGCAGTTTTGCCAGCTGCATAAGCACTTCGGGCAACAATCTCGCTATCACTACCACTAACTGGTATTGCTAAATGTGTGTCTGGAAGTAGTTGGGCAGCGTTTAAACATTCTTGCCTAAATCCGTCTGACAATACAGGAGATTCTACAAGAATTTGATAATCAAACTTTTCGAGTTTAATAGTATTTTCTAAAAATTCTTTAAATGTAGCGTATGGTTTATCGTTTACTGACCAGTATATATGTTTAGGGAACATATATTATATAGCAAATTATACCAACGGTTGCCAAGTTCCTGAAGTATCGTAGTAAGCAGGATAGCTTACTCCACTATTTGTACCTTTTGGATCCCATCCAGTAGTATTACCGTCAGCAATCGCAATCATACCTTCGACTGGTGCAGATGGTGCAGAACTAAGAACATTCAGTTTAGCCACATCTGACATAGAGAACACACCGTCGCTTGCAAGATTTATTTCCTTAATTCCACTTCCTGTAGCATCTACAACTCTAATTCTAACCTTGCCTGGAATATTTGGACCTATACTAGGGTCGCCGTCAGCTAAGAATGCCATCGCTGCTGATTCTTTTATAGCAGATCCGTCATAACCAGCAGCAGAAAAATCTAATAATCTATCACCCGACTGAATAGTTGTTAGCGTATCAAAATTGCCTCGATGTTTTATACCTCTAATATCAGCAGCATTATCATCGTCGCCGACTGTATTAATTACTAATGCAACTCCGGAAGTTTTATTAACTCTAAAGATATTGTTATAATAAACTCCGTCTGGGTCTCTACCAAGTTCAACTATTTGGTCAATACTATCTCCATGTAAATTTTGAGTCGAAACAGATCCTTGAACATCGCCTGTTACGTTACCTACTACATTTGCTGTTACAATATTATTTATTGCATCGATTATTCGGGTGCTATTATCGCCAAATACTGAACCTTTTAAATCACCTGTTACGTCACCTGTTACGTCACCTGTTACGTTACCTGTTACGTTACCTGTTACGTTACCTGTGACATCACCTACTAGCGAACCAGTAAACTTTTGGAGAGTGGCATCTACTAATACTGTTGTACTGTCGTCAGCAATCACATCACCAAAATGATCACCATCAGTGTCACTATAAGTGAGATTAGCAAAAATGTCACCTTGAATGTAAAGATTACCAGGACCGGTTATGTCATAATTATTTAAGTTCAGGTTACCGCCCAATGTTGGAGAGGTATCTTGAAATAAAGTTGTACCACCAGTGTCTTCACCGACTCTCCAATTTACTCCATCATATTTTAAAATACTACCGGATACAGGATTTTCAATGATCACATCTGATAGATCGCTTACTGTAATTAACCCAGTAGTATCTTCACCGACTTTCCAATTTACTCCATCATATTTTAAAATACTACCAGGTACAGGATTTTCAATGATCACATCTGATAGATCGCTTACTGTAATTAACCCAGCAGTGTCTTCACCGACTTTCCAACTTACTCCATCATATTTTAAAATACTACCAGGTACAGGATTTTCAATGATCACATCTGATAGATCGCTTATTACAGTTGCACCACCTACTCCGCTGATAGTGCTATCATCACCAACTGTGTCAATTGCAACACCTCCGGGTGTTACACCATCACCAACATATAGCTTTTTAGTATCGGTTGTATAAATTAGTTCGCCTTCAGCAGGCGTAAATGTACTATCTGTTCTTTCAGCGTCAGTACCGCGTCTAATTTGTAATGGCATGCATCATCTCCGTAAATATTGTGTTACAGTATTTATGCTTTATCTGCCTTTTTTAAGGAAGGACTTTATACGTT